>WBZS01001447.1_pt1 | contig 18873 bp, 16 predicted proteins | sample 5204201 | NCBI WGS metagenome assembly WBZS01 (sample SAMN12344357, study PRJNA552823) | activated sludge metagenome | biome: Activated sludge suspended growth; feature: Nitrification reactor; material: Wastewater; isolation source: activated sludge from nitrification reactor of wastewater...
CACGCCGGGCAGGAGCGTCGCGACCGTGACGGGAATCCACACCTGCTGGGCGCGTTTCTCGATGATCTCGATCTCGGCCCGCTGCACCTCGCGGCGCACGGACCGGGCCTCGGCCGAGATCAACGCCCCCAGATCGCTCGCCTCCCAGTTGAGGGCGAGGACGCCGACCAGCCGGTCGATGGCCGCGACGTCGGCGTGTGTTGCCCACTCCCGGAGCGCGTCGATCTCGGACACCCCTTGGCGGATGCGAGTGCTGACGCGGAGCAGTTCGGTGGCGCAGAGTCCGCGGCCGCGGCGACCGAGTCGGGTGATCGCCGACCCGAGCGAGTAGCCCGACGACAGGAGCATGCCGAGCTGCTCGATCACGACCGGCAACTCGAGCGTGATCCGCTGCTGCCACTGCGTCGACGCGGTCGACACGCGCTGCTCGAGTACGAGGAACGTGAGGATCGGTGCTCCGACGACGAGCGTGGTCGCCAGTGCAGCGGGCGGGGACACGACGACCGCGATCGCTGCGGTACCGAGCATCGTGCCCGCCGACCAACCGGCCTGGCGGAGGCGGAACGAGTTGGTGTCGAGCGTTGAGCCGCTCCGGGCGAGTCGCGCCGCGAGCTCGTCGTTGATGCCGAGCAGCCGGGAGACCCGGTTGCCGATCCCGGCGGCGATGGGCCCGATCACGTCGCGCATCGAGTCGGCCGACAGGAGGCCGTGACGCGGGCCGTGTGCGAGGGAGGCCGGGCCGTAGGGGCGCAGTCGTTCCACGAGGGGTGGGACGCGGAACCAGGTCAGGCGTGACAACAGGAGCGTCGACCCGAGCCAGAGCGTCAGGCCGAACCAGAGGATCCAGCGGGGCATCAGTCGAACACCCGGTTCTGCTGGGGGAGCCGCAGCATCGATCCGGACCAGGCCCAGCACGCTGCGACCAACGCCAGTCCGACCGCGACGAGGAGCTGGCCGCCGGGCGTCTGGTACGCGGCGCGCCCGTCGCCGAGCGACATTCCGGCGACCGCCATGCCGAACGGCACGGCGATCACGAATCGTCGAGCGAACCGGACGCCGGCCTGTTTCGATCGAGCGTCCTTGCGGCCGAGGTTGTCGACGCGCCGGTCCTCGGCCAGCTCGGCGAGCCGGCGATCGAGGTCGGCGCCCCCGACCTCGTGCGCGACGAGGAGCGTTTCACACGTCGCGTCGGCGGTCGGGTCGGCGAGCAGGTCGCGGATCACGGCGACCGTGCGCTCGAAATCGGTCGACAAGACCCATTCGCGCTGCGCGGTGACGAAGGCGCTCCGCAGCTCGACCGGTCCGCGCAGTCCTACCTCGAGGAGCGCTTGGGGGATCGATCGGCCGGCGGCGCCGGTGAGCACGCGGATCTCCTCGATCATGTGGGGCCACGCGTCGTGCGCGGCTGCCATTCGGGTCGTCCGGCGGACTCGGTACGTGGCGATCGGTGTGGTCGCGCAGAAGAGGGCGACGCCGAGCGCGGGGAGGACACCTCCGAACAACGCGGCCCCGATCCCGCCGCCGACCAGCGCGAGCAGCGCCGAGACGCCGATGAACTCGCTCGGGCGGACGTCTCCCAGTCCGGCCTGTCGCATCCAGCGTTCGAGTCGGACCGCCGGGCTCGTGCGGGGACCGGTCCGACGGCGCGGCACCGGACGGAGGCCCGACCAGCCGAACGCCCCGGCGCTGAACACCAGGAACGTGCCGTAAGCACCGAGGATGGCGAGTGCGAGCCCGGACATGCAGATGATGTGTAACGATATTTCAGTACATGTCGATCAATCCGGGAACCATTGCCCAACGGTGTCGAGCCGGGCGTTTCTGGTCGCGATCAGGGCTGCCGGACCGCCCCGGCGTAAGCGAAGTCGCGGATGTCGACGAGGTACACCGCGTCGCGTCGGACGTTGGCGACGATCGGAGCTTGAAGGACGGCAAGACACGTGCCGCCGCGATGTCGCACCGACGGGTACCGGACCCCACCGCGCTGTTCGGCGCGGAGTTGTGCCCCGAGCGCTTGGCCGGCGGCATACGAATCGGGATCGAGGCAGGCACGCGTCTGGCGTGTGTCGTCGTCGAGCAGCGCGACGTCCTGGGCGTGGACGTCGGCGAGGAACAAGCGGTAGGGGATCGCCGGTTCGTCGGGCTGATCGGTTTCGCGGAGGTGGGCGATCCGGTGGTACGCGACCTCGGCGAGGCACGTCTCGACGTCGAGGGCGCAGTACCAAACGCCTTTGGGGCCGGGTGGATGAAATCGAGCCCCTTGGCCGCCGTACGCGAACGCACCGTTGACGATCTTGCTGTAGGGAACGCCGAAGACCAGATCGGCTCGCCCCAGCCCGGCGGGATGGCGGTCCTCCTGTGCGAGCAGCCGGCTGTTCGTCGCCGCGGCGAGACGGATCAGGTCGTCGAGCTCGGCGTCGGTGTCGGCGAGGTCGGCCAAGGTGTGTTCGGCGTCCTGCGCGTACTGGCCGGGGATGAGCCGGCAGGTGTCGTTCTCCGCGACCGTGCCGAACCTGGGCCAACGGCTCACAGGCCGCCGCGTCGCCCGTCGAGGAGTGACCGCACCTCCAGCATCGCCGGAATGCCGCCCGCCAACAGTGCTTGGAGCGGGGAGCGGCCGCCGAAGAGGGCGTTGCTGTTGGGGCGGCGAGGCCAGTCGTCGGCCAGGGCGCCCGGATGCAGGACGTGCAACGCCGTGTAGATGCCGAGGAGAAACGACACCCGGGTGAGCTGGTCGGTCGTCATCGCCGACGGAGCGCGGTGTTGCCAGGAATGCCAGCTGCTCTCGGACAGTCCGCCGAGGAGCTGGCACGTCTCGGTGACGGTGAGCTGCCAGCGGTCGGCGAGCCGCGTGATGGCCTTGAGCGCCGCGGGTGTGAGGGACTCCCGGGTGTCGCGCTCGCGCAGATCCGGCCATTCGCCGACCTCGAGCGGGGCGGCCGGCGTTCTCGTGTCGAGCATCGTCATGAGTGTTCCTCTCTGGTTCTGGAGACATAATACTCCGGAAGTGGTGCTTCCGTCCCGGGAGTCGTGATGTGGCCGTTCGTCTCGGAGCGCGCCGGCAGCACCGGGACGTGCCGGGTCGTGCCGGAGTCGCGCGGTCAGTGCTGGCAGCGCGCCCGGTCGGCGGCGCGGCGGGGTTACCCGGTGTTGAAGAGTTGGTCTTGGCCGGCTTGTCGGGCCCGCCACTCGGCGTCCTTGGCCCGGATCCGAGCGAGCCGGGCGGCGAGATCGGCGATCCGGGCGTCGGACCCCGACCGTGCCACCGGCTCCGCCTCGACCGACACGCCGCACGATTCGAGGTCGTTCACCACGATCGGGACCACCGGTTCAGGTGTCGCCTCCGGCACAGAGTTGGGATGGCGCCGGTCGGTCGGTGGCACCATCGGCCGCCGTCCGCTCCCGGGAACCAGCGCCCACTTCTCGAGGGTCTTCAGATCGTGGTGGTGATCACACAACAGGTCGAGGTTCGCCAACTCGGTGACCTTGACCCGAGCCCAATCGGTGCGATGGTCGAACTCCAACCGCACCGCCCGATCACACCCCTGCGCGGTGCAACAAGCGTCGGCGAACAGCTTGGCGATCATCTGCGCGACGGTCGGTTTGCGACCCAGGTTCACGACATCGATGACCGCCTCGCCGTTGGTGAGGACCAACTGCATGATCGACTCACCCAACAACCGCCGCAGCTCGGTGACCGACACCGCGATCCCACCGATCTCACACACCTCGCCCTGCCCGACGCTCCCGCGCAGCAACGCTGCGAGGTCGACCCGGATCAGGGTCAGGCGAGTCAACGGCGCCCGCCGGGCACGGCCACCCGACCCGGTCGCGCTCGCGGCGGGTTCGGGTGTGCCGGGCTGACCACCGGCGGTGCGGGCGAGGTCGATGAGTGCGTCGAACGCGTAGTTGTCTCGCGACTCCCGGCTGGCCGCGTCACGGTTGGCCCGGAACTTCCGGTCGACCTCACGCTGCAGGAGCGCTTCGAGTTCTTTCAACACATCGACCGGACCCGTGGCGTGGAGGTTGCCGGCACCGTTCCCGAACCAGAACCGCAGACCCCGGTCCTTCCGCACCCGTTCCTCACGCTGACGCTTCTCGTCCTCCGTGCGTGCCTCGGCCTTCCGGCGCTCGGCTTCTCGACGGGTCCGCTTCAGCGATTCACGCTGCGCCAGGTCCAACAGATCGTCCTCCGCGCCAGGGTTCGCGGCCGCCGCGTCAGCCACCGCACCCGCTTCCTCGGGTGAGAGTCTCCCGGCACGAACTGCATCCGCGGTCGCCTCCAGATCAGCCAACCGCTCCGACGTCTCCAGATCAGCGCGGGCCCGCCCTGGTGTCGTGCCTTGCTGGGCCGCCAGCCAGTCCGCCGCGGACGCATATCGCTGGCGTTCCCACTCCCGCGCCTCCGCCGCTCGGGCGGTCATCAACACCCGACCCGACTCGGCCACCCGTTGCACCTCAGCGAACGCCGCCCATACCTCCGGAGCGAACGGCAACGGCACACCCTTCGGTTCCAACCCCGACACCAACCCACGCAAGGTCGACCCAACGGCGATGATGTCGGCCGCGAGTTGACTCTTCGACCCTCCGCCGGAGTGCGAACTGGTGTTCGTAGCCATGGGTTCATTCAAGCACGGACCCCTGACACTCAGATCAGGATGGGTCGAATCCGGGAAGCAATGCGAGTGCTCGGCGCGGCGTTCAGGCCGTCGTCGACCGAGGGCTCAACTCAGTCGACGGTCACCGGAGGTAGTCGCTCATGTCGAGGCCGGCGCGTTCGCACAGGGCGGAGTCGTCACGGCACGGACCCGGTTGTCGCTCACGATCCAAGGCGCGATGCTGGGCGCGACCACCGGTGCGGGCATCGGGGCCATCGTCGGCTGTCTCGCGACGGCAGTGGTCGGGTGCATCCCTGGTGCGGTCGGCGGTGCCGGCCAAGGGGTTGGCATAGGTGGCGTCGTCGGTGCGGGTGGATGGTTCATACTGAGCTTCTTCGTCGGAGAGAAGGCCGGATGACATGATCGCCCTGTTGCTCTTCGTCGCCGGGTCGGGCGTCGGCGCTGTGTGGACGTACACGATGTTCGTCCAGTCCCCGACGTCCCGGTTCGTTCGTCGCGCGCGGTGGGCGCTGGCGTTCTGCTGGAGTGGTCCGGCGGTACTCAATGTCCTTGACGAGCACCGGGTCGGCGTGGTGATCCCGATCTACGCAGTGACCGCCGCCGCGTGGCTCCTCGTGTCGATGGCTGCGATCGCGAACGGTCGGGCCGCCTGGGCCGCGGCATCTCTGTCGGCCGAGACGAGGGATCGCGTGCAGTAGGCCGCGATCCGCCGGCCGGTCACTCCGGCGATCAGTTCTCTCGCGAACGCGCCTGCGGGTGCTGACGGGACCCCGTCGCATCCGTGCGTGACGTGGCGTCCAAGGGGGACTGCAGCGCGGCAAGGTGACAACTTGATCTGTGGGTGGGGTCGCCGGGCGCACACGCGGCCCGGCGCCGGTCGGACTCACCCGCCCTCGATCAAGCGAAACGGCAGGCCGGCGTCCCGCTGGGTCTGGAGTTGACCCAGCTATTCTTTTCGAGGCGATCGGCAGTTGAATTCAGCCCGCGATCATCGCGGTCGCCGGCTGAGCGAACGACCTGGTAGCTAGGGCACTGGGCTCAACATTCCAGGTCTCCGGCTTCGACCACCGTGCCCGTGTTGTCGATGAGCATCGGATACTCGGGCAAGGGCGAGACTGCGTTGGTCGATCTGCCGCTGGGGTTCTTGTCTCCCCTGGACAGTTTCAGTCTCACCTCGAACGTGCTCGGCCGCGCCGGCGTCGTGATCGTCGAATCCAGCTCCGACGGCAACGCGACGAGCGACACGTCTGCTTCGGTCTTCAGCACCTCGAGATCGACGGAGGTGCCGTCGCTCGCGCCATCGAGGGTGACGAGCCGGACCACTTCGACATCCAGGTCACAGGCGTGGACCGCGAACGCCGCGTGCTGCTGCCCGTCGGCTTGAACCGCTGTCCAATACATGTCGAAGTCGTACGACTCCTCAGCACATGAGGTCAGCGGAGCAAGGAGCAGGACGACGCCCACCGCCACTCCTGCGATCTGGAATCTTGCGTTCCTAGCCAAAGATCGTGTGTCCTTCCTTGAGCCCCGGCGAGGTACGGTCCTTGCACATTCGAATCGTCCACGCATGCTAGGCGAGGGTCTTGTTGAAGTTTGGTTCGGGGTTCTTCGATGTTGTGAAGTTCGAATGACCATTGATCCAGTTCACCGAACACGAACTGATCTCAAGCGGGAAATATGGGGTCGGTGTCGTGGGGCCATTGTTGGGGGTGCAATGGGACGAATGGAGTGTGACTGGAGGCCCGGGACGATGCATCAGGCACTCTTCCTCAAAGAGCACATTTCGTGGTTCGTCTGGGACACCGTCGATGCGGCCGAGGACTTCGCTCAAAGCCCGAACGAGGTGCTCGCCGTCGAAGGGCCTCGCCGGCGCCTGCGAAGAGAGATCGCACACCTGTCACGTGGTGGTACGCGCTGAGGCGTACAACCACCTCCTGATGATCGGTTCGGGAAGGGAGTTCGTTGGGGCGAACACCAAGTTCAGAGGAAGCAAGGACGGGTCATGCAGCCCAGTTTGATGAGGTCGTGTCGATGAACAAGCGGTCCGTCGCCGGACGGGTCGAGGTTGCCGGAGGGTGCCACCTCGATCAGTCGATCATGTTGTGGAAGGTGACGGTTGGTCGCGCTGACGAACCGACGCCATCCGACACGCTCACGCTGAGCGGGATGGTGGGAACCGCTAGCCGAGGGTCGACGACGCGCCATTACCGCGAGGATTTGAGCGCTCATTGTCGTCTCGGATTCATTGAGGATGCGTCGATCGTCGATCGCGTGCCATTGGTCGCGCTTGCTGAGGGATCACACTTGGTCGTCGTCGCTCAGGTACCGAACCTGGCGGAGGACCTTCAGATCTCTGTGGTGCGCGATGCGTCGTTCGATCCGGAGGACATGGAGGCGTGGCCTCGGGTTGGGTGGGACGACGGCGGCGGGATCGAACTGCAACTCGAGGCACCTGAGCGCGGCGTGGTGTTGGTGGCGCGTTGGATCCCGTCCAGTCGGTAGCTCCCGATGCACCTCGGTCTCGACAGGGGAGAGGGTTGAACACCGAGCCTCCGGCCTTGGTCCTCCCCACGCGGCAGTAGCACCCCTTTCCCGTCACCGCGCCGATCTCACGCACGGTGAGAGCGAGAGGCGGACCGCCGTTCCTGTGCGTTGAGTTGAGGCAATTTCAGCCCGTCCCGGACCGTCCTCCCGAATCCGCGAACGGGATTGTTGTGTCCAGTCGCGCCGTCGAGAGTGACCGTGCTGCTCGCTCGCTGCGGTTTGTGGCACGAACTTGGGAGGGTCAGATGAACGCACGCGGATCGTGTGGACGGCGTGGATCACGCGGCTCTTCTCTACGTCTGTGAAAGGACATCACATGAGATTCAAGCGATCTGTCAGGACCGCCCTGGTTACCGCCGCTGCCCTGGTTGCGGGTGCCTGCGGCCCGGCCCCATCGAACCCCGAACCGCTGCCGTGGAGCCAGTTCACCCTCGGCGCAGGAGTGACCCAGGGAAACGCGCACGCGACTGCCGGAGCCACCTCTGCCGACGGATCGGTGCAGGCCTTCATCTCCGGAGCGAGCAACCTCGTGCCGGGGGACACGAACAACACCGCCGACGTGTTCGTCCGCGCCAATGGCACGACGACACGCATCGCTGAAGGCGTCTCCGGTCCGGTGTTCATCAGCGCGGACGGACGGTTCGTCTCGTTCTCACAGAACGCGCTGGTCTTCGACCGCCAGACGTCGACCCTGATCGACCTGGGCGTGACCGCGGTCGGCGTGGAAGGGACGGCCTGGGTCTCGAGTTCGGGAACCGAAGCGGTGTTCGGCATTGGTGATTCCCTGTTTGGGCCATCCGCAGCGAGCTGCTGGATCCGACCGCTCGATCTCGGCCCTGCGACGTCGTGCAACCCCGACCCGACCGTCGCCACCGGCCTCCTCGCCGCCTCGGCCGACCTCAACAGGATCCTGGTCCAGATCTTCCCGACGAACACTGCGCGCTACCTTGCGCTCGTCGACCGGGCAGCGGGGACCATCACACCGTTGACGGGTATTTCTGCGCCCATCGGCTCGGCGGCGATCTCTCCCAACGGGCGATACATCGCTTGGCCCGAGGTCGCGTCCCTCGTGAACCCGTTCCCTTCGACCGTCTCTGTCTACGACACGCAGACGCTGACCGTGTCGGCGTTCACCCCGCCCGCGGACCCGAATGGCCTCGTGCAACCCATCGCGATCGCGAACGACGGACACACCGTCCTCGCCTGGTCCTATGCCACGAATCTCGTCAGTGGCGACACGAACGCGGTCGTCGACGTCTTCCGCATCGACGTCACGGCTGCGACGGCGGTGCGGGTGTCGCGAACTGAGTCGGGGGCGCAGCTGGCGCATCCGTCGTTCACTGCCCTGCACCCTTCAGCCGTCGATGGGACGTTCACGCGGGTCGCGTTGTGCGCCAGCGAAGCGCTCTCGACGATCGACACGAATGGTCAATCCGACTGCACGCTCGTGCCGATCTGACCGGTGGTGTGCGCCCTCCGCCACAGCGCCGCGGTGGCGGGGGGACACACCGGACAGGCGCTCGGGCTACCGGAGGTAGTCGCCCGTGTCGAGACCGGCGCGTTCGAACAGGGCGGAGAGCCGTGACGGAACGGAGCCGGTCGGCGCGATCTGATCGCGGACCGTGCGCCGGTGGAAGACCTCGGTGATGGTGAACTGCGATGCGTCAGCGCCGGCGATCAGGTCCTCGACAGCGACGACCGATGTGATGCGGGGCCCGTCGGGCCCTCGTTCGGAGTGCACCACGACATCGATGGCTTCGGACACCAGTGTGTTGAGGGCCGACAGCGGGAGTTCGCTGGTGGTGTCGGCGAGCTGACAGATGAACCTCAGGCGAGTCAGTGCTTGGCGCGCCGAGCCGGCGTGGATCGTGGTGTACCCCTTCACGCCCGACGACAGCGTGAGCAGCAGCGGAAGGGCTTCGCGATCACGGACCTCGCCCACGATCGCAACATCAGGAGCCATCCGCAGGAACCCCGACACCAGACGTCGGAGGTCGATGGCCGGGCGGTCGGCGCGTGGCGCCCGCGTCTGCATTGCAGCGACGTTCGCCACGGGGATGTCCATCTCGAACACCTCTTCAGCGGTGACGACGCGGAGTGACGGATCGAGCTCGCCGGCACAGCAGCTCAGCATCGTCGTCTTGCCCGAGCCCGGGGCCCCGGCGAAGACGATCGACGCTCGGGCCCGCACGCAGGCAGCGAGGAAGCGGGCAACGTCCGCCGTCATCATGTTGCGCTCGACGAGTTGGTCGAGCGTGGTGAACGCCACGCCCGTGAACTTGCGGATGTTGACCATCACGTGACCGCCGCGGGCGAGGTCGCCGTGCACGATGTGGAGCCGGGCGCCGGTGTCGAGTTGCGCGTCCTGCAGCCCTTCGGTGGGATCGAGCTTGCGATGTGACGTCGACGAGTCGTCGAGGATCTTCGTGAGGGTGCGGACGACGTGGTCGTCGTCCTCGAACACCTCGTCGTGATAGCCGCCGAGGCCGTGGTGCCGCTTGACGAAGATCTCGCCGGGGCTGTTGATCATGATCTCCCAGACGTCGTCGTCGTCGAGGAGGGGAGTGAGGGGCCCGTACCGGGCGATGTTGCGGAACGCTCGCTCGGCGACGGTGCTGGGATCGACCAAGGCGTGGGGGCGGTTGCCGCGCTTGTGGTCGTCCTGCCAGCGAAGGATCTCGTCGTCGATGAGGTGTCGGAGCTGGGCCTCGCCGTCGGGGCCGCCAAGGTCGAGGGCGATCGCCTTGGCGCGATCCTGAACGGCCCGCTCGATCTGTTCGAGCGGCGATTCGAGTCGGCGGTGGGGCTGCGAGGAGGCGGCGGGCATATCCCACGTTGTGACGGGGAGATCGCCCGCTGTCGAGCCTGTCGGGAGGCATTGCCCAGCGACCCACCGGCTCCCGGGCTCAGCCGCCCAGGAGGCCGAACCCCAGCGCTGCGACCCGGCAGAGCGTGCCAGCGGAGACGACGGCGGCGAGACCCGGCACCGCTCGTCCGAGCCCAGCGAGCATCGCTGCCGGGGCGGGGTTCGCTCCGAATCCGCGGCCGGGGAGGCCAACTCCGTTGCGCAGTCGCGTGGCCACGGGCGGGCGGTGCGGGAGCTGGGACAGCTCGATGGCGATCGCTGTGGCGTGCCGACCCCGGAGGCAGAACACCCCGGGCACTCCGGCGCGTTCGGCGACGACGATCTCGGCCATGTCGATCGAAGCGTCGTGGTCCCACCGTGCCGCGGCGCGGGCGTGGTCGGCGTCGCGGTACTCGACCAGACGGCGTTGACGGCGGATCGACTCGATCTCGGACGGATCAAACGCGAAGGCGCTCGGACCGTTGGGGCCGTCGGTCTCGAACACGATGCGGTCCGGAGCGACGACCACGGCGACCACGCGCTCGCTGCGGGGAGCGGCCGCGGCCACGGCGCGGAGGCTGGTCACGCCGACGAACGCCGCTGTGGCGGCGCCGACCAGCGCAAGTGTCCCCGCCCAGACCGGAAGGGTTGAGGGCAGAAGTGGCGAGATCCACGCCCACCCGAGCAGGACGGGTAACAGCGCCACCCCGACGACGCCGAGCACCCCGAGCGCGCCGGGCGCCGTCTCGGGGCCGTCGACCGCCAGGCGTCGCTCGAAGCCCGACGGTGCGCCTGGGTCGGGGGTCATCGCGAGGGGAGCACGCAGTCGGCGCCGACGTCTACGGCGAGCGGTGCCCCCGGCCCTCCGGCCGACGGGTCGACGGTCACGGCGCACTCGGGCACGTCGCGTGGGCCATAGGGTTCGCCCGCGGCCCAGACGCGCACCGGACCGTCCTCGGCTCGCAGTGTGAGGGCCACGCCGTCGGCGCCGCCGGCCGGGTCGCTCACCACGGTGCCGGATCCGTCGGCGCGGCGCACCCACGTCGATCCGTCGTCGCCCGTGACGCGCACCACCACGTTTGCCTGGTCGTGGGCGAGGGAGTGCAGCGGGATACGCCCGTACTCCTCGGACGTTCCGACCTCGAGACGGTTCGCCACGTCGACGACACCGTCGGGGTCGAGGGCGGCACCGCCCCACGGCCGCCCGACGAGGTCGGCCGCGGTCACCTCGTCGAACCCGGCGATCGAGCTGCCGAGCACGACCACCGTGTTGTCGTCCTCGCGCCACACCAGACGCTCGTTGTCGAGTCGGCCGGCATGGCCTCGCACGCGCACGTCGCGGCCCGACACCGACTCCAGGTCGAGGAAGCGGTCGTCGAAGCCCGTGACCATGTACCGGTCGTCGCCGTTCTGCCAGACCCGGTGAGCGTCGTTCCAGTGGGCGAGGCTGTCGTCGAGCGGCTCGACGTCAACGTACGGATCGCCCGGGGTGAACCGGCCGTTGTGGTAGTCGAGGTGCTCGAAGAGTCCGGCGAGTTCCGACTCCCATTGCGCCGCGGGCCAGGGCGTCGCGGCAGCACCCGGCTGTTCGATCGTCACGGTCCACAGCCGGCCGTCGGCCTCGGCCCACCGGCGCTCACCGGGGCCCTCGAACTGGGGGAAGCGGTAGAGCGTGCGGCCGCCGAGAGTCCGGTCGACGGTGTAGTTGGCGAGCGGTCCGAACGTGGGGAGGAAGCCGTCGGCCTCGGCGATGGTGGCGACGACGTTGTCGGGCCAGTGGTCGCTGCGGAAACGCTGGGGTCGCCCGACGAAGTCGGCGACGGGACTCCGCCATCTGTCGCCGACCGGTTGAGCGATCAGCAGCGGTCCCGAGGGCGTCGTCGTCGCCGTCGTCGTCGCCGCCGTGGAATCTGTGCTCGGTCGATGTGATTCGTCGGTGTTCGAGCAGCCGAGGCAGGAGACGGCAACTGCCATCGCCGTCGCCGCGATCCGGAGAGCGTTCGTCCGCGTCATCTCGTCAGTCTCCCAGGGAGTCGACGGACGTCGACGAGGTCGGCATGGGGAGATCCCCCTTCAGGCCCCGCGCCTGCGGCGGCGGTAGACGTTGAGCGTGACTGCGCCGACGGCGATCGACGCGAGCGCGACGAGTCCCGAGAGCCAACCGGACCCTCCGGTGAACGCGAGCGGTGAGGCGTTGCCGGCGCCCACCGCCGACGGAGTCCCGCCAGATGGCCTGGAGCCCGGGGCGGTTGCCGACGGCTCGGTGGTTGACGTCGAGGTCGAGGGAGTGGCCGTCGTCGTGGTCGTGGCGGTGGGTGGCGCCGTCGTAGTCGTGGGCGGTTCGGTGGTGGTGGAGGTCGTCGTGGTCGTCGGAGGCGGCGGAAGGGCCTCGCTGAAGTCGTTGCCGCTCGCGACGCTGCCGGCGATCACGGTGATGGCGAGTTGGTTGCCCGGTGTCACGACACCGTCGAGATGGCCGGCGGGTTGGGTCTCCACCACGGTGTAGTCACCGGCGGGCAGGTCGGCGAAGGAGTACGTGCCATCCGCAGCCGTGGTCGTGACGGCGACCACCGCACCGTTGTGGTCGAGGAGCGTGAGGGGCACCCCTTCGATCGGTGCGCCGGTGTCATCGAGGAACACGGTTCCGGAGATGGCACCGAGCACCACCGGATCGAGCTGGGGTCCGAACTCCGACGTGGCCGATGCGAGTGTGGCGGTCGAGGTCAGTCGACCACCTGACGCCCACGACGATGCCGGAAGCGAGGGCGGCAGCGACAGCACGCACCCCGAGAACGTGCCACCGGCCGTCGTGGGACAGTCCCCGATGAACGTGCGTCCCTCGGGGTGTGCCACGGCGAGCGCATCGCCGGCCTCGATCTCGCCGCTCTGGTCCGCCGGTGTGTCGTCGCCGGCGAACACCTCGACCGTCGACCCACCGAACACCGCTGATCCGCCGGCCATCCCGACGTGGCCGCCGACGGTCACGGTGTTCGCCGAGGCGGACACGACCGCCGACGTGATGACGGGGTAGTCGACGTCCCGGTTCCCGAACGTCGCGGCGTTCGTCGGAGGAGCGGCGGACAGCAGGCCGTCGTTGGGGGTCACACCACGGGTCCACGTGTAGGGGAACAGGAGCTGGTTACCGCTGCCGTTCCATGTCGCACTGACCGAGGCGAGGTCGATGCCGAGGCCGACGTTGTCGAAGATCGAGTTCCTCGAGATCACGTTGTCGGTCGCGGTGGCCGGCACCGGGGTGTAGGCGCCCACGACGCTGCCCAAGAGCGCGTTGGTGTTGCGCAGCACCGTCACGCCCGGTCCGCCGTTGGCGGCGATGACGTTGCCGGTGATGCGGTTGCCGGCGGTCATGACGACCACGCCGGCGGCTCCGTTGGGTGCAGGGGTGCCGGAGCGGTCGGTGCCGATGAAGTTGTCGGTCAACGACATGTTCCCGGTGCCGTTGAGGGCGATCACGCCCGCTCGGGCGTTGTTCCCCACGACGTTCCCGCTGACGGTCAGGTTGGTGCAGTCCCGGTTGGGAATGCCGCAGCCGTACGCGCCGATCGAGATGCCGTTGCCCGATCCGGCGTTGGTGTTGGTCGAAACGGCGCCGAGCCCGAAGTCGGGTGAGCCCGCGATGCGGGCGGTCGAGTACCAGCCGTTGCCGTCGGCGAGTCCGTTCGTCGTGAGCCCGACGGTGTTGTCGGCGATGTTCGTGTCGTTGGTCAGGGAGCCGGCGTTGATGCCGTTGCTGCCGTTGCCGGACACGACGTTGGCGACGATGTCGGCACTGTGCTGTCCCTCGAGCTGGATGCCGTCGCGGGCGTTGCCGTAGGTGATGCCGGCGAGATCGGTCGCCTCGGCACCCGTCGGACCGACGCCGATGAGGTTGCCGTGGATCCGGACCCCCGACGCGCACCCGGTCGCGGTGTTGCAGTCGATGCCGTCACGATGCTTCGCCCCCGAGATCACGTTGCCGGCGAGTGGGTCGCGGTCGCCGCCGGCATCGAGGCCGCCGATCAGGTAGTCGCCCGACGACGGGATGGGCTGGGGGACCGCCGGTGCCGCGGCCGAGGCCGAGTCGGAGGACACCATCAGGATGTGGTACCCCGCCTTCTTCGTGGTCGGGAAGTTCTGGCCGTTCTGGGCGATGCCGATGAAGTTGCCCTGCATCGTGCCGCCCGCCGCGCTCGAGGTGCTGGTGAGTCCGTTGAAACCCGTCGAGGTCAACGACCCGAACCGCAGCAGGATGCTCAGCTGGTTGTTGTTGTCGGACTCGCCGGCGATCACGTTGCAGTCACCGTCGCAGGTGCCGGCGGTGTGAGACCGACCCCCGACGACGGTGCCGGGTGAGCTCACGTCGAGCGCTGCGGTCGTCACGGGGTTGCCCGTGAGCGACCCGCCGTTCGACGTCACCGAGTCGGTGAGCGTGCCGGCTGCGTTGGTCCCGATGTGGTTGCACCGGATGGTGTCGCCGCCGGCCGCCCCGGTCGTGATCACGTCGCCGGCCCGGAAGAACGACACGGCGAGTCCCTGCACGGTCGACGCGCCGCCGGTCAGGACGAGTCCCGGCATGGCGAGGGCGTTGCCGCGCCCGCGGATCGCCACGAGGAGCTGTCGGGGCGCGCCCGAGTCGCCGCAGGTGGCACCGGGCTGGGACAAGCCGTCGATCACTGTCGGCCGGGTGATCGCGGGCAGCGCACTCAGCACGTTGATGGTCTGCACTCCGGAGCCGGGGATCGCGAACCCGATCTGGTGGGGCGCGGCGGGCGTCGCGGTCGCGTCGGCGTTGGCGGCGATGATGGCGTCGCGTAGCGACCCGGCGCCGCTGTCGGCGGTGGTGGTGACCGTGAAGACCGCTCCGGCCGACACGTCGGGTGCGGTGGCGACCAGCCCTGCGGTCATCACGAGGACAGCGGCGAACGCTCCGGCGATCTGGACGCGCTGCGGGCGGCGGCCGGTCTGGATGATTCGATTGGGCGTCACCTTCACGTGTTCGGTTGGGCCCGGTCGCGAGATGACTCCGAAGCGCAGGAATGGGTCCAGTGCGGGAACATTTGCCCACGAGGCGCCATCGTGCCCACGGCGGGGGCGATGAGCCCGGCCGGTGGGCCTCGGACGGCCTCAGTCGTCGGCTGCGAGCCGCTCGGCGAGTCCGTCGAGGAGGAGGTCGAGGCCGTACGCGAACTCGTCTCCGAAGTCGTACCCCGGGGCGAGCACGTGCGTCTCGGTGAACTCGGCGAGGTGGGGGTACGCTCCGGCGGGGAACTGCGCCATGATGTGCGCCGCCAGCTCGGCGACGTCGGTGGTGTCGTCGATCGGCAGGGTGACCTCCTGCACGGCGAACCCGTAGATGTAGGCGTCGAGCAGCGCGAAGGCGTGTGCGGTCATTGCCACCGAGAACCCGCCGGCCCGCAGGTTGCCGATGACGGCGTCGTGATGGCGCATGGTGGCCGGCCCGGGATTGGTCCTGGAGCTGACGAGAGCGGTCGCCCACCGGTGGCGGACGAACACGGCGCGGGCGGACAGGGCGCGGCGCCGCATGGCGTCGCGCCACGGCTCATCGGGCTCGGGGAGGCCGATCTCGGCGAACACGAGGTCGGTGATCCCGTCGAGGATGGCGTCCTTGTTGGCGACGTGGTGGTAGATCGACATGGGTTGCACCCCGAGCTCGGTGGCGACCGAGCGCATGGTCACCGCAGCGATGCCCGAGCGGTCGGCAATGTCCATCGCGGCGCGGACGACCCGGTCGGTGGTGAGGGGAGGGCGGTCGACGCGCTTGCTCGTCACGAGGTCCAACGTTACCTTACTAAGTACGCCTTACTAAGTACGGCGATCGATCGAGTCCCGGAGGACGCCATGACCGAATCCACCCGAACGATGCGAGCGATCGTCCAGCGCTCCTATGCCACGACCGACGCGTGGCACCTCGGCGAGCTCCCCGTTCCGGTCCCGGGCGACGGCGAGGTCCTGGTCGCCGTCCACGCCGCCGGGCTCGACCGGGGCACCTGGCACCTCATGGTCGGTCTGCCCCGAGCGGCTCGTTTGGCGTTCGGGCTCCGGCGTCCCCGCAACCCGGTGCCGGGCCTCGACCTCGCCGGACGGGTTGTGGCCGTCGGCGCCGGCGTGACGCGGTTCAGGGTGGGAGACGAGGTGCTCGGCATCGGCGCGGGATCGTTCGCCGAGTTCGCCGTCGCCAAGGAGTCCAAGCTCGCCCACAAGCCGGCCGGGGTTCCGTTCGAATCGGCGGCCGTCGTCGCGGTGTCGGGCCTGACGGCGATCCAGGCGCTCGACCTGGGCGGCGTCGACTCGGGCTCGCGGGTGCTGATCACCGGGGCGTCGGGCGGGGTCGGCTCCTACGCCGTGCAGATCGCCGCGGCCCGTGGCGCTCGCGTCGCGGCGGTGTGCAGCACGTCGAAGGTCGAGCTGGTCCGGTCGCTGGGAGCGACCGACGTCATCGACTACTCCGCGCAGGACGTGACCACCACCGACGGGCGGTTCGACGTCGTCCTCGACATCGCCGGCGGTCAGCCGCTGTCCCGGCTCCGACGCCTCATCGACGGGCGGGGCACGCTCGTCGTCGTCGGCGCCGAGGACAACGGCAACCTGATCGGCATGCGCCGCCAACTACTCGCCGTCCTCACGTCGCCCTTCGTTCGCCAGCGCCTCCGCATGATGGTCAGCAATGAGAACTCGGCCGATCTCGAACGTCTCGTCGAGCTGATCGAACGCGGCGACCTGACGCCGAGCGTCGGTCACACGGTGCCGCTCGAGCAGGCGGCCGACGCGATGGCGCTCCTCGTGCGGGGCGAGGCTCGGGGCAAGATCGCGATCGCCGTGCAACCGGAATCGGCGTCAGGCGGCCGGGAGTGAAGCTTGGTTCTTCCGGCTGAGTAGCTCCGACGTTGCCCGGGTGACCGGGTCCACGAGATGGCGGGGGAGCGGACCGGCGACGCTGTGCACCAGGTCGAGCCCTCGGCGGTCGGGGAGGAAGACCGTGCTCAGCCGGGGTGTGCTGTCGCCCGAGCGGAGCGCTTCGATCGATCGGGCCAACTCGGCACGCTGCCGGGGTGAGCGCGGTGCCCGCGTCACGACGCGGAGGACCCGTCCGGCGTCGACGCCGACGCCGAGCACGTCGCGTTCGGTGCGGATCAGCGCGTGGATGCCCTTGAGCGAGGCGTCGCCGCAGACGACCACGACATCGGCTCCCACCACGGCGACGCGACTCGGCCCGTTGCGTTCCTCGAGGTCGACCGACCCGGTCTCGGCCTCGCCGTCGAACTCGGGTCGGACGTCGGCGACCACGGCGCGGAACGACGCACGCAGCGACTCCACGGCGGCGTCGAGCGCGCGTGGACGCAGCGCCGTCCAGTCCCGGGAGCGGCGAAGGCCCAAGAGGAGCGAGTAGCCCCGCTCGTCGATGTCGAACAGGAGCCGGCGGACCACGGCACGCGACGGGGTGGTCGAGCGGTGGGCCTCGACCAGCTCCTGGAGCCCGGGCATCACGTCGCGGACGTCGTGATACATCGCGAGGTCGCCGCAGCCGGCGAGGTCGGCGAGCACAACCGATCCGGTGTTGCCCGGGAGGCGGGCGAGCCCTTGGGCGAGCGCCATCGCCACGGTCGAGGTTCCGGCGCCGCCACCGCCGGTGACGGCGACCAGACGACCCCGCCACCGGCTGGCGGCGTCGTCGGCGGCAAGGTCGGAGGGCACGGCGTTGGTCGCCGAGCGAATCGCCTGGGCGTGGGCGGCGAGGCAGGCCAAGAGCGTGGGTGCGTCGAACGCATCGGGCAGGACCGCGTTCGCCCCCAACGAGGTCCAGTCGCGATCGATCCGAGGATCGGTCACGACGATCACCGCCGTGGAACGTGCGCTGGCGGCGTCGATCAGGTCGCGGTCGAGGCCGGCGGCCCCGCCGTCGATCAACAGTGCCGAGATCGGGCGACCGGCGGCGAGGCGGGCTCGGACCTCGGCCACGCTGACGCACTTCAGGAACTCGACGGGGATCTGCGACGTGTTGGCCCAGTGGGCGACGTCGCCGAACCACGGGGACCGCACTCGGGCGAGGCCGACGACGACGAAACGTTCGGTGCTCATGGTCGACGCGTCATCGTCCGGCGGCGCCGGCGCTGCTGGCGGGGCTCGCGGGGCTGCTGTCGGGGCCCAACGTGACGGTGCTGGCGGCAATCAGGGTGACGCCGGCATCGGCGTGGGCGTCGATCACCCGGCGGGCGGCCGCCTCGTCGGGAACCTCGAGCACGATCCGGAGCTCGGAGACGGAGCCCACCCCACCGTCTTCCTCGCCGCCGACGTCGCTCACCAGCGCGCCGTGGACGATGACCTCCGACGTGCCATCGGCGGGCGGGATGGCGACCACGTCCACGCGGTCGCCGGGGAGGAGGTCGCCGCCGAGCGCGTCGGAGGCGTCCAGCGACAGGCCGACCCGACGGCCCGGGGTCGCTGCGTCGTCGGCGGAGGCCGCTGTGCTGCTGCGCAGGACGAGGTCGCCCTCATCGAGCGGGACGAGCGCAATGCGGCCGAGCACGTCGTCGGGATCGGTGAGCGCCCGCCGCCGCGTCGCCTCGGCGAGTGTCATCGGCGCGAGCGCCAGGTCGTCGACGGAGATCGTGGCCCCCGCTGCCACGGGGCGGCGCACGATCAGCCAGTTCGTGGAGTCGGGGACGGTCGCGGCCCGGTGAGCGGCGAAGATGCCGAGGCCCGACACGGCGACGAGGAGCCCGCCGACGATGGCCCGGCCGGTGGGCAGCTGGACCGCCTTGGTAACGGCCCGGCCGCGGTGCTCGTCGGTCTCGTCGCCGACCGGTCGCACTCGTTGGTCGCGGCGGAGCGCGCGGCGGAGGGGGGATG
>WBZS01001449.1_pt1 | contig 18868 bp, 21 predicted proteins | sample 5204201 | NCBI WGS metagenome assembly WBZS01 (sample SAMN12344357, study PRJNA552823) | activated sludge metagenome | biome: Activated sludge suspended growth; feature: Nitrification reactor; material: Wastewater; isolation source: activated sludge from nitrification reactor of wastewater...
CAAACCCGGAGAGTTGCGCGAAGCCTACGCGGCGGCAGCCAAGCATGACGCGCTTGTCATCGCGGAGCGGGGCATTCTGGGCGGTGAATACACCGTGGCGATTCTGGGTGACGAAGCCCTGCCCATCATCAGGATCGAACCGGCGACCGAGTTCTATGACTATGAGGCGAAGTACTTGCGCGATGACACGCATTACCGCTGCCCCTGTGGATTGCCCGAAACGCGCGAGCTCGAACTGCGTGTCCAGGCAATGGAAGCGTTTCGTATTCTGGGTTGCCGTGGCTGGGGCCGGGTCGATTTTCTGATGGACCATCATGGTCAGGCATTCTTTCTTGAAGTCAATACCTCGCCGGGGATGACCGATCACTCGCTGGTGCCGATGGCGGCACGGGCGGCGGGTATTTCCTACGATGACCTGGTTTTGCGCGTGCTGGCGCTGGCCGCACTGGGATGATCGATGTGGGACAAACCGCAATTGATGACCGCTGTGTCCGATCTGCTCCTCGTTTCGGCAGCGGCCGTGCTGTTCGTTGCGCTTTTGGTGTGGGGCGCACGCCTGCCATTGCTGCCGTTGCGCGAAGTGATCGTCAAGCAGGAGTTGCGCGAAGTGAAGCGCGGCGAAATCGAACGCGCCTTGTCCGAGCGCCTGCGCGGAAATCTGTTCAGCATCAATCTGGAGCCTTTGCGCCTGTCGCTGGAGCAGTTGCCCTGGGTGCGACATGCCGAAGTCCGGCGCGTCTGGCCATCGAGCCTCGAAGTGAACATCGAAGAACATGTGCCAGTGGCATTCTGGGGGCTGGCCACCGGGCAATTCGTGAACACCTATGGCGAAGTATTTTCAGCTATCGCGAGCCAGAGGCCCGACGAGTCAATGCCCCTGCTTGTCGGTCCGTCGGGAATGGCGCCGGAAATGCTCGCCTACTATCAGCAGGCCGAGGAAATGCTGAAACCGATCGGACGCGTTCCCCAGGTACTGAACGTTTCGCCACGGCTTGCCGTGCAGCTCAAGCTGGACGACGGAATAATCGTCGAGTTGGGAAGGCAGCAAACAAAGGCACCGGTCAAGGAGCGGCTGGAACGCTTCGTCGAGCATTACAAAAGCATAATGTCGGTTGCCAGGCAGCGGCCGAAAGTGGTGGATATGCGGTATCCGAATGGGTTTGCGCTGCGCGTTGCGGCATTGCCGGCAACTGAGAACAAAGGGAAGCCATGAGCAGGGATAGCAAGGAAATCATTGTGGGTCTCGATATCGGCACCTCTAAGATCGTCGCGCTGGTTGCCGATATCAGTCCGGAAGGGCGTCTCAATATTATCGGGATGGGCTCGCAGGAATCGAGGGGGCTGAAAAAAGGGGTCGTGGTCAATATCGAGGACACCGTCGCGACGATTTCCCGCGTGATCCAGGAAGTCGAGCTGATGGCCGATTGCAAGGTCAAGAACGTATATACCGGAATCGCCGGCAGTCACATCAAGAGCTTCAATTCAAATGGGATGGTAGCGATCAAGGAAAAAGAAGTCACGCCGATGGATGTTGATCGTGTCATCGAAACAGCGCGCGCCATGCCGATACCGGCCGATCAGGAAATCCTGCACATCCTGACCCAGGAGTTCATCATCGACGATCAGGACGGCATCCGCGAGCCGATCGGGATGAGCGGGTTTCGTCTTGAAGTCAAGGTGCATATCGTGACCGGCGCAATTTCTGCCGCGCAGAACATCGTCAAATGTGTTCGTCGCTGCGGACTGGAGGTAAACGATCTGGTGCTTCAGCCACTGGCATCGAGTTACGCCGTGCTTTCCGAGGACGAAAAGGATCTGGGCATCTGCCTCATCGACATCGGAGGCGGTACGACCGATCTGGCCATCTGGACGCAGGGCGCGATTCGCCATACCTCGGTTATTCCCATCGCCGGCGACCAGATCACCAATGACATTGCCATGGCTTTGCGAACCCCGACGAGAGAAGCCGAGGACATCAAGCGCAAGTATGGCTGCGCGCTGTCCGATCTGGCCGACCCGGAAGAGGTGCTTGATGTAGCCGGCGTCGATGACCGTCCGTCGCGCAAACTTTCGCGTCGCGCCTTGGCTGATGTCATACAACCACGCGTCGAGGAATTGTTCGAGTTGATCCAGGCGGAACTGCGCCGTTCCGGATTCGAAGAAGTGTTGTCATCCGGCATCGTGCTGACCGGTGGTTCGTCGGTGATGCCGGGAATGATCGAGTTGGGCGAAGAAGTCTTCCACATGCCGGTTCGGCTCGGCGCCCCGAAGTATCACGGAGCGCTCGCCGATGTCGTGCAGGCCCCCCGTTTCGCCACGGCGTGCGGACTGCTGCTCGAAGCACACACCCAGCGGAAACGCGGCATGAAAGTGCGCGAAACCAGGGATGTTAGACAGGTATTCGGCCGGATGAAATCTTGGCTGGAAAAGAATTTTTAGTCACTTTTAATCAGTTTTTTGCGGAGGAGAGAGCCATGTTTGAAATCATCGAGAAGGAAGAAATCGTTAGCGATTGGGGTACCGTGATCAAGGTCATTGGCATCGGCGGCGCCGGTGGCAACGCCGTGGATCACATGATTCGTGAAGGCGTCATGGGCGTCGAGTTCATCGCCGCCAACACCGACGCTCAGGCCTTGAAGCGCAGCGTGGCGCACAAAAAGATCCGTTTGGGCAAAACGGGCCTGGGTGCGGGCGCCAAGCCCGAGGCGGGGCGGAATGCCGCCGTCGAGGAGCGCGAAAAGATCGCCGAGTCGCTCAAGGGCGCCCATATGGTCTTCATCACCGCGGGCATGGGGGGCGGCACGGGGACCGGGGCCGGGCCCATCGTCGCCGAAGTGGCAAGAGAGCTCGGTATTCTGACCGTTGCCGTGGTGACCAAGCCCTTTGGATTTGAGGGAAAGCGGCTGAAAATCGCTGAGGAAGGCATCCTCGAATTGCAGAAGCATGTCGATTCGCTGATCGTCATTCTCAACGACAAGTTGATGGATGTGCTCGGCGACGATGTGTCGATGGACGAGGCTTTCAAGGCGGCGGATAATGTGTTGCGCAACGCCGTTGGCGGGATCGCCGAAATCATCAATTTCCCGGGCTTGGTCAACGTCGACTTTGAAGATGTGCGCACCGTGATGGGCGAGATGGGCATGGCCATGATGGGTTCGGCCAACGCCTGCGGGGTCGATCGCGCGCGCATCGCCGCCGAGCAGGCCGTCGCCTCGCCTTTGCTCGAAGGGATCAATCTCTCAGGCGCCAAGGGCGTGCTGGTTAACATCACATCGTCGCGCGGGCTGAAGATGAAAGAGGTCAACGAAGTGATGAATACCGTTCGCGAATTTGCCGCAGAAGATGCGCACATCATTTTCGGTGCCGTCTACGACGAATCCATGGATGAAGAGATTCGTGTCACGGTGGTCGCCACCGGGCTGGGTCAGGCGCAAGTCAAACGGCAGAACTTTGAGATTATCAACACGCCGGTGATGAAGGCCAACGGTACCGACGGGGGTTACGCGCAGAACAGTGCGTCGGGGATCGATTACGGGCAACTTGATGCGATTCCGGCCGTGGTCCGCAAAGGGCGCAACGCCACCGTCGAGGCATTGGCCAACAGCGGTGTCGATCGCTACGATATTCCGGCTTTCCTCCGCAAGCAGGCAGATTGAAACTGTCCCTGTAAGCTGAGCGATTCGGCGTCTTCTCTTCAGCAAGGGGGTTGGCCAATTGTGTTACAATTCGCCAATTCCCCTATTTTTCAAAGACATGCTAAAACAACGCACATTAAAAACGCTGATCCGGGCTTCCGGCGTCGGCTTGCACTCCGGGGTCAAGGTCAATATGGCGATGCGCCCGGCAGCGCCGAATACAGGAATCGTCTTTCGGCGGGTCGATCTCGACCCGGTCGTCGATCTGCGCGCCACGGCGCTGGCAGTGGGCGATACGCGCATGTGTTCCTGTCTGGAGCAACAAAGCGCTCAGGGCAATATTCGGGTCGGCACCATCGAGCACCTGATGTCGGCCTTTGCCGGGCTCGGCATCGACAATGCATTTGTCGATCTCGACGCGGCCGAACTGCCGATACTTGATGGATCGGCTTCGCCGTTTGTCTTCCTGATTCAGTCAGCCGGCATCGAAGAGCAGCCGGTGGCCAAAAGATTCATTCGCATAAAGCGCTCGATCGAGGTGCGCGAAGCCGACCGTGCTGGAGACAAATGGGCGCGATTCGAGCCGTATGAAGGATTCAAGCTGACCTTCTCGATCATCTTCAATCATCCGGCCATTGACCGCACCGGCCAGGAAGTAAGCTTTGATTTCGCCGAGCATTCCTATACCCGTGAAGTGGCGCGGGCCCGCACTTTCGGCTTCATGCAGGAAGTCGAATGGTTGCGCGAGAATGGCCTGGCTCAAGGAGGTGGGCTGGACAACGCGGTGGTGCTGGACGAATACCGCGTGCTGAATTCCGACGGGCTCCGTTACGCCGACGAATTCGTCAAACACAAGGTGCTGGACGCGATTGGCGACCTGTATCTGCTCGGGCACCCCTTGCTGGCTTCGTTCACTGCGCACAAGTCGGGCCACGCGCTGAATAACGCTTTGGCCCGCGAGTTGCTGGCCAACCCCGACGCTTGGGAATACGTTTCCTTCGAGGATCAGGCACAGATGCCACACGCCGTTGCCCGGTGGATGGCGCAGCGGGCCTTTCAGTAACCGGGGCGGCCCGCCGTGTGGTTGCTACGCTTGCTGGCGGTATTGACGGTCATTTCTGTCGTCGTCGGCGTGGCGCTGTTTCTGCTGACCCGGGATCAACGATACCTGCAGTTCTCCTGGCGCTTGTTCCGTTACGCATTGATTGTGGCCCTGCTGGTATTTGCCCTGCTCATTTTTGAGCGGATGGCGGTCATTCCTTTTTAGCCGCATGCGCGAGCAAGGAGTCCAGTGCCGCCCGCAAGGGGGCGTCCGGCAATGAATCGCGCAAACCTTCAATTTCCCTGAGGGCGCGAGACCCCAGCGGTTTCTGAGTGGAAGTCGTTGATTGCGTGATAATTTTGTTGGCTTGCACTTTCACTTGAACGCCGTTACACTCAATTCCCCGCTTGGAAAAACCATCGGCCAGCGTGGGCGCCAGCTGGCGCAACTTGGCAGCGACCGCCCCGTTGAAGGCGTGAATAATAATAATTCCTGACTTGTAATTGGCCAGACAGCTTGTCCGGCCCAAGTAGACGGGCGCAATCTCCTGATAGAGGTTCGTCAGTTTCATGAGCAGTCTCGCGTGTGCCAGGACATTTCCGGCGCCACCGTCTGCTTCCAGATAGTTTTCAAGGGAATTTTGCATCGGTAACTTCGAGGAGAGGCAACATGCATATTATTCTCGTCTCCAATCGACTGGCAACAGCCAAGACGTTGAATCTTACGTCCCGGGTGCTGATGGCGTTGGCGGCTGGCCTGGTTATCCTGGCCTTTGCCTTATCCTTCCTGTTTTCGTGGATCGGCGTTCGCTTCAATATGCCTTTTGCCGCCGAATTGGTGGCGGCCGTGCAACAGGTGCACAATCGCAAAACGGAAGAGTACATGCGTTACAACGTTTCGACGATGGCCGTCAAACTGGGCGAGATGCAAGCGCAATTAATCCGCCTGGATTCCCTGGGGGAGCGTATAGCCAAGCTGGCGGACATCAAATCCCCGAAAAGCGAGGCAAGCAGCAAGGACGGGCAGGGGGGGCCGCTGATTTATTCTGTCCAGCCGCACGCCGCCCATGAATTGCAGCACGAAATCGAACGGCTGGCGGAGAACGTCGAGCAGCGCAGCGACACGCTGACTGCGCTTGAGTCGCAACTCATGGAGCGGCGCATCAAGAACACGCTGCTACCCAGGCTGGTGCCGATCAAAGCCGATCACATCGGGTCGACGTTCGGTTACCGTGTCGATCCGATTGCCGGTGTCAGTGCCCTGCACGAAGGGATCGATTTTGTCGCGGATCAGGGAACGCGCGTCCTTGCCTCGGCGGGCGGGGTTGTTCAGGCGGCCGAGTATCATCCGCAATACGGCAACATGATCGAAATTGACCACGGCAACGAATTCACCTCAAGATACGCGCATCTGTCGAAGATCGACGTCAAGGTGGGGCAGGTCGTCAGACGGGCCCAGATCATAGGCGCCAGCGGCAACACCGGACGTTCCACCGGCCCGCACCTGCATTTCGAAGTACGCTTCAGGGGCGTCGCGCAGAATCCGGCACGTTTCCTTCAATCGGGTGCGCAGATGGCGCTCAACTCACCGGCAGTAGCGAAGTCGGCTCCGCCAGCAACCCGGGCCGTGGCGACAACCCGGAATTCTCGGGCGGCAGCGACCTTCAGCGCACCGCGCTAGCGAGTCGGCAACCTTGCACCTGGCGAGCCCTTGCCGGGTGCAGGTCATCCGCAGGGCATCGCGGGGGTTTCCAAGAACCGCCGCACGGATTGTGCGTGTTAGAATCCTCCCCTTTATTTGCTTCGACTGTTCCCAGAATGATTCCCGGCCTACTCAAGAAGATATTCGGCAGCCGCAATGATCGGCTGATCAAGCAGTATTCAGCGGTTGTTCGTCAGATCAATGCGCTGGAAGCAGGCATCAGCTCGCTCACCGACGATGAATTGCGCGAAAAGACGACGCAGTTCAAGGCGCGCGTGGCCAACGGCGAAGATCTGGATGCCGTGCTGCCGGAGGCATTCGCGGTTGTTCGTGAGGCGGGCAAGCGGACCCTCGGCATGCGTCACTTCGACGTGCAACTTGTCGGGGGCATGGTCTTGCATTACGGCAAAATTGCCGAAATGCGCACCGGGGAAGGCAAGACGCTGGTCGCCACCCTGCCGGCCTACCTCAATGCGCTTTCCGGCAAAGGGGTGCATATCATCACCGTCAATGATTATCTGGCCAGTCGTGATGCCGAATGGATGGGGCGACTGCACCGCTTTCTCGGGTTGACGGTCGGCGTCAATCTGTCGCAGATGTCACACGACGACAAGCAGGTCGCCTATGCCGCGGATATCACTTACGGCACGAACAACGAATTCGGCTTCGACTACCTGCGCGACAACATGGTCTACAGCGTCAAAGAACGCGTGCTGCGCAAACTGAGCTATGCCATCGTTGACGAGGTCGACTCGATCCTCATCGACGAGGCACGCACGCCGCTGATCATTTCCGGCCAGGCCGAGGATCACACCGATCTCTACGTGCGCATGAATCAGGTGGCGCCCCTGCTTGTGCGCTGCCAGGAAGAGGACGGTCCCGGCGATTACTGGGTCGACGAGAAGGCGCATCAGGTGTTGATGAGCGAAGCCGGGCACGAGCACGCCGAAGAGATTCTTGCCCGCGTGGGCCTGCTGCACGAAGGCGGCAGCTTGTACGATTCGACCAACATCCTGCTGATTCACCACCTCTACGCCGCCTTGCGCGCACACAACCTGTTCCTCAGGGATCAGCAGTATGTGGTGCAAAATGGCGAAGTAGTCATCGTGGACGAATTTACCGGGCGCCTGATGTCCGGACGCCGTTGGTCCGATGGTCTGCATCAGGCGGTCGAGGCCAAGGAAGGAGTGGCGATCCAGAACGAGAACCAGACACTGGCTTCGATCACCTTTCAGAATTACTTCCGCATGTACGGCAAACTGGCCGGAATGACCGGCACGGCGGATACCGAAGCGTACGAGTTCCAGCAGATCTACGGCCTGGAAACGGTGGTGATACCCACCAACATGCCGATGAAGCGTATCGATCACAACGATCAGATCTTCCGTACCTCCAAGGAAAAGCACGAAGCCATCGTGGCCGACATTCGCGCCTGCCAGAAGCGTGGGCAGCCGGTCCTGGTCGGCACCACGTCGATTGAGAATTCCGAACTACTGTCGACCCTGCTCGACAGCGAGAAGCTCCCGCATCAAGTGCTCAACGCCAAGCAGCACGCCCGTGAAGCCGAGATTGTCATCCAGGCAGGCAGCCCCGGCATGATCACCATCGCAACCAACATGGCCGGACGCGGTACCGACATCGTGCTGGGCGGCAGCATCGAGAAACAGCTGACGGCCATACGCGACGACGAGACGATCGATGCGGCCACCAAGGAGTCGCGCATGGCCGCGCTACGTGCCGACTGGCAGATCGTTCACGATCAGGTCGTGGCTTCCGGCGGGCTGCACATCATCGGCTCCGAACGCCATGAATCACGTCGCATCGACAACCAGTTGCGTGGCCGTTCCGGCCGCCAGGGCGATCCGGGCTCCTCGCGGTTTTATCTCGGGCTGGACGACGCGCTGCTGCGGATTTTCGCCGGTGAACGGCTGAAGTCGATCATGGAGCGCCTGAAGATGCCGGAGGGCGAAGCCATCGAGCACCCGCTGGTCTCGCGTTCGCTCGAATCGGCGCAGCGCAAGGTTGAAAGCCGCAACTTCGATATCCGAAAGCAATTGCTCGAGTATGACGACGTGGCCAACGATCAGCGCAAAGTCATTTACGCACAGCGCAACGAGTTGCTCGAAACCGACGACATCACCGAAACCATCACAGCCATGCGCCATGGCGTTCTGAGCGACACGTTCCGGCGTTATGTGCCGGCCGAGAGCGTTGAAGAACAGTGGGACCTGCCGGCGCTGGAGAAGGAACTGGCTTCCGAACTGTTGCTGACGTTACCGATTGTCGAGTGGTTCAGCAATGAGCCGACCTTGGGCGATGAAGCCATTCTCGGCCGCATCATTGAGATGGCCGATTCAGCATACCAGGCGAAGATCGATCTGGTGGGCGCCGAGAGTTTCCACCAATTCGAAGGCAATGTGATGCTACAAAGCCTGGATACGCATTGGCGCGAGCATCTGGCGGCGCTCGATCACTTGCGCCAGGGCATCCACTTGCGGGGTTACGCGCAGAAGGATCCCAAGCAGGAGTACAAGCGCGAAGCTTTCGAACTGTTCCAGATGCTGCTCGACAGCGTCTGTGTTGAAGTCAACCGTTTGTTGATGACCGTTCAGGTTCGCGCCGAAGACATCGAGGAATCTGCGCCGCACGCCGAGGTTCAAAACGTGCAGTACCACCATGCCGATTACGACGAAGTCATCGGGCCGGGCGACAAGGAAGAATCCAAGGTCCAGCCGATTCACGCCGGACCGAAGGTCGGACGCAATGACCCCTGTCCTTGCGGTTCGGGCAAGAAATACAAGCAATGCCACGGTAAATTAAGTTAGGCAAAACGCTTTCAACACGGAGTACACAGAGACACAGAGATCACCGAGAAGAACATAGAACTTAATCTCCGTGTTCTCTGTGTCTCCGTGATCTCTGTGTTGAAAGAGGTTAAGACCATGCCCGTCAACTACGCCACCCCCTCGCCCGAAGCCCTTTACCCCGTTGACGGAATCCGTCTTGGTCTCGCCGAGGCCGGCATACGCAAGCTTGACCGGCGCGATCTGACGCTATTGGCACTCGATCCGGGGTGTGCGGTGGCCGGCGTGTTTACACAAAACCGCTTCTGCGCCGCGCCGGTGCTGCTGTGTCGTAGAAACCTGGACGCCGGCGGTGAGATTCGCGCGCTGGTGATCAATACCGGCATAGCCAATGCCGGAACAGGCGAACCCGGCCTGCAAGCCGCGCAGGACACCTGCGAAGCCGTGAGCAGGTTCTTGGGCGTCGAATCCGCTCAGGTATTGCCTTTCTCGACCGGCGTGATTCTCGAACCGTTGCCGGTCGACCGGCTGATCGCCGGGCTGCCGCGCTGTGTCGATGATCTCAAGTCCGATAACTGGCATGCCGCGGCGCACGGCATCATGACCACCGACACGGTGGCCAAGGCTGCCTCGCGGCGGGTTGAAATCAATGGAAAGACGGTCACCGTCACCGGCATCAGCAAGGGGGCCGGTATGATCAGGCCCAACATGGCGACCATGCTGGGATTCGTGGCGACCGATGCCGGCATCGCCGAATCGCTGTTACGACAACTGGTTCGTGAAGCCGCCGACGAATCCTTCAACTGCATCACCGTCGATGGCGATACATCGACCAACGATTCCTTTATCCTGATCGCCACGGGCAAGTCCGGCGCCTACTTTGCCGATGACGCCGCACCTGGGTATGCCGTGCTGCGCGAGGCCGTGACCGGCGTGGCGCTGGAACTGGCGCAGGCCATCATCCGAGACGGCGAAGGCGCGACAAAATTCATCACCCTGGCCATTGAGGGCGGTAAGGATCGTGCGGAATGCAAACGCGTCGGGTATGCGATCGGCCATTCGCCGCTGGTCAAGACCGCTTTCTTCGCTTCCGACCCCAATCTCGGCCGTATTCTTGCCGCTATCGGCTACGCCGACGTCACCGGTCTGGATGTCGACGGCATTCGCGTCTGGCTGGGCAGTGCAGGGGAGGAAGTCCTCGTTGCGGAAAAGGGTGCGCGTGCGGCTTCGTACCGGGAGGAGGATGGCGCTCGCATCATGCTGGCCGCCGAAATCACCGTTCGCGTCGACCTCGGCCGCGGCAAGGCTCGCGGCACGGTCTATAGTTGCGACTTTTCGTACGACTACGTGAAAATCAACGCCGACTATCGGAGTTAGTGCAGTACGCGCGGGATCGCCAGCGTAAACTCGGGAATTGTCGCTTCGAACTGCGTACCGTCCTCCGCCGTCATCTGATAACTGCCACGCATGGTGCCGACCGGCGTGTCGAGCTGGCAGCCACTCGTATATTCGAATTTCTCACCGGGTTGCAGCAGCGGCTGATGCCCGACAACGCCAAGTCCACGCACTTCCTGAACGCGCGCATTGGCATCGGTGATGATCCAGTGACGGGAAATCAGTTGCGCCGGAACGGTGCCGACGTTTTCGATGGTGATCGTGTAAGCGAAAACATAACTCTCATTGGCGGGATCGGATTGATCGGCAATAAATTGCGGAACGGCGCTTGCCGCGATCTGGTATTTCTTGCTTTCGGCCATGGGAATCAGATAAAAATTGCGATTTGTGCATTGCACACGAAAGTGGCCCAAGAGGCAAGCCCGCGCGGGCCAATTTCGTGAATATCATTTACACCGGCATTCAAACGGGGTGGAACCAAAGCGCACTGCGACATCGACTAAACGTCATTGGTCGTGTTTTGGAGCGCTGCCGACAGGCCTTGCAGCATGGTGACTCGCCTGATGGTGGTACGAATTTTGAGTTTCCGCTCAAACAGAGCGTTGGAAAATCTGGAATCGCTCTGCTTGACTCGGCATAACCAGTAGACCTCGCAACCATCCGGCACAAATGAATCGACGTCGGTTTGCAAAGCCTGCAACGCGGCTTGCTGAGCCGTGTTCAGCGGCGCACCCAGAAGAGCCACATTCACTTCTTTCAAGGACGGTTCCTGATCGGCCAGCGATTGTGCTCGTCTGGCAATTTCATGGACTTCCGCCACGGTACGGACAAAGGCCTCGGACATATATCCCAGAAGCGGCGCGAGTCCTTCCTGCAATGTGCGGGCGAGCGCATCGGGTCGGCGCGAACTGGCCTGGAACACGACGTTGCCACTGTTGATATGCGTTTGGATTGCCGAATACCCCAGCGTGTGGAAGTGCTCGGCGAGCACGGCCATCTTCACGAAACGGCCGCCAACATTGATGGCGCGAAGGAAGGCAACGTATTTCGGCATTGAAAAAACAGATCGGTAGCCCAAGAGATCTAATGCGTTCGAACGACATCCCGTATGAACACGGTCAGGTCCGTTGCCTTCGGGGTGATTCCAGCCTGGTACAGCATGTCGCTCACAAAGCCCCGATGGTAGCTGCCGTGATTGACAACGTGAAAAATCATTTCCTGGCAGGTCATCGCACCGTGCCCGCCGCCGATGAATTCAAAGTGAACCGTCCGCTCGAGCTCGTCCGCCGTCAATGCAGCGGAGAAATCGACATACCACGCATCAAGTATTCGTACCGCATTTCGGAGTTCGTCGAGTGGTGGATGGTCCGGCGTATTGCGCGCGGTATAGCCGTGTTCTCGACCGAGCATGTGGGCCTGGAAAACGGCGTCGATGACGTACACGTGATTCAGCGTGTGGACCATGTTGCCGAATGGCGTCTGGCGTGGTCGAATGGCCTCCTCGTAGGGCAGTGAAGCGACCATCGAAAAGATGATTTCATTTGCCCAGGCCTTGTAGCGCGTCAGCATTCGCAGGTGCTTTGAAGTGGGCAAGGCATCGGACACGGCATCGGACATAAGATCTCTCCAAAGTTGATGGGCATTACCTTCACTCGGTTCGATTGGGAAAAGATACTTCCAATACAACGCAGCCAACGTCGGTCTTGAACGGGCCGTGCAGTTCTCCGGGAGGGCGACTCGCGTAATGTCCGGAGTCCAGCCAAACAGCGAATGCCTGGTCGTAGAGGCGACCACTGACGACGAACACTTCTTCCGGGTAAGGGATGCGTCTTGCCGCCAAACGCCGCTGTATCCGCCCCAGGGAAGAAGCGCGTCAAGCGGGTGTACTCGCCCGTAGCCTCGTCAATGCTCAGCGTCAGCTCCTCGGCCATGCCTTCCATCCCACGGATGGCTTGCCAACGATCCCGATGATCCGGGCTCAATACATTCCAATACGTTGCAGTGGATTTGCTCATGTCATTCTCCGGCGAAGGGCGTAGGCAAAGACTGTAGCGACCGAGCACCAACTCGCTAAGCCTTGATCCTGTACCCCGTCTTGAAAATCCACGCCACGATGGCGAGGAATGCCACCAGGAACAACAACGTCATGCCCAGGCTGATGCCGAGGCTGACGTCACCCACGCCATAAAAACTCCAGCGAAAGCCGCTGACCAGATAGACGACCGGATTGAAGAGGCTGACGGTTTTCCAAAAGGGCGGCAGGATGTTGATGGAGTAGAAGCTGCCACCCAGAAAGGTGAGTGGGGTGATGATGAGCAGCGGCACCATTTGGAGTTTTTCGAAGCCGTCGGCCCAGATGCCGAGGATGAAGCCCAGCAAACTGAAGGTGATGGCGGTGAGCACCAAGAACAGAATCATCCAACCCGGATGAAGGATGTGCAGGGGCACGAACAGGCCGGCGGTGGCAAGAATGATGACGCCGATGACAATGGACTTGGTGGCGGCTGCGCCGACATAGCTGACCACAATTTCAAGATAGGAGACCGGCGCCGACAGCAGCTCGTAGATGGTGCCGGTGAAGCGCGGGAAGTAGATGCCGAAAGATGCGTTGGACACGCTTTGTCCGAGCAGTGAAAGCATGACGAGCCCGGGGACGATGAATGCGCCGTAGCTCACGCCGTCTATCTCGGGAATGCGCCCGCCGATGGCCGAACCGAACACGATGAAATAGAGCACGGTGGAAATCACCGGCGAGATGATGCTTTGCCCGAGCGTGCGCCGGGTACGTGACATTTCGAATGAGTAAATTGCGCGGATGGCTTGAAAATTCATTGTCCTTCCCTCACCAGGCTGACGAAGATGTCTTCAAGCGAACTCTGCTTGGTCTGCAAATCCTTGAAGTCAATGCCGGCCTTGCCAAGCGCGGCCAGCAGCGAAGCGATGCCGGTCTGGTCGGCCCGGGTGTCGTAGCGGTAAACCAGCTCGGTGCCGTCCGTCATGAGCTCCAGCCGGTAGGCGGCCAGCGACTCCGGCACGTATTCGATGGCCTGATGCAACTGCACGGTGAGTTGCTTTCTACCCAGCTTGTGCATCAGTTCCACCTTGTTCTCGACCAGAATGATTTGGCCTTGATTGATCACCCCGATCCGATCGGCCATCTCCTCGGCCTCGTCGATGTAATGCGTGGTCAGGATGATCGTCACGCCGCTGTCCCGGAGCGCACGCACCAGTGCCCACATGTCGCGCCGCAGGTTGACGTCAACGCCGGCCGTGGGTTCGTCAAGGAACAGAATCTTTGGTTCATGCGACAGGGCCTTGGCAATGAGCAGCCGCCGCTTCATGCCACCGGAGAGCGTCATGATCCGGTTGTCCTTCTTGTCCCACAGCGAAAGATCACGCAGCACCTTTTCGATGTGGGCCGGATTGGGCGACTTGCCGAACAGGCCGCGGCTGAAGCTGACGGTATTCCATACCGACTCGAAAGCATCGGTGGTCAGCTCCTGCGGCACCAGACCAATCAGCGAACGCGCGGCCCGATAATCCTTGATGATGTCATGGCCGTCAACGGTGACGCTGCCTGATGTGGGGCGGACAATGCCGCAGGTTGTGCTGATCAGCGTGGTCTTGCCGGCGCCGTTCGGCCCCAGAAGGGCGAAGATTTCCCCCTTGCGGATTTCCAGGCTGACGTCCTTCAAGGCCTGAAAACCCGTGGCGTAGCTTTTCGAGAGATTGGTGATCGAGATAATGGCGTTCATGGGCAAGACTCTGGATCGCAAGGGCCGGCTGAATCTGCTCATCGCCGGTGCACCCTCGAAAATCGTATCCTTTCTACTCCTTCTTCGCTCTGTTCGGTTGAGTCATGACAAGGGCTTCACCACCACAACAGCGTTTAGGTGTGTTGTGCCGGATAGGGAATTCGTGATCAGACAGCTCGCCTCAGCTTTCTCAAGAATGCGCTGTGCTCTTTGCTCGTTCGTATCTGGAGGCACATCAAGTGTGGCATTTACCTTGAACTCCGTGAACTTTATCTTTCCCTCGCTACGGTCGAGAGTGCCTTCGACATCACAGATCAACGACAGCCACGACAACTTTGAGGCTTTTGCGATCGCCCGGAAACTAAGAATGAAGCAATCCGCGACGGCCGCTATCAAGAGCGTTTCCGGGGACCAATGGTCTCCGGGGCCGCCGAACTCTTGAGGCGGCGCAGACGGCAGTGTTTCCAGTCCGTCGGACGACAGGCTGACATCGCCCTCAAGATCTGCATTCGCTGAAACTCGATAGTAATGAGGAAGTTTTTGCATCACAAATCTCCGGTAAGCAGGCGCGGCTGTAGAAATAATTGATGAGAACAGGCGACATTCGGCTGATCATCGGGCTATCTTTCAGCGATGAGCTTGAGGTTGGCCAGACCTTCCTCGTATTTTTCACCGACCATTTTCTCCATGCTGAAAAACAAACCCATGAGCTTGGAGATGAAAGGGCTCGGACCATACATCGCTTGTGTCACCGTGGTGCTGTTGCCTTGCGCAACCAAAGTGAATTCAACCGTGTTGTGAGCCTCAAAGGGCGTGATGAAATCGAGTTTGAGCACAACGCTTGCCGGGGAAGAAGATTCGATAATCTCCATGCGCCCCTGGCCGATATCCTTGTTGCCGCTCCACGCGTACACCGCGCCCTTGCCGCTGAGCGCTCCGCTGTAGGTACGCTTGATTTCTGGATCGATTTTTTCCCAGGGCGACCACGCTTCCCATTGGTGAAAATCGTTGATCAGCGCAAATACCTTCTCGGGTGGGGCTTTGATGCTCGTCGAACGTTCAATGCGAAAGGCATCCGGGCGTGTCGCCGCATAGATGAGAATCGCCGCAACAAGCAGCGCGATGATGACGGCAACTGTCCTGATCATGGATTTCTCCGTTGAATGGTCGTCAGAGCTAAACGATTGTGCGTCGGGTTAGCGAAGGTATAGGCGCTTGAGAATAAAACAACGGACCTATCGGCTAATTTTTCAGGATGTCCAAAGACAAAGATCGACCGAATGATATAGGGGCTCAATAGCAGAAGAAGCATGACTGGGACAACGACCCAACTTGGCGCTCGTTTGAGCAAATGCACCCCAAGGCCGACTGCGGCTAAGGGTAACTCGTTTCGTGGAGCTTGCGCCAGTGCGCGGGGCCGGACAGGGCAAGATTCATCGCATTGCGGGCAGCCGCTTCGAGGGGCTGACGCCACGGACGAGGACGGCTGGCGCACGCGCAAGGCGTGCCGGGAGCGACTCCCGGCACACTGCGGTCATTGCTGGCTGTTTTGCTCAGCCCTTCAGCCGGGCGGCGGTGTCGGCGACCCGCTTGCCAAACAGGCGCGCGGTTTCCAGATCGCCCGGCAGCATCTCGTCGGGGCTACTGTCCGACGGCGATTGTGCCATGGCGCCGCTGAATGAGCCGACGTAGTTGATGTCGTTGCGTTGCGCCGCCTTGGCATTGCTCGGCATCATGCCCGTTCCGACCCAGATGCCCGAATGCTGCATGGCCAGGGTAAACATGTAGTGCAGGGTCGACAGCTTGTCGCCGTTCATCGTCGCGCTGTTGGTGAAGCCGGCAAACAGCTTGTCCTTCCATTGCTGGCTGAACCAGGGCTTCGACGAGGCATCGGCGAACTTCTTGAACTGCCAGCTGACGCTGCCCATGTAGGTCGGGCTGCCCAGGATGATGGCGTCGGCGGCTGCCAGCGCCGCCCAGCCGGCTTCGTTCAGATTGCCCTCCTTGTCGATCGCGATCAGCGCAGCGCCGGCCCCGTCGGCCACCGCTTCGGCCATGCGCAGGGTGTGTCCATAACCGGAATGGAATACGACTTTGATGTTTGCCATTTCGAATGCTCCTTGTCTCTCTTGTGTTGGGGGAAAACGTTGGTATTGACGGCGTTCAGGGTGCCAGGTCGAAGACCAGCACCTCGGCATCCCGCCCCTGGCTCAACGCGATTCGTGCTTCGCCGGCAATCGCTGCCGCATCGCCGGCGGTCAACGACGTGCCATTGACATCGAGGCTGCCGCGAATCAGATGCACATAAGCCTTGCGTTTCGGGTCGAGTGCCAGCTCCGCCGACTCGGCGCCATCGAAGAGACCGGCGTACAGCGCAGCGTTGGCGTTGATCTGTACCGACCCCTGGGCACCGTCCCTTGAGGCCACCAGGCGCAGGACACCGCGCTTGTCCGCGTCGGGGAAGCGTTTCTGTTCGTAGCCCGGCGCGATACCGGTGACGGCAGGCTGTATCCATATCTGCAGCAGGTGCGTGATCTGGCCTTTGGCATGATTGAATTCGCTGTGGGTCACGCCCCGGCCGGCGCTCATGCGCTGGACATCGCCCGGTGGAATGGTCTGGACATTGCCCAGGCTGTCCTCATGGGCCAGCTCGCCGGAGAGAACATAGGTGACGATCTCCATGTCGCGATGCGCGTGTTTGCCGAAGCCGGTGCCCGGCTCGATGTGGTCTTCGTTGATGACGCGCAGATTGCCCCAGCCCATGCGGGCCGGATCGTAGTAGTCGGCAAAGGAAAACGAATGTTTGCTGGTCAGCCAGCCATGGTTGGCGTGGCCACGTTCGGCGGATTTGATCAGGTTCAGCATGTCGAGCCTCCTTGTGGTGATGACTGGTAGTTTGATCCTGTCTCGGTATGCACTGGGCGAGTCGTTTTGATGGCATCATTCAATTTTTCTGAATGTGACACCCATGCCGACAGCCCGCGACGTATTGACCCCCGACGCCTTGTTCATGCTGCAGACCATTGCTGCCGAAGGCAGCTTTGCCGCCGCTGCCCGCGTCGCCAACATGGTGCCGAGCGCCTTGACCTATCGCGTACGGCAGATGGAAGAGGCGCTGGACGTGCTCCTCTTCGATCGTTCGTCGCGTCAGGCCCGCCTCACCGAGGCCGGCGAGGAACTCTTTCGTGAGAGCGAGCGCCTGCTGGCCGACGTCGATGCCGTCGCCAACCGGGTCAAGCGCGTCGCGACGGGCTGGGAGTCGCAGTTCACCATCGCCATCGACGGCATCATCGACCGGACCACGGTCCTCGAGTTATGCGAGGCTTTCTTTGCGCTGAATCCGCCAACCCGAATCCGGCTGCGCGACGAAACGCTGGCCGGTACGCTGGGCGCCCTGTCTTCGGGTCAGGCCGACCTCGCGTTGGGCGTAGTGATGGAGGCCAAATCAGCGCCCGGCTTGGCGCGGGAGCCGATGGGCAGTCTGCGGTTCATCTTTGCCGTCGCCCCACACCATCCGCTCGCCGCCGCGGCAGAGCCACTGAGCGACGATCTGATCCGCCGCTACCGGGCCGTGGCGGTGGCCGATTCGATCCAGCGCGGCGACGATCTCACGATCGGCCTGTTGCCGGGACAGGATGTGTTCACGGTGCCCAGCCTGTCGGCCAAACTGGAAGCGCAGATTCGTGGAATGGGTGCCGGTTTCCTGCCCGCCTGCATGGCGCAAACCCATATCAATGCAGGACGCCTGGTCGAAAAATCCGTGGAACGCGTGGAGCACAAGTTTCAGGTCTGCTACGCCTGGCGAAAATGCGGGAAAACAAAACGGGGCCGTGCCTTGCAGTGGTGGCTGGGCCAGTTGCAAAGCCCTGTCACCCGAGCCGCGCTGCTGGGCCAGCGCCACGGCACGCTGCCTTAGTCCGTAGCGCCCTGTCGAACGTTTGCACAGGCCGGCAGCGGAATCGATTAGGCCTGACCCGAAGTGGGTGACGGTTTAGGCGGCAAGGGTTGCTGCTCAACGCGCTCCAGCCTGGGATCAAGACACGCCCAACTCGGTGCACTGGCCGCCCATATATTCATGTCCGGGTGAATGGAAGAAGGCTCATCCAGGTTGCCGGCACGGACGACCCTGAACTGCGGGCGGGCCGATGATTTGGCGAATAGGTGTGTGCCGCAACCAGGACAAAACTGGCGCGTCACCACATTGCCGCTGTCTGCCGTTTTCGTATATTCGGATAGCGTCCCGGAAACCGTGAGTGCATCGGCGGCAACAAGCAGGTTCACTGATCCATTTGCCGCGAGATGCTGGCAATCGCGGCACCAGCAGATTCGGGTTGCCAGCGGTTCGTCGGTAAGTTTGAAGTTTACTGCCCCACAAAGGCAGCGCCCGGTTCTTTCAGTCATGTGTTCGTTCCTCCATTGATTGCGTTTGAACCAACGCCGAGCTTATGCGACGCTACTTGACGAATGGCATATCATGCATCGTGAACCGAAAATAAAAAAGGGCGCCTCAAGGGCGCCCAAAGGAGGTTGTCTGAC
>WBZS01001450.1_pt1 | contig 18859 bp, 35 predicted proteins | sample 5204201 | NCBI WGS metagenome assembly WBZS01 (sample SAMN12344357, study PRJNA552823) | activated sludge metagenome | biome: Activated sludge suspended growth; feature: Nitrification reactor; material: Wastewater; isolation source: activated sludge from nitrification reactor of wastewater...
GCACGATCGGGGATGCAGGTGTAGGAGCGGGAAGGGCTAGTTGGAGTCGATGAATAGCTGTATACATAGAATGACTAGACAAGCTATGACGATATCCCATTGGATAAGATTCAGCATGTTCAATTTAGCGTTTTCCTTATCTGGCTGCTAGAATACTTCGCCGAACAGTGAACACAGATTCCACACGATATGCAAAAAGTATGCGGATGAATCTCTACAACATACTCCATGAGTTTAAAACACTTCGGGCAAGATTTAACTTGACATGTGTGTTTCACGGTTTCCACACCTTTAGATGCTGAACAAGATGGTTATATAGAACCTTGACAGTCATGCGCTGATAGTTGGATAAAGAATGCCATGGAATGTGAAATCGTTGAAGAGAGAGTTCGCGCAACATTGACGTACGAAACTCTTTTTCAGCATGCTCAATGATGAGCGTTTCTCGATGAGAAGGCTTTCGTATGAATTGTGGCATGCTGGGAGTATATCACAATATTTAGCGGCTTGACGAACACCTAAGTAGGGTATAGACTTCACAATGTCGCCTACTTAGGAGATTTCATCTTGTCAGAGCCCTCTCAGTTTGTACGGGTCAGGCGTGTTGCACGTTTTACCCTTAAAGAATCTTATACGGTTAGAACACCTAGCAAGCCTGTTGATAAGGCTTACGCGAAGCAATATTCTTCTCAAGTCAAGAAAAAGGTCGTCTATAAGGCAAAGCGAACGACTCGGAGCTATAAGAAGGGGCAAGTAGTCACAGAGTCATATGCGAAACGATTCCGCAAGTTTGTCATAAAAACCACATCATATAGAACAATTGGAACAGTCAAGACCTATAAGAAGGGGTTAAGAGTTTCACAGAAGTTTGCAACAAAACATCCTGATAAAGTCAAAACAACCGAGTATATGGAGATTGAAGAACGTCAAGTCAAATATGATCCAGTCTTAAGAAAGCAAACGTATGGAGATTGGAGAGTCACATCACGCCAGAAAATGAATTTTTACGAGCAGATCCTTCCAGTGAAAGACCTTTCAGACCGTCATATCCGAACCGTGTTCGCACAGAATCGAATTTTCAGTAACATTTGGGCAAACCACAAGGGAATGATCAGAATCAGCGTGAACGGGCATGTTGACGGTCGGAGAGTCAAGAACGTGGCACATATCGGCTACCTCAAAAGTGTATGGGAAACTAAACATAATGGGTATGAACAGTTTAAAGATTATGTGGTAAGTAAGATTCTACAATCGTTGCGTAGGTCGAATTTAAGGTTATCAAATCCTAAAGAGAGTCAAGCTCGATTGGTTAGCTTATTCAAAAAGCGAAAAGATGCGTTCTACAGACTAAAACATTCTCCTACATGGAATCATGAGAATATCACGAATGAGTTGAAGGAGATTCAGAAATTGATTAAACAACAAAAGCAAAGCCGTCAGATCAAAGGGGGTATGATTCGGATTGAGAAACTTGTCTCGTAAACGTTGTTTTACCATTTAGCAAACCGGAAAGGAGAGCGAAATGAGTATTTGTAGAATTCAAGCATTATCAAATCTGCTTAACCAACTTCCTTTACCGTTAGAACTAACGAAACAATTGGAGTTTGATTTAGAAGTGAGGGTGAGGGAACTTCAAGATATGAAATTACCATGTGCAAAGCAAAAAGCACTACATCGCAAAGTAGTTGCAGTGCAAAAGGCTATTGAAGATTTTTTCTTCTATGTAGATAATTACATTTAGCAAACCGAAAGGAGAGCGAATGTATTATAGGGTTCAGTGCTATCATCCTTCCTGTATAACCAGATGCATTTTCGAGTATCCACCCGCTCTGAAATGGTGCGCGTTGATTTGTTGGTTTTTTCATATCAAGAAGCTTCATCCTTGCAGTATTTGGATTGTACGAGATCAATCTAAGGAGATCTGACATGAATGAAGATTACTCTGTCCGCCACTTTACTCAACTGTCCCAGCGCGAAATTTTTCACCTGCTTCGAGGGTGCTCACCAACAATCAAGCATCATCTGAAGGTGTTGGCATCTGTTCAAGGAATCAGCATGGCTCAATATGTCAATAACGCACTGTTACAACATTTTGAAGAGATCAAGAAGGCGGCGAAGTGAGTAGAAAAGCCTACCCATATCAAATCTCTAACGAACAAATGGGGTCAATTATGGATAAAATGAACCGTTCCTTACGGGATGAAATCAGGCAGATTGCTAAAGAGAAAGGAATATCCGCCCACCTACTGGTAGAAATTTACTTAGAACGAGCTGTGAAAGAGTATAAAACAAAGGGGTTTTAACATGGGAGTAAGTGGAATTTCTTGTGAGAGAAAAAACGGGCGGTACTACATTCGTCGGCAAGTGGTCGGCATACACGGGTATGCCTCACGTCGGTATTCTTGCGCGACTAAGGAAGAGGCAATTACTTTGCTTCAGCTTGCCTTTAAAATCACAGTTGATGAGGCTATCGGTGAATAATCGGACTGATTCTTTCTGGGTCTTCGACACTGAAGACAATTCTCAAGGTAAAGTCTATTGGGTAGACTTCTTTGATGGTGTGCAACATTATTCGTTTGATAATTCAGACCGTGCATTAGAATGGATTATGCAGCAAGAGGGGGAGTTTTGGGCGGTCAATCTTGAATATGATATGATTAATTTGTTCGGCCCTCTCCTTGAACCGTTAACGGTTCTGACTTATGGCGGGTTCGGCCTTTTAAAAGCATCCATTTATGGTAAACCTGTACATTTTAGGAATACCCTTCGCCATTGGCCGATGAGCGTTGAGGAAATGGGGGAACGGCTAGGGTATCCCAAACTTCCATTTGACCCAACCAATCTCCTGTATTGCCAAAGAGATACTGAGGTCACTTGGCGTTTTATTTCCGCGATGTTTGAACGATACTATGAACTCGGTGTTGAAGAAATCAAAGCCACCTTACCGAGCACATCATTAGCTTTCTTTACTGAGAAATGGTGTAAGGTCAATTGGTTCAGGCATGGCGATTTAGGAATATGGAAATTTCTTTCACAGTCTAGGTATGGGGGTAGATGCGAGATTTTTCAGACTGGTAAAGTGAGTGGCCACATCCATGAGTATGATATCAATTCAAGCTATCCATCTGCGATGCAATCAAAACAGTTTCCTAACCTTGATACGATGCAACGCGGGAAGACTATCACAGATTTGAATAAAGCGGGCGTGGCTATGTGTACCGTGAAATGTCCGCCGATGGAATTTCCTCTCCTTCCATTCAAAGAGAATAAAGAGAGTAAGCTGTTGTTTCCTTACGGTACATTTCAAGGCACCTGGACGTATGCCGAACTACGTAAAGCGATTGAATTGAAGTACACGATTCTTGACGTACATGATTCAGTTGAATACGATTTGATGCCTTCACCATTTCAACCATACATTGACTTTTTGTATGGGCGTCGGATGGAAGAGAAGGGTGTAGATGAATTGATGAGTTATACATTGAAAATCTTCATGAATGCTCTCTTCGGGAAATGGGGAGAAGAAGGAGAATTACAGGTGATTTCGAGAGGGAAGCGGTACACCATGAACCAAGTCCCGAAACATTCCAATATGATTTGGGCCTCATATGTACTGTCCTATGGGCGGATTGCTTTGTATGACTATATGCAGCATGTATCTCAATTTGGTACGGTGCTCTATTGTGATACGGACTCTGTTTTTGTGCAAACACGTTCATCAGAAAAACCATTTGAGGGAAGTTCGGATCTTGGCAAGCTTGGTTATAAGCACTCCTATCGATTAGCACATTTCAAGCTTCCAAAGCTGTATCAAGTGGATAATTCTTATAAAGCAAAAGGTGTGCCAAATGATAAGAAGCATAAATTCCCTGAGCACTTGAAAAAGTCTTTCTTTGATGGAGAGGTAGCCGAATTCTTAAAGCCATATCGTTGGATGGAGTCGAAGAGGGTGCATGAACAGGCGAACGTGTGGCATACAGTGACAAAACAGGTACAAAGCAGTTATGATAAACGAAATACCCTACTTAATGGGCGCACTTTCCCCTTGAAAGTAGGCGAAAACCTAGTTTATAACCAAGATCAGAAACCGAAACGGAAACGGGTACTGAAACCGATTGAGGAATTGCAGTCATGACTATAACATCTATTACCATCTTCATGAATATGCTCAAAGCATCTGTAAGAGCTAGCCGTCTATCTCTTGATCAAGGTATTTCCCCATCACAATATATCAAACAAGTGATGCTTAGGCACTTACAACAAACACCGGAGATTGACCTAAGCCAATCTCCGTATAGCAAACCGAAAGGGGTTAGCAATGGCAAGTAAGAAGGTTGAGACAAAGGAAGTAGCGGTACAGGATAGTCGGACCTTAGCGGGTCCGCTCAAATGTCAACCCGCTCAGATCGTGGATGAATCAATCGAGTTGACCAAAATTGAAGGGTTGCCGGAGGAGTTTCTAGGCGGCAAGTTTGAACATGGGTTTCCGCCCACCGTGAAGTTTGAGAAACCTGGGGATTTTGCAGGCGGCGAATTTGTCCATATGCGTACAGGGGTCGGACCGAATGCCTCTCGGGTGTATGAGCTTGCCGTCCCTAAAGGTGACGGTACCCATTTGAATGTGATTGTATGGGGGTCAACGGTGCTTGACAGGCATTTTGATTCAGCGTATCCGCCTATTCAACAGGGCGACAAGATCGGTATCATCTATCTTGGCGATAAGGAAACAAGTCGGAAGCAGAATGCAGCAAAGCTGTTCGCCTTGAAGGTGATTCGAGGTTAACATTTCCTTTGGTGTTTCCTCCACACCAAAGCAACTAGAGCCGAAGGGTAGCCAATGGTGTTACTACCCTTCGGCGATCTGGTAAAAACCATGAACAAAAATAAAGCGATAGAATTCCTTGTGACAAAGCTAGAGCCTGATGAGCCTGTGTTTATCTTACGAGGCCGTGATAGCATGGCACCATACGCTATAGCTAGATGGATTGAGACGGCAAGAAATAACGGAATCAATCGTGACAAAATTGACTCTGCTGAAAAAGTGTTTCTTGAGTTTTTAAATTTCTTTCCTACACGGACTCCTGATTGAGGTATTATGAAGATCGATCAACACCCAAATAGAGATATTTCCCCTAGAACCGTCCATAATTTCAGAAGGGCAAAGGCTCATGAAATCATGGGGCCAGGGAATCGTATCATCTATGTGAATTTTTGGTGCGATGGGTTTTTCTTGCGCCCAAGGTGCTATCGAGAATACTCAATTCCTTGGTGGGAGTTGGAATCAACGGTCGATCGTCAGGTAAATGTGACCCGTTACTATTGGCTTAAATTCGGTCTAGCGATTGTTAGACCTACCTATTGAGAGGAGCGTATGAATAACGTATCCGTTGAGCAGATTTGTGTAACCGGAATTGAACGTATTGAAGATGAAATGTCCAAGGCGGAAAATGAAAGTTACATAGAAATATGTGTAGAACGCGCATACAAAACGATGCGCGAACGGGCAAAGACTTCAGGGAAAGTGCTTGTTGGTGCCACACAATCAATTAATACAGAAACCGGAAAAGTCGGGGAGTCTTACTACATTATATTTATTATCACGCTGGTTGGCACGGTCGTTGATGAATCAGCGGTTGAGGCTCAGCAACGGATGCAACAGCTTGATCCAAGAAATGTGATACGAGGAAGGAATCATTAAATTATGCCGAGAAAAAAGAAAATTGAAGATGATGAGATTGAGGTACAGCAACGAGTAGTCGAGGTTGACCCGCAAGATAGTAAGGTTCGTCGCCTCATGCAGATGATGCCCGGCGGGTTGAAGTGTTTACAGGTGTTCCGATATTCACCAGGAAGTAAGGGGGGAAGACCGACCTATATTGATGATATCTCCCCTGAGCAGTTTGATTTTAAAACCATGAAATCAATGTTCGGCGGCGGGAAATTTCAAGTGAAGTGGGACAATGAAGATGGTTCAATTTCTAAAGGTGATTTTGATATAGCAGGACCGTATATCAATTTTGATAGTCAACCGGAAGTGGAACGCCCCTCTGAGCCAATGTTTGCCCCCGCTGTGAATCAACCTGTTCAACAAACTCCACAAGCGTTTGACCCGTTTCAGCTCATGAATATGATGCAGAAGGCTGAAGAACGCGGCGAAGCGCGAATGATGAAACTGCTTGAAATGATGCGCCCACAGCAACAAAGTCCTGATGTGACAAAACAGGTCTTTGAGATTGTTGAGAAGATTGCTCCAATGATGTCTGGCGGTGATGGTGGTGGAAGTCCTTGGATGATGGCTCTGACACAATTCAAAGAGCCGATTTTGAAGATTGTCGAATCTGTTCATGTGGCATTGACACGCCAGCCGCTACCGTCCGCTCAAGCGAATTCACCTGTTCAACAACCATCAATCGGTACTCCGAATAGTCAGCCTCAAGAGGATGATATGATTAAGTTGTTATTGAAGCAGTACCTTCCTGTCTTTGTGAATGCCGCTCGTTCCGGGGGTGATGTGGGCATCTATGCCGATATGGTACTTGAACAAGTTCCTAAAAACCTGTATCCTAAGTTGGAAGCTTGGTTGATGGGAAACTGGTTTGAGGATCTGAAATCGTTCGATAAGAATATTGAATACCAGGCCGGATGGTGGAATGAACTTCGGGCATACATCCTAGAAGGAACAGGACCCGATGCCGCAAGCGACGTACAACACCCTACAGCTACAGAACACAGTCAAGATTAACGAACTGCAAGAATCTGTCCGTCCGCTAGCCCAAAATCTTTTGAGGCTAGCGGCGGATCAGGGTATACAACTCAAGATCGTCTCTGCTTTCCGTTCTCCTTCAGAGCAACAAGCGTTAAAAGATTCAGGAAGAGGGGTAACTAATGCAGGAGCTTTACTTAGCTACCATAACCATCGACTTGCCTTTGACGTGGTACCTACAGAATATCTCAGCATGCCTGATTGGAATCCTACTGGCGTATTATGGCCAAAGATTGGAGCTATAGGGAAAAGCGTTGGGTTAGAATGGGGCGGTGATTGGCCGGATAAGAAAAAAGACCGTCCTCATTTTCAACTCACCGGAGCACCGATCAGAGAACTCAAAAGCTACTTTGAGAAGTTCGGTGAAATCATGCCGATCAAGATCGAACCAACCACAATGGGGCTTGTCGGTATACTGCTTGTGCTTGGTGTGGTAATCTACTTATATAAGGATCAACTCTAATGGCGCATGTTGAATCATCACGGCACCCTGAGCGATACATCATGGTCTGGCCTGGTTGCCCTTCAGGTTTATCAAAGGACCAAGCGAGAAACTGGTTTATCCAACATAAGAAGCCACACGGTTATGTGCTTGAGCGGTTTCATTATGATGTTCGTAGCGGGAAAGTAGAAACCATCGGATACGAGAAACACTGATGCCGACGATCTACTCTCAACGCGGTGGTGAATCCGGCATTGTTGACACCCTTGGTCATATGGGTAGGCTTGTCACAAATGCGTGTGTGCATCCACTCATTAGAAAGCAAGCCTCTGAAGCGATTAAACATTGTGGAGTCAATGATAAGATCTGTCAACAAGCCGCACTGATGGTGTGGGTACAACGAATGATGAGGTTTGTTCGTGACCCGCATGGAATCGAAGCGTTACATGATCCGGTCATGATTGCAACAGCGATTGAACAAGGAAAGCAGCCCTATGGTGATTGTGATGACTTCTCAATGTATCTGGCATCACTTTTGCGTTCTGTTGGACTTCGGGCAAACTTTCGAGTGGTCGGATTTAATGGTGGCAAACTTTCACATGTCTATGTGACCGGCCCAAAAGGGGAGAGGCTTGATAGCACAAGAAATCCGTGGAACATGCAGGCCGGAGAAATGCTTCCTGAAACATCCATACTCAATTGGAGGTTTTAGCCATGCGTATTGATGCCGAACCAATTTCATGCCATGCGATGTGTAGGGAATGTGCAAAGGAGTTCGGATCAAGGAAAAACTCTTTTCGTGAGATGTATATGAAGATTGCCAGACATGTCAAAGCGAATCCGGGTCATACCGTGATAGGAACAGAGCAAACACGCACAATTTTTAAGGATTAACATGTATTGCCCGTTAGACCGCTCTCAACCATGCCCGTTTCCATTAAAGCCTACCGAAACGTACCTCGGAGAGGATGACCGAGGGTATTATGTGATGGACGGATTTTTTGATGGAATCGGGAATATGTTTAAACGGATGGTGAAGTTCACCCCTAAGAGTTTCACACCTTCGAACATTTTCAAGGCGGTACGGAATACCACGCTCACAACCATGACAGGTGGAGTTTACTTAGCTCTTCCAAAGTCTGTTAAAAAGACCATGGAGAACGTTGCCAACATTGCGCTCCCTGTTGCCGCCGCCGGTATTACCGCTGCTATTGTCGGCCCTTCCGTCATGTCGATGATTGGGCCGAAGCTGTCAACCGTTGGCGGTATACTTGGGAAGAATATCAGCACAATCGGTAAAGGGTTGTTCGATGTGCTCGGCAAGCTCTCTCCTTCTCAGCAATCTCAAGTGGCTCAACAAGTCACCCCTCAAGATATCCTCTATGCAGAACAACATCAAGGGCAATTCCCCTCTCAATTCACGCAATATGTTGATGAGGTTGCGCGTCAAAATTATCTTCCCGTTGTGAATGCGGCCTTGAATCCTACCGGAACTGATCCGAATCAATTCTATGCGAGTTCGTCGCTGTATCCTGGACTACAGCAAGCCATGCTTGACCAACAGATGGGGCAATCCGCTCAGCAGGTTGAACAGGCTGGAAATTGGTCAAGCGGAGAGGTTGTAGGAGTGGTTGGCGTCGCCGTGGCTGTTGCGGTCTTGATTGGCCGGAGATGAGTTACCCAAACTTCATAGGCGAGTTCGTTGCTCCGTTTGAAAAGGATGATTGGCCTAACTATGTCCGTTGGAATGAACGGAGGCCGGTCCTTACGAGAGGTGCCCTCAATCCATGGGAAGTGGAACGGGTTCGCTATCTGTGGGAACAGGAGAAAGCTGCATGGGTGAAGATTGAAAAACTCAAGAAGGAGTATGGCGACCGAGAGCGGCAAATGCAGCAAGACATCTCGATATTTAATTCACACCTGACTGAACTTGAGCGAATCACAAAAAAGAAGGTCGGTTTAGGCCCTATCGGTCAATATGGCGGTATGGCTCTTGCTGTGATTCCTGGCTTCGGTTGGTTTTCGGCGGCATTTTCAGCCTTGAATATGGGCTTGGAAATGCTGATGGGGAATAAGCAGAAAAAAAGAATCAATGAACTCATGCGGATCATGGAGGAGGCGCAAAAAAGGTTGCAATTCAATCAACAGAGGCTTGGGGCGATTCAAGAGGAGCTGCGGGTACTCATGTCTGTGACGGAGCAAGCCCGCACCCAAATTGAAGCGAAGAAGCAATCAGACCTTACTCAAACTCGATATGTACAACAGTTGCGGGAACAGCAACAGAGTGTTCAACATCTCATGATTGACCAAGAATTGAGCCGTGTTCGACAAATGACCCCGAACCGTGTAACATATGGGAACGAACTTTAAAGAAAGGTCTATCATGAAGAACAGAAACATACGAGTGTTGAGGAATCGAAGAATTCCGGTTGTCTTGTACGATACGGCACTCAATAATGCTGCATACGGTAATACATCACAGATGGGTGATTTATTTGGGGATGTCATGTCAGCCGTTATTGGGAAAGATAATTGGGACGCTCGGCCAGATTGGATGAAGAACATTAAGGTGAAACCAGATCCGGCGGCGCTATTAAAAGCGGTCCCACCAAAAGTAGTTGGCACGGTTGCCACGCAAGCGCAAAAAGCCGGAATCAATTTGTTTTATCGCACCCCCGCAGGTGAAGTACCCATTACTCCGGGGATGGCAGAAGGGGCATGGAGCAACTTCCCGGCATTTTCAAGAGCAACGAGTATGCTTGGTGAAATCCCTTCATGGGTTGTGATGGTAGGTGGGGTTAGCCTGTTTGTATTGATCTTCATGCAAGGAAGGCGGCGATAAGTGTTTGATTCTATCGCAAAAGCTCTCACCTTCCTCAAGAACTCTCTTCAACATTGGGGGAGAACCAAACAGACGTTAGAGAATCGACTCTATGAAATTGCTACGTTGATTAGGAATTATCAGCTTCCAAGTCAACTTGGGCCTACGAATCAAGAAGCGATCGGCAAGTTGATTGTTCTCAAAACTCAAACACAACAGAGCTTGAGAGAGTATGAAGAATTTGCGCAAAAGCTTGGACCGTTTCGCGAGTACTTTGAATCGAATTCCATTAGTGCATTTCCCCTCTTCATTATCGCTGGTTCGGTGGGGCTTGCTTCTGCTTTGTATATTTATTTGGAAAAAGTCAATAACGAAGGAAAAGCCCTTGACCTCATCAAGCAAGGAGTCTTGAAACCATCCGAAGCGAAAGCTCTCTTGACAGGTGGTGGTTTATCTGAGACACTCGGCAATGTCAACACCATGCTCATGTTAGGTCTTGGTGTCTATGTGTTATTGATGTTTGGCCCTATGTTAAAGAAAGGATGATGTATGGGACGTGTACTAGGCGCATTCATGATACTGATGGTATTTGCAAGTTCAGCCTTTGCGTTGACAGCTTCATGGACTCCGAATACTGAGCCTGATATGAAAGAATACGGAGTGTATGCGTGCAAGGTGAAAGGGTGTGTGGTTGAACGAGTCCCCGCTCAGCGTATCGCCACGGTGCAGCATCCTACTGTGAAATGGATTCTTTCGGCAGATCTTATAGAGGGTACACTCGCTGTGACGGCGCTTGATGATGTAGGGAATGAATCAGGATTGAGTAACCAAGTCCCTTTCGATTTACAAGCACCGAAGAATCCGGCGGGTGTGCTTGTAACGAAATAAAAATCCTGTTGGACAAGCTCTTCATCATTATTGACGACTATAACAAACAGGTACAACAATGAGCCGCTACATTCCAGAGCATCCGAAAAAAGGTAGTGCCGAAGCGTATGCATGGGCGGAAAGGATGAGAGCCGCGCGATTAAAGAAAGCAAGGCTCAAGAGTGAAATTCGTTCAGCCGGATTGAAAACAGAGCAAGAGTTTTTTGGACCAGGCGGTCCGCTTGCACCGAAGGCGATCAGGAAACGTAAGCTGAATCCTGGCGCTGCATGGCATGAAGGTATGGAGCAGGTTGCAAAGCGATACCGAAAAGATGCACCCACTCAAACTGAAAAACATATCTTTGCTGGAATGGAGATTGCGCACAAAGATTCAGCAGCAGCCGCAAAAAGACTCGGGATGAATCCAAAGCATGTCACCACAAAACAGATACAAGCGATGGTTGAACTCGGTATCTTGAAAGGGAAGCCGAAAGATCCTGTTAAAAAAAACCCTATCGCAATCTATAATCCGTCAAAAGTGGCCGGAACGATCTACAACAACGCGATTGAAATCAAGGCACAAAAGACCGGAGGACCGTTGAAGGGACATTACAAGCATGTGTTTGGCTCGAATGTGAGGATCTTAGGCTTGACAGATGGGACCGTCTTACTGCAACATAAGAATGGTAAACCACTTTGGATTACAAGGAAAGACTATGAACGGTCAGGCCGAAAGCACTGAGCAGTATATTAAGGACGGAATACTCCTTGATGCGAATCTCGAATTGACCGTTGACTCTACACACCCGCGTGCTATTCCGATTACCGCTATCAACAGTTTGACAAAAGAAGTCAAACACTATATGTTGAGGGTGACAAGTAAGGGCGGTTTGTGCTTGGTTTGACATAACAACGCCGGTACTGAACTCGTGAGAGGGAAGGCGATCTGAGCAGTAATGCTTAGGTCGCCTTTTTTGTTTTTGGAGGCCACATGAAGAAGTTCAATTCAGAAGATGCCTGGCTTATTAATCCAGACCGTCCAGGCCGGTCAAGAAGGAAAAGAAAGGCGGTTACTATGGCACGTCGGAAGCGTTCTAGAAAGTCTGCAAAGCGGTCGCATCGCCGGAAACGACGATCAGTAGTGATTGTGAAGGCAAATCCAAGCCGAAGGCGCAGGCGTTCTAGCGCGGAGTCACACAAACGGAGCCGTAGGCGGTACCGACGTAATCCAAGCTTCGGACTTGGTGGGATTCTTCCCTCCAAGAGTTCGTTGTTTGATGCGGTTTATGTGACAGGCGGATTCATCGGCACGAAAATTGCCGCAAGTACGGTACTCCCAATGATCGGAGTCAATCAACCGATCGTTCGTATCGGAGTCAAGGCAGTCTTGGCGGGTGCGCTTGGATGGGCAGGTCGCCGATTCCTTGGCGGGAATGCAGGCCAATACTTGATGATCGGTGGGCTTGTCGAAACGGTTAATGATGCCGTACAGACGTATTTGACCCCCTACGTTCCGGCCTTGGCAGTGTCAAGCTATCCTGGCTTGGAAAGCTATGTCGATATGTCTGCATATCCTGATATGTCTTCATACGTGGGAGGGATGGTATCGCCGGACCTTGACGAGCAGGTATAAGTAGAACGGTTAAGGGGTGGCACCGAAAGTCTGCCCCATACAACATACTTCCAAAGAACGGAGTATACACCATGCCTTTACAGCATCCGAATCGAGTCAAGACCATTCAAGAGTTGTCTGCCGGTATTACCCCCTTGATCCCCGGTCAGCCGGAGCGTATTCCGTGGACGTGGTACGACACACAGCTTTATACCTCCGCTGCAACGGTCACACTCGATTTCTTCCAGACCGTCAACGCGGACAAGAATCAGAGCAACATGGTTGCCGCCGGTCAGATCCCAAGCCCTCAGTTTTTTGATCTGTATCAGTGCTCTGTGAGCTATTTGATTCCCTCAACCACGTCGGCAATTATTGCCGCTCCAACAGCAACCGGAGCCATTACCGATGTTCGTAGTTTAAGCAATGGTCAAGCCTTGTTCCAGGTCGCCAATAAGGATTATTGGCAGGGCTCTCAGTTCATGTTGCCTTGTGGCGGCGGGCCGAGTGGGGAGCTTGCGGTTGCAGGCACGTTTGCTGCTCCGAACCAGGTTCAACAGCAATATGCGAACAACGGAAACCCGGATCTGAGGAACCGTTATTCGTTTTGGGGTGACATCACCCTTCCTCACAACCAGAATTTCCTCTGGCGTCTCACGTGGAGTGCTGCAATTACCCTGCTAGCGGGTAACAGCAATGTCCGCGTGTGGATGGATGGATACCTTTATCGCCGAGTCCTGTAAGAGCTGATTTATCGGCCCCGCTTGCGGGTGGACTCGCATTTGATGGGGCTTACTTCGGTAAGCCCCATTTATTTTAAACCGCTCAGACCGAGCGAAAGGAAAACAGGAACATGGACGAACAAGATAAGGTGATACAGGCTATTGCGCGTCGCCAGGGAATGTCTGCCGGTCAAGCTCGGAAGGCCTTTACGCTTGACTTTTTCACGTTTGTGATTAACTTCCTTCCTCTTGCGGCCAGTAACACTGACACGCAAAACTTCATCACGCAAGCAGACTCGGGCTTTGCGATCGTCAAGACCTCGTTTGATATCGCGTCAAACGTGAACGTCTTTGTGGCGAACATTTCCGACACTCCCCGTTATGCCCCTCAAGTCATTACCTTGAGTGATAGCGGTTCAGGCCGAGATTTATCAAACAGCGCCGTATCGATTGGTACACTCTTCGGACCGAATGATTATCCGTTCGTGTGGCCGTGCCCGAAGATCCTTGACCCTAACAGTACCTTTACCGCCCGGATTCAGAACCTTGTGGCGACCGCGTTCAATATTCGGCTATCATTCCACGGCTATAAGATTTTCGGTGATGTGCAGCAGTTCCGTGCAATGAAGTCATAAGGAAGGGGTTACTATGTCGGGAACATGGCTTGATACTCAACTGTTATCAACTACCCCTATTCCTTCCGATATCGAAAAGACCGGAGTGGTTGGAGAGCAAACCTTGCTCTTTGACCCACTCCGGGCAATCGATCGGAAAAGCCTCAAAGATCTTGATAGCAATGCCGCGTTGATCCGTATTCTAAAAAATACGGACATCGACATTTCTCTCAGGACAATCGGGAATGCGTTTTTCCCAAGAGTCATTACATTGGGTACAACTCCCTCGGTGATTATTGCGCCGAACCGTTCGCCAAGAGGGTATATCCTCATCAATGCCAATTCATCCGCAACAGGTATTACAACCACTGTGACAATGTTTGCGGCTGCAACGGTCTTGCCGGTCGCAACCACCAATACAGCAGCCGTGAGCGTAGGCGGGTACGAAACGGCACGGTTTTTGCTTGATGTCACTGAACCATCGGCTGGCGCTGCTACCTCATTTAACCTTGAAACTCAAGACCCGATCAGCGGAAATTGGGCGATTGCTCAAGCAGATATTTTTCAGTTTGGTGGAGGCGGAGCAGCTGTAGGCACATATTATGCAAATGTGGGAGGAATCGGAGTTGATGACCAAATGAGAATCTCCGCCGTTGTTGACGGCGACTCTATGACGTGTTCTCTGGCATGTATTTTGAAACCAGCGATTTCCGCAACCATTGCAGGCGCAACAGCGTTTATCGGCGGGCCTGATGTCAATACCACGATCGGGTTTCCGATTCTCTCAGGGACAAGGGAAACCTTCTACCTGAAGGAGAATACCGCCATTTACGGAGTAGCAACCGGTGCGTTGACGCTGAACGTGTTTGAGCTACAATAACCATGAAACGATTGACGTTTATTCTTCTGTTATCATTTCTTCCTGTTGCCTCTCATGCCGATCGGGGGATCTTTGGTGCGCAAAGCTATAACTCCCCGATCGGGTGCGCCCCTGATTCCGTCTTCAATCTCATTGCAGGATCAACCCTGAATACCTTTGGATCTGTGAGCGGGCCTTCAACAGCTCATTCGTTCAACATTCTTCCAGAATACAATGGAGGACAAGGAGCATCATTCCAGTTGATGATGAATGGCGTTGGAAATCTCGTGATGGCAACGGCTGGGCTTCAACCGATGTCATATTTTGGGAGCCTGCAGTACTCAACAGGGAATAACCCTGATGTCACAAACACGATCGGCACAGTATCAGAGTACTCAACAGATAGAGTGTTTCTTCACGGTACGCGAGTCGTTGCGCCTTGTGCCGCAACGAATTGCTTACATAACTATGTATGGAGTACAACCGGAGCAGGACCCGGTATTGATACGGATTTCACGATTGGTTCAGCCAATGCAGGTCAAGGCACGCTTGGCGGAGTCTCTGACGGATCAAGCCTGTTCTTCCTTCACCGAAATCAAACGCCGGTCAATACCACGATGCTCTGGCAATTTGATATATCAGGAACAACCACGCTCGGATTTACAAATGTGGGAAATATCACCACGCGAGAGATGATTCAAGATTCTCTTAGTCTCTACTTTACGAGTGGGATAGATAACACAGTCAAACGAGTAGTGAAGGATGGGCTCACACTCTCCTCATTTGCTATTGCATTCACCGGGCTTCAAGATAATATTACACTCAGCGAATCGCAACAGTCTTTTTACGTCGCTACTATTCTCGCTGGAAATCTTACGATCAGGAGATACAATAGCGATTTCACAGTGAATACTCATACGCTCGCTATTGGTGCGGAAACCCCATCACCGTATGGGTTGATGATGGATGAGCGAGCACAAAAACTCTACTTAGTCACTGAGCCGAACGCGACGACGATTAAACGAATCAGGAGAATCAGACCGAGCGATCTTGTGATTGAGCAAACACTGTCTATTAATCTTGGGACAACCGGATTTGTTGCAGCTCCAGATTTTAACCATCGTTATCTATGGATCTCCGACGTAGGCAACCCATCCCACATACAACGAGTGCAACTGTGTACCTAAAATGGATTGTGGCGGTTGCCTATTGCGTGATGATAGCCAGTCTTGCTAATATGCGTTCGTGCACCGATGACACGGTCTTACATGTAGGAGCCTTTAATCATGTTGAAACGAATCCTTAAAAAAGAGTTCATCATCGGCGCGTTGATTTCAGCATTCGTGCTTGTCCCTATCCTGACGGTTGTAGGGGTTGCAGCTGTCACGCAAATTGCCGGACTTGCAGCAGCGGGTCCGAATAACTCATGGTACAACGTGAAGGATGCAGGCCGATGGACGGACCCGCAATCGAATGGGTTTCTTTCTCAGGTTAATTGGCTCTACACTGGCACGAATTTTGTAAAGCAGCAAGGAACCTCAACGGGGAGAGCATTAATCGTGCCGGATTATGCTGGTACTGGATTTGCAGCAGTTAAGCGTGATAATATCACAACAGCGAGCGTGAATTTCTCATTCGGGTTTACCTCTAAGAAAATATCACTCGAATTCCCTCTCACGAATACAGATGAAGTGTGTATTGATTGGACTGGCGGAACAGCGGTATGCCCTGCGGCGAATACAGCGGGTGATGATCGTTTCGCGCCAGGCGACTCAATCATTATTGATGAATATGCTGTAACTTCACTCTCAGTGATTGCAGCAAGCGGCACACAAACGGTCTATATAAGGGCTTGGGAGTAAATACGTATGTATCCCATTAAGTTCAAAGCTATCATGGTCATTGTGTATGCTGTTATCTTGGCGTGCTTTATTGGTTTGCCTATTTCGTTTCTCGCGTGGGGGTCAACACTTCAGACTCAACAAAATCCAGGCTATCCACCTCAATCAATGGTATTAATTCAGGAAGAGTTTTTAACAGGTACGGCTGCAACAGCTCAAATCGGAACACATGGTTGGAATTCAGCAGGCACCATATCAAACCGCCCTGGGGAAACAAATAGACCCGGAATCATTCGAGTGGATACCGGCGCTGTATCGGGCACCATAGCACGAATTAACGGGCTTGGAGCAGATAACTTTATCCCTGACCAGAATCATTCCGTCACAGCATACTATCGGTTAAATACAAATGACGCAAACACAACAACGAGGATAGGAGCAGGAAACTCTTTCGGAAGTGCAACACCAAGCAACGGAATATATTTTGAAAAGCTTGACGCTGATACGAATTGGTTTTGTGTCGCAAGAAACGGAGGAGTGCAAACAAGAACAGATTCAACGATTGCTGTGAATACCAACTTTAATAGTTTTCGATACGTCAGAAATTCATCGGGTATCCAATACTTCATTAATAATACAGCTGTTTGCGGCACCATCTCAACGAATATTACAACAACGGCTCTCAGTCCAGGTGTGACCATTTTAAATTCAGCTGCAGCAGCAAAAACATTTGACCTAGATTATTTTGAGTTCAGAATGTTTGGATTATCAAGGTAGCACCGATGCCGAAAGCTATTGTGTGTGTTGGATCAACGGACCTTGAAAATGGAGAACCAAGAATTTCGTACACAGTAACGGTGATTGGCCCGCCCACCTACTCATACGGATCTGATTATTCTGTCAATACCAGTATCACCGTGAACAACAGCCTCATTGCATGGAGAGATAAAATCATTGCTCAAGCTGCAGAAAAAGGAGTCACACTCACGGCTTCTGATGTGATTGTCTTTGGAGCCCCGTAATGAATATTACCCTTGACCCTTCCTCTATCTTTAATGGTCTTGTTGGTTCGCTTTTCGTGATTGTGGCCGTGATGATTAAGCAAGAACTTCACGATATCAAGAACCGAATCACTCGATTAGAAGATGTGTTTATTAAACCAATAGGAAAGGATTAAGTATGAATACCACACGATGGACAACCATTCTAGGAATCGTGCAAGCGGTCGGAGTCAGCCTCGTTGACTACTTCACGCACACGAATATGGATGGCGGCGCAATGGCTCAGCCGACGTTCTGGATTGGACTTGTGATTGCCGGAGCAATGGGCCTCAAGGGATACTTCACGCAAGGGGTTGAAGTCAAACAACCGGAAGCTACCAAAGAATAATGGAGATCATCGCTGCAATATTCTCATTGCTTGCGGCGATTCTTCCACCGCTGATCGGTCATCTCACTGTTAAAGCGAAGGAACGAAGGATTGATAATGAAGCTCTTACACGCCGGTCTTTGGATGAGCTTGATATCGGGGTTGATCGGTTGCAGTGAGTTCAACCCTCCATGCAACCGTGAAGATGTCCTACCTTCGTATGATAGCCGTGGAAACAAGATCAATGCTATCACGTTGACTAGACCGTGCTACGATCGGATTCGAGGGGATCTTGAAGCCTGCTACCCGAAGAAGTAATCATGAGTATCCTCAGAAACCTCTATGGGGTTGTTTGCTTTGCAAGCGAAATAAACCTCATCAGCATGAGCAACTCTCTCCATCAATCATTCAAGTCATACCAATCCAGAATAAATCAAGAACACTTGCCCTCATGAATACCATCAAGAGACTATTCTTCCAGAACCATAGAGGAAGATGGTTTACAGTTAGGCCAATCGATGAAGAAGCGTAAACTCATTGCTCTCTTCCCTAGGTTTAATAAATTCAATAAGCAAAGTAAAGGTATTTATGGGTATTACCCGATCAACGATGCTGAAGACATCAACATTGAACCTATCACACAGGTAAGGATTATGAAGCAAATTCAGGTTGAACTGCTCAAGCCGGTAGAGTTTCATGGGATGTTTGGCCTGAAGACATATGAAAAAGGTATTCATTCACTTGACTGTGACCTTGCAAAGCTCTTGGTTCGAGTAAAATCCGCTCGGTTCATCATTCCACACAAAGAAGTGCCTACTGCAAAGGCATCAAAGCATTGAACATGCTGAATCTTATCCAATGGGATATCGTCATAGCTTGTCTAGTCATTCTATGTATACAGCTATTCATCGACTCCAACTAGCCCTTCCCGCTCCTACACCTGCATCCCAGAT
>WBZS01001452.1_pt1 | contig 18848 bp, 19 predicted proteins | sample 5204201 | NCBI WGS metagenome assembly WBZS01 (sample SAMN12344357, study PRJNA552823) | activated sludge metagenome | biome: Activated sludge suspended growth; feature: Nitrification reactor; material: Wastewater; isolation source: activated sludge from nitrification reactor of wastewater...
GCTCGCGTACTCGCGACCCTGGGCTACGGAATAGAACCCCTACCGGGGTTCGTTCGTTCCCGCGTATTCAACCGAATCGGTAACCGCTCTAGTGCGTTGTCCACACTAAATTTTTGAGTTGTGGAGACCCACGCGCCTCTCAGCCCGCGGCATTCTTTGCTAATTACAAAGCCGTGGGCCGAAAGGCCCACGGGTGAGTTCGCCATAACCTGTAACCCCAAAATTTAGTCTGGACAAGGCACTAGCCATAAACCTGGATCACGCAGCCAGCGAGCGCGGAAGTCGGGGTAGGAATTCGTCGCGACGTTGTTCGAAGATCTCGGCCGCTCGGTGCAGGTCTTCCAGCCGACCCAGGTCGAGCCAGGTTGCGTCATTCGCGAAGGCGGTCACTTTCTTTCCGTCCGCGAGCAGTTTCAAGACGAGCGTGGGAAAATCAAGGTATTCGCCCGGCTTGATCCATTCCAGCACTTCTTCGCGATACAGATAAATCCCCATGCTGACGCCGTAGGAGAGCGTGGGCTTTTCGATGTATTCCTTCACGCACCCAGCCGCATCGGTCTTGATCACGCCCAGGTCGATCTTCACATCTTTGTGGTGCAGCGCGATGGTGAGCAAACTTCGTTCTCGACGATGGTGTTCGAGCAAAGCGCCGTAATCCAGGTTCGTCAGGATGTCGCCGTTCATGACGAGGAAATCGCCCGATAGGTTCGGCACCGACGCCAACGATCCCGCGGTTCCCGTCGGCTTTTCCTCTTCCACGAAATCGATTTTCGCCAGTCGGCTCAGCGATCGATGCTGGGCGATGAAGCTGTGGAAGTAGGTGCTCATGTAGCCGAGCGTGAGCGTGATATGGTCGAACCCAGCCGACACGAGTTGGCGAATGATGATTTCAAGGATCGGCGTTTCGCCTACGGGCAACAACGGCTTGGGAATCACCGAAGTAAACGGCGCCAACCGACTTCCTCGCCCCCCCGCCAAGATCACAGCTCTCATACGCGGTATTCTCCGATCCGGTACTGGTGCAGGTGCGTTTTCATCCAGGCGAGCGTCTGGGCCAAGCCTTCGTCCAAACTGGTGGTCGCCTTCCAACCCGCAAGACGCTGCGCTTGCTCCGCGGCGCCAAGCAGCTTGAAAACTTCGCTCGCTTGGGGCCTTTTGCGTTCATCGGCTTCGATGATGGGAAGCTGCCTGCCGGTGAGCTTCAGGATGCGCTCGATGAGTTCGCCGATGGTCACGCCAACCCCGGTCGCCAAGTTGGTGACCTTGCCGACGCACTCGGGTGACTCCGCGAGGGCGATAAAGCCCGCGACCGTGTCTTTCACGAAGACGAGGTCACGCACCGGATCCAGGCTGCCGATGCGGATCGCATCGCTGGCAAGTGCCTGCGTCATGATCGTGGGAATGACGGCTCGGGCACTTTGCCGAGGGCCGAAGGTGTTGAACGGGCGAACCACCGTCACCGGCAAGCCGAACGCACGGTGGTAGCTGAGCGCGAATTGGTCGGCACCGACTTTGGTGGCGGCATAAGGCGATTGGGCGTTGAGCGGATGCTTCTCATCGATGGGAGTGTACTGGGCCGTGCCATACACTTCGCTGGTGGAGGTGACGATGACCCTTTCCAGGCCCAGATCCCGGCCCGCTTCCAGCACATGCATGGTGCCACGGATATTGACGTCGACATAGGAATCCGGCGCGACGTACGAATACGGAATACCGATGAGTGCCGCCAGGTGGTAGACACGCTGGCAATCTTTGCAGGCTTCGCGGACGGCACGGGAATCACGAATATCGCCGAAGAAAATTTCGAGTCGGCTTCGATGGTCCGGAGCGATTTCATCGAGGAAGCCCATCCCACCGGCGGACGTGTAACGCACCATCGCACGCACGCGCAAGCCCCTGGCGAGCAACCCTTCGACCAGATGGCTGCCGATGAATCCCCCCGCACCCGTCACCAACACCCGATCCGCCATCGCGTTCCAATCTCCCACTTACCTTGAGATCATTTCCGAATTCTTAGGGTGGGTAGAGGATACTCCCGAAACCCCCTAGGCATCAAGTTAAGCCATCTCGCTGGTTTTCAATGAGGCAACCGAGAACGGAGAATGAAAAATGAAGAATATGAGAGATATAGGCTACCCATCTCCGTTCTTCATTCTCCGTTCTCAGTTCTCCGTTGACTCCTTGGTTAATCCGCGGAACCTTAACTTGATGCTCATGGGATGGCATTCCCGAAACCCACCCATGCGTGATAAAAACGGCGCAGCGGACCTTAGCACCATTGCACACATCGATCAAGGCGGAGTATTCCCAGGATTCGTCCCGGGTGGAGCCAATTTCTCTTGCGTTCGGGTCCAAAAAAGGCTCACGCAGAGACGCAAAGACGCGGAGAGAATGAAGAGAGACTATTCTGTTTCACGAACCAAAATCTCGCCCAAACGAGGATTGATTCTTCCCATTCTCTCTGCGCTTCCGCGTCTCTGCGTGAGACCTTCCGTGTTTTACCAGCAAGAGAATCGAGTTACACCCTTCGTCCCTTGCCCACGACGCGCGAACCCTCCAGGATTTCGAACTCGGCTCCTGTTACCAAAACACCAAAATCTCCATCGCTTCCGCAAACACCCTGAATTCTCGCGGGTATCGGCACATTGCGAGGAACCGGTCCCGCAGGACCATCGAGAAAGGCGATGGCGAGGCGTTCACCGTCACTGCCAACGACACGAAGATGGGGTCGATAGTAGTTTCCCTCGGCACCCTTCAAGCAAGGCGAGGGTTTTGAATCATGTTGGTCCGTTTCGTGAAATTCGACTTCGACGCGGTACACCTTGCCGGCCGTGACCACGCCGAGCGAGGCTGCATCTTTCCGCCGTTGCAGTTCTTTCCAAGCAGCCGCGGGAAGCCCAAGACCGATTCCCAGCCCCACGATCGGCGCCCAAATCAAAGCGAAAAGCCATTCCATCCAACCGAGATTTTCACCATAGAGGATTGCATAGATTGGCAAAATGATGGCAATAGCCGATCCGAGGATTGGAAACAGCGAGATCCAACACCAAAGGGATTCGGCTGAACGTTCCTCGATGTAGTAAGACCTTTGTGCCATCGAAGCCGGCTACCTTCCGCCTTTAGATCATGGCCAGTACAGCATTTTTAGAATCCAGGCGATGGCCAAGAGTTGAAACCAGACGATGACGAAGAAAAGGAGGCGAAACGTGCCTTTGATCGTTTTGTGCCGAAACAGGTTCATGCCGGCCCAGGCGCCAGCGCTTCCGCCCAGCGTCGCGAGCAGATGCAACACCGTTTCGGGCACACGCCTACCAGCCGCGCTGGCGCGGTGTTTGTCGAAGCCATAGTAAAGGAACGTGACCAAATTGACCGCGATGAACCAACTCAGCAAAACGGGCAGCCAACCGAATTTACTGCCAAGCAGGTACCAAAGGACCACGGAGCCTGCGGCCGCAAGAACGAGTGAAACGGAGAGATGAAAACGGAACGGTGTCGTGGTCGGCATAAAGTTACCTAGGGGCGTTCGCCCCTAGGATTCGGCTTCGGTTAAACTCGAGCCTTCCGTGGGAGCTACGGACCGTTTTTCTTGGGCTTCGGCAACGCCTTCAAAATCGCGCCTGCCGAGACGGTACCTTTACCATCTTTCAGATTTGCCGCCAACACTTTATTGACTTCGTCGCGGATCGATCCTTCTTGAGACCGCACCGCCTGGCGTAATAGGTCTTTCACCACATTGCGGAGTTCGCCGCCTTTTTCACCCTGAAAGAAGGGGAGCGGGGGTTTTAGGGTGAAATCCTGCAATTCGACGGTGAGGTCGCTCACTTTCGGCTTCAATTCGACTTCCGGAGGAAACTTGGTCAGCAGCAACTGCGTGGCAACATCGACCTTTGCATGGAAGGCCACCGTTGCCTGGGCATCGGTCTGCACCGCCAAAAGCATCAATCCCTTTTGCCATTGCTGCCAATGTATATGCAGGTCGAGTGGCGAGCCGCCTTCCAGTTCCAGTTTGAAGTTTTTGTCGTCCACTTGCTCGAACGCCTTCACGGTCAAGACGACGTCACGCTTCGGATCGTCGATACGACCTTTGAGTTCGATCCACGGTCCGTGAGGCACGCGCCATTCGTCATTTTCCTTGACGTAGGTGCGGAGCTTCGGAAGTCTAAGTTTGTCGGGCACCGGAATGGTCTGGCCCCACCGCGAACGATCTTCGAATTCCTTGGGAATCCGTTTCACGGCCAATTCGCGTAAAAAATGCGAGAGATCGGCGTATTCGTCGACGACGGGAGGCGTTTCTTGCCCAGGAGAGGTTCCCTGGGCGAGGCATAAACTCAGCAGAGCCGAAACAAACATCCATGGAAATCGGAGGGGGCGCATGAATCTTCCTCCCAAAACACGAAGCACGAGCAACACGCAAGGCTTAGTTCATGCAAGATCTGTGCCATCGATCCACGCGTCGAGCCGAGCATGAGCGCCCGCGAGGGAAGCTGTGGCGGTCCCTCGCTGACGCTCAGGCTCGGTAAACACGTGCGTAAATCACATCATCAGGCGTTCAGCTTTTCATTCCCAGGTGCGGCGGAGGAAGTCGACGAAGTTTCGCCACATGATGCCTTCGATATCCACCTGCGTGTAGCCTCGTTGCTTGAGCAAACCGGGGAGGGTTTGCAGGTCGGCGATCGATTTGAGATCCATGGGCGTCTGTTCGTAACCGTAGCCACCGTCCAGGTCGGTGCCAATCCCCACGTGTTTGGCGTTGCCGGCCATTTGGCAGATGTGATCGATGTGGTCGCAGATGCGTTCGATTTTAAGGTTGAAGTCGGCTGGCTTGCTTTTGTGATGCACCCAGCCAGGCACCATCATGATCGCATCGAACGCCATGCCGAGGATGCCACCGCGTTCGATCACCGCCTTGATCTGATCGTCAGCGAATTGACGGTTCCACGGTGCCAGGGCTCGGCAATTTTGATGGCTGGCCCATAGCGGACCGTCGTAAATCTCAAGAGCGTCCCAGAAGCATTCATCGTTGAGATGCGTCACGTCGAGAATGATTCCCAGACGCTGCATTTCTTTAATCAGGTCGCGTCCCTTGGCGGGAAGTGGCCCCGTTGCATCCGTGCCGTGGGCGTAGACGCCAGGGCCATAGTGCGCGGGACCAATCGCCCGCAAACCGTCGGCATAGCTTCGTTCGAGATGTTTGAGCGTGACGATGGAATCCGCACCTTCCAGGCTAAGGACGAAACCGATCGGCAAGTTTCCGGGTTTCTTCCGCGACTCTTTGACATAAGGGGTGCCATCGTCTTGAGGCGGAGCTTGGAACCAGAGGTCGAGGTGTTTGTCAAGCTGAGCGCGGGTGCGGATCGACACCATTTCGCCCGCTTCTTCCATCGCTCGATACCATGCGAGTTGTCCCTGCGTCTGCGCCCATGCCTGTTCCGGCGAACTCCAGCCGGGCAATTTGTGAAAGTAGGGCGAATGCCGGCCAATTTGGGTGGCGACGCACAAGCCGACGCGTCCTCGCCGCATCTCGGGGAAGCAGACCGTATTTTGCCCACGATCCACTTTGTCCTTCATGCCGGATTCCCAACGCCGAATCCGTTCGAGCGACCACCGCTGATCGCGGTTCCATTCCAGGGCATTCATACTGAGATCGAGGTGGACGTCAAAAATAAACACAGGGTCGCTCATCGGCTGGGATCCTTGCGAGTAGTGAGGTAGGTCGGGTGGGGGGGGGCGGCAGGTTCAGTATGAATCGAAGGCACGCGAGGTTCCAGGAGATTTTTGAAAATCGCCATCCCCACAAGCCTGCCGCCAAAAGGCGGCAGGGGAACGGCGCGATTTTTCACCTTACGCCTTTTTCGCGAAATCTTTCATGAAGGCCGCCAGGGTGTCGCATGCTTCCTGGGGGACCGCGTTGTAGATGGACGCGCGAATGCCGCCCACGGAGCGATGGCCCGACAAGCCGATCATCTTCGCGGCTTGTGCCTCGGTCACGAATCGCTTTTCCAGCTCCTCACTCGGCAACCGGAACGTGACGTTCATCCGGGATCGCGAATCGGGCAGGGCGTGGCCCCGGTAAAAACCGCTGCTTTGATCGATGACGTCGTACAGCGTCTTCGCCTTCTTCTCGTTGCGCTCGGCCATCGCCTTCAAGCCGCCGAGCTTTTCAATCCATTGCAGCACGAGATTGAGGACGTAAACACCAAAGCTGGGCGGCGTGTTGTAAAGGGAGTTGTTTTTCACGTGGGTGGAATAGCGGAGCATCGTGGGGACGTTTTTGTTCGCGGTTTCGAGCCAAGCTTCGCGAAGCAACACGAGTGTGACGCCCGAGGGACCAAGGTTTTTTTGAGCGCCGGCGTAGATGAGTGAAAATTTCGATGCATCGAACGGACGCGACAAAATGTCGCTGCTCATGTCCGCCACCAGGGGGCGACCGGCGGCGTCGGGAATCTCCTGGAGTTGGATACCCTGGATGGTTTCATTCGTGGTGATGTGGACGTACGCAGCCGAGGGATCCCACTGGATCTCGCTGGCTCGGGGCATGCGATTGTAGTTGTCGGCCTTGGTGGACGCGACGGCTCAGGCTTTACCCAAAGCTTTCGCTTCTTCCAGGGCTTTCTCGGCCCAGGCACCGCTCATCAGGACATCGACCGATCCACCAGGCGGAAGGAAGTTCATCGGCACCATGGCGAACTGCGTCGACGCGCCGCCTTGCACGAAGAGGACGCGGTAGCCCTCGCCAAGTCCCAGCAGCCTTTTGAACGTGGCTTCCGCGGAGGAGTTGACCGCTTCGAATTCCTTCGAGCGATGGCTCATCTCCATGATCGACATGCCTTTGCCCTGGTAATCGAGCAGCTCGGCCTGGACCTGACGTAGCACGTCGCTCGGCAACATCGCGGGGCCGGCGTTGAAGTTGTGTACGGTGCTCATTCGATTCATTTCCTTCGCAATTGCGTTCTATCCCCCTATCCGTTAGTTTAGAAAACAGTGGAAAAGAATCGAACTCCCGCCAATCCAGGCGGTTTTCCGTTGGGTGCAGACGGCGGAGATTTTGCGATGCGAGGACAATTCACGCTCGAATATTGGAAAGATGGCGATTATTTCGTGGGTCGACTCCTCGAAGTGCCTGGCGTCTTTAGTCAGGGTGAAACGATGGACGAACTTCGCGAGAATATTCAAGATGCGTACGGACTGATGATCACGGAAACACGCGGTCCGGCACCGAATGATGCCCAAAGGCAATCCGTGGAGCTCGAAGTGTGAAACGTCAGGCCTTCATTCGCGAACTCGAGAAAGCCGGGTGTGAATTCGTTCGTCACGGCGGACGTCACGATGTCTACCGAAACCCTGCAACGTCCTCGCAGGCGCCGATCCCCAGGCACCGTGAAATTGCCGACTCGCTGTGCAAACTGATTCGTAAACAACTTGGCCTGGACCAATAATTTGCTGATGCATGAAGTCGATCGCGAAACGGCGGATGGATTTGGGATCCTGTTACCCGGGGTCCTTTCGGACCCCGGCTTTCCTGCATAAAAGATCGATTGATTTATTTCTTTTAAGGAAATCTCATGGGGACTGAAATGTCACGGCGAGAATTGTTGGGTGCGGTTTCCGGCGCGGCGGCGGTCGCGGTCGGGACGGAGGTTGCCTCGGCCGGCCCCACGCCGGCGCCGGCGGATCCTTTCGCTTATTGCCTCAACACCAGCACCATCCGTGGCCAAAACCTGAGCATCATCGAAGAGATCGCCATCGCCCAGCGTGCGGGATACCAGGCGATCGAGCCCTGGATCAATGAACTCGAACGCTACACTGCCGGTGGCGGCGATCTCCGCGATTTGGCGAAACGGATCCAAGATGCAGGGCTACGCGTGGAGAGCGCGATCGGCTTTGCCGAGTGGGTCGTCGACGACGAAGGCCAACGCCGAAAGGGGTTGGAACGGGCTCGACTCGACATGGACATGGTGCAACGCATCGGCGGCTGGCGTCTGGCTGCCCCTCCCTCGGGGGCGACGAACCAAACCGGGTTGTCCCTCCTCGCGGCCGCGGATCGGTATCGCGCGTTGTGCGAAGTAGGCGAACGGATCGGTGTCGTTCCGCAGGTCGAAGTCTGGGGCTTTTCGCGTTCACTCAACCGCCTCGGCGAATGCGCCATGGTCGCCATCGAATCAGGCCACCGCAGCGCCTGCATCTTGGCCGACGTGTACCATCTGCACAAAGGGGGCTCGGGTTTCAACGGGCTTCGCCTGCTCGACGGTGTGGCCATGCAGGTCTTCCATATGAACGACTATCCCGCCCAACCCGCGCGGGCCGAGATCACCGACGCTCACCGCGTTTATCCCGGCGACGGCGTCGCTCCGTTACGGCAAATGCTGCGTGACCTGCGAGCCCTCGGTTTTCGCGGCGTCCTCTCGCTCGAGCTTTTCAACCGCGAATACTGGAAACAAGACGCGCTCCAAGTCGCTCGCACTGGCCTTGAAAAAATGCGTGCCGTGGTGCGTGCGAGCTTGGAAGCCTGATTCTCGATCGGAATTTTGCGGAGACGGGTTCGATGCCGTTGCGTGATCATTTCCACTCGCCCCTTGAAGAAAACACCTCGTGGGAGGGTTTCCACGGCGGGTGGCCTATGGTCATCGTACAATACCTTAAGAAAATCCTTCCGAAGGGTTACGTGGCGTCTCCCCGAGTTCACTTTGGAGCACCGATCGAGGTTGACGTTGCTACCTACGAAAAGGATGCGCCGAGCTGGGCACCTCGCTCCGATTCGAACGGGAACGGCGGCGTCACCACGATGGTTTGGTCTCCCTCCAAACCGACGTTACGGATCGAATCGGATGCGCGAAATCCCGATGAATACGAAGTACTTATTCACGACACAAAAAAAGGTCGGCGTTTGGTCGCTGCCGTCGAAATCGTGAGTCCCTCGAACAAGGATCGGCCCGAAAGTCGCCGCCAGTTCGCGGCGAAATGTGCCGAACTGCTTCGGCACGGTATCGCGGTTTCCATCGTCGATATCGTGACGTCACGCCACGCCAACTTGTACGAGGAGCTTTTGAAATTTCTCGGGGAACAGGACCCAGCATCTACCAGGGAACCAGCGCCGATTTATGCGACGTCGTGTCGATGGCGAATCGAAGAGCCGAAAAGGCTTACGGAAGCATGGTACCACCCGTTATGCGTAAATGAGCCGTTGCCGACGCTTCCGCTTTGGCTTTCCGACACCTTGGCCGTGCCGCTCGATCTCGAGGAGACCTACGAGAAAACCCGGGATGACCTGAGTCTCGAATAAACGAATCGCCTTCAATTGCGAGGGGAAACCATGCACGAGGAGCTTTTCGGTGAACTGACGTATTCACGCGAAAGTGAAAGTTGGCATGGCTGGGCACATCTCCCTCGCTTCGCGTCGTTTTCCAACGCAACCCAAGCGCCACGAGCTCGCGAGAAAGACTCGGCGGAAAGGCGCCAGGAACTCGAACGAGCTTTGAAGGCCATCGAGGAAAAGATGACGGGAAGCGTCGGGCCGGGAATGGACAAGGTCCTCGCCGACTTGGAAGCCGAGGTAGAAAACGCGGCCACAAACGCCGCGAAACAAATCCCCACCGATACGCCGAGCGAACACGAGGTATCGGCGGAAGTCGCCCGGCGTCAGGAAGGATATCTTCGCCTTGAACTCCACGCTCCGCTCGAAGAGCCTCCTTTAACGGAACAGCACGATGCATTGCGTTTTCTGCTCGAGCAAGAAGACCAGGTGCTGGCCGTCGTGCTCAACACCGTGTTTGAATCATTTCAAGCCGCGTATAGCCAGGAATATTGGCGAAACTTGATTCGGCTCCAGCCCGCGGATTCGATCGAAGCTTTGCGAGGTCGATTTTCGTTTGAAAACGTGCGGATCTCGCGTTCGGAACGAAACGGGTTGGCCTTTCTGATCTTCGATCTTGACAGCGATTGGCAAGACGAACATGGTTTGATCGCCGTTTTTAATCCCAGTGCGGGAGCCGCCCTTTGGGGTTGTCTGGACGACTTGGACGACCTGACCGGGCCCGACGCTCCGCAAGGTCACGAATCCCTTGCCGGCGAGGATGCTTTCTTCGAAGCGATCCGCGTGCTCGATGAAACAGAAGCCCGCACCCTCCTGGACCAAGGGATCGATCTCAATGCGCCGACTGGATGGGGTGATACCTATTTGGGCAGCGTGGTTGAACTTCTCGAGGTCGACGCGGTTCGACTGCTGCTCAAACTTGGCGCCGATCCCCATGCCAAGGATGCCTCAGGAAAAACACCGCAGGATCGATTGAATGGGCTCTACGACGAATTTGGCTTCGACAAAGAAGAATCGAAAGACACGTTCACCGGCAAATTGCTCAAGCTTTTACAAGGCCGAGCAAGTCAACCGATGGCGGAAATGAAAGACCGCATGGACAAGATCCGTGACCTTCTCAAAACCGCGAAAACTCCCAAACGCTGATTTTTTGCCCGTGCCTGATCGCCAGCGCGGAGTTACACCGTCTCTCGCCAGCGATCAAGCTTGGAAGGCGATGACGTTGCCCTTCGAACTGCGTTAAAGGTCGGCGAGGAGGCTCTGCGATTTTTTGCGGATTTCTGGGTCCGTTTTCGCATCGTTGGCCAGGGCACGCAATTGCTGCACGATATCGCGGCGCTTTCCCACCACCGCGGGTCCAACCACCGTCAAGGCATCGAGCGCCATTCGTCTGCCATCTTCTCCCAGTTGGGTGGTGACGCGGCTTTGCCCGGATTTGGCTTCCTGATCACCCGAACCAACTTGGCTTAGTTCGCCTTGGTATACGCGGAGCGTCGTATCCAGGAGAAATTCGTGAAGTACGTTGAGCGCCTGGGAAGGAACTTGATCCTTCTTGAGCAGCCCTAAAAGGTAAGCCGCGTGATAACGGACTTGCTTATTGGCCAGTGAGGAAGGCTCGGAACAAACGCGGGTGAGGGAACTTTCGACCTGGGGAAATTCGTTCAGCCGGCGAAAGTAGCCGAATACGACCCAGATCAAGCGATGACGGACATCGCCGTGTTCACGTGGATTTTGGATCACGTCAAGAATGGTCGGGATCGCCCGGGCTATGCTCGGGACATCTCCGATTTCGCCCAGCGCCACGGCAGCCTTCACGCGAACGGAAGGTAGTTCATTCGATTGAATCGCCAGGTCAAGCAGCTTGGGAACGGCGGGCTCCGCGTTGGCTTTGACCGCGCCGAGCGCGAAAGCCGCGTTTTGCCGAACCTGCGCGTCGGCGTGGCCGAGCGCCTGCGCGAGTTCGCCCAACGCGGGGCTGGCGAAAGTCCCGAGGTTGCGCAGCGCCAGGGCGGAATCGCGTTGCTGTTGAAGGTTTCCGCGGCGAAGCATTTCCGCCAACACGCCCACGGCATCCTTCGCCGCCTTGGTGCCGATGTTGCTGAGGACCAAGGCAGCTTGCAGGCGAATCTCTCCATCGCGATCCGCAAGTGCCGCACGCACCGGATCGGCGGCGTCTGCGTCCTTGGGCTCCACGATTTTCCCGAGCGCCAATAGTGCTTTTTTGCGGACTTCAAGATCAGGATCTTGGCAGAGGCTGAAAAGCGAAGGCAATGCGAAACGGACGTTGGCGTCGGGATCCTGCGCGAGTTCCGCCAAGGCTTGCGCCGACTCGCGCCTTACCGCCGGCTGTGGGTCGCTCAAGAGTTCCGCTAGGGCCGGCACGGCGGATTTACCATACCTCGCCAGCGCCCAGGCGACGTTTTGGCGCACCTCGCCCTGGTCGTCCTTGCGCGATTTATCCAGCGCGGCGAAGGACGTATCATCGCGAAAGGGCAGGCTGCCGAGCGTGTAGACCGCACTTCGGCGAACGCCCCAATCCCCATCCGCAAGGCTTGCCAAGAGCAAACGCTGGAGTTCGAGATCCGCGGGAATCGCTCCCAGGCTCGGCGCGAGATCGCCCAGCGAAAATTGAATCGCTTCCCGCACGCGGGGATCTTTCTCCGCACCCAACGCTTTCTTGAGTTCGCGGAAAGGCACCGTGGATTTGCCCGTCATTTTGCCGATCGCGAACGCCGCCGCCTGCCGTTTGTTGGCATCGGAGGATTGGTGGAGAATCTTCGCCCATTCCTCGACGGGTCGGCCGAGGATGCGGTCCGATTGCGCCTGAACCGTCGCCACGCCGAAAAGGTGAACGAGACATGCCATGCTAACAGCGTGGAACAGCACCGACCCACGAAATGGAAAACGGAGTACGGAAGTAGGTTCACTCAAGTGGGCCATGCCCTACTCCTTTAACCGTTTGCGCAACAGTTTCACCGCGTCCTTGGCCGCGGTCTTGAGCTCGTCGTCACTGCTGGAATCCTCGGCGATTTTTTCCAGTTGCGAAAGCGTATCCGTGGCTCCGACTTTACCCAGCGCGGTGACGACGGCGACGCGCACCGACGTATCCGAATCGCTGAGTCGGCCCGCAAGGACATCCGCCGTTCCCTTGGCGCGTGAACCCAAAAAACCAAGCCCCATCGCGGAATACGCGCGAATGGTGGGATCTTTATGGCTCAGGGATTTGACGATTGGCCCAATATTTTCGGGTGCGGTCGTGCCTTTCGCGATGACGAGTGAAACGTGGGCCGTGATCTGAACCTGCGGATCGGGATCCGATTTGGCCGCGGTTTCGAGCCTTTGAAACATGGTTGCTTTGATGACCGGATCAAGCGGCACGCCGAGCATGCCCAGCGCCTGCGCGGACGACATGCGCACTTGATACGTCGAGTCGCTCAACCCCTTGTAGAAAGCAGGAAGCATTCCCACGGGAGGCCCAATCTTGGGATCCGCACCCAGATAAACGAGCGTGTGAATCGCGGCTTGGCGTATCTCCCACGATTGTTTGTCGCTGACCATTTCCATGACATCGGAAATCATCGGCCGTGCTTCATATCCAATTTGCCCGAGCGCCGTGACTGCCCGATGCCGAACGATCGCTTGACTATCCTTTAGCATCGTCTTGAGAATCAACATGCCTTCTTTGAGCAACTTTGGATCAGGCTTTTCCTTGGCCAGATACACGCCCAGCGCCGTCGTTCCATGCAGGCGAACGCTCACATCCACGGGGGTGGTGGCGGAGTGCTTCTTGAGTTCCGCCAACACGACGGGAAGCGCCTTCGACCACGGCTCAGCACCGAATTTCAGGGTGTTCTGGATCGCAAAGCCACGTCGGCTTGGATCTTTCGATTTAATCTCACCTACCCAAAAATCGACGTCTCGTCCCTGAACCTCCGTGACCACCTTCTCCTTGGGCGACGAAGGCGTTTGCCCAACGACCAAGGACGTGACAAACCCAAACAAGAACGATACGGCGGCGATCCGAAACATGCCACGCCCTCGAAATGACCTTCCCCACGAAATATCGTACCACGACGCCCGCACGCACCGCAACGGACGCACGACGTAGGATTCGTGACAAAATCCAATCGCGCCATTCCAAACAAACGTTTGGGCGTAGTGCTCTGTCCAAACGAAATTTTGGAGTAGCAAGGATGGGTTAGCCGGACGCGCAAGCGACGGCGGCGCCGAGCGAAAACGTCGTGCCGACCCGACCTCAGTGCGATTCCGTCGCATGCGCGTCCCTCGAACGGTTGCCACGGGAACCCCAAAATTTAGTCTGGACAACGCACTAGTTGCACCCAAACGATTCCATGCGGTTCGCCCGACTTGCTTTTTCGCGAACTTCCAGCAACAATGAAATGGTAAAGAATTTTTAAGGGAGATTCGCATGCACTACGCAATGGAACATCCGTATTTGGTCGCACAAAGTGCCGCGGACGTCCGCGCGGCTTTCATTCGAAGAACGTATGCCCACGTGGCGGGCTCCGTATTGCTTTTCGCGTTGATCGTGACGGCCATCCTGAACCTTCCAGGCATCAACGAAACGCTTCCGCGTATCTTGATGTCGGTACCGTGGTTCGTCTTCCTGCTCGGATTCATGGGCGTGAGTTGGTTGGCGGATAGTTGGGCACGCTCCGACACGTCGCGGTCGCTTCAGTATGCTGGACTCGGGCTTTACATCGTCGCCGAGGCAGCCTTGTTCCTGCCGATGCTCTGGATCGCGGATCGATACTATCCAGGCACCATCCAATCCGCGGCTGTGGTGACGGCGGGGATGGTCCTTGGGCTTACCGCGATCGTGTTCATCACACGCCAAGATTTCTCGTTTCTTGGCTCGATCCTGTCAGTGTGCAGCTTCATCGTGCTTGGGTTGATCGTGGCCAGCTTGATCTTTGGTTTCTCGCTGGGTCTCTTCTTCGCCGTCGCGATGGTAGGGTTCGCGTCGTGTTACATCGTTTACAACACGTCGAACATCCTGCATCACTACCGGCCTGACCAGCACGTGGCCGCATCGTTGGCGCTTTTCGCCTCGGTGATGTTGCTGTTCTGGTATGTGCTGCAGATTTTCATGTCGCGCCGCGATTGATCTGTTTTCGCTACCGACGACTTTCAAAAAGCCCAGGAACCTACTTCCTGGGCTTTCGCGATTTACGGTAAACTGGGGATGCCGAGGCGAGGGGAAAGAAAAAACGATCCACCACGCCGCTTGCCGTTTGATGCTCGCTCGAATTTTCGCCGAGGCCCGTGGTTCACCGCGATCGCCTGGGATCCCACGAGCGCGAAACGACAAGCCTGCGACGCTGAACTAAACTTGGGTTTCCACCGATGCCTTACGCGATCACGTTTGATGCGATTTGTGGTGCTGCCGACCGGATCCGTCCCTGGATTCATCGCACTCCCGTGATGACCTGTGCCACGCTCGATCGCATCGCTGGGCGTCGGCTATTCTTCAAATGCGAGCAGTTTCAGAAAGTAGGCGCGTTCAAGTTCCGCGGTGCCATGAACGCCGTGCTGCAACTTACGTCCGACGAGGCGGAACGAGGCGTGATCACGCATAGTTCGGGCAATCACGCGCAGGGATTGGCGTTGGCGGCGAAACTTCGAGGTATCGTCGCCACCATCGTGATGCCTCGGAACGCCCCGGACGTGAAGAAAAACGCCGTCCGTGATTACGGCGCGCGGTTGGTGGAATGCGAGCCAACCTTGCCCGCACGTGAAAAAACGGTGGCCGAGATTCAGGCGGAAACCGGTGCCACGCTCGTTCCGCCCTACAATCATCCGCATGTGATGGCCGGGCAGGGCACCGCGACGCTCGAATTGTTGGCCGATGTTCCCGATCTCGATGCGATCATCACACCCGTCGGCGGAGGCGGGCTTTTGTCCGGAACGTGCATCGCCGGCAAGGGGATCAACCCCGCGCTGCGTGTTTTCGCCGCCGAACCGACGGGTGCGGACGATGCGTATCGATCGAAAACTTCCGGAAGCTGGGTGCCTCAAACCCATCCCAAAACCGTCGCCGATGGCTTGCTGACGAGCCTGGGAGATCTGACTTGGCCGATCTTGCGAGATGTCGCCGAGGCAGTGATACCCGTGACCGACGCGGAAATTGTCGCCGCCATGCGCCTTTTATGGGAGCGCGCGAAGTTGTTGGTGGAACCAAGCGCCGCCGTACCGTTGGCAGCCGTTCTTTCGCCACGCTTGGGCGAAATGGGGCGTATCGACCGAATCGGAATCATCCTCAGCGGCGGCAACGTGAATCTGGATCAACTGCCATGGTGAGGGAACGTCCCAAGGTTAAATTTCCAAAATCCCACAAGGTGAACGGAATCAGAATAACGATTTGCCACTCCGCTTGTCGTTTTCACGCTCGCTCGAATTCTTGCCGAGGTCCATGGGGCACGACGATTTCTGGTGATTCTGCGAGCGCGAAAGAGCAAGGTAGTGCGTTGTCCAGACTAAATTTTGGGGTTCCCGTGGCAACCGTTAACCGGACGCGCAAGCGACGGAATCGCACTGAGGTCGGGTCGGCACGACGTTTTCGCACGGCGCCGCCGTCGCTTGCGCGTCCGGCTAACCCATCCTTGCTACTCCAAAATTTAGTTTGGACAGAGCACTAATGCTTTGTCACCAAAAGATTTTTCTGTCGTCCGAACCTGAGCGCCAAGCAAGGGTACGCTTGAGCCCTCGCTTGGCGCTCAGGCTCGGCAACGCATGACCCAAAATCTGGGCCGTGACAAACTACTAGCAGTTTCGCGTTTTGCCGGGTATCGCGGTCTATGTTGAGTCGAGAAGTTTTACGCCAGTTACGTCGGCTGCACCTTCGAGCGAAGAAGGCCGTGGAAGATCCGCTTGGGGGAGCGTACCGCAGCGTCTTCAAGGGGACGGGGATCGCGTTCGAAGAGGTTCGCGAATATCAGCCTGGCGACGACATCCGCAGCATCGATTGGAATATCACGGCCCGGATGGGCCATCCGTTTGTCAAGCGATTCATCGAGGAACGCGAACTGACCATGATGCTGGTCATCGACACCAGCACGAGCCTTGATTTCAGCACCGCCCTGCCACGCATGCGTGACGTGCTCGCGGAAGTCGGCGCGCTTCTGACACTTTGTGCCGTCAGCAACGGCGATAAAGTGGGAGCGCTTTTCGCATCGGACCGCATCGAGTTGTTTTTGCAGCCTCGGAAAGGCACTCGGCACGCACTGCGGCTCATTCGCGATCTTTTCGTGCATCGGCCCACCAGCCCGGGAACAAACCTTCGCCTTGCTCTGGAAAAAACGCAAAAACTTCTTCACCGCCGAACTCTGATTTTTGTCTTCAGTGATTTTCTTGACGAGGGTTATGAAAAGGCGTTGGAACGGCTCAGCTTTCGCCACGATGTCATCGCGGTTCGCCTGCATGATCCACGTTTGGCCGAGTTTCCTTCGATCGGTTTGGTGGAAATCGAAGATTTGGAAACGGGGAAAACGCTCGTCGTCGACACGAGCGACGCGAAGTTTCAGTCGGCTTTTCGGCAAAACCACGACCGTCATGACCAGCGGTTTCAACAGTTCGCCAGGTCGGGCCGAATCGATGTGCTCGATGTGGATACGCAAGGTCGGCACCTGGATGCGCTCGTGCGTTTCTTCCACCGTCGCCAGCGGGAGCGAAAATCGTGATGCTCCTTCTGACGATTTTTCTTGGTTCCACGCTTGCGACGGCCCAAGAGCCACGCCAAGTCATCCCGTTGCCCGTCGGTTTTGGCACGCTCACGATCTTCGGTCCCTCGCCTCTCGCATTGGCTGACAACGTGACGGTGGAATGGACGCTTGCTTCGGATCGAATGCCCAGCGTTTCCTGGGATCCAATCGGTCCCAGTCCGCACTGGACAGTCCTTGAAAATTCGCCCGCCCGAATCGAATCGACCGCGAGTGGGTATCGTGTTGATAAGCGGATCACCTTCGCGCCGGCGGCTCTCGGCGAGCTTTCCTTGGCACTTCCTAAACTGAAAATCCGAGTCGAAAACGAAGCTTGGAAAGAAACCACCCCTCCGATCACGACCTGGCTCGTGAAATCTCCGATTGGAGATCCTCAGAAAGAAACGCTTCGCGACATCACGGGGATCGAAGCGACTGCGGACGACTTTAAGCCCGACACGTCTTTTCCGATTGGACCAATGGCCACGGTCGTGGCGGTGGGGCTTATGCTGGCATGGATTTGGCGTCGCCGCCGAACCGCCATGCCCGCGACGGCTGAACAACGCGCCTTGCAGGAACTCGCACAACTCGATCGGCGGGGTAGGCTTCAAACGAAAAACGGCCGACCCTTCGCCTACCTCTTGCACCGCATCGTTCGCCGATACCTCACGGCGAAGTGGGCCATGCAGGCCGACCATTGCACGACGGCCGAGCTTTCCGAGGTGATTCAAGCCGATTCGCGATTGCGGGAAGAAGATCGCAAATTCTTGGTGGAGCTGCTGAGCGATCTGGACCGAGCCAAATATTCCCCAACGGGGCTTTCTCCGGAAGAACGGCGAACGCACGCCGATACATTTCGCAGTTGGCTAAGACCGACGAAGGAGCGAAGTGCCTAAACGGTCGTCTACGGGAGGTTGCCATGGTTTACACAATCCGAGCCTGAGCGCCAGCGAGGGATGCTGGAGTCCCTCGCTGGCGCCCAGGCTCGGAATTTGTCACGTCGGAATTCCGACGCAAGCGGTCTGCTGACCTAGGTGCGAGCGAAAGTAGGATGAATCAGCGCTGAATATTGGAGATATGTTCGAGCGCCAACATCAAGGCGTGGGTGCCTTTCCGTGCCAAACCTTGAGCACGGACGGCTTCATAGAGCTGCTTGGCCAGGGCGAGGCCTGGCAAGCAAATATTCATCTTTTCCGCCTCGGCCAACGCGATGCCCATGTCTTTGATGAAATGCTCGACATAGAAACCAGGTTCGAAATTGCGGGCCATGATGCGAGGCCCAAGCACTTCGAGCGCCTTGCTGCCCGCCGCTCCCACGCTCACGGACTTGAACACGGTTTCGAGATTCAAGCCCGCTTTGTATCCATAAAGCAAGCCTTCGCAAACCGCGATCATGTTGGCGGCGATAAGGATTTGGTTCACCATCTTGGTGTGTTGGCCGGCTCCGGGAGCGCCCTGGTGAATGATGGTTTTCCCCATCGTCTCGAAAATGGGCGTGATCGCTTCGACCACCTCTGGTTCGCCACCGATCATGATGGAAAGAGCGGCGTTCTTTGCACCGACGTCGCCGCCGGAAACGGGGGCGTCGACGCTGTGAACTCCCTTCGCCTTGGCGGCGGCGTGAATTTCCTGCGCCAGGCTGGGATCGCTCGTGGTCATGTCGACGAGCACGGTACCGGCTTTACTTCCCGCGAGGGCACCTTTTTCGCCGAGAAAGGTTTCACGCACGTCTTTGGGGAATCCAACGATCGCGAAAACGACATCGGATTGCTTGGCGACCTCGAGCGGAGAGTCGGCCCAAGTCGCGCCGAGGTCGAGAA
>WBZS01001453.1_pt1 | contig 18837 bp, 14 predicted proteins | sample 5204201 | NCBI WGS metagenome assembly WBZS01 (sample SAMN12344357, study PRJNA552823) | activated sludge metagenome | biome: Activated sludge suspended growth; feature: Nitrification reactor; material: Wastewater; isolation source: activated sludge from nitrification reactor of wastewater...
CCAATGGTCGCCTGAATAGCGGGCTTGCGCCCCTCGGCAAACGCGAGAGTAGCCTTGCGCGCAACGGCAGCAATCTCTCGCTCCAGGTTCCGGACACCCGCCTCTCGGGTGTAGCCGCGGATCACGGCTCGGATCGCTTTGTCGTCCATTTTGAACTGGCTGGACTTCAATCCATGCTCTTCGATTTGCTTTGGGAGCAGGTGCCTTTTCGCAATCTCCAGTTTTTCTTCTTCCGTATAGCCGCCGATTTCGATAATCTCCATCCGATCTCGCAAAGGGCCGGGGATTGTGTCGAGCCGATTTGCCGTAACAACGAAAAAGACCTTGCTAAGATCGAAAGGAACGTCGAGATAATGATCCCGAAAAGTGCCGTTTTGCTCTGGATCTAGGACTTCAAGCAAAGCGCTCGAAGGGTCGCCCCGAAAATCGGTGCCAAGCTTGTCGATCTCGTCCAGAACAAAAACCGGATTGTTGGTTTCCGCGCGACGAATCCCTTGAATAATCTGACCGGGCAACGCACCGATGTAAGTGCGGCGGTGACCGCGGATTTCCGCTTCATCGCGCATTCCGCCCAGACTGATCCGGACAAACTTGCGCCCCATCGCCTCGGCAATCGATCGCCCGAGCGAAGTCTTGCCCACACCCGGAGGGCCGGACAAACAGAGAATCGGCTGGCGAATGGTCCCGCTCGTCTTCACTTTTCGCACGGCAAGGAATTCGATGATTCTTTGTTTGATCTTGTCGAGCCCGTAATGGTCGCGGTCTAGGATCTCGCGAGATTGCTTGAGATCAATCTTGTCCTCGGTCGCCTTGCTCCATGGCATCGATGCCATCCAGTCGAGGTAAGTGCGTGAAACGGTGTATTCCGGCGCGCCGGGATTGATCCTTCGCAGGCGATCGTACTCGCGGTTTGCTTCTTTGAGGGCAACCTCAGGAATTCCGGCGGCATCCAGCTTTCGCCGCATTTCTGCCAGCTCTTCGGTGCGGTCATCAGATTCGCCAAGCTCGCGCTGAATCGCCTTCATCTGCTCGCGCAAGTAATACTCGCGTTGCGATTTGCTGAGTTCGGCGCTGACTTCGCTTTGAACTTTGCTGCTGAGTTCTAGCACCCGGACCTCTTTGCTCAGCATCTCAAGAAGCAGCTTCAGTCTCGTAATCACATCCAGCGACTCGAGGATTCGCTGCTTGTCGTCCACGCTCAAATTCATATGAGCGGCAACAAGGTCGGCCATGACGTTGACTTCATTAACCGAGGAAGTCAAAGCCCGTAGCTCGTCGGGCAAGTTCGGACTTAGCCGAATCGCCTGCTCGAACATCGCCGCCACGCTGCGGCGCAAAGCCTCAATCTCCTCGGCCTTGTCTTCGGGCAGAAGGGGCTCGTCCAAGATTTCAATCTTGGCACGCAGGAATGGAGTTTCTTGCAGTCGCTCGACGATACGAAAACGGGAGACTCCTTGAACAATCAGCCTGACCGAATCGGGCATCTTGACCAAGGTGCGAATGATGACCGCGCAGCCGACGGGGAAGACTTCTTCAAATCCAGGCTCATCAATATCCGGCTTGCGCTGGGCGACGATGCCGATGACCCGGTTGTTTCCCGCCAGACTCTCGTCGATGAGCTGGATACTGGATTGGCGCGCTACTGAAAGCGGAGCGATGAGCATCGGATAGACCACCGAATCGCGGAGGGGCAGGATACAAATTTCGGTCGGCACATCAGGACGCGGCTCTTCGCCGGAATCGTCCTCAATGAGAGTCGGGGTTCCGTGGATAAGGGCGTCGATATCGCTCTCTTCAAGCGGGATTTTGAGTTCGGCCATTTATTTTTTTCGAATCGTTATGGACCGCGTCACAAACACGGCTTCGTTGGGACTGGCTTTGGGGATCAAAATTGTGAGGAACCCATTCTTATACGTGGCTCGAACCTGTTCCGGCACGATTGGCCCATCTGGAAGCTTTACTTCACGCATAAACTCGCCGTATTCAATTTCAAGTTGATGATGCACGGCACGCTCCCCGTTTAGCAGAGCTTCTTGGTCGCGGCAACCTTTCAGGGTCAGGCTATGGCGGGAGGAATTGTAGAAAATCCCCATCCCTTCGATGTGCATGCCGGCGAGCTCGACGGTCAGTATGACTTTTGTCGCGGTCTCAAGCACATCGACACGCGGCGCCCAACCTGGCCCGCGCGCGATTTTTGGTCCGTGGGTGCTGAGCTCGTCTCCTAGGCGCTGGAGTTCCGCGCTAGATATGAACAGCCATTCATCAAGGTTTTTTCGGGCCATCGTCGTTCAGTTCCTATTGTATACGCCTGAACAGGTTGGAGTGACAGCCGAGCAGTTAATATTACTTGGACGTTTCGGCAGACTTGGCTGATGCGTAGCGTAGAAAGTAAACTGCACGCCAGTTATTTGGAATTGAGCTATGACGAAGGCCCACCCTGAAGACTTTTTTGCACGGTACCGCGAGATCGTTTCCGATCCGCTCAACCTGCTCATCCATCGCCATCCTGATGCTGGCAGTTTCGATGCTGATTTTGTTGTCCTCCACAATGGACTTAAGGTAGCCGCGGCGGGGGAGAAGGCCTACTACGACCAATTCAGTGCCATTTTTTGTATCAATCGTGGCGTGCATGAGCCGCTTGAGGAGTTCGTGTTTCAGGAGGTGCTTAAGGTGCTTCCTTCTGCGCCGACCATGCTGGAGCTCGGCGCCTATTGGGGGCACTATTCGATGTGGCTTAAGCATCTCCGGCCCGAAGGAAGAGTGTTTCTTGTCGAGCCTGATCCCAGAAACTTTGCGTCGGGGCTGTTCAACTTTCAAACCAATAATCTCCAGGGTAACTTTGCCCGGCTAATGGTTGGCAAAGGCCAGATGGAAGTTGATCGATATCTTAAAGATCAAGAGATTGAGAAGCTTGATATTCTGCACTCCGATATTCAGGGCGCAGAATTTGAAATGTTAGGAGGAGCGGAGCAATCCCTGGATCGTAAAGTGGTTGACTATCTTTTCGTTTCGACCCATTCGGACGAAATCCATCAACAGTGCCAAGACCTACTGAGAAGGCATGATTATCGGGTCGAAGTCGAAGTGGATTTCGAATCAGAGAGCACGTCGCTCGATGGATTTATCCTTGCTTCAAGTCCAAAGGTCACCCAGGTCTTCCACAATTTCAAGCCCATGACTCGCCTCGAAATCCTCAACGCAACCCCTGCTGAACTCCTTGACTACCTGCAAAAGGTACAAAAAGCCACTGCCGCGCCCGCTACTGCGGTGGTGGACTTCTCGCAAATTCAGGCAGTCAAGAGCTAGCCCTTAACCAAGTGCCGCAACACATAGTGGAGAATTCCACCGTGGCGATAGTATGACCGCTCCGCTGGAGTATCAATCCGGGCAAGCGTCTGGAATTCGAGCTTTGTTCCGTCTGGTCGTGTTGCGGTTACATTTACTATCTTGCCCTCGCTGAAGCCTGTAGCAATTCCATCACGAATTCCGGAAATTGTAAACGTTTCCAAGCCCGTTAATCCAAGAGACAGAACAGAATCTGCAGGCAAGAACTGCAGCGGCAAAACGCCCATGCCAATCAAATTTGAGCGGTGAATTCGCTCGAAGCTTTCGGCAATCACAACCTTAACGCCAAGCAAGGCTGGCCCCTTTGCAGCCCAGTCCCGGCTCGACCCCGAGCCGTATTCCTTGCCGGCGAGAACGACTGTTCCAATCGAGTTCGCCGTGTACTTCATAGCAGCATCGTAAATCGACATGACTTCGCCGATCGGCAAATACGTCGTCCAGCCACCTTCTGTGCCAGGGGCAAGCAGGTTTCGCAATCGAATATTGGCAAAAGTCCCGCGCATCATTACTTCGTGATTGCCGCGACGAGAACCATACGAATTGAATTGGTGAGGACGAACTTCGTGCTCCGTTAGATAGTGCCCAGCCGGGCCATCAAACTTAATCGATCCCGCCGGAGAGATGTGATCGGTCGTGATGGAATCTCCGAGGATCGCGAGGACGCGGAGATCAGTTGGGTCAGAGACAAACTCGGGGGCTTCCGGAGTCATGCCTTGGAAATAAGGAGGCTCCTTAATATAAGTCGACTTAGCGCTCCAAGCGTATCGCTCTGATTCAACAATCTCGATCGCTTGCCACTTTTCATCGCCAGCAAAAACGTCGGCGTAGCTTTTTGTAAACATGGCACGAGTTATGTTTTTCTCGATGATGTCGCTAACCTCGATTGGACTAGGCCAGATGTCCTTCAAATAAACTGGCTCACCATTCGATCCAATTCCTACTGGGTCCTTGGAGAGATCAATGAGAATCGAGCCAGCAAATGCATAAGCAACAACGAGAGGAGGCGACATCAAATAATTCGCCTTAACCTCGGCATTAACCCGCCCTTCGAAGTTACGATTCCCGCTGAGAACGCTTGCAACAATGAGATCGTTGTCGTGGATTGCTTTGCTAACCTCATCGGGGAGCGGGCCGCTGTTTCCGATGCATGTGGTGCAACCATAACCGACAACATTAAATCCAACCTTATTCAGCTCTGCGAGCAAACCCGAGTCTTCTAAGTACTCTGTGACCACCTTCGAGCCAGGGGCTAGCGAAGTCTTCACCCAAGGCTTAGGCTTTAGCCCGAGGGCGGCAGCCTTTTGCGCGACCAGACCAGCAGCAATCATCACGCTCGGATTGCTCGTGTTCGTGCAACTTGTAATCGCGGCGATTACTACCGAGCCATCAGTCAGCGTGTTGGTATCCACTCGCTCCAGCACCGCCGTCCCACCGCTCGCCAGCTTCTTCGCCGCAAGAGGAGCCTCGAACGCAGAGTTAAACGAGCCAGCGGCGGCGGCAAGAACATGGCGATCCTGCGGTCGCTTAGGCCCCGCAACGCTTGGGAGGACGTCGTCGAGGTCCAGAGCAAGGCGAGTCGTGTACTCCGCCTCCGGGGTCTCGGACGAATGGAAGAGCCCCTGCTCCTTCATGTAGGCTTCGACAAAGGCAATATGATTCTCATCCCGCCCGCTGATTCGCATATAGCGAAGAGTCTCTTCGTCCACCGGGAAAATGCCGCAGGTCGCCCCATATTCGGGAGCCATGTTTGCAATCGTCGCGCGGTCGGCAAGAGGCAAAGTCGCTAGTCCAGGGCCGTAGAACTCGACGAACTTACCGACAACGCCAAGTTTGCGAAGCATCTCCGTCACGGTCAAGACGAGGTCTGTTGCGGTCGAGCCTTCTCGAAGCTTGCCGCTGAGCTTGAATCCTACAACCTGGGGAAGCAGCATGCTCACCGGTTGACCCAGCATCGCGGCTTCGGCCTCGATTCCACCAACGCCCCAGCCCAATACGCCAAGCCCGTTGATCATCGTGGTGTGCGAATCGGTGCCGACTAGGGTGTCTGGATAAGCCTCTCCCGTCTTGTCGTTTCGGAAAACGACTCGTGCCAGATACTCAAGATTCACCTGGTGGCAAATGCCAGTATTAGGGGGAACGACCGAGAAGTTATCGAGTGCGTCCTGGCCCCATTTCAGAAACTCGTAGCGCTCATTGTTGCGCTCGAATTCCAAGTCCAAGTTGATCATCGCCGCGGCGTCAGTGCCATAAGCATCGACCTGCACGGAGTGATCAATAACGAGCTCCACCGGCTGCAAAGGATTGATCTTTCGAGGATCGCCGCCTAGTCTTGCCATAGCATCGCGCATTGCGGCAAGGTCGACAACGCATGGGACTCCTGTGAAGTCTTGGAGAAGAACCCGGGCTGGCGTGAACTGAATCTCTTCCGTCGGCTCGGCCTTGGCATCCCAATTGACCAGAGCCTCAACATCGGCCTTGGTGACGTTGCGACCATCTTCTTTGCGGAGCAAATTCTCTAGAAGAATTCGGAGCGAATAAGGGAGTCGGTCGAGATTGTGCCCTTGGTCGCTCAGGGCCTTGAGCCTAAAAATGGTGGAAGAAAATCCGGCGGCTGAAAACTCGCTCTTCGCTCCAAAACTGTTCACGGGTTAGGGGGTTCTCCTTATAGGTTTGAGTCTACCCGTGGGGTCCGCGTTTCGGCAGGGACCCCCGATGCCGGTCATAATCATGGAATGCTCCTGTCTGGGAAAAAAGGCGTCGTCCTCAATGTAGTCAACAAAAACTCTATCGGATGGGCCATCGCCCAAGCCGCCGCCGATCATGGCGCGACCGTTGGAGTCGGGGCGCAGAACGAGCGGATGCTTGAGAGCGTGCAAAAGCTCATCGGCTCGGATGAGCGGTTCGTCCCGTTTGTTGTCGACTTTTCCGAGGACGCTCAGCTTGAGAAGCTCGCGGTCGATGTTTCAGCGAAGCTCGGCAAAATTGATTTCTTGGTTCACTCGGCAGCTTTTGCCAAGCGGGAAGATCTGCAGGACGCATTCCTAAAAACCTCCCGCGATGGCTTTGCGATGGCGCTTGATATTTCCTGCTATTCGCTGGTCGCGCTCTGCCGAGTCTTAGAACCCTTGTTGAATGACGACGCAAGCGTGATGGCGCTGAGTTATTTAGGCGCGACAAGAGCGACGCAGAATTACAATGTTATGGGGATTGCAAAAGCGGCGCTGGAATCTGCAGTTCGCTATCTCGCAATCGATCTGGGTGCGCGAGGGATTCGTGTGAATACCTTGTCACCTGGCCCGATCAATACTGTTGCGGCACGGGGTGTTAAAGACTTAACGCAGATGATTGATTGGGTGCACGAGAAGGCGCCACTTAAGAAGCGATTTGGACAAGAGGAAGTTGCAGGTAGCGCAGTGTATTTAATGAGCGATCTCAGTCATGGAGTCACCGGCCAAATCATCTTTATTGACAATGGCTACAACGCGGTTACGGTTTAAATTTTGAAAACAAAGAATAAAATCAAGCAAGCGAAACGCAAAGAGGCGATCAAGCCCCGGCGTTCCCGCTTTATGCTGAAGCAAGCAGAAAACCTCTTCCCGGATGAGAAGCAGCGCGAGAATTTTGTGCTTGCCTTAGAGCAAGGAATCTCCCGCGAACCTGCGATTATCGTCCTCAAGGATCGCCCCGAGATTCGTACATTTCCAAGGCTGGCTCAGCTTAGCTGGCAACCCGAGTTCGTGCTTCGATTCGGGCCTGAGTTCCGTGCGCCGCAACACCCGCTTTACGAAAAAGGCGCTTTCTATTCGCTAGATTTATCCAGTGTGTTTAGCGCCTCGGCGATGATGGCGATCAAGAGCCGAGTCGTGAATGTGCTCGACCTTTGCGCCTCGCCGGGCGGCAAAGCTATTTTCGCATGGAAGGCATTTGCACCCCAACGCCTCATGTGCAACGAAACCATTCGCAAGCGAACCGGTTCCTTGATTGCAAATCTAGATCGTTGTGGGATAACGGGTTCCAGTGTTTGGTCAGCCGATCCTTCGGTTTACGCCAAGAACTTTCCCGAAGCTTTTGATCTGGTTTTGGTTGATGCGCCATGTTCTGGCCAATCGCTCTTAGCCAAAGGTCGCCGCGCAGAAGGCTGTTGGAATCCTGAGATGATTGACATGTGCGTAGGTCGGCAAAGGCGCATTGTTGGCAATGCGATTCAATGTCTTAAGCCGGGTGGATACTTGCTTTATTCCACTTGTGCTTTCTCAATCAAAGAAAACGAAAAGGTCATCCAGTGGGCACTGCAACAGGAGTCGGACTTAGAGGCAGTGGTCGTTCCCGACCTGAAAGAATTCCAGTCCAAGTATTCCGAAGAACCATGCTATCGACTATTCCCGCAAAGCGGCCTCGGAGCCGGGGCGTTTGTGGGCTTAATCCATCGCAAAGAAAGCGAGGAGCCGGTGGCACCATTTGAGTTCGGAGAAGTCCCCGCCGCATGGCGATTTGGGGACTCGGTGCCTGAGCCTAAGGTCAAACCCGAGCCGCCAAAGCCGGAACCGGAAGAGGCACCAAAGGCGAAGAAGCTAAGGCCAGCAGTCCCGAAACCAAGGCGACGCAAGTGAGATTTACCCTCATTGCGATAGTAATAGTCGCCGCCCAGTTTGCCCAAGCCGATCGCACTATTTTTCTGCCAAACGCCAGAAAGTACGGAGCGAAACAGCTCTATACAGAGCTAAATTGGAGCAACGTCAACCGAAAATCGATCGGTTACGTTGGCATTGGCCTGGGGCAGTCCTTTGAAGGCGAGCTGCAACTTGATCGGACGCGGACCAAAGATTGGCTCGGCAGCTTCAATTTTGCCTTCAACTATCTAGAACCGCTCAAAGACATCTTGCCGGGCATCGCGGTGGGAATTCGAGATGTTTTCAATCAGCACCCCGATGGTCGCTCACTTTACGTTGCACTCACCTTTGCGAATTCGACGGATAGCTATGCTCCGGTCGAAGTCACACTCGGCGCGATGACCGGACCGAGCAGCGGCGGGTTCGTTGGCATAATGATCCCGTTCAGCGAAGTCCTCACCGTTTCCGCCGAGGCAGATCGACGCCGAATAACCACGGGTTTTGCTCTCACTCCGATGCGGGGCCTTAAGGCGAGGATCATGCTTCGGCAGAACGAGACGCTTTGGGGAGCTTCTTACTCGGTTCGATTTTGATCGCGTGGTCATCTTGGGCGCACAGCTTGGCGATTCGAGTCGCCAGTTCGTGAGCGAACAAGTCCTTAAGATCGCGCTCCTCGGCGTCCGGGTAGAGCCGCGCTAAGTCGGCCCAGGTGAACGGTGTGCCGTACCGAATGGTCATCCGGCCCCGCTTCGGACGGACTTTGCCCTTAGGCAGAACGCGGTCTGTCCCGGTGATTCCAACCGGCACAACCGCCGCGCCGGTTCGCTTGGCAAGCATGATCACGGCGGGCATTACCGGGCCGAGGACGTCGCCGTTGCCCCTGGTTCCTTCCGGAAAAACCAATGCCGCCCGGCCCTGACGCAGCAGATCAAGAGCCAGGCGAATCGCCGAAGTATCATTCTCCCCTCGCTTGATGGGAAATGCACCCACGCTTCGGATCAACCAGCCCAAAAAGAGCGGCTTGAACAGCTCTTCTTTCGCCATGAACGTCAGGGCCCGATTCATCCCGCAAGCCGTAAGCGGCGGGTCGAGCATGCTCATGTGGTTCGGGGCAATGATCACCGGTCCGGTGGCGGGGATGTTCTTCGCACCATGGCTCTTGAATCCGCCGAGGACAGGGAACGCGAGGCGGCGCGCGAGGAACAATATGAATCGGTACCAGAGCGTGCCACGAGCGTCATCCATGCTAGCCTCAGGATACCGGTTGCGTTTGGTTGAACCGTAGGGGATACTAAATCCAATGTCAGCACATCTGGAGCCGGGCTTATCGCGGTAGCTACTTCGCTGTGGTCGGTCCAACTGTTCGGCGGACTCAAGGTCGTCTGCGGGAAGACGGAAATCAGTAAGTTTCCGACTCGCAAAGCCGGGCTCCTCCTCGCCAGACTCGCCCTCCGCCCGGGGCGGATGTATGCCCGCGACGACCTCGCGGCGATGCTCTGGCCCGACGACCCGGTTGATGAATCGCGCGAGCGGTTTCGCCAGACTTTGTCTCAGCTCAAGCGAACAGTCGAAGTCCCCGGCGTGCAATCGCTAATCGAAGCAGACCGGCAATCGGTCTGGCTCCAATCCGAAATCGCGACCTCGGACGCCAACGAATTTGAGCGGCTGCTCAAGCGGTCTTCGACGGATTCTGGCGACAGCCAAACCGACCTAGAAGCTGCCCTAAGGCTGTTCTCGGGGCCGTTGCTTTCGGGCTGGTCCGAAGAATGGGTCATCCCCGAGCGTGACAATTTCAGCACCAAACGAGTCCAGGTCGCGCGCCGGTTGGCGGATATCTATGTCAGCCAAAACCGGATGGATGACGCACTCAATCTCGCCCAAGATGCGGTGCGAGACGACCGCTTGAGCGAGGGTGCAATCCAGTTCTTGCTCAGTATCCTCATGCGAGCGGGTCGCCCTGCGGAAGCAGCAAAACGGTTCAAAGAATTCCGAGACTTGCTGCGAGACCAGCTTGATCTGGAGCCTAGTCCAGCCACCGCCAAGCTCCTAGAAGAATCAATTGAGCCACGAGAATCGACGATTCAAGAAGTCCCTGCTACGGAGGACTTGGAAGAGCATTCTGCCGATCTCGGAAGCAGCGTCCCGATCCCGCTGACCCCAATCGTCGGGCGCGAAAAGGAAGTTGAGCAAGCGCTCACCATGCTCGCCGATCCTCACCGGCGGATGGTGACGCTTACTGGCCCGGGCGGAATAGGCAAGACTCGCCTTCAGCTTGAAATTGGACGACTCATTGCCGATCAAGGTGAGCGGCGAGCGATCTTTGTTTCCTTAAGCGAAATCTATTCGGCCCACGATTTGGAGCCAGCTATTCGAATGGCGATGGGACTGCCGGACGGTCACCCAAATCCAGCCGAACAGATACGCCAAGCGCTGACTCTAGTCCCAACGGTTTTGCTCCTCGACAACTTAGAGCAGATCGCGGAGAATGTGGGAGACAAGATCCGCCGGCTCTTGGAGGACGTCCCGACCCTGGTGGTCGTCGGCTCTTCCCGGGTCCTGATGCTCATACCCGGCGAGTTCGAGCTGCCTGTTGGGCCACTTGAGACTCCATCGGGCAAGCCCGAGCTCGACCCACTCAAGTCGCCCGGAGTCGCCCTGCTTGTGAGCCGAATCCGGGATCGCCTGCCAACCTTCCAAGTCGACTCCGATCAAATCGACGCCTTGATCGGGTTAGCCCAATTCTTAGAAGGCTATCCATTGGCACTGGAAATTGCGGCGGCAAGAGTCGGACTCATGACTCCGGTTGCGCTGTTGAAGCAACTACAATCAAGACTGAGCCTGGTCGAAACCCGGCGGCGAGACATATCCAATCGGCACATGTCCATGCGCGCGGCAATCGAGTGGAGCTACGACAACCTGGAGCCAGAAACGCAGAGAGTGTTTCGATTGCTCAGCATTTTTTCCGGTGGCGCGGGAATCGACGCGGTAATTGCCGTCACGGAAGATACCTTTGCCCTCGACCGGCTGGAAGAGTTGCGATCTCAAAGCCTTATTCGGATTGAAAGAGAAGGAAATTATTCGCGAGTAAGGTTACTAGAAGTTTTGCGCGAATATGCACTGGACAAGCAAGAACCAGAAGAGTCGGAGCGCGGGCGAGAACTACACCTCGCTTACTTCTCAAAGGTTGCTAAAGAAGCATATCTCAACCTAAACGGAGTTAAGCAAGCCATCGGATATTTAACCGTTCGAAGGGAGACGGAGAATAGCAGATCTTTGGTGAACTGGGTCGTTCAATCGCGACATGACTTGGTCACTCCCGCGCTGGATATGATGAATAACATCAGTCCGTATTGGATTACCGGCGGCATGCGACGAGAGGCGCGTCAACTACTCGAACGCCTATTGAGTCTGCACAAAAATCAAGACTCCATTCGCGTCTACGCGCACCATAACATCGGCAGGGTAGCTGCGCTGACCGACGATTGGGAAGGTGCAAAGAAGCATCTTAATGAAGGAATTGAATTAGCCCGTAAGCTTGGAGACCTGACGGCTCTTGGTGATTGCTTGGCCACGCTCTATGTGGGGCACTTCGATTGGGGAGAGGTTGAAATAGCAAAACAACTTGCCCTTGAAGGGTTGGCGGTTAGGCGGGAGCTTGGCGACCCGGGCCGCCTCATTCGGACTCTTGAGTGGCTCATTACGATCTACTTCATGGAAGGAAATATTGAAGAGGGTTTGCGCTGCGGTGATGAGTCGCTTGCATTAACAAAAGCGCTTAATGACCCTTGGGCCACCGCCCATACAATGGTACATATTTCCAACAATCTGATTACGATTGGTCGGGTCGAAGAAGCTGAAATGTACGCCCATCAAATCAGAGAGTTGAGCGAACAATTCGAAGAAAATCTGTCGCGCACCATGGGGCTTGAGTTGCTCTGTCAGATATACGAAACAAAAGGCGATTTGCTCGGGGCGATGGAAAAGGCTCGCGAGGCCATGAATCTGCAACTGCAGTATCAAGATACAAGACATGGTCTGCGAATCCGGCGCACGTTACGCGACCTTTGTATGCGACTGGGTAAATGGGAAGAAGCGCTAAAGTACCAAACGGAAGCGCTGAATTTGCTCGTGCGCGAGGGCCCCTATTCGCTATTGCCGCAAGAGATTTCCAAAACGGCAGAAATTGTGTTTCGGCTCGGTGAGCCGAGTATTGCAGGAAGCATCCTCGGCGTCCGCATGCGGGTCGTAGAAGCGCTCGACATTCCTCTCAAAGAGGAAGAAAATCCGTGGATCGTCGAAGCTTCTGAGGCGGCGGCAGAGCGCTGGCTAGCGGCAGTCGAGATGGGCAAAAAGTGGTCGCTCTCGCTTCTGATGACCAGACTCGACGGTGTACTGGCAAGGCGAAGTTAGCGGCGAGCGGCGACGAGAATCTTGCGCCACTTTGCGTTGCGCAAATCGTCGGTTGCAACGCCTTTTCGACCCGAGCTGCTGTGGACAAAGTGCCCATTGCCCAGATAAATTCCGGTATGCCCGATCTTGTTTCGCTTGTTTTCCCAGAAGTAGAGCCGGTCGCCTGGTTGAAGGTCTTCAAGCTTCGTGATCGGCGTCCCAACCAGAGCTTGCTCGGAGGCAGTCCGAGGAAGATTGATCCCGATTTGACCGTATAGGTATTTCACAAAAGCGGAGCAGTCGATCCCTTTGTTAGGATCATTGCCGCCCCATTTGTAAGGAGTGCCTGTAAACTTTAACCCGTAGTTCGCCGCCGAGGCACGAGCAGAGGTTCCGCCCCCACTGCGCGACGCTGTCGAGCTTCCGCGAATACTCGTTTGAGTCTGATCGACCGTCACGTCGTAGGGCAGTCGTGCTACTTTCGAGGCAAGAATGTATCCGAGCTTGCCATTTTGCAAAACAACTCGGAGCCAGTCGGATTTGCTCGAAGTCCGAATGATCAGATATTCGAATGCCTTCGCCTTGTAATAAACCCTCGCGCCGCTCGACGGACTCGCGTGAATCGACGTCGGATCGGTGGTTTGCCCGAGCTTGCCTAGCACAGTTTTTTGTGCGGTTGCGGGGAGCGCAACGCACAAGATTAAGAGGAGCCAGGCTTGTCGTAGAAAGGTCATCGCAAATTGCTTAGTCATTTTGGCACAGGTTCGGGGTCTATTGGAAATAGTTGGCGAAGTCCGTTAGTCTCTGCACCCCAAAACCTCAACATTACACAGACGTTTGGGCAAAGCCCGCGAGTTCACGGGGGTGTTTTTCAAAAACTTCTGAAACTTGGGTACACTAAGTGAGGTGAAGACTGTCGAACCCAGTTCAAAACCGGTAGCGCCTTGGCTTACCAGCGGCGAAGAAAAGCGCAAAGCGGTGCGGTCCATGTTTGCGGCAATTGCGCCCAACTATGATCGGGTCAATGGGTGGGTTTCGCTTTCGCTGCACCATCGCTGGCGTCAAATTGCAGTGCGGACTTTGAACATAAAACTTGGAGATCGCGTACTTGATGTCTGCTGTGGTACGGGCGACTTTCTGGTGCCACTTAGTGAGGCTGTCGGCAAGAACGGACATGTCGAGGGCACAGATTTTTGTCTGCCGATGCTGGCCGTTGCGCGAAAAAAGCTTGGCTCCGGAGTTTCGCTCGTCCTTTCCGACGCCTGCGACCTGCCTTATTGCAGCGAGTTCGACGCCGTCACGGTTGGATGGGGGATTCGCAATGTGCCCGACATCGACCGAGTTCATCGCGAGATATTTAGGGTCCTGAAACCCGGTGGCAGGTTTGTCTCGCTCGATATGGCGGTACCAAAGAATCCAATTTTACGAAAGGTAAGCCTCTGGGTCACGGGCAAATTCACACCTTGGCTCGGCAAGAGGTTTAGCCCGAACGACGCCCGCGCTTATGAGTATCTGCCCGAAAGCACCAAGCTTTTTATGGGGCGAGAAGAACTAACCCGCTCAATGGAAGAAGCCGGGTTTGTCCGCGTCACGACGAGAAATCTTATGTTTGGCAATATTTGTATTCATCGGGGAGAAAAACCGTGAGCGGACTGAAGACTTTCCTAGCGCATTACAAGGGCAGCGATGCGAGCGAGATCATGGCCCAGGTGACCGAAAACATCCTTGACGTCGAACAGGAGCTCGAAACGATGGTCTTGTCGGAGATTCCTGTTGTTCAAGAGATAGGTCGTCACACTCTGCGCGCCGGGGGCAAGAGGCTGCGTCCCGCATTTGTTGCTTTAGCCGCGCGAGCGGTGAGCCTTAGCGTTGATGCCAAGAGAATTGGTCGCCTTGGAGCGTGCCTGGAAATGGTCCACATGGCGACTCTGATTCACGACGACGTGATTGACGAAGCGGATACTCGGCGCGGTCTGCCGACTGCCGCCAAGTCATTTGGGAATACCGCAAGCATCCTTAGCGGCGATGTCCTACTTGCGCGAGCGATGACAATCCTGGCGGACGATGGCGACCTTGGCATCATTCGATCGGTTGCTCAGTCGGTAGTCGCGATGGCAGAGGGTGAAGTTCGTGAGCTTTCGGTGCGCGGTCAATTTGATTTGTCAGAGTCAGAGCACCTTGCGATCTTGACGATGAAAACTGCAGCCTTCGTTGAGTGCTGCTGCCGTGTAGGGGCTAAAGTAGCCCAAGCAACTAGCGAGCAAGAAGAGTCTCTTGCGAGATACGGGCATCACATCGGATTGGCGTTCCAGATCGTGGATGATCTCATTGATTATCGCAATACTTTTGCCGAAACCGGCAAGACGCAAGCCACAGATTTCCGCGAGGCTTGTACGACGTTACCGCTTATCTACTTACGTGACTTGTTATCTGACGACGAACGTGCTTTTGTATCGCGAGAATTCGGCAATGGCGTCAGCGATGACGAGATCAAGATGATCACATCTTGGATGGACCAGCGTGGGGCATTTGCTCGCGCTGAGCAAAAGGCAAAAGAACATGCCGACCTCGCTCTGGCAGCTCTGCATGAGCTACCTGAAACCGAGCATCGGCATGTTCTTGAGGCCGTTATCGGCTTCATCTTAGATCGAAACAACTAAGGCGTCCCCAGCTCAATCGGGATTCCTTGCGTCATATAGTTGAGGGGTAGCGGCCTCCCAACTTTCTTGAGTTTCAACTTTCCAGGACCGTACAGAGTTTTCCATGTCTCGCGAGAAACTGTCTTTGCTGAGCCGTCCATAAAAGCAACAATCCGTGATCCATCGGGCCACTCGCGAGAATCGTAGCATAGGACAGTTGTTGCCGGATTCTTAACTTGAGTGGTTAGGATTCCCGAAACATCCATATTGAATAAGAAGCTACCGCCGCTCGGGTTTAAAGTCCGATAAATATTATTGTTCTTAACGTAAGGCTGAATGACTCCGAACAGGGAGCGCGTACTTTGCACATAAGGCATTGCATCGTCATAGTCGGAGGAGTACATCATAACTCCGAGAGCGATCTGCTTTGCATTAGAAAGCGATGCCGACTTTTTGCTCGCCATTGATTGTTCGGTTGGCACAATCGCAATCGGTACCGCGCCCTCATCAACTGGCACTGGCTGGGGACTCATGCCGCCATTAATCTTGTTCAGGGTATCGACCAGAGTAGCGACCGTCATATTCTCTATCGGACTAAAATTTGTAATCGCAGTCGTCTTGACCAGCTCAAGCTGAAGCTTCGGAGCAAATCCCTGAGGCGACTCAACATGGCTTCCCGGCGGCAGGGCCATCTGGAGTCGCAAAAGCTCATCCGTGATCCGCATGCGATAGGTGACGAGATAGTCTTGACCACCGATCTGCACGGATGATCCGTCGGTCCACGACACTTGCTCTAGACTCATGGCAGCACCGATCAGCCCGTCGCGACCGCCTGATGGGCTCATCATCATAAGGCTCATCCAAGTGGGCATGCCGTTGTTTGCATCGCTTCCTTGCTGTATGCGCACGGCATAGGCTGTCGCTGGCAGATCCTTGGCCTCAAGCGCGCGAGGGATTTTGTCTCCCCGCAGAATATCGGTCCAGGTTAGCTGCTGTGCTGCCATGAGCACGCTTGGGAGCGCCATGAGGCAGGCCATGAGAATTCGAAATCGGTTGGTCCAATTCATAAGCCTATTCTAATAGATATTGATTACGGATTTGATAAGATTAAGACCCGGGTCCTCGAATCCGGTTGGGCCGAAGTACACGTCGATGTCCGCCTCAGCGCCAGGCTCAAGATTGGTTGCGCTGAAGCGAATTGTCTTCTTGGACAACTTTGGTGCGAGCGAGCTTGCGACAACGAAAAAGTTCGTCGGGAGCCTGTCCCAATGAAATCCGTACACCTGCACATTGCGATCTACATGCTCGACCTTGAGCCCCTTGGATGTCCAAAACGGGTCGAACGAAATTTCGACATCAACCTTGCCAATCGGCCCTTTCCATGATGCGCCGGTGTGGAGCGTGTAGGCAATCTGATGGATGAACTTCGGCGAGTTCGTGGCACCCGAGCCGATGGTCACGGTGTAGCGATCGCGGACTAGGCGGGTCTGGTTCTTCCCAAACTTCACGTCTTTCGCCTGCCATCCGAGTTGGGCGTCGATTACGGAGATGAACTTGGTCTTCGCGGGCCGCCCGTCGACCCACGATTCAAACTTGTCGAAGACTGATTTGACCACCGGGTCCTCGTGCTCGTACCGATGCTCGTCATAGTCCGGAAATCCCATGCGCGCTGTGCAAGCACGTCCGAGATTGGTGAACCAAAACTGGCAGTCCACGATGCACTTCTCGCGCCCGACGAAAATCTTAACAACCTCCCGATCCATCGAGATCGATTGGTGCTTGGACATCAGGGTCGGAGTCCCGCCGTTCCCAATCCAGCCGTCGTCGGCTCGGACGGCAGTCGCAACCAGTAGAGCGAATCCTAGGGCAAGTAGTTTCATGCCATGGATTCTAGCCGACCTAAGCGGTGAAGTGTAAGTCATCCCGCCCCCGCTCACTGACGGAAATCTCTGGAGCTGGCTGCCTTCAGATTCCTTGCACCGTCCTTGCAAAATGCGCGTATATTCTTCCGCTCCCTAGCGCGGTCAATGAACGCCTTCGGTTTAAGTTCGCGGATGCATGGCAATCCAACTGCCTCGAAATGTAACAGGTACAACTAGCCAGAGGCTCAATGACAGTCAGCAAAAAATCACAATTTCAACTTGAAATCCGTCAAGGACCGGGTGATTATTGTTGTAAACAAGGGAAGGGTTGAGAGTATCTTCGGATGTACGAATTTTGAGTTCATAGTCCTGGACAATGACCCTTGCCAACTTGGCGAATCGCCTGAGCTTTACGCCTTGAGCAGTTCACCACTCGAGTCACTGCTGCTTGATTATCCTCCTAAGGTTGTCGGACATTTGGTCTAATTCTTGTGTGCAACGCTGATGAATTCCCAGACACAAGCTGCAAACAGCGATTTCTTACGGAACTAAGATCTCGGTTTGGGATGCTGAAGAAGATAGCTGGAAGCCAATCACTCTTTGAACTTAACGGCGGATCAAGGGTCTATGTACGTTATTCAAAGTTACACGGAGGCAACAGAACGTTCTATGGTCTTCGGAAGGAAGACCTTAGCGAGTTAGCTGGCCATCGTTCGACGATTTGCTTTCTTTGGGATGAGCAGACCGTGCCATTGGTGCTACCTTTTGAAGAGTATGAACATCTCTTTGAAAGCATAACCCCTGCCCAAGACGGACAGTACAAGGCCCAAATACAGCTTAGGGCGGAGGGCACAGAGTTGTATCTTGCCCGTGCGGGCCGATTCAATGTCGACGGATTTTTCGGTTGGGAAGGATTGGACGAATTGGTTTCGAGTGACCACTTAATAATTCCTATGCTCAACCACTCACAAATGCAAACTCTAATTGAAAGCATAGGAATCCAAAAGGGTTTTGAAGTTTGGGTGCCACAAAACAATAGAGCGGGCTTGGATTGGAATGTAGCGGGCCGATTTCGCTGCTGCGATGTACTTCCTCCAAAACTGAGCGTCATTCAATCGGTCACTCAAGAAGTGGACGTCATTTGGCTAAAGAGGGGGAGCTCGGAAATTCGGGCCATGTTTGAAGTTGAACACTCCACTTCGATTTATTCGGGCTTGCTGCGATTCAATGATGTCCATTTGACCGCCCCTAAACTCGTTGATAGATTCCATATTGTCGCGAACGATGAGAGGCGGGATCGATTCGCGCGCCAGTTGGCTCGACCAACATTTCAACTTAGCGGACTATCAGAACACTGCACTTTCTTGAGGTATGAAGATGTTTACCGCTGGTTTCGGAAGCTCCGGTTTGCATAGGGCCTAGTGTGACTTGATAAACTTCAACGTCTTCGGCCAAGCGTCCTTCCAAGCCGCCATGACGCCAGCCTCAGTTCCACCATACGCGGTCGTAACCTTGGTTGCTGCCAGCCGCTCTGGGCTAGACGGAAACAGCAAGACGTGACCCGCATCGGGATAGTCCTCCCACTGCACTAATGGACCAAACTTCTTAGCTTTCAGCCGATCAACTATCAACTTACAAAAGTACGAACTTGGCCAGACTTTGTCGTCTTGTCCGCTAATCAGAAGTATCGGACCATTGATTTTCTCAACCACAATAACGCCCTCAGCATTTTCTGGTTTCGACATCGAACGCTCGTACATATCTTGCATTCTGCCCGAGCCGAAACCTACTTTCACAAATGGAACAGGCTTGCCTTTTCGTGTCCAGGCGGATTTAGACGTATCCTCGGTCATCGAGATAAAGCCTTGAAAGACGCACGATGCCGGCGAGATAGCAATGACGGACTTAATCTTGCGGTTGCCTGAAGCATAGTGCAAAGCCCCCTCAGCGCCACGAGAATAGCCGAGCAGGCCGATGCGATTTGCATCCACT
>WBZS01001454.1_pt1 | contig 18796 bp, 17 predicted proteins | sample 5204201 | NCBI WGS metagenome assembly WBZS01 (sample SAMN12344357, study PRJNA552823) | activated sludge metagenome | biome: Activated sludge suspended growth; feature: Nitrification reactor; material: Wastewater; isolation source: activated sludge from nitrification reactor of wastewater...
CCGGCGACTCGGCCGACTGCGCCGCCAGTTTGGTGGCACCGGAAAAGGTCTCGATGGCAAGCTTGCGCGCGGCCTCCGGGGCGAAACCCAGCGCCTCGCCGGCAGCCTGAAGCGCCTCGATGAAATAGAACACATAGGCCGGCCCGCTGCCGGAGACGGCTGTGACCGCATCCATCTGCGCCTCGCTGTCGATCCACACCGTATGCCCGACTGCGGCGAGCACGCTTTCGGCGATCTCGCGCTCATCGCGCGCGACAGAGGCGTCGGCGCACAGCCCGCTGATTCCCGCGCCGACCAGCGCCGGCGTGTTGGGCATTGCCCGCACGATGCGCCGATAGTCGCCGAGCCAGCGACCGATATCGGAAATCCTGACGCCGGCGGCGATGCTCACCACAAGTTGGCGCTGCAGCCGGCCGGCCAAGGGAATCAGCGCATCGCGCAACTGCTGCGGCTTGACGGCCAGCACCAGCACGTCGCAGGCGAGCACCGAGTCGTCGGCAACCGCGGCGCAGCGCACGCCGAATTGATCGGTCAGGCGCTCGCGCGCATCGGCCACCAGCTCGACCACCTGGATCGCCGCGGCCGAAAAACCGCGCCGGACCATGCCCGCGATCAGCGCCGCCGCCATGTTGCCGCCACCGAGAAAACTGACCTTCATTGCATCGCCCTGTCTGCCGCGGTTCGGGAACCGAAAATCGCCGTGCCGACCCGTACGATCGTCGCACCTTCGAGAATCGCCGCCTCGAGATCGGACGACATTCCCATTGATAGCGTATCAAGGCAAAGGCCGTCCGTGTTCAAAGTCTCCAACAACCGCCGCAACTGGGCGAAGCGCTGGCGGAGCAATGCCGGGTCGTCGGTCGGCTCCGGGATGGTGGTGAGCCCGCGCAGCTTCAGGCGTGGCAGAGAGTTCACCTCGTGCGCAAGCGCGGCGACCTCGCCGACGGAAACGCCGCTTTTGGTCGGTTCGCCGCTCAAGTTGACCTGGATGCACAGGTTGAGATTCGGCAGGCCGGGGTCGCGCGCATCTGCCAGTCGACGAGCGATCTTCAGCCGATCGACCGCGTGAACCCAGCCGAAATGCGTCGCGACCTGGCGTGTCTTGTTGCTCTGGAGCGGTCCGGTGAAATGCCAGTCGAGATTCAGATCGGCCAGTTCCGTGATCTTTTCGACGCCTTCCTGAACATAGTTTTCGCCAAAACTCCGCTGTCCGGCAAAATATGCGTCTCTTATGCTAGGCGCGGAAACCGTCTTGGAAATGGCCAGCAGTAGTACACTCGCGGGGGCGCGATGCGCTTGCCGGCAGGCCGACTCGATGCGCTGCCTCACGGCGTCCAGACGGGCTTGAATTGTTGTCATAATCAGTTGAAAACAGTACGGAAATTATATCACCCGGCAGGCTGAATCGGCTGCGACGGGTAGCGCCGGCGATCCGGCGAGCGTCACCACAGGGAATGGCGAATGGATATCACCGAACTACTGGCCTTTGCGGTAAAGAACAAGGCCTCCGACCTTCACCTTTCATCGGGTCTGCCGCCGATGATCCGTGTTCACGGCGACATCCGGCGCATCAATCTGCCGCCGATGGAGCACAAGGACGTGCACGGCATGGTGTACGACATCATGAACGACGGCCAGCGCAAGGTCTATGAAGAGCATCTGGAATGCGACTTTTCGTTTGCAGTGCCCAATCTGGCGCGCTTCCGGGTCAATGCCTATGTGCAGATGCGCGGCGCCGGCGCGGTGTTCCGGACCATTCCATCGAAGGTGCTGACGCTCGAGGAACTGGAGGCGCCGAAGATCTTCAAGGAGATCTCCAACCAGCCACGCGGCATCGTGCTGGTAACCGGCCCGACCGGCTCGGGCAAGTCGACCACGCTGGCAGCAATGGTCGATTACGTAAACGACAACGAATACGGCCATATCCTGACCATCGAGGATCCGATCGAGTTCGTGCATGAATCCAAGCGCTGCCTGATCAACCAGCGCGAGGTCGGCAAGGATACGCTGTCGTTCAACAACGCCTTGCGCTCGGCGCTGCGCGAGGATCCGGACGTGATCCTGGTCGGCGAAATGCGCGATCTCGAAACCATCCGTCTCGCGCTTACCGCCGCGGAAACTGGCCACCTGGTGTTCGGCACGCTGCACACGAGTTCGGCCGCCAAGACCATCGACCGGATTGTCGACGTGTTTCCCGCCGCCGAGAAGGATATGGTTCGCGCGATGCTTTCCGAGTCGCTGCGTGCAGTCATCTCGCAGACGCTGCTCAAGACCAAGGACGGTTCCGGCCGCGTTGCCGCCCACGAAATCATGATCGGCACACCCGCCATTCGTAACCTGATCCGCGAAAACAAGATCGCGCAGATGTATTCGATGATCCAGACCGGCCAGAGCGCCGGCATGCAGACGCTCGATCAGTGCCTGCTCGATCTGGTCCGGCGCAACGTCGTGTCGGCGCCCGAAGCGCGCGTCAGGGCACAGAACAAGGACAATTTCGCCGCGTAGTCGGCCCGGAATGAGGCGGCCGGCCCGGCGCACCGGGCTTGGCGGCGCAGCAGGAGAACCAGGATGGAACGCGATCAGGCACTCAAGTTCATGCACGATTTGCTGCGCCTGATGGTCAGCAAGCGCGGATCGGACCTTTTCATCACCTCCGGTTTTCCGCCGGCGATCAAGATCGACGGCAAGATCACGCCGCAGTCCAATCAGACGCTAACCCCGCAGCACACGGCCGAACTGGCGCGCTCGATCATGAACGACCGTCAGGCGGCGGAATTCGAATCGACCAAGGAGTGCAACTTCGCCATTTCGCCGAGCGGAATCGGCCGCTTCCGGGTCAATGCGTTCGTGCAGCAGGGGCGCATCGGCTGTGTGTTGCGCACCATCCAGCAGAAAATCCCGACCTTCGACGAACTGGGCATGCCACCGGTGTTGAAGGACATCGCGATGACCAAGCGCGGGCTAGTGATCTTTGTCGGCGGCACCGGTACCGGCAAGACCACGTCACTCGCCGCACTGGTCGACTATCGCAACACCAACAGCTACGGCCACATCGTGACGGTCGAGGATCCGATCGAGTACGTTCACGATCACAAGAACTGCATCGTGACGCAGCGCGAAATCGGTGTCGATACCGACTCCTGGGGCGCCGCCCTGAAGAACACCCTGCGTCAGGCGCCGGACGTTATTCTGATGGGCGAAATCCGCGACCGCGAGACCATGGATTACGCCATCGCGTTTGCGGAAACCGGCCACCTCTGCCTGGCAACGCTCCATGCCAACAGCGCGAACCAGGCAATCGACCGCATCATTAATTTCTTCCCGGAAGAGCGCCGATCGCAATTGCTGATGGATCTGTCGCTCAACCTGCGCGCGATGGTTTCACAGCGCCTGTTGCCGATGAAGAACAGCAAGGGCCGCGTGCCGGCGGTCGAGATCATGCTCAATTCGCCGCTGATCGCCGACCTGATCTTCAAGGGCGAGGTGACCGAGATCAAGGATGTGATGAAACGCTCGCGCGAACTCGGGATGAAGACCTTCGACATGGCCTTGTTCGAACTCCACGAAGCCGACAAGATCACCTATGAAGACGCGCTGCGCAATGCCGATTCGGTGAATGACCTGCGCCTGACGATAAAACTGCAGGGCAAGGAATCGAAGGATCGCGACCTGACCGCCGGGGTCAGTCACCTGGACATCATTTAGGCGTCGCGGCTGCTTCGGCAGCGCGGCGCTTGTCTAGCTTGCCGGCAACCACCCGATACTCGTAAAGCCGGCATTCCAGCGCGCCGTTGTAGAGCGGCGTACGCTTTGTCGCCTTGAGTCCGATCAGCTTCGGCAGGTTTTCGTCGCCAGAGAAAAAATAGCAACGCCAGCCGGCAAAGCGCTGTTTCAAGGCGTCGCCAAGCTTCGGGTACAGCAGATCCAGCGACTTCTGCTCGCCCAGGCGCACGCCGTAGGGCGGATTGGTGACCATCACGCCGGATTCGGCGGGCGCATTCACGTTCAATATATCGGCCTGGACGACCTTTATCCGCCCATCGAGGCTGGCGTATTGCAAGTTGCGGCGGCCCCGGTCTGCCTCGACCGGATCGACATCGGCCCCGCTGATCTGAAAGTCGCTTTCACGCCGGACGGCCCGCGCGTCGGACACCATGAGTCGCCACAACGGCTGATCGAAGCGGCGAAAACGCTCGAAGGCGAAGTTGCGCCCGAGTCCCGGCGCAATGTCGAGCGCAATCTGCGCCGCCTCCAGCAGAAACGTGCCACTGCCGCACATCGGATCGAACAGCGGTTCCTCCGGTTTCCAGCCGGCGAGCATCAGGATTCCGGCAGCCAGATTCTCCTTGAGCGGCGCTTCGACCCGTGCCCGCTTGAGCCCCCGCTTGTAGAGCGGTTCGCCCGAAGTATCGAGATAGAGCATCGCCGACCGGTCGTCGACGAACAGGTGGATGCGCATGTCCGGATTGGCGGTATCCACGCTCGGGCGTTTGCCCAATGCGGCGCGAAAGCCGTCGCACACCGCATCCTTGGTGCGCAGCGCCAGGAACTCGAGGCTCTTCAACGGGCTGCGGATCGCGGTAACGTAGACCCGAATCGTCTGTTCGACCGAAAACCATTCGTGCCAAGGCAGGTTGCGCGCCATGGCATAGATGTCGTCCTCGTTGCGATACGGGCAATGGGCGACCCGCCAGAGCACCCGGGTCGCAAGGCGGCTCCACAGATTGACGCGGTAGCAGCCGCGCCAGTCGGCGACGAAGTGCACGCCGCCAGGCACCGCTTCGACCGAGGTAGCCGCCAGCCCGCTCAGTTCCTTCGCCAGCAGAGCCTCGAGGCCGCGCGGACAGGGGCAAAAGAACTCCTGCGGTCCGAGGTAAAGGCCGGCCCTCGCGTTGAGGGCAGACGCTGGGACGGCGGGAACGCGCCGAAGGCGGGTTAGGGTCACTGACGTAGTTCCTGGATCAGAACGGTTTGAAGATAACGAGCCAGACAACAACAAACAGAACGATCACCGGCATTTCGTTGAACCAGCGAAACCAGACATGTCCGCGCGCATTGCGATCGGCAGCAAATCCACGCAGCAGGCGGCCACAATACAAATGGTAGGCGACCAGCACCAAGGCGAGCAAAGTCTTGACATGCAGCCACGCACCTTTGACGAAGTAGTCGTCATAGAAGACCCATAGCGCCAAACCCAGCACGATCGCAAGGACACCCAGCGGCGTCATGAAGCGGTAGAGCTTGTTGGCCATCAGCAGCAAACGAGCGCGCTCCGCTTCGCTATCCGCGGGAACCAGCGCCAGATTCACGAAAATTCTCGGCAGATAGAACAGCCCGGCGAACCAGCTTACGACAAACACAATGTGCAATGATTTGACCCAAAGCATGGTTCCGGCAATCCGTTCAGAAGTTCCAAACGACCTGCAGTTCGTCGCCGACAGTCAGCAATTGCCCGGCTCCGCCGAGCACGACGGCGTTCTGGCCAAAAATCGTACCGTCCTGGTGAATGTTGCGAAAGCCGTTTAGCGTCGTGAGCGGCTCCGCGCCCGCATCCCTCACACCGGTCGCCGGATCGACAGTCGTGATCTGGCAACGCGCACAGGGCTTGACCAGACGCAGGGCGATACCGTTCGGGCCGTGCAGCTCCTGAATGTGATCCTCGTCGAAGGCTTCGACGCCACGCAGTGCCAGATTGGGCCGAAAGCGCGCCATCGACACCGCTTGCGCTCCCTTTTCGAGCAACCGTTCGTTGAGCGCGCCCAGCGACGCTTCGCCGATGACGAGCAGGGCAAAGCCGTCGGAGAACTGCGTGGTCGCACCGGAATCGCCGGCATGGTCCCGGTCGCTGAAATGCGCGCTGCGCTCGTCGAATTCGACCAGCCGGCAATGTCGGCCAAGGACTTGCGAGAACCAGTCCGCCGCAACCTCACCGGCGTCGAAAGCCGCGCATTCATCGTTCCATACCGTTGCCGCAACGCGCTTTCCCTGGCGCCCGAGGGCGACCTCCAACGCGGCTATGCCGGGGGCGACGACTCGCAGCACATCATCGCCGATTTGCGGCTCGATCAGCGCCATCTGCGGAAGCTGACGCTGTGTCAGGAACCTGCCGTCTCGATCGACCACCATCCAGTGCCGGTCCCGCGCCAACCCGTCCCTGGTCAATAGGGCCGACCTCAGTTCGATGCTGGCGCAGGACTTGATCGGATAGGTCCACAGACCGCTGACGGTGACCACTCAGCCCTCCAGCGCGGCGCGCAGACCGTCGCGAACCTGCGGAAACCGCAGCTTGATCCGCAATTCGCGCTTGAATCGATCGTTTATCAGCCGGCGCGACTCGGACATGAATGACAAGGTCAGCGGCGACAGGCGCTCGGCCGCAGCAGCTCGCCGAACCCTGGGCGGGTGAGCCAGACCAAACCCGTCGGCAACCAGATCGAAGTAGTCGCCCATGCGCAGGTCGCTGTCATCGCCGGCATTAAAGACGCGCCCGCCGCGCGCACGGAACAACGCCATGCCGGCCAGTCTGGCAAGATCGGTTGCATGGATGTGATTGGTGAACACATCGTCCTCGGCGGCCAGTACCGGGTCACCGCGGCGCAGGCGTTCGATCGGCAGCCGGTCGGCCGCATAGATGCCCGGGGCACGCAGGATCGCCACGCCACAGCGGCTGCGGATCCCGAACTCGCGCAACGCGGCTTCGGCGTCCATGCGACGCCGCGCCCGCGCCGTCGCCGGCCGCACCGGCCGGGTCTCCGGAACCCGCTCGCCCATGCAATCGCCATAGACGCCAGAGGTGGAAATGTAGGAAATACGCTGTGGTAGACTCGTTCGGGTGGACAGCGCGGCCAGCAAGTGTCGGGTGCGTTGATCTCCCGCCCCACTTTCCTGCGGCGGGGCGGCATGCAATACACAATGCGCGATTCCGGCCAACCGCCGCAAGGTGCTCGGTGAGTCTAGGTCGCCGCGCAGGGGTGTCGCTCCAAGGCTGCGGACAATCGCCTTGTCGTCGGCAGTGCGCACCAGCGCATAAACCCGAAATCGCTGCGCAAGCCAAGGCAATGCGCGCCTGGCCACGTCACCGCAGCCGATGATCAACAATCTTCTCACTGTGCGATTATCTCACGACACGCTTTCGAGGCAGTTTCAACCATGACGGTCCAGGTCACGATCAAGCCCACCGGCCACGGCTACCAGGCCGATCCAGAGCAGAGCATCCTGCAGACGGCGCTCGATGCCGGATTCATTCTCCCTTATGGATGCCGCAATGGCGCTTGCGGCTCGTGCAAGGGCAAGGTGCTCACTGGCGAAGTGGTCCATGGCGCTTATCAGGAAAACGCGCTCACCGCTGATGAACGAAAGCGAGGCTACGCGCTGTTCTGTTGCGCCCGACCGACCTCCGACATCACCATCGAGTGCCGCGAGGTGCGTGCGCTAAAGGACATCCCGGTTCGCATCCTTCCTTGCCGCGTGCAGAAGATCGAGCGTCCGGCAGAGGATGTCGTGATCCTTCATCTGAAACTTCCGGCCAACGAACGGCTGCAGTTCCTGGCCGGGCAATACATAGACTTTCTGCTCAAGGACGGTAAGCGCCGCAGTTTTTCGATCGCCAACGCGCCGCATGACGACGCGTGCCTGCAACTGCACGTCCGCCACATTCCCGGCGGACAGTTTACCGAGCACGTGTTCCGCACGATGAAGGAGCGCGACATCCTGCGCTTCGAGGGTCCGCTGGGCAGCTTTTTCCTGCGTGAATCGGCAGGCAAGGCAGACGGGGGCGCGCCGGACAAGCCGATCGTTCTGGTGGCCGGCGGCACCGGTTTTGCGCCGATCAAGGCGATCATCGAACACGCCAGCCACCACAAGATGGAGCGGCCGATGACGCTCTACTGGGGCGCGCGCAATCGCGCCGGGCTGTACATGCACGAACTGGCGGAAACCTGGGCGGATGCGCTTCCCGGATTCAAGTATGTTCCCGTTCTGTCCGATAACCCTGCGGAGGATGACTGGCGCGGCCGGACGGGACTGGTTCATCAGGCGGTGATTGACGATTTGCCCGATCTGTCGGCTTGTCAGGTCTATGCCTGCGGTGCGCCGGCGATGATCGACGCAGCCCGGAAAGACTTCGTTGACGCCTGCCGGTTGCCCGAGGAAGAATTCTTTGCCGATTCGTTCACTTACTCTGCAGACAGCCTGCCCAGCCGATGACCGTCCTGCTTACCCACGAACCCGTCGTCAATAAGTCGCGCGCGATTACCGCCAACCGGCTGGTGGTCCATGCCGAGTCGATGGACGAGGCCTGCGATGCCTTGAACGAGATAGCTCCGAGCTGGCCGATGGAGCGCACCGTCCTGCTGAGCCTGGCGGGGATCGCGCTGGATGCAAAATTGGTCGAATGGGAACTACCCGAGAACACGCTGATCGAGCTGCCGGCAAGCCTGTTGGCTACCGTAGAAGGCGCGCAACTGGCAAAGGCGCTTGCCGAAAAGGGTATCGGCCTGTGTGCGTCGGAAGTCGGCCACGGCGAGAAATTGCCGGCGGACGTGCCGCTGCGGTTCGGACTGGTCGATGTCGTCTCCCATCCGCGCGCGCTTCACGGCGTGGGCGTACCGTTGGCAGTCGGACTGCTGAACGCCGCCGGCTACGATGCCGCAATGGCAAACGGCTATGCCGGCGCGACCGGCTGGTTCTTTCTCAATGGCGGACCCAAGGCGCATCGCCTGTCGCCGGGCCACGCGCAGATCGTCCGCGTACTGAATCTGGTGCGGCGCGACGCCGAAATAAAGGAAATCGAGGCGGCGCTCAAACAGGATGTCGCGCTCTCCTACAAGCTGCTTCGCTACATCAATTCGGCCGGCTTCGGCCTGCCGGTCGAGATTCAATCGTTCCGCCACGCGGTCACCATGCTCGGCTACGACAAGCTGAACAAATGGCTGTCGCTGCTTCTTGTCACCGCGAGCAAGGAACCCGGGGCGCCGGCAATCATGCAGGCCGCCATCGCGCGCGGCCGCTTCATGGAACAGGTCGGGCAGGTGTTCTTCGACAGGGGCGAGCACGACAATCTGTTCATTACCGGCGCCTTCTCCCTGCTCAACGTGCTGCTGGGAACGAGCATGGAAGCGGTTCTCAGCGAGATGCACTTGCCGGACGCCATCTCGGCGGCGCTTACCGGCCAGGGCGGTGTATATAAGCCGTTCCTCGATCTGTCACGCGCCTGCGAGGACGATCCGCGTCAACTCGCCGGCCAGGCGGAGAACCTCGGCTTGGACTTTCAGGCCATCAACCGCGCGCAACTGTCGGCGGTGTCGTTCGCCGATACTCTGCAGGGCGGCTAAAGGCCGAACGGATACTCGGCGCCTCGATCCAGGTGGCACGGCCAAAACATAAGAGCGTCTTATTGTAAACGACAGAAAATTTCATGGCCGCTTATGCTGCGAGGCAGCATCCCAAGGGCTATACTCGGTTTGACAATCCTTGCAACCCTTGGAGAAATTTCATGAAATCAATAACGTTTACGCTCGTCGCGTTGTGCATTTGCTTCTATGCAAACGCAGCATCGGCCGAGCCCGAAAAGCTGTTCTCGCCTTCGGATTACACGGTATTCATCGACAAGCCGACCGGCTTCGCATTTGTCCGGACGCCTTACGGTTGGAGATTCATTCGCAAGATCGAGTCGCCCCAGTTGGCCGAGCAAGCAATCGCGCTTCAACTGGCACTCAACGAGAAACGATAGTCGCGCTTCTCCGGCGCTCCGCTCGCGTCTGGTGCCGGACCCTCCACACACACCTTCCGAACGCGGTCGAAGCTAGTCGCCGCCCAGATAGGCCTCGCGCACGGCGGGATTGTCGAGCAGCATCGCCGCACTGTCGGCGAGCGTGATGCGGCCGCTTTCCATCACGTAACCCCGCGTCGATACCGAGAGCGCCAGCTTGGCATTCTGTTCGACCAACAGGATGGTCATGCCGTCCGCCGCCACCGAGCGAATCACCTCGTAGACCTTCTGCACCATGATCGGCGCGAGTCCCATCGATGGCTCGTCGAGCAACAGCAGTTTGGGTCTGCCCATCAGGGCGCGGCCAATGGCCAGCATTTGCTGTTCGCCGCCCGACAAGGTGCCGGCCAGTTGCCCGGCCCGCTCCTTGAGCCGCGGCAGCAGATCGTAGACGCGCGCCAGATCGGTTTCGATTGCGCCCGTGTCGCTGCGGCAGTAGGCGCCCATCGCAAGGTTCTCGGCGATGCTCAGCCGCGCGAACACGCCACGCCCTTCGGGCACCAGCGCCAAGCCTTCGCCGATCAGGCGGTGCGCCGGCCAGTGCACGATATCGTCACCGCGGTAACGAATCTCGCCGTGTGCCGGCAGCATGCGCGCTAGCGCTTTGAGGGTGCTGGTCTTGCCGGCGCCGTTGGCGCCGATCAGACAGACCAGTTCGCCGTCGGCCACATCGAAATCGATCGACCTGACCGCCGCAATGCCGCCGTAGGAGACGCGCAGTTCGCGCACCTTGAGCATCAGGCGAGCGCTCCGCCAAGATATGCCTCGACCACTTTTGGGTCTCGCTGTACCCGATCGGGCACGTCTTCCGCAATCTTCTCGCCGTAGTCGAGCACCGCAACGCGATCGCACAGCCCCATAACCAGTTTCACGTCATGCTCGATCAGCAGCACAGTAACGCCGTCGGCGCGGATCGATTCGACCAATTGGCGCAGCGACGCGGTTTCAGTGGCATTCATGCCGGCCGCCGGCTCGTCCAGCGCGAGGAGCTTGGGCTCGGTCGCCAGGGCACGGGCGATCTCGAGGCGACGCTGATCGCCATACGACAGGTGCCGCGCCAGATCGTTGGCGCGCGAGTCGACGCCGACGTATCGCAACAGCCGGTGCGCCCGATCGACGATGTCCGCCTCTTCCCTGCGGGTGGCCTGACTGCGCAACACCGCGCCGATCACGCCGGCGTGGCTGCGCAAGTGGCGCCCGACCATCACGTTCTCCAGCGCGCTCATGTTGGCGAACAGGCGGATGTTCTGGAAGGTTCGTGCGATGCCCTGGCGCGTGACCAGGTGCGGCGAGCCGATGTCGAGCTGCGCGCCATCGAACAGCACGTCGCCGCTGTCGGCCGAGTAGAGCCCGGTCAGCACGTTGAAGAACGTCGTCTTGCCGGCGCCGTTGGGGCCGATCAGTCCGTAGATTTCGCCGCGGCCGATCGTCAGCGAGACATCGCGCAACGCCTGCACGCCACCGAACGCCTTGCCGATGCCACGCGCATCGAGCAGCACCTCAATCGCGCTAGATTCCGGCGCCATTTTCCTGGCCGTTTCCGGCACCGGCGAACTCGCGCCGGCGAATCGCCGACGGCCACAATCCAGCCGGCCGGTAGAGCATGACCAGAATCAGCGCCAACCCGAACAACAGCATCCGTAGCGACTCCGGCGGCACCAGCACCTTGCCGAACAACGCCGCCTGCACCGGCCCGGCGCCGTAGCGCAGCGCCTCGGGCAGCAGCGTGAGCAGGATGCCGCCGAAAATCACGCCGGGGATATGCCCCATGCCGCCCAGCACAACCATGCAGAGCACCATCACCGATTCCAGCAGGGTGAAGCTCTCGGGGCTGACGAACTGCTGGAATCCGGCGAACAGGCCGCCGGCCACGCCGCCGAACGAGGCGCCCATCGCGAACGCCAGCAGCTTGATGTTGCGGGTGTTGATGCCACAGGCCTTGGCGGCGATCTCGTCCTCGCGAATCGCCACCCAGGCGCGGCCGATGCGCGAATCTTCGAGACGAATCGACACGAACACCACCAGCAAGGTCGCCGCAAGGAACAGGTAGTAGTACAGATAGACCGACGGCACGCTGATGCCAAATACATCGAGAGTACGGCCGAGCGAGACGCCGCCGACGCCGATCGGGTCGATCTGCGTGATGCCTTGCGGCCCGTTGGTCAGGTTGACCGGCCGGTTCAGGTTGTTCATGAAGATGCGGATGATTTCGCCGAAACCGAGCGTGACGATCGCCAGATAGTCGCCTCGCAGGCGCAGGGTCGGCGCGCCAAGGATCACACCGAATGCCCCGGCGACCAGCGCCCCCAGCGGCAGTATCGCCCAGATCGGCCAGTGCAGACCGGGCGCCAGGGACGGGAAGGCACCCGCCAGATGGGGCGAACTGAGCAGTGCGTACAGGTAGGCGCCGACCGCATAGAACGCGATGTAACCGAGATCGAGCAGACCGGCGAACCCGACCACGATGTTCAAGCCGAGCGCGAGCATGATGTAGAGCAGCGCGAAATCGATCACCCGCACCCATGCAATGCCGGCGCCGGCGCCGACCGCAAATGGGGCGATAGCCAGCGCAACCGCGAGCAGCAGCGTCCCCAGCAGCGCCATGCGCGGATCGCGCTGTTTGCCGACGAGGGCGATCATGCGCGCTCCGAAACCTGCTCGCCCATCAATCCGGACGGGCGCAAAACCAGCACCAGAATCAGGACAAAAAAGGCGAACACGTCGCGATAGTTCGAGCCGAGCACGCCGCCGGTCAGGTCGCTGATGTAGCCGGAACCGAGCGATTCGATCAGCCCCAGTAGCACGCCGCCCAGCATAGCCCCGGCGAGGTTGCCGATGCCGCCGAGCACCGCAGCGGTAAAGGCTTTCAGGCCGAGCATGAAACCCATGCTGTAGTGCGCGATCGAGTAATTCGCGCTGACCATCAGGCCGGCGACCGCGGCCAGCGCCGAGCCGACCACGAACGTGAAGCTGATGATGCGATCGACGTTGACGCCCATCAGGCTGGCCATCGCCGGATTCTCCGCGGTGGCGCGCATCGCGCGGCCGATGCGGGTCTTCTGCACCAGCAGGATCAGCCCGGCCATGGTGGCGCCGGCGACGCAGACGATCATGATCTGGAGATCGTTGATGTGCGCGCCCATCAGGCTGTGCGGCGTCTCGGAAAACAGCGCGGGAAACGACAGGTAGGTACTGCCCCAGCCGAGCATCATCGCCTGTTGCAGGACGATCGACACGCCGATCGCGGTGATCAGTGGCGCGAGCCGCGGCGCATTGCGCAAGGGCCGGTAGGCGACCCGCTCGATCGTGAATCCGAGCGCCATGCAAACCGGAATCGCGCCCATCAGGCCGAGCAATGCAATCACCGGTCCGGGCAAGCCGCTGCCCGACAACGCCTTGACGATGGAAAGTGCGGTCAGCGCGCCCACCATCACCACTTCGCCGTGCGCGAAATTGATCAGCCCGAGAATCCCATAGACCATGGTGTAACCGAGCGCGACCAGCGCATAGATGCTGCCGAGCACCAGGCCGTTGACGATCTGCTGAATGAAGGTGTCCATGCGGCGGACGCTCAGGCGCGGCAGTTTTCCATCCGGTGAATCATAACAAAGCACCGTCCCGCCAGCGGCCGGCGCGCCGAACTTGGCGCAAAGGCGGAACTACTCGACTTCTGGCCGTCGCGAATCGCGGCTATGATCGCGCGATCTCTAAGACCGGCAAGTCTCCATGACAAACCAAACCCGCGCCCCGGCGCTTGTGCAGTTGGTGTTCCGTGGCGAAATCGTCAGCGGGCATGCGCCCGAGGACGCCAAACGCAAACTGGCGGCGGCCGTGGGCATCGCGCCGCAACAGATCGAGGAAGTTTTCTCCGGCCGTCGCGTCGTCCTGAAGAAGGGCGTGCCGGCAGACGAAGCAGCGCCCTATCTCGCCAAGCTTGAACGAATCGGGATCGTCGCCCGTGCCGAACCGGAAACCGACAAGCCAACCGTGACGGCGGCACCGCCGCTTCCCGCAGCCGCCGTTACCGCGCCCGCACCGACCACCGCAACGCTGGCGCTGGTTGAGGACGCGCCACAGGCAGTCGGCACGGCGCCGGTCGAGGAAGTGGTCTGCCCGAAGTGCGCAACCCGCCAACCCAAGCGCACACTCTGCCTGAGTTGTTCGACCGATATGCCGCGTTTCGCCGCCGCGCAGAAGACGCTGAAGGATGGGGAGCGCGCGGCACGGCTTGCTGCGCTCAAGGGAACGACAACGCCGGCGGCTGCGGCCGCCACCGGGGAGGCAGACTATTCGGTTGAAGGCGCGAGTCTGGTCGGATCGAGCTTCGATGGACGCATCGGCCGCGTCGCGTACCTGATCGGCGGTTTCGTGATCAGCGCGATTTGCGTCATGGTTGCAATCGCGGCACTGAAAACCGGGATCTGGCTGCTGCTGGTCCCGCTGCTGCTTGGCGCACTGTTCGTATCGTTGCGCCTGGTTGTCCTGCGCTGTCATGACATCGGCTGGAGCGGCTGGTGGTCGCTGGTGTCGCTGGTGCCATACGCAGGCTCGCTGTTCAGCCTAATCCTGCTGATTGTTCCCGGCACGCGCGGCAGCAACGATTTTGGCCGCCCTTCGCGCCCGCCGGGCATGCCGGCCGTTGCGGCAAGCGTCGTGGCGCTGGTACTGGCAAGCCTGCTCGGGTTCGCGCAACTGAACAAAGTCATGCCGATGCTCGCGGCCTACGGCATCCAGAGTTCGCATGCCGCCGGCAATTCCGCGATGACGATCCAAGACTACGACCCGAAGTCCAACACCATCATCATGTACTCGCTCACAACTTGCGGCTATTGCGAGGCCAAGCGCCGCGAGCTCGACGGCATGGGTATCCGGTACACCGAATTGTTCATCGACGGTCCGGGCAACGCGCAGGAGCAACTGTCCTCACGGCTCGACCAGGCGGGCATGCCGCGACAGAGTTACGGCACGCCGATTCTCGAAGTCAATGGGGTGATGCTGCCGAACAATCCGCCGATGGAAGAAATCGTCCAGCATTTGCGCGCCCGCAAGAGTTGATCGGCAGGCGAGTCCGGCAAGGCCGCGCGGCTCCGCGGGATGCCCTGAGAGCCAGTATCCATGCGGGTTCCAGGGCATCGCCGGGAGCGGCTTTCGGCGGCCCTGAAACAAAACGGCGCCCATGGGCGCCGTTTTTCCATCGAGTCGAGACGCGCCTATTTCTTTTCGACCGCAGCTTTGGCCGCGTCGGCCGCTTCCTTGACCTTGTTGGCACCCTCTTTCACGGCTTCCTTGGCAACTTCCTTGGCCGCCTCGCCGACGGCCTTGGCGGCATCCTTCGCCGCATCCTTGGCGACGTCGACCGCCACTGCCGCGGCGGCTACCGGCGGCCCGCCGACAATCTCCAGCGGTTCCCACTTGCCACCCTTGACCGCGTAAATGGTCAGCGGACCGTCCTTCAGGTCGCCCTTGTCGTCGAAGGCGATCGGGCCGATCACACCCTTGTAGCTCGTCTTGGGCATTTCAGCGAGAACCTTTGCCGGCTCGGTCGAACCGGCGCGCTTCATTGCCTCGGCAATCACGAACACCGCGTCATAACCCATCGGCGCGAACAATTCCACTTCGGCGTTGTACTTGGCCTTGAAGCGGTCGAGGAACGCCTTGCCGCCTGGCATCTTGTCCTTCGGCAGTCCGGGTATCGAGGCCATCGCGCCCTCGGCTGAATCGCCCGCGAGCTTGATGAAGTTCGGCGTCTGCATGCCATCGCCGCCGAGGAACTTCGCCTTGATGCCCAGACCCGCCATCTGCTTGGCCATCGGGCCGGCTTGAGTGTCGATGCCGCCGAAAAACACGAGATCGGGGTTCTTCGCCTTGATCGCGGTGAGGATCGCGGTGAAATCCGTGTCCTTGTCGGTCGTGTGTTCACGCGCCACGATGTTCGCACCGAGCGCAGTCGCCTTGGTCTCGAACGCGTTGGCCAGGCCCTGGCCATAGGCGGTCGAGTCGTCGATGACCGCAATGCTCTTCACGCCGATCTTCTGCACGGCGAATTGCGCGCCTACCGGACCCTGCTGGTCGTCGTTGGCGACGACGCGATAGGTCGTCTTGAAACCCTGCTGGGTATATTTCGGATTGGTCGACCCGGGCGAAATTTGCACGATACCGGCATCGGAATAGATTTTCGAGGCGGGAATCGAGGCGCCCGAATTGAAGTGGCCGACCACCGCGACGACCTTGGCATCGACCAGCTTTTGCGCCACCGTGGTGGCCTTGGTCGGATTGGCTTCGTCGTCTTCGGCGACCAGTTCCAGCTTGATCTTCTTGCCGCCGACCAGCAGCCCCGACGCATTCAAGTCATCGACCGCCAGTTGCGTGCCATTGCGGATATCGACGCCGATGTGCGCCTGCGGCCCGGTAAGCGGCGACGCAGCACCGATCTTGACCACTACCGGCGCATCGGCGCCGGCGGCGGCAGGGGTTTTGTCTTCTTTTTTGCCGCAGGCCACCAGCAAGGTGGCGACGGCCATGGAAATGAGCAGGCTATTCGCATATCGATTCATTCGATGATTCTCCAATACCGGAACATCCAGTGGTTAGGGAAAGCGGCGCGCCCGATTGTGCTGTTCCGTATCCTTGCCTGTCAATCGGCAGTGCGCGGCAACCTGGAGGGACCGTAACCGCAAACAAAAAGGCCAGCCCGCGGGCTGGCCTTGCTGGCACCGGCATGCGATTACATGCCGAGAACCCATTTCGCCAAGGTCTTGGCCTCGTCGGCATTGACCTGGGGATTGGCGGGCATCGGCACTTGGCCCCACACGCCGGAGCCGCCCTTCATGATCTTTTCGGCGAGTTTGGCTTCCGCCGCCTTGTCGCCCTTGTACTTGGTGGCAACTTCCTTGTAGGCCGGGCCGACCAGCTTCTTGTCGACCGCGTGGCAGGCAAGGCAATTCTTCTTCTGGGCAAGTTCCTGGCTCGCCATGACGGGCGCGGCAACCAGCAGACCGGCGGCGACCGAAGCAATAACGGCAATCTTCATGATGGTGATCTTCCCTTCACTGTGTGGTTGAACCGGCATCGGAGTCTACCCGATGTCCGGGGCGCTGCATATGCGTTCGAGTTCCGCCCAATCCGTCACCGGCGGCATGCAACTAACGCCCTTGCACACCCAGGCGTTGACGGTGTCGCTGTACGGGTGGTTCAGGGCAGCCGGAAGCGGGGAACGGTTCTCGGCAACGGGAATGACCAGTGTGCCAGGGTGCAAGCGGGACACCAGTTTCACCTGCCATTGGGCGACCTGCGCAGCCGGTCCGCGCAGGACGATCGATGTCGGTGGCCGCAGGTACTCCTCGACCGCGATCAAAAGGGTGGCGAAACCTCCGGGTGCGCGTTGCGCCATTCCGAAAAAGGCTGCCAGACAGCGACCTGCCGCATCGAGGTAGCGCGGTTCGCCCACCAGATGACCCAGGCGCTGCAAGGCATAGGCGGCTACCGCGTTGCCTGCAGGCGTGGCATTGTCGTGGGCCGGTTTCGGGCGCGCGATCAGGGACTCATGGTCATGGCTGGTAAAGAAGAATCCGCCCCGCTCTTGGTCTTCGAACTGATCAAGCAACACCTCGGCCAGCGCGATCGCCCAGTCGATATCGTCGGGACGAAAATCGGCCTGCAGCAGCTCGATCTGGGCATTCAGCAAGAACGCGTAGTCGTCGAGGTAGGCGTTCAGATGCGCCCGCCCGTCCTTGCAGGTCGCGAGCAAGCGGCCGCCCTGCCACAGTGTTCGGCGCAAAAAGTCCGAAGCGCGACGCGCCGAATCGATCCACTCGGGTCGCGCGAGCAGCAGGCCCGCCCGCGCCATGCCGGCGATCATCAAGGCGTTCCAGCTGGTCAGGATCTTGTCGTCGCGTGCCGGACGTATGCGCCGCTGCCGCGCCTCGGCCAGCTTGGCCCGGCCGCATGAGAGCAGGCGCTCACATTCGGAGAGACCCAGACCGGTTCTATCGGCGACCTGCCGCAGATCGGTCGAAACCCGCAGATGCCAATGTCGCCCCTCGAAATTGGCGGGTCCATCGAGGCCGTAATGCCGCGCCACGACAGCAAACTCGTCGGCGGAAAGCAGCGCCTCGACTTCGTCGGCACCCCAGACATAGTACTTGCCTTCTTCGCCCTCCGAATCGGCGTCGAGTGACGAAAAGTAGCCGCCCTGCGCACTCTGCATCTCGCGCATCACCCATGCTGCGGTTTCTTCCGCAACCTGGCGATAGCGTGGCGCCCCGGTGGAAACCGCGGCTTCGGCGTAAAGCGCCAGCAACGGTCCGTTGTCGTAGAGCATTTTTTCGAAGTGCGGGATCGTCCACTGCCGGTCGACGCTGTAGCGGCAGAAACCGCCGCCGAGGTGGTCATAGATGCCGCCGGCAGCCATGCGATCGAGGGTGGTCAGCACCATCTGGCGCGAGCGCTGGTCGCCCGATGCAATGTGCCGACGCAGCAGAAAGGCCAGATCGCCGGGGTGCGGGAATTTCGGTGCGCTGCCGAATCCGCCCCAGTCCGGATCGAAACTCGAGTCGAGCAGTTGGAACAATCCTTCGCCCGGCACGTCCGAGAGGGCGAGCGAGCCCGGCGCAACGGGTTCGGGCTGGCCCGCCAGGGCCTCGCGCAGCGCTTCGTTCTGCTGGTCGATTTCGCCACGCTTGTGGGCATAGGCCTCGGCGACCCGTTTCAGCAAATCGACGAAGCCGGGGAGGCTGTAGCGCGGCGTTTTCGGGAAATAGGTGCCGGCGAAAAACGGCGTCCCGTCGGGCGTGAGAAAGAGCGTCAGCGGCCAGCCACCGGCACGACGGGTCAGCAGATGGTGGGCACTTTGATATATCTGATCGAGATCCGGCCGCTCCTCCCGGTCGACCTTGATATTCACGTACAGCCGATTCATCACGGCCGCCACGTCGGCATCTTCGAACGACTCATGCGCCATCACGTGACACCAATGGCAGGCGGAATAGCCGATCGAGAGCAGAATCGGGCGATCGGTATCGCGCGCCA
>WBZS01001455.1_pt1 | contig 18795 bp, 19 predicted proteins | sample 5204201 | NCBI WGS metagenome assembly WBZS01 (sample SAMN12344357, study PRJNA552823) | activated sludge metagenome | biome: Activated sludge suspended growth; feature: Nitrification reactor; material: Wastewater; isolation source: activated sludge from nitrification reactor of wastewater...
TGATCAATTTGTTCTTTGTCGTATCGCATTGATTTCTTTTTTTGCAAAGGTACTATGTCAATTAGCTGGTCTGCAATATGCAGTTGGTCGGATGCTTACACTACTACTTCAGTTCTTCGCGCTTTCCTGATTTTAACCAGCCCGCACCAATCCCCGAACTTTCGCGGCACTTAAAATCAGGACGTTGTAGAAGCTCAGGCAGTTTCGGATTACCTTTAGATTTATAAATACTATGTTTTTAATATTTCTAGGAATTGTTGAATTTGTTATAAAAAGGGGCTTTGGGTTGTATTTAATCCAAGTTGCTATTTCCGAAAATTGGAAGGAAATTATTCATAAGGTATCCATAGGGTTGCTATGGGGTATCTATGGCTTATCCATAAGGATGGGTCGGCACAACGTCGGGACAACCTCGGGACAACCCTATCTAAGTGGTTGATTTAGTTATAGTTACGGAAGGCTTGTTTTGCGGGTAAAAAATGATATCCGACCATGGTTTTCAGGATGGAATAGAGCAGGAATTGCGTTGCCAATTTCGTGTGCCGGATGTGTTTATAAGGTATCCATAGGGTTACTATAGGGTATCCAGGGCTTATCCATACGGATGGGTCGGCACAACGTCGGGACAAGCTCGGGACAACCCAGGAAAATGGAAGTCTGAGAATACACTATTGGACAACCAAGATGATCGAAGTCGGAGACTTCGATCATGGGATATCTATTAATGTATTGGATCGAAGTCGGAGACTTCGACCATCAGTATTCTAGTGTGGGATCGAAGTCGGAGACTTCGACCATCGATCAGAGACTTCGACCATCTTATGAGACTTTGACCATCAGTATTCTGGTGTGGGATCGAAGTCGGATACTTCGACCATCGATCAGAGACAACGACCATCTTATGAGACTTTGGCCATCAGTATTCTTGTGTGGGATCGAAGTCGGAGACTTCGACCATCAGGGCATAGTTTTTTTTTATAATAAAATTATTAAATTGGGATCGAAGTCAGAGACTTCGACCATCGATCAGATACTTCGACCATCTTATCAGGCTTTGGCCATCAGTATTCTTGGGTGGGATCGAAGTCGGAGACTTCGGCCATCGAACAGAGACTTCGACCAACTTACGAGGCTTTGGCCATCAGTATTCTTGTTTGGGATCGAAGTCGGAGACTTCGACCATCGATCGAAGACTACGACCATCTTATGAGGCTTTGGTCAGCGGTATAAATTAATGTATTGGATCGAAGTCAGAGACTTCGATCATCGATCAGAGACTACGACCATCTTATGAGACTTTGGCCATTAATATTTTAGTGTAGGATCGAAGTCAGAGACTTCGACCGATCGATCGGAGACGTCGACCATCAGGTTTAGAAACTGGGACGAGCGGGGTAACTATATTGATAAAATATAGCCTACCGGAGTTTGTTATTGATGGTATTGTCTACTCTAAATGACAATTTTCCGCATTGTTCTTTAGGCGCTGTCAGGTCCTGCTGGAATTTATACCCTCTGGCGGCTTTCAGATATAAACGAAGTGTTGGTTTGTCGCGAACGGTCGTTTCAGCTCCAATTAATTCCACGTATGTCACCAAGCCAGCTCTGTTGATACAAACTTTGGTCACTACCCTACCACTCACATTTATTGCTGCTTTGGTGGCAGTCAAATCTCTGAAAATGACTTTACGACCAAAAACGCCATCCCCTGATCCATCGTATTCACCTGTGCCATCGCTGCTGTTTCCTGCCCCTGCATCGCCATCATTCCCCTTATCTCTACCTGCTCCTGTTCCGCTGTCACCTTTACCTGTGCCCCCATCCTTACCTTCTACTGTAGAAGGTTTGCTGGTAGAGGTACCGGTGGTAGATCCGGAAGTATTGGGTTTGGAAGTACTGGATGATGTCGTGCCCGTTTTACTGGGTTCACTTTTTGTTGGTTTTGAAGGTTCAGATACTTTCACCGGTGCTTCTTCAGCCGGCGTTGAGGTTATGACCGGGTCATTGGTCGGTGTAAAAACCGGAGATGGTATCTTGATTACCGGCTTAGGCACGTCAATAACGGTTGGCTTTGTTACTTCAATATTTTCGGGTTTGGTTACTTCTTCCGGTTTGGTCGTTTCTTCCTGTTGTTTTTCTTCCGCAGGTGCACTTTCTGATTTTGCCCTTTGCGCGCCTTCGTCATCGTGCGCCACTTTACTCATTGAACTTTCTTCGAAGGTAAAGTCGACCTTAACGGCATAAGGCGGTTTGTCTTCCAATTCCAACAAGTCGACCTGCGGCAAATAATAAAAAAACGCAATCAGCAGAATCAACAGGTGTATTATAAAAGATATTCGCATACCTTTATTTCTATTTTCCCGTTCAAACGTCATTGAAGTATACATATTCTTTAGATTTAATTGGATCAGTATTGCATTCTCTTTCCTTTAAAGGAACGAATTAATAACGTCAAAAAAGCTTAAAATTATATTAAATTACCACAAAAGTAGAAATTTTAGACAAATCGCATCATATCCAATAAATATTTAATGTATTCCTTACTGAAATAAGCGATATAGCCTATAATGCATACAACCAATATTAGTTGTATGCACTACAATGAACCATAACTATCTGCTTTTCCCCAACTATAGAAAATAGCAGCATTTTAATATTATTAAATATTCCTGTTGATACAATTCAGATCTTCAAAAGCCTGTTTCATTCGGGTCACAAAGGAAGTTTCGCCGTGTCTCAGCCACACTCTGGGGTCGTAGAACTTCTTATTGGGTTTGTCCGCGCCCTCCGGATTGCCGATCTGGCCCTGAAGATAATCCTTCTTAGACTCATAAAAACTACGAATTCCATCCCAGAATGCCCATTGCATATCTGTATCAATATTCATTTTTACGGCGCCGTAGGTTATTGCTTCTCTGATTTCCTCTCTTGAGCTGCCTGAACCACCGTGAAACACAAAATTTACCGGATTCGGGCCTGTTCCAAATTTTTTCTGAATATAGTCCTGGGAGTTTTTCAAAATAATTGGTTTCAATGAAACATTACCGGGTTTGTACACGCCGTGTACATTACCAAAAGCTGCTGCCACTGTGAACTTGTTGCTAATTTTCAATAATTCTTCATAGGCATATGACACTTCTTCCGGCTGGGTGTATAAACGGCTGCTGTCCACATCGGAATTGTCAACACCATCTTCTTCGCCTCCGGTGACCCCGAGTTCTATTTCCAGTGTCATACCCAATTCATGCATGCGGGTCAGATATTCGCGGCTGATTTCAATATTTTCATGGAGTGGCTCCTCTGACAAATCCAGCATATGACTGCTATACAGGGGATGTCCATATTTTTCATAGTGTTTTTCACTGGCTTCAATAAGTCCATCTACCCAGGGCAGCAGGCTTTTTGCGCAGTGATCTGTATGTAAAATCACCGGAACACCGTATGCTTCGGCAACATTATGGATATGCAAGGCGCCGGAAATGCCTCCTAAAATAGCTGCTTTCTGCCCATCATTACTTAAGCCTTTGCCTGCATAAAATGCAGCACCTCCATTACTAAACTGAATAATTATGGGTGAATTAACTGCTTTTGCCGTTTCGAGGGCTGCATTTACTGAATTTGTGCCAATCACGTTAACAGCAGGTAAAGCAAAGTCATTTTCATTGGCATAGTTGAGCATCTCGGTGACTTCGTCACCGAATAATACCCCAGATCTGAATTTTTTGGTAGACATTAAATTGTGTTTTGAATTGTTATTTTAAATAATCGATTTTTCCGATAAATATCGTTCAGCGTCCAACGCTGCCATGCATCCGCTACCGGCAGCGGTCACTGCCTGGCGGTAAATATGATCCTGTGCATCGCCACAAGCAAATACGCCTTCAATATTGGTGAGTGTGCGTCCCGGGACCGTTTTAAGATATTTGCTCTCATCCATTTGCACCCATCCCTCAAAAAGTTCGGTATTGGGTTTATGTCCGATGGCAACAAAAAATCCTGTTACGGGCAACGTTTCTTTCTCTCCGGTCACGACGTTTGCGATGCGAATGCCTTCCACGCCATCTGTCCCGAGGACCTCTTCGGTTACTGTATTCCAATGTACCTGAAGATTCGGGGTTTTAAACACCCTTTCCTGCATAATGCGCGATGCCCTCATTTCGTCTCTTCTTACCAATAAGTGCACTTTTTTGCACAGTTTGGCCAAATAAGTAGCTTCTTCCGCCGCCGTATCCCCTGCCCCAACTATAGCCACTTCCTGTCCTCTAAAGAAAAAGCCATCACAAACAGCACAAGCTGAAACCCCTTTATTCATCAACCGCTGTTCTGATTCCAGACCCAGCCATCTTGCGCTGGCGCCTGTGGCAATAATTACCGAATCAGCATGGATTTCATGGCCCGTCTCTGACCAAATCTTATGCACCGGACCGGAAAAGTCTACTTTTTCAATCATTTCATACCGGATATCTGTTCCAAATCGCAGTGCCTGAGCTTTAAAATCTTCCATCATTTGTGGGCCCATAACTCCTTCGGGATAACCAGGATAGTTTTCGACATCATTGGTGATGGTTAACTGACCACCCGGTTCTTTACCTGTATATAAGACAGGGGAAAGATTTGCCCTTGAGGCATAAATAGCTGCCGTATATCCGGCAGGACCTGAACCAATAATCAAACATTTGATTCTTTCAGCACTTGATTCTGACATACATTTAATTTTTAATCGTGAAGCAAAATTACAAAATAATAATATCTAACTATAAAATAATGATAAAGTAAACCAAATAATGATTTTAAAACCGAATTTAAAACCTGCCTACACCGGCTACATTCAAAAATGGTGTGTTTGTAAACCGATATAAACCAATTTGTTTCATTGCCAGGATTTTTAAGCAGATTGATTAACCCATAATGCTATCTACATGTTCAGGGCGTTTTGATAAAGCTTTGTTAAAGGTAACATGAGTCACATTGCTGTTATAAAATTTTAAAGTATTTTTGACCTGACTTTTAAGAGGAAGTGATGATAAAAATATATTTCATATTTTTTGTTTTTGTTATGATGGTCTGTTTTTCCTATTCAACAGAACCTACTAATAAAGTTCAGCTGGGAGAAAAACTTTTTTTTGATCCCATCCTTTCCAGGGATAGTTCCATTAGTTGTGCCAGCTGTCACAAGCCTGCCTTCGCATTTTCGGACAGTGTATCCATCAGTCCCGGTGTAAGTGGCAGTAAAGGAAAAAGAAATGCCCCGTCTGTCATGAACATGGCTTCGAGGGGAATATTTTTTTATGATGGCAGGGCCACCTCGCTGCAGCATCAGGTCCATTTTCCTATTGAAGACCCTAAGGAAATGAATCTTCCCATGAAAGACGCCGTGCAACGGATAAAAAATAATCCACGTTATGTGGCGTTGTTTAAAAAAATATATCAGGAAGATCCCAATGAGGATAATGTGTCCGATGCCATAGCTTTATTTGAAGCATCTCTGGAGACTTCAAACACTGAATTTGATGCCTGGATGGCAGATCAGCCCAATACCATGAGTGAGGCAGCCATCCGGGGTCGAACGCTTTTTATGAGCAAGCGGGCGCGTTGTTTTGACTGTCATTTCAGTCCTGACTTTACAGGGGATGAGTTCCGGAATATTGGTTTATACGATGAAAAAAAATACTTTGATAAAGGAAGGTATGATGTGACCGGAAAAAAAGAAGATCTTGGAAAATTTAAAGTTCCTGGCTTAAGAAATGTAGCGGTAACTGCCCCATACATGCATGATGGAAGTTTTAAAACCTTGACAGAAGTGATTGAGTATTATAGTAATCCCTATCAATTTGTGCCAAAACCCATCAATACAGACAGCCTGTTACTCACCCCCATCAATTTTACAACACAGGAAAAATCTGATTTGGAAGCATTTTTAAAAAGTCTGACAGACCGGCAGTTTAAAAGTATAAAAAGCTAACACATGCTATTCCTGAGTTATTCCTAAAACAGGAATTCAAATAAAGAGAAATAATCGTACTTTTGTCGTATGGTAAGATTTTCAACATATTATTTTACAGCAATACTGATCATACAATTATTGGCTGTAAAAACATTTAGTCAATCTGTTGAACTGAAAACTGAAATAGAAAAGCTGATCCGGTTTGATACTGAAATTGATTTTAAAAAGACGCCGGGATTTTTAGTGTCCATCATTGATAACGATTCCACCTATTATTTTTCCTTTGGCTCCAAAATCAGAAATGAGCAGGTTGAAATCAGTAAATCGGATATTTTTGAGTCCGGAAGCATTACCAAGGTTTTTACTGCCAGTCTGATCAGTATTCTGGTACATGAAGGGAAGTTGCAATATACGGATAAAGTGAACGGTTTTATTGAAGAGGCTTACCGAAACCCAAGGCTGGATAATCTTACCATCATGGATCTGGTCACGCACCAATCCGGGATGTCATTAAGACCCGCATTTTTTGGTAAAAAGGAAAAAAACATACAAAATCCCTATGCCCATTACAAAAAGGAAGACCTGTTAAAATACTACAGGGATTATATTCCCGAATCCAAAAAATTTGAATACAGTCATACTAATTATGCGTTACTTGAACTGGTGACCAATGCGGTGACACAAAAAAGTATTGAGGACGTCCTGATTGAAAAAATATTTAATCCTTTGGGAATGCGTCATTCATTTATAGATTTTGCCGAAAAAAAGGATAAAGTTATTACAACGGGGTATGACCGGTCTATGAAACCTGTAATTCCCTGGAGTTTTAGTTCATTTAAAGGATCGGAAGCACTTAAAAGTACTGCTGAGGATCTGGTAAGCTTTTTAAAAGCAAATATGAACATGTCGTTTTCCGAACTGGACAACATATTTAATCATAATTTTACACCCCAGTTGCAAGACAGTTTTAATACTCAACTTTCCGTGGCTATCGGCTGGCATATTATCAATATGAATCATTTTAACATTATAACGCATACCGGCAGGACATCGGGACATAATGTATTTATTGGTATGGTCAGAGAAACAAAAACAGCGGTAGTCATTTTGGCCAATTCCACGGCGGGAACCGAGGATCTGGGTCTGCAAATCCTAAGAATGATCAATTATAACTGGAAAAGAGTAAACAGCTGATACAATAAAATGGATAATAAAAAGGAAGTTAAACTAAGCTGGGATGACTTCAGGTTATTGGGAGATCCAACGCAAGTACCTGAAACAGAAGAAGCATCTAAATCACTGGTTAATCCTGCCAGGGAGGAGCTCAGGATACATTTGGATAAAAAGCAAAGAGGTGGAAAGGAAGTTACGCTTATACGCGGTTATAAGGGATCAGAGGATGAACTGGAGTCATTGGGGAAATTATTAAAAACGAAGTGTGGCGTTGGCGGAACAGTAAAAGATGGCGAGATCATACTGCAGGGCAATCATCGCGATAAGGTATTAAAAATCTTACTGGAGATGGGGTATAAAAATACTAAAAAAGCTGGTGGATAAATGGAAGTCTTTCTAATTCCGGCTCTAATATTACTGAATGGAATATTTGCTATGACAGAAATGGCATTGGTTTCCTCCAGAAAATTTAAATTAGAATCCGAAAAGAACAAAGACAAAACCGGCGCACAAGCAGCCGTTGAACTTTCAGAAAACCCCACCCGATTCCTATCCACGATACAAATAGGCATAACCCTGATCGGCATATTATTAGGATTATTCAGTGGGCAGCACATCACCGCCTATATTGAGCAAATCCTCTATCCTGTTATTCAAATAACTTCTGTTGCCCATAACGTTGCGGTTGCATTCACCGTACTTTGTATCACGTATATTTCCATTGTGTTCGGTGAACTTCTTCCCAAAAAAATTGGCATGACCTACCCTGAGCCTATTGCTATGCTTTTTGCCAGGCCGATGCAGGTATTAACCAAAATCACGGCACCATTTGTTTGGCTTCTCACAACCAGCAGTGATTTTTTACTTAAGTTAGCCGGGATAAAAACAAAAATCAGCCATGTCATATCGGAAGAAGAAATTAAATCTATCATCAAAGAAAGCACCGAAAGCGGAGAAATACAGCATATAGAACATGAAATTGTAAACAGGGTCTTTGAATTGGGTGACCGGAAAATCGAATCTTTAATGACGCACCGGGTGGACCTGATCACCATAGATATATCTGACCATATCCAGGATATCCGAAAAAAGGTCGGTAAAGACCCCCACTCCGGCTATCCTGTCACAGAAAACAACAATGCGGATAAAATAATTGGAATACTACTGCTGAAAGATATTTTCGAAGTTTCTTTCGACCAATCCTGTAGTATTAAAAATTACATGAAACAACCGCTATTTTTGATAGAATCCACACCGGCCTATAAACTTCTGGATTTATTCCGCGAAAAAAAAATACACTATGCCATCATTACGGATGAGTATGGATCTACGAAAGGCCTGGCGACGATGGATGATGTACTTGATGCTTTGGTGGGTGATATTTCTCAGGAACATCAGGTGGAATATTCAATAACCCAAAGAAATACGAACAGCTGGCTTGTGGACGGACAATATTCCATCACTGAATTTATACGAAAGTTCGAACTGGAGACCCCTAAAAACATTCATGAATTTCACACCGTTGGCGGCTTTGTCATTCACGAAAGTAAAGGCATACCACAAACAGGGGCAAAAGTACGTTTTGAACATCTGACCCTGGAGGTGATCGATATGGATGGTCCGCGGATAGATAAAATACTGGTGTCTAAAAACTGAGTCCCATACACGAAATATAGTGATTTTGCTGCAATTTTTATAATGACTACTATTGTAAAAAGGGTCGGTATGATTATACATTTTGGTGATAAGCCCAGCAACAAATCATTTAGCAATTGAAGCCATGGGCAAACATTTCTATCAGCCCGGGAAAATTTATGCCTGGGAAATTCAAATTCGGCTTATTCGTTCCAAAGATTCTCCGGGTACACCTCCATTTCAATCATGGCCTTAATTTTTTCCATAACGTAAGGTTTATCTTCCTGGTACGTTACTCCAAACCAATCCGACTCGGTATCCAGCACTTTGACATCCAGCACCTTATCCCGGATCAGTTTATCCACAAGAGTTGGAATATAAAATTCAGAGGTCAATTTCATACCCTCGTTATTCAAAAATTCTTTAAAAAACTGATCGCAATAGTCGAAGTACGAGGGCAGAAAGCCCCATATATTCATTGACACCAGTGTATTGTCCTGCAGCGGAATAGGGTGACCTTCCTCCTCGTAATAAATAATACCATCTGGATGTCTTTTTATTTTTACACATTCTTTGACACTGATCAGGTTTCCATCCTCGTTTATGGAACAAACGCCTCTGTTTACCGTGCCGTAATCCGACAGTGTATTTCTCAGATAATAGGCCACGACGGCATAATCGTTAAAATTATTATTATAGGCATTGTTTAAAAAGTTTGCCAACTGGATAAATGAGTCTACGCCATAATAATCATCGGCATTGATCACGCCGAAAGGTTCCCTGATCACATTTCTTGCTACCCAGATTGCATGGGCTGTGCCCCATGGTTTTTCTCTTTCCGTATTATAGGTACATCCTTCGGGAATATCCATTAGTTCCTGTGAAACAAATTCCATTTCGATTTTGCCTTCCAGGCGGCTTCTGAAATGTTTTTCGAACTCGTCTTTAAAAAAGTCTCTTATTATAAATACCACTTTACCAAAGCCGGCATTGATCGCATCGTATAATGAATAATCGATGATCGTTTCTCCCTTTGGGCCAAAAGCGTCCATTTGTTTTAGTTTTCCATAGCGGGACCCCATTCCGGCAGCCAGAATCAATAATGTTGGTTTCATTTTGCAGGTGTTATGCACTTAGATATTTATAATAATCGCAAAGTTAGCTGATAAAAGGAAAAATACAAAAATGTATTTAATTTTGGTTCAAAACAGCGTTGAAGTTTATAACGGTATTCGTTCCATCAAATAATTTAAATATGTTTTTATTCCATATAATGTTAAAGATTGTTAACAATGATTAAATAATAATTTATCTAATATCTATTACCCTCATTATCTGTGCTTTGACATCTTATTAACAAATAAGTAATGGTAAAAATTCCTTTAAAAATATTAACTACATATGATTTGTACATATACCTTTGCATCATTATTCAAATTCAAAAAATTAAGAAAGAATGAAGAAGCTTTTATTATTTGCTTTACCTTTATTTTTATTCTCTTGCAAGTCTGGAGTTGATGCTCACAAAACTGCAATCGAGGAACTTGGTACATCTTGGGATGCTGCTACCACTGCAGTAACTGGTTTTTCAGAAAGTCTTACAAAAGACATTACTGGATATACTGAAGCTGCTTCCGGTATGATGCTTGACTCTACAGCTGCTGCTGCACTGAAAGGTGATGCTGCTGCTAAATGGGCTGAAGCTACTGCTGCTTACAAAGCTGCAAGCGAAGGTTATGCACCAGTTCAAACTGAATTAAATGACTTCGTAACTATGTGGACTGAAAAAGCTGCTGGTGTTACTGCTCTTAAAGATGGTTTAGCTGCTGGCAAAATCGAAGGAGATGTAGCTGCACAAGTTGCTGAGCTTTCTGGTCTTGTTACACAAGCTAATGAAAAAGTAACTGCATGGACTGCAAAACAAGCAGAATTAAAAACTGCTGCAGACTCTGCATTAGGTATGCTGAAATCAGCTTACGAAATGGTAGCTAAGAAATAATCAATAAGCTTGATTAAATTATAAAAAGCCTGGCTTGTACTACAAGTCAGGCTTTTTTTATTCCTTTTGTCCCATTATTGTATGTTTATCTTTCCCTGTTTATTGCGGATAGATATTAAAGCGGCAAGTCGTCCCGTGTGTTTTAAGGTACTTCACTCTGAAAGATCACTTCAGATTGCTGCCAGATAAAAAAATCCATTTTGATAGTGTGTACCGGGCAAGCCGGCTGCGAAGGAAAACTTTATAAAAAAGCTCATTAAAAGACAATCCCTGCAGTAAACGATTTCCTTTGATATTTTGTAGGTGGATCTAAGTTAGAACCGGATATATTATCCGTATCTATGATTGATGCTATATTCTTTTATTGATGTAGCCGTAACTTCAAGTAAGCGCGTTTGGCAATTTGACCAGTCCCCTCCCCTTACCTTGTTTCTTCCTTTTCACCACATGTCCATTTCAGTAAACATATAATGAGTTCGAGATACAGGAGGACTACTTACCCTGTTTCCATTTTCAGGGAATCCACTTTTCCAGGGAAACCGTTGAGATCTCTTTCTATCTGCTGCAACAAATTGTCGTCCTGGCCTTCCAGTTTATGTTTTGTCGAATCCGGATGAATCCATCCATCAAGGTACAACCACACTTTTATAATTTTTCGCATGTCAGTATTCAAACCCGGGTTGCGGGAATAAAAAAAGTCTCCGAGCTTAGTTCAGCCGGAGACTTTTGAAAATGCTATTTTTATTTGTCCTGCGGGACTTTTTTATTTGCCTTTCGGATCGTCCAAAAGTGCCTTTCTTGACAGTCGTAACTTCCCTGTTTTAGGGTCGGTACCAATGATCTTCACTTTTACTTTATCACCCACTTTCAGCACTGTGGACACATCTTCAATCCGGGTATGGGACACTTCAGAAACGTGCAATAAACCGCTTTGTCCAAAAAACTTGACAAAGGCGCCATATGGCATCAACGATTCTACCTCTGCTTCATACACTTCGCCAACCTGAGGAGTAAATGCGATTCTGGCAATGGACTCTCTGGCAGCCTGCAAACCATCGGCGTTACTGCTGGCAATCGTAACCACCCCTTTATCTCCCACTTCCTCAATATTTATTATGGTACCTGTTCTCGCCTGAATCTCCTGAATGATTTTTCCGCCTGGTCCTATCACAGCGCCAATAAAGCTTTTATCAATAACCATTTCGACCATTCTTGGGGCATGTGGTTTCAGATCTTCTCTTGGTTCTGCAATCACTTTATTCATTTCCCCCAGAATATGTAATCTGCCTGCTTTCGCCTGCATCAGGGCATTTTCCAGTGTTTCATAAGGCAAACCATCTACTTTAATATCCATCTGACAACCTGTAATTCCTTTGTTTGTCCCTGTTACTTTAAAGTCCATGTCTCCCAAAGCATCTTCATCGCCTAAGATATCAGAGAGGATGGCAGATCGTCCACCTTCCGCAATCATACCCATAGCAATTCCGGATACTGCGGCGCGTACCTTGATACCACCGTCCATGAGTGCCAGAGAACCTGCACAAACTGTGGCCATTGAAGAACTTCCATTGGATTCCAGAATATCTGATACAATTCTTATTGTATACGGTAATCCCTCAGGCATCACTTTTTTGAGCGACCGGCCGGCGAGGTTGGCATGTCCTACTTCCCTTCTACCGGGACCACGGTTTGGTTTTACCTCTCCCACAGACAAGCCGGGGAAATTATAATGCAGAATAAACTTCTCATTGTAATTTTCAAGCGCATTATCAATCAACATCTGGTCCAACTTGGTTCCTAATGTCAGTGATGTCAGCGATTGAGTTTCACCCCGGTTGAAAACAGCACTACCATGTGCTGACGGGAGGTAATCCACTTCACACCAGATCGGTCTGATCTCGTCCAGTTTTCTGCCATCCAGGCGGATGCCTGTGTCCAAAACCATCTGTCTGATTACATTCTTCTTGAGTTTGTCGAAGTACTCGGCTATTTTAGCTGCGTTATCTTTTACATAATCTTCCCCTTTTTCTTCGGTAATGTATTCCACTACCTTTTTTTTTTTTTTTTTAAATTTGTCTTTTCGGTAATGTTTATCCAGTGCGGATGATGAGATTTCAAGAATTTTGTCTTTTGCCAAAGTAGCAATCAACGCTTTCAATTCTTCATCCGTTTCCGGTATAATTACTTCTCTTTTAACTGTTGCTTTTTCGCCAACCAATTTAGCCAATGCCAGTTGTGCTTCGCATTGGACTCTGATCGCATCGTGGGCTACTTTTATTGCTTCAATGATTTCATCTTCCTGACATTCATTGGCTTCGCCTTCGACCATCATTACGTCCTTCATTGTTGCTGCCACGATAAGGTCTATGTCGGCTTTTGCCAACTGGTCTCTTTCCGGGTTAATGACAAATTTGCCATCGATTTTAGCTACTCTTACTTCAGAAATAGGTCCATCCCAGGGAATATCAGAAACAGACAAAGCGGCAGAAGCTGCCAGAGCGGCATAGGCATCCGGCATATTTTTGGCATCTCCCGATATCAGGTTAAGAATAATTTGAGTTTCATTCAGAAATGTGTCAGGAAATAAGGGTCTGACGGCCCTGTCAACCAATCTTGAAATTAAAACCTCGTAATCAGACAACTTTGATTCTCTTCTAAAAAAATTGCCCGGTATTTTACCGGCAGCAGCAAATCTTTCCTGATAATCGACGGACAGCGGAAAAAAAGACTGATCAGGCTTTGCTTCGGCGCTGGCGACAACTGTGGCTAATAACATCGTATTTTCAACTTTTATTACCACCGATCCATGTGCCTGGGTAGCCAGTTTACCCGTCTCAATAACAACTTCTTTTCCGTCAGGAAGTCTGAAAGACGTTGAAGTAGGAATTATGTTTCCCATAAATTAACTTTAAATATTTTATAAATGATAAATGTACAATTTAACAATAACACAAAACCAGAATACACATCAAAACAATGATCTAATATTCATGCCGGTTTCTGTGTCAAAGCCGGTAATAATCAGGATGGAGGCAATATCCGGATATTTACCGATTTTATCGACATGCAAATATAGTTATTAATTTAATCCGATTATATTAAATAACCTGAAAAAAAAAGGAGCGGAATGTAATCCCGCCCCTTTTTCATTTATTTTCTGATTCCTAATTTCTCAATCAAGGATCTGTAGCCCTGAATATCTTTTGACATCAGGTATTTTAGCAGTCTTTTACGCTTTCCTACGAGGGTAAGCATACTTCTTTTGCAGGAATTATCTTGTTTATTACTTTTCAAATGCTCAGAAAGCGCTTTAATTCTGAAAGTAAATAATGCAATTTGTCCTTCAATAGAACCCGTGTTGGTAGCTGAACCACCATACTCTGCAAAAATTTCGTTTTTCTTTTCTTCGGTTAAATACGTTGACATGTGTTATATTTTTTAATTACCAATGATACAAATCACTAAAATCTGTAAATAGCGCCGCAAATATATAACATTTAAATGTTTTGACCTTATTTTTTAGTACTTTATTTCAATCCAACTGGTCAGAAGATCAATCAGTGCTCTACACCGCAACAATTTTAAGCCGGAATCTTTAAATATATTCCCCTTTTAGTTTTCAAGTACTGCGCTATTGCGGCCCGTAACGGAACAGCTATAGGTACATCACAACGTGGCTATTATTTCACAATTGTCACTTTTCCTCTGCACGACTGTTATTCAGGATGTAACTTAGGGCTCCGGATGGGCAGGTATCCACTGTCCTCATGATTTGTGCCGTATCGGCGTTTTCCATTTGAATCCATGGTTGCTCTTTCGGACGAAAAACGGCGGATAAATTTTTTACGCAGTTTGCCGAATGAATACATTTTGATGCATCCCACAATACGGTAATTTCTCCGTTTGAATATTCCTTTTTAATTTTTTTAATATCCATTTTCTTTGTATTTAAATTTTATCACTTTTTTACACCGGGTTAAACGGGAACCATTTTAATTACCACTCCCTATGGAAATTGATCTTTATAATCCTGCTCCAATGTACATCAGTTCAGCTTTAAGATTTCCATTGACCCTGTATTGAACGGATCGTGTTGCCCTTCTTCTGATAATAAATCGTCCGTACACTGGTGTACTTCATTACAAAAATACAAAAAATATTTTCAATTCAAACCGGAATCTATGCGGTTAAATTCAAATTCCAGCCATTTGGCAAATATGTTTTTCGGGCGACGAAGGGAGGTTATTACCTTTACAAAATAAATTTGATTGTTCCTCATGAAGATGTTTACCCAAGTTTTGATTGTGTTTTACGGGTTAATTGCCCTTTATTATTCTTATCTGGCCGTTTTACAATTGTTTGTCTATGTTGCCAACAAAACTTCCGGCCACGAGGAATCCTTTGCTGAAGCCGGTAAAGCGCTGGGCATAGCTGCCTTTTTGGTGGGCTTAGCAGTTGGTTCTTATTTTATATCAAAACAGGCTGCCGTTGCCAAGCCATTGCTGTTTATCGTCTATCTCCCAATAACTGCCCTGGTTCTTTATGGCCTATGGGCGATCTTGCTGGTGATTTCATCCGGAGGAAAGTGGAACTAATACAATTCGTCCATTCAAAATTGCGGATAAACATAATAATCCTGTTTTCCTACTGTATTCAGCCGGAGTGCACTGCCATCCAACACATTTTTATCCATTACATATTCCTTACCTCATCTTTAATACTATTCCCATGAGTTTTACGTCTAAAATTTTATTTTTTTCCATGTTCGGATTGAGCTGCTTTGTTATTTTTTTTATGCTATCCAATGCCATTTCGATCTTCCTTGAAGCGTACGGGAAAAAGTCAGAAGTCCTGATATTTACTTTGGGTACCGGGGCAATGGCCTCGGGTTTATACTTTTCTTACGGCATAATTAAAAATAGTGATAAGTACCTTTATAGTTGCGGCATCATTGGTATTACGTGGCTTGTTGTTTTTTTAATCCTATTTATCGGACTTTTCTTTTTTAACGGACCTATAAAGTGGAATTAATATGTTGTTTTTTACCAAATTAATCTATTATTGTTTACTGACCTTCACAACCTTTTTAAGTTTCTTCTATATCTATACTGCCGTATTCAAAAGGGTTGCCGGTGAAAACCCTCCTTTTATGAAAGAATCGTTTGGCATCGCGTCCATCCTGGTATTGATCCTGGTATATAAAGCGTATCAGGTTGGAGAGTTGGGGTCCAAATTTACCCATGGCATTTATTACCTTCTCAGTTCGTGGCTGGTGTGGGGTGTTGTATTATTGGGGTATCTTGGATTAGCCAAATTTCAAGGCCGATTATAAATCAAAGTTAATTATAAATGAAAACCATTTCTCCATTTTTTATTCTGTCTTGTGTATGGTGCCTACTGTGCCATTTCACACCAATTCAAGCTCAGTCTCCGGTAAAAGCGGACAAATACAGACACCATGCTGATTCTACACAGATCACATCAAGCATAAAAAAGTTTCTTTTGTGGTATAAGTCCAACTATGCCAAAGCCAATGGTTTTGGTCTGGTAAAAAATGACAAAGCAGGGAATTATACGGTAGATCAGGACGCCTGCAAAAAATATTTACAATATTTAAAAGGCAGTGGTTATATTTCCGATACGTATGTCGCTGAATGGTCGTCGTATTTCCGATCCAGAGAAGAATACTTTAAAATAAATGTACAAAATGAAGGTCCACCGGAAGGATTTAGCTATGACTTAGTGTTGCTGACCCAGGAACCGGAGTTAATTCTCGATGCTATCCACACCTTAGCCTATAAAATCAAAGAAACCAGGGATAACTTTGTGGTTATGGAAGTCCAGGGGGCATGGTTGTATGACTTTGAAATGAGCCGGAAAAATGGAGTATGGCGCATCGATTACATTTCGTCCACAAATTTTGATTAATAGTTTATGTCCCTTAAAAGATACACCGGCAGCCCTAAAAGAAGCTATGACTTTATGGATAAATTTTCTGTAATGTGTCCAAAATGCAGTAAAGAAGCCCATGTATTGGTACCGGAATTTCTTACATTTAAAAGTGCGACGCTGCAATGCGACCATTGTTATTTTACGGAGAAAGCGACCGACAGGTTAAGATATAAAGCTGCTTCAAAGATAAGATGTGTCGAATGTACTACCGTGATTCCGGTTGAATTTAGCGGAAAAAGAAAGATGCCGTCCATTCTTAAAATAAAATGCCCCGATTGCCATCAGATAAATACCATAAAAGAGGAATGGGAATCCTATATATTAAAATATAGTGCATTGGAAATTTCAGATCCGGCCTTTGGGCTGCCTTTCTGGTATCAGGTATCCTTTAAGGGAAAAACGATCTGGGCCTATAATTTGCAGCATCTGGAAGAAATCCGGGCCTATGTTTCTGCCGCTCTTCGTGAAAGAACCACTGATAAATTTAAAATGACCATGGTGGAAAAACTACCTGAATTTATAAAAAGTGCAAAAAACCGAAAAGGGGTGCTACAGGCACTGGACCAAATGAAAGAAAACAATTTCAAGATGGTGGGCAGGATTTTGAAATGAGGTTAATTGTTGTTCGGCGGCAGTATGTGTCTATTTCTCATAATGATTATAGCTTTACTATAAATCCTTGTTTAATATTTGATTTTCAATAACTTTGTTTTTTAAGTTATACCCTGTCCAAAATAATACAAGGCTTCAGAACTATGAATTTAAGATGAGACGATTAAAAAGTGGTGATATTTACGCCATAAGCTTATACCCTTATTTTGAGAGATATGTGTATGCAGAGTATATTGTTGTAAAAGGCATTCCTCGTGGCGATCATGGTAGTGAGGTCATGGTAATATATAATTACTTTACCAAAGCTATGATTACAGACATCACTTCTATTGATTTAAAAGAAGTGTTTATTGGGCCTTTGGTTGTGAATTTACCAAATGGGGAAATAGAAAATTTTACATATTTGGGTAATAGGAAACAGCCGACTAAAATTGAGCGCCTTCCATACTTTAAAAGCTGTGAAATTAAATTTGAATTTACAGACCCTGAATTTGTACCTGATGAATGGTGGTTAATCGATTTTCATATTTCCGCAACTGGATTGGATTTTGATTTATATCCGAAAGAAGTAAATTATGATATTCTTGAGTATGCTGATAGAATTAGCCCACGGTTTATAAGGTGGACAATTTTACTTGAATATTCTAAATATAACAAAATTCCATTGCCAGTTAATTTAGAAGAAGATATTTCATATTTAGTCAGGAAGTCAAAATATTTTCCTCCCCGAAATTTTAAGGTTTTAAAGGAAGTTATCGACCAAAATAGTCAAAACAAAGTTGCAAGGCCTGCAAGTAAAAATACAAATATTGATTCTCCTAGTAATAAAATGATATTGAATCGTAAAAAAATAGACTTATTTTGGACCTGGTTTCTTGGCTTCGAAGCGTCTTTAAGAGAAATTAATGAAAAGAATCAGGAAAAATTCTTCTCTCAAATGATGTCAAAATATGACAAGATTGGTAGCGAAACAATATTTGAAATCAAGGAATCCGACATAGGCAAACATAAATTAGTTATTTCAGCAGATGGAATAAGAGAAAATTTTGATGAAGTTGAAGAAATAGTTAACCTTGCTCCGAAGTGCAAATATTTTGATATTATCGCATTCAGGCAACCTGATCCTGATTTTAGACAATTTTCATATGAAGACTCGTACACTTACGACATTACCAATTTTTACTTTAAAATAGTATCTGAAAAAGGTGCGCCATTTGATATCGAAGTGTTTATTGGTGATATTGATGATTTATCAGAAGATGCCATCGAAGTAGCTTTTATGTTTATTGATGCTCAAATAGGAGAATATAAGTCAGCCACCTTATTAAATGAAATAGAATTTTCCAAACTTGACTGTATATTCTCCCATCATTGACCCCCTAGTTGGCGCGAAGCTGACCCCCTAATTGAAGTGGGATACAAAGCTAAATTTTTATTCTCAGACTTTTACCTTTCAGATCAAAATTGAAGCATTTTGCAA
>WBZS01001456.1_pt1 | contig 18787 bp, 15 predicted proteins | sample 5204201 | NCBI WGS metagenome assembly WBZS01 (sample SAMN12344357, study PRJNA552823) | activated sludge metagenome | biome: Activated sludge suspended growth; feature: Nitrification reactor; material: Wastewater; isolation source: activated sludge from nitrification reactor of wastewater...
GGCGCCCTCGGGGGTGGATCCCACGACCGGCGAGGTTCGCGATGGCTCGCCCATCGCGAGCGACGCTGCGAGCGAGGCCGGCTCCACGGCATCCGAGGGTCCGGACTCGTCGTCGTCGCCCCGGCGAGCCACGATCGGCGACGACATCGCCCCGGACGAACTGACCCCGCAGAAGGCACGCGAGATCCTGGCCGCGGCCGCCGACGACGGGCGGGTGCTCGGTCGCGACCCGGCGTCGGGTCACGAGATCGTCGCGCGGGCCGGCCGCTACGGGCCGTACGTGACGGAACTGTTGCCGGAGGCCGTCGTCGACCAGGGCGCGAAGCCGGCCAAGGGTGCCAAGGCGGCCAAGGCCACGAAGGGGGCGAAGCCGCGGACGGCGAGCCTCTTCAGCGACATGGACCTGGCCTCGATCGACCTCGGGACCGCGCTGAAACTGCTGTCCCTGCCACGGGTCGTCGGGGTGGCCGAGGACGGTGAGGAGATCACCGCGCAGAACGGCCGGTACGGCCCCTACCTGAAGAAGGGTGTCGACTCCCGCTCCCTGGCCAGCGAGGCCCAGCTCTTCGACATCACCCTGGCGCAGGCGCTGGCCATCTACGCCGAGCCCAAGCAGCGCGGTCGGGCCGCCGCGAAGCCGCCGATGGCCGAGTTCGACCCCGACCCTGTGTCGGGCAAGAGGGTGACGATCAAGGACGGGCGCTTCGGGCCCTACATCACCGACGGCGAGACCAACGTGACCGTGCCGCGCTCGGAGGACCCCGAGAAGATCACGGCGGAACGCGCCTACGAGCTGCTGGCCAACAAGCGGGCCGCGGGCCCGACGACCCGGAAGCGGGCCGTGAAGAAGGCGGCGGTGAAGAAGACCGCGGCGAAGCGCACGACGGCCACTAGGACGGCCACGAAGGCGACGGCCACGAAGGCGACGGCGACGAAGGCGACGGCCACGATGGCCACGGCCACGACGAGGGCCACGGCCACAAAGGCCACGGCGACCAAGAGGACCTCATGAACCCACTCAAGGTCGTCTCGACGATGACCAAGCGAGGGCTGATCGGACCGAACCTTCCGCACCGCACCATCGCTCAACTCCTCTCCCTGGCGACGTGGGGGATGAGCCTGGTCGGCGAGGTCCGCGCCTCGGCCCTGGCGGCCCCTCATACGGTCGCGGTCCACGACGAGGCCAAGGGTGAGGTCACCTACTCGGAGCTGTTCGCTCGCTCGATGCGGACGGCAGCAGCATTGCGGCAGTGGGGGATCCAGCCCGGTGACCGGCTAGGACTCCTGGCCCGCAACCACGTCGGGGCCGTCGAGGCGATGGTCGGCGCCAACGCCCTGGGGTCCGACCTCGTGCTCGGCAACACCGGACTGTCCGGGGAGCAGCTCGCGCTGGTCGCCGAGCAACAGGGGCTGCTGCTGCTGATCCACGACGACGAGTTCGCCGACGTCGTCGCGCACCTGCCGGACTCGATCGCGACGCTCAGTGAGTCGGAGCTGGAGGAGCTCGTCCGGGCCCAGCCGGAAGGGGCGAGCGTGGGCAAGCCCGCCCGGGCGGGGCGCACGATCATCCTCACCTCGGGGACGACCGGCACGCCCAGGGGGGCAGCCCGCAAGACACCCAAGGGGGTCGGGCCGCTGGTCTCGATCATCGATCGCATCCCGCTGCACGTCGGCGACACGATCCTGGTGTCGGCCCCGATCTTCCACACCTGGGGGTTCGCGGCGATGCAGTTGGCCTTCGGCATCCGAGCCTCGGTGGTCCTGCGTCGCCGGTTCACGCCGGACTCGGCGGTCCGGGCCCTCGAGACCCACCAGTGCCAGGCGATGTTCGCGGTGCCGGTCATGCTGCAGCGGATGATCGAGCAGCTGCCGTCCGACCCGGCCGGGCGGGCGCGGCGACGGCTGCGCGTCGTCGCGACGTCGGGGTCGGCATACCCCAGCGGTTTCACGACGAGGTTCATGGACGAATACGGCGAGGTCCTTTACAACCTCTACGGCTCGACGGAGGCCTCGTGGGTCTCCATCGCCACCCCCGAGAACCTGCGCGTGCATCCCGACACCGCCGGGACCCCGCCCTTGGGCACGGTCGTGAAGATCGTCGACAAGGACGGCCGGGCGGTGGCGCCCGGCGAGGTCGGCCGGATCTTCGCCGGCAACGAGCTGGTGTTCGATGGCTACACCTCCGGGGAGGCGAAGGAGTTCCTCGACGGGTTGGTCTCGACCGGGGACCTGGGCCACCTCGAGGGTGAGCTGCTGTTCATCGACGGGCGGGACGACGACCTGATCATCTCCGGCGGCGAGAACGTCTATCCGGTCGAGGTCGAGTCCGTGTTGGTCGAGCACCCCGCGGTGCGGGAGGTCTGCGTCGTCGGTGTCCCGGATCCCGAGTTCGGGCAGCGGCTCGCCGCGTTCGTCGCGCTGGCGGATGGCGCGAGGCTGACGGCGGCGCAGGTCCGCGATCACGTGCGCGAGCGCCGGGCCCGGCACTGCGTGCCGCGGGACGTCGTCTTCGTCGACGAACTGCCCCGCAACGCGACCGGCAAGGTCCTCACCCGGGAGCTGCGCGCCCAGTTCGAGTGAGAGCCACCCTCGCCTGCGATTTGTGACGCCAGGTTCGTCGGTTGGTCGCCTCCCAGCGCCTCTCGCCTGCGATTTGTGTCGCCAGGTTCGTCGGTTGGTCCCTCCCGGCGCCCGTCACCTCCCATTTGTGTCGCCAGGTTCGTCGGTTGGTCCCCTCCCGGCGCCCGTCACCTCCCATTTGTGACGCCAGGTTCGTCGGTTGGTCGCCTCCCAGCGCCCTTCACCTCCCAATTGTGTCGCCAGGTTCGTATGCGGTCCGTGCCCGGGCCTGTGGATAACTCAGCGGCCGCTGTCCCGACATCCGCGATGCTGGCGCGATGTCGCTCACGAATGATCCCCCGGGCACGGACAGCCCCATGGCCCGACTCGACACCCGGCAACCGTTCACGCGCCAGCGAGCCGTGAGAGCCGGGCTCACCGACAATGAGCTCCGCAGCCGCGCCTACACCCAGTTGCTCTGGGGAGTGCACGTGGCCGCCGACGTGCCGGTGGACCACTACCTCCTGTCCCGCGCAGCGATGCTCGCGGTGCCCGAGGCCGCGCTCTCCGGGCGGTCGGCCGCCCGGCTCTGGGGGGCCATCGTGCCCGACTCCGCAGATGTCGAGATCCTGCTCGACCGCAGGCAGCGAACCCTGATCAAGGGCGTGCGGATGCATCGCCCAGCGCAGCGGCCTCCCACCACTGTCCGTTACGGCCTTCGGGTGACCACCCCGGAGGCGACATTCCTGCGGCTGGCCGGGGAGATGGAACTGGTCGACCTCGTCGTCGCGGGGGACTCGCTCTGTCAGAAGGCAACCACGCCTGAGCGACTCGTCGAGGCGGCGGCGGCGTTTCGTGGGAAGCGGGCACGACTGGCGCGGACGGCGGCGAGCCTGGTTCGGGCGGGGGTCGATTCGCCCCAGGAGACCAAGGTCCGCCTGCTCATGGTGCTCGCTGGTCTCCCCGAGCCGACCGTCAACGTCGTCTTCCATGACGAGGACGGCAACCTCAGACGTCGCATCGACATGGGCTACCGAGAACTGCGCCTGGGCATCGAGTACGACGGGAGACAACACGCCGACGATGACGACCAATGGCAACGCGACATCGAGCGGCGAGAGGAGTTCGACGACCTCGAATGGCGACTGATCATCATCCGGTCGCCCGATCTGTTCGTTCACCCGGACCGGACCCTTGCGCGCATCGTCAAGGCGTTGGCCGGGAAAGGCGTGCGCATCAGCCCGCGTCAGGACTGGCGCCGCCACTTCCCCGTCCGTCGCGCCGTAGCCTGAAGCGCGGGCCCGGCGCACGGCATACGAACCTGGCGTCACAAATGGGAGGTGACGGGCGCCGGGAGGCGACCAACCGACGCACCTGGCGGCACAAATGGGAGGTATGGGCGCCGGGAGGGGACCAATCGACGAACCTGGCGTCACAAATGGGAGGTATGGCCGCGAACCGGCTTGACCCTCACGCGGCGGGAGGGGCCACGCTCGTCCCATGACCATGACACACCACACTGGGTCCATGGCCGAGCCCGGGGAGGACACCGCGCTGACCGTGGGTCAGGTCGCGGAGCGGTTCGGCGTGACGGTGCGCACGCTGCACCACTACGACGACATCGGCCTGCTCGTCCCGAGTGAGCGGACGGCGGCCGGCTACCGCCTCTACACCGAGCGGGACCTCGTTCGGCTCGCCGCCGTCGTCACCTACCGCCGGCTGGGGATGGCTCTGACCGACGTCCAGGCACTGCTCGACGGCCGGACCGACGTCGTGGTCACGTTGACCCGCCAGAAGGAGGCGGTGCTCAGGCAGGTCGGCGAACTTCACCACCTCGCCGACGCCATCGATCGAATTCTGGAGGCAGAGATGAGCAGCCAACCTGCGACCGAGACGGATCTCAAGACGATCTTCGGGGACGGTTTCGACGACGCATACCGGGCCGAGGCGCAGCAGCGGTGGGGCGAGAGCGATGCGTGGAAGCAGTCGGCGGCCCGCACCAAGGGCTACACCAAGGCCGACTGGGCGGCGATCAAGGCCGAGGCCGACGCCCTGAACGAGGCCTGGGTGGCGGCGCTGACCTCGGGCCAGCCGCCGACCTCGCCGGATGCCATGAAGGTCGCCGAGGCGGCGCGGCTGCAGATCCACACGCGCTACTACGACTGCAGCCCGGCGTTCCACCGCAACCTGGCCGACATGTACCTCGCCGACCCGCGCTTCACGACCACGTATGAGGACCTGGCCCCCGGGTTGGCGCAGTTCGTCCACGACGCGATCCACGCCAATGCCGACCGGATCGAGGGCGCCGGGGACCGGGACGGGGACGGCAGCGGGGGCGGACGGCATACCGGCCCTTGACCCCGCCCCCGGACTTTCTCTCCCAGTGCCGGTTCGGGTACGGGCGTGCCAGTTCGTAACCGGCACGCCCGTATCCGAACCGGCACTGGGAGAGGTGGTATGCCGGGCCGCCGCGGGCTTAGCGCCGGGCGGGGTCGGTGCCCTGGCCTAGGCTGCCCACATGAGCTCGCCAGCCCCCGCCGACCCCGGACCTCGGGGCCTCTTCATCGCCTTCGAGGGCGGGGATGGCGCGGGCAAGTCGACTCAGGTGCGCTTCCTGGCACAGTCGTTCCTGGACGCCGGCCGCCAGGTGCTCGTGACCCGCCAGCCGGGCGGCACCCCCCTCGGATCGCGCATCCGCGAGCTGCTGCTGCACGGCGACCACGTCTCCCCGCGGGCGGAGGCCCTGCTCTTCGCCGCCGACAAGGCGCACCACGTCGACGAGGTCATCCGACCGGCCCTGCGGGCGGGGGACGTCGTCATCACCGACCGCTACACCGACTCGGCGGTCGCCTACCAGGGAGCCGGTCGAGACCTCGGCGCCGACGAGGTCCAGGACCTCCAGATGTGGGCGGTCGACCACCTCGTGCCCGACCTGACCGTCATCGTCGACATCTCGGCCGATGAGGGTCGACGCCGCCGGGGCAGCACCCATGACCGTCTCGAGGCCGAGGACGACGACTACCACGAATCCGTGCGGGCCCACTTCCTCGACCTCGCGGCGAGCGAGCCGGACCGGTACCTGGTCCTCGACGGCACCGCCGACCCGGCGAGCCTGCACGCCGACATCGACCGGGCCTGCACGGTCCGGGGGTGGCTTCCCCTGTGACCACCGCCACCGCTCCCTCGCCGTCGTCGGTCTGGGACGACGTCGTCGGCCAGGAGCCGGTCGTGGACCTGCTGCGCAACGCCGTCACCCACCCGGCCCAGATGACCCATGCCTGGCTGTTCACCGGTCCGCCCGGGTCGGGCCGGTCCAACGCCGCTCGGGCATTCGCCGCCGCCCTGCTGTGCCCGGATCGGGGGTGTGGCACCTGCAAGGAATGCCGAACCGCCCTCGACGGCACGCACGCCGACGTCGACGTCGTGGCCACTGAGGGTCTGTCGATCAAGGTGGAGCAGGCCCGCGACCTGGTCCAACTCGCGGCCCTGAGACCCAGCGTCGGTCGACACCGGGTGATCCTCGTCGAGGATGCCGACCGGCTCACCGAGCGGGCCGCCGACGCCCTCCTCAAGGCCCTCGAGGAGCCGGCGGCGCGCACGGTCTGGATGCTCTGTGCCCCCTCGGTCGAGGACGTCATCATCACCCTGCGGTCGCGCTCGAGGCACGTCCGGCTGCGGACGCCGTCCCCGGACGCGGTGGCCAACCTGCTCGTCCGCCGCGACGGGGTCGAACCCGCCATGGCGGCGTATGCCGCGCGGGCGGCGCAGTCGCACATCGGGCTCGCGCGGCGGCTGGCTCGAGATGAGCACGCCCGGATCCGGCGCCACGACGTGCTCTCGCTCGCCACCCGGATCCATTCGGTCGGTGATGCCCTTGGGGCGGCGGCCGACCTGTCGACGATCGCGACCGAGGAGTCCCAGGCCAGTTCGGCCGAGCGGGACGCGGCCGAGCGCACCCGGCTGATGGAAACCCTGGGGGCCGACCCGGGGGCTCGGACCCAGCCGCCGCACATCAGGTCGCAGTTGACCGCGTTGGAGAAGGAGCAGAAGGCCCGGGCCACCCGGTTCACCCGAGACATGATCGACCGCTCGCTCGTCGACCTGTTCTCGATGTACCGCGACGCCCTCGTCGTGGCGACCGGCGCCGGCGGCGCCCTGGTCAACGAGGACGCCCGCGCGGGTGTCGATCAGCTCGCGCGGGTGCTCCCGCCCGAGCGCCTCCTGCGCGCCCTCGAGGCGATCGGGACCGCCCGCGAACGGATCGCCGCGAACGTCGCGCCCCTGCTTGCCCTCGAGGCGATGACCCTGGAGTTGCGGCTGCCGCGGTGAGGTGAGCGGACGTCATACCGACGCCGGGTCCGCATTCCGAGGCCGGGCCCGCCCGCGGGCACGGCCACCGACGGGTCCGCGGCATACGCTGGTCGGCATGCGCAGACGACCCGCTCGAGGCTCCCGCGTCCTCGCCCTGCCGGTGGCCGTGACCCTGGCCCTGACGATGGCGACGGCCCTGGGCGGTTGCTCGGTGATCGACCAACTGGGCCGGGGGTCCACGCCGGGCGCCACGACCCCCGCGGCCTCCGAGACCCCGCCGACCGGTTCCGCGCCCGGCCTCGAGAGGTTCTACTCCCAGACCCTCGACTGGTCGGCCTGTGACGGGGGCGACTGTGCAACCCTCACGGTTCCGCTCGACTACGCGCACCCGCAGGGCCAGAGCATCGACATCGCCGTGCTGCGGGTCCGGGCGCGATCGGGGTCCCCGGAGGGTTCGATCGTCGTCAACCCCGGCGGCCCCGGCGGGTCGGGCGTCGACTACGCCCGGTATGCCGGGGCCGGCTACGTCGTCTCCCCCTCCGTCCAACGGCGCTTCGACGTGGTGGGCTTCGACCCGCGCGGGGTGGGGCGCTCGACCTCGGTGGCCTGCCTGAAGCCCGAGCAGCTCGACGCCTTCTTCGCCCAGGACCCGACGCCCGACACCCCGGCCGAGGAGGCGCAGGCGGCCACCCTGGCGCGGGAGTTCGGTCGTGGCTGCGCGGTGGAGTCCCCGGACCTCTACGCCCACGTCTCGACCGTGGAGTCGGCCCGCGACATGGACATCCTGCGGTCCCGGCTCGGGGACGCCAAGCTCAACTACCTCGGCAAGTCCTACGGCACCCTCCTCGGGGCCACGTATGCCGGCCTCTTCCCCGACAAGGTCGGTCGGATGGTCATCGACGGCGCGCTGCCCCCGGACCTGACGTCCGAGGAGGTCAACCTCGGCCAGGCCGAAGGTTTCGAGCGGGCCGCCCGGGCATGGGCGGCCGACTGCGTCTCCTCGGGCAGTTGTCCGCTCGGCTCGACCGCCGAGGCCGTGATGGCCGGGCTGCGCACCTTCCTGGCCGGACTCGACGCGACCCCGATCACGCGCACCGGCGACGCGTCCGTGCCGGCCGTGACCGAGGGCTGGGCCTCGTATGCCGTGGCCGCGGCGATGTACGACCAGGGGCGTTGGGAGACCCTGACGTCGGCGATCCGCTCGGCCCAGGCCGGTGACGGCGCGCCCATGCTCGAGCTGGCGAACACATACACCGACCGGCTCCCCGGCGGTGGTTACGCCGACAACTTGCAGGAGGCGTTCTACGCGATCACCTGCCTCGACAAGGGGGAGTCGCCGAGCCTGGCCGATCGGGAGGCCCAGGCGGCCCGGGTCGCACAGGTGGCCCCCACCTTCGGTGCCGTGCTCGTCTGGAGTTCGCTGCCGTGCGGGTACTGGCCGCGACCGGCCTCGGCGCCCACCGGTCCGCCCCAGAAGATCAGCGCCAAGGGCGCGGCCCCGATCATCGTCGTCGGCACCACCCGCGACCCGGCGACCCCGTACGAGTGGGCGCAGCGGATGGCCGAGCAACTCGACAGCGGCGTCCTGCTGACCTACGACGGTGACGGCCACACGGCATACCTGCGGTCCAACGCCTGCATCGACGACGCGGTGGACGGCTACTTCCTCAAGGGCACCGTGCCCCAGAAGGGGTTGCGCTGCTGAGCGCGGTTCGGCGGCCGGCACCGATTTGATCGGGCCCCCGGGCGCCCACGTATACTCGTCCGGCGCCCCACGGGCAGGTCCCCACGGGCGCATGCCGCTTTAGCTCAGTCGGCCAGAGCGATTCACTCGTAATGAATAGGTCGTCGGTTCGATTCCGACAAGCGGCTCCAGATCCGACAGCAGCGCCCTCCGTCGACCGCGGGGGGCGTTTCTGCTGTCCGTCCGCGCGGCCCCGGCGCCGCCAGGACCCGCCCCTGCGGCCCTGCCACGGAGGCCGCTGGCGCGTCACCGGGTGCTCCGATCGTGATCGAACCGTGATGGGGAGTTCGAACACCCGTGTAATTCCACCCCCAACAGCGAAAAGACACCGGTGTCATTTCGAAAATACATGAGTGTGATTTCACGAAAGCAATGCAAATGGGGGCATTTCGTGTGACGCCTGTGATTTGTGATGTTTCTGAGTCATATTCTCGACCGCCGTAAGCCCATTTCCCTCCCTGCCGGAGAACTGGGCCCCCTGCGAGAGAGGTCGAGGACGTGAGTGCTGTGCGCCGTGGGCTGCGAGTCGTGCTCGCCGCCACCGTCATCGGCGCCCTCCCCGTCGCCTTCTCCGGGCTCGCGACCGCGGCCCCCACTCGGCAGGCTCCGATGGACACGATCCCCTCGCAGGGGCAGGTCGACGCCGCGAAGGCGGCCGTCGATGTCGCGGCCGGGTCCGTCGCCCAGATCGAGGCGGCGTATGCCGCGGCCTCGACGCGACTCTCCGAACTCCAGGTCGAAGCCGGTATGGCGGCCGCGGTCGCCGACTCGGCGCGGGCACTGCTCGCCGAACGGGCCCGGGCGGCCGACACCGCCGCCACCGCCGCGCGCAAGGCGGCCGAGGACCGGGCGAAGGCCGACCGCGCCGTGCGCCGAACCGCCGCGCAGATCTACCAGGAGCAGGGCGCGATGGCAGGCATGGGTGCCTACCTCGAGTCCGGTGGGCCGCAGGAACTCGCGGACCGCAGCGCGGTCCTCGCCGTCGTCGGTGACCTTCGTCAGCAGGCGCTCCAGTCGGCGGCGACGTCGGCCAACGCCCAGGCGGAGGCCGAGCGCACGGCCGCCCTGGCCAAGTCGCAGCAGGATGCGGCCGCCCACGCCGCGGACCAGGCCAGCGCGGCCGCCAACGATCGCGCGCGAGCCGCTGCCGAGGAAGCTGCTCGGATCCGTTCCGAGCAGGAGCAGCGGATCGCCGCCCTGGCCGCGGCCCAGTCCACCTCGGTCGAGCTCGAGCGGGCCCGGGTCGAGGGGCTGGCGCGGCAGGCCGCCGAGGCAGAGGCCGCACGTCGCGCCCAGGAGCAGGCTGCCGAAGCCGCCCGAGTGGCCGCCCAGCACGCCGCGGAAGAGGCCGCCCGGGCCGAGGCCGCCCGTCGGGCCGCGCAGCAGGGATCCCAACCGGCCTCGCCCTCGGCGCCCAGCCCGGCCCCGGCCGGAAGCGGCTACAGCACCACGGCATACAGCCAGGCCTACCTGCAGCCCAACGCCAACGCCCTCTACTCGGCGATCCGCACGCTCTTCGGGATCTGGAACATCGGGGGCTACCGCGCTGGTGACCCCCAGGACCACGGCACCGGCCGCGCGATCGACGTCATGACCAGTTCGTTCGCCGAGGGCGACGCCGTCGCCGCGTGGACCCAGGCCCACTCCGGGGAGTTCGGCGTGAAGTACATCATCTGGAAGCAACGGATCTGGTTCCCGGGCAACGGGCCGGACCAGTGGCGCTGGATGGAGGATCGCGGGTCGATCACCCAGAACCACTACGACCACGTCCACATCAGCGTCTACTGAGTCCTCTCGTCGATTCGATGCCCCGACCCACCATCGCCCGCGTGACCGGGATGAGGGCCCTCACCGCCGCGGTCGCCGCATCCTTCGTCGTCGCCCTGTCGATCACCCCCGCCTCGGCGCTCCCACTCGACCCCGACACGCCAACCCAGGGGCAGGTCGAGGCCGCCCGGGCCGCGACCGGTGAGGCCGAGTCCGCGGTCGCCGTCATCGAGAGCGAATACCGCACCGCCAGCGATCAACTCGCCGCCATCCAGCGGTCGGCCGCGGTGGCCGCCGAGGCGTGGAACGCCGCCCGGCTCCGCCTCGACGAGGCCCGCACTCGGGCCTCCGAGGCTTCCCGGCGCGCGGACGCCGCCGCGGTCAAGGCCGCCGCTGCCGCCGCGTCGGTCCGGGCGTATGCCGTGCAGGTCTACACCACTCAGGGCGGGCTCGGGGATGTCGAGGCCTATTTGACGCCCGGCGGCCCGCAGCAGGTGGCGGACCGCTCCTCGATGCTCTCGGTCCTGGGAGAGAACCGCGCCAAGGCACTGGTCGGCGCCACCACCTCGGCCAATGCGGCCACGGAGGCGCGGCGAACGGCCGACCTCGCGGCGCGTCAGCTGGCCCAGGCGGAGGCGGCGTCCGCCGCCGCCCACACCCGGGCCCAGCTGCGCGACCAGCAGGCGCGGGGGGACCTGACCCGGATCGACGCGGCGCAGCAGGATCGGGTGGCCCGCCTGGCTCAGCTGCGCAACACCACGGTCGCCCTCGAGCAGGCCCGTCAGGACGGACTGGCGAGGCAGGCAGCTGCGGAGGAGGCCGCCCGACAGGCTGCCCTGGCCCGTGCGGCGGCCGATGCGGCCGCCGAGCAGGCCCGTCAGCGCGCCGCGGCCGATCAGGCCGCCCGTGAGTCCGCCGCGCGGGATGCCGCCGCCGCCGAGGCGGCCGCTCAAGCTGCCGCGGCCCAGGCCGCCGCTGACGCCGCCGCGGCCCAGGCGGCGGCCGATGCGGCCGCGCAGGCGCAGGGCCAGTCTCCGCCCCCAGCACCAGCACCGGCACCGGCGCCGGCACCGCCTCCACCGGCGACGGGCGGGAGTCGTCAGGCGGTCATCGACTATGCCTACGCCCAACTCGGCAAGCCGTACCTCTGGGGCGGCGCCGGACCGGATGCCTTCGACTGCTCGGGCCTGACCATGCGGGCCTACCAGCAGATCGGGGTCTACCTGCCCCACCTGGCCTCGGCGCAGTACTCCGGGGGGCGCAAGATCCCGTTGGGCCAGCTCGAGCCCGGCGATCTGGTCTTCTTCGGCCCGTCCGGCGACACCGCCTACCACGTGGGCCTCTACATCGGGAACAACCAGATGATCAACGCACCCAATTCGCGCTCGGTGGTGCGGATCGACAACATCTACTGGTTCGGCGAGCTCGTCCCCTACGGCGCTCGCTACTGAGCAGCCGGAACCGTCCCAGTCGGCGGGGGGCGAGGATCCGCTCCGAACCTTCCGGATCGAGTCGTGCCGCTCAGTCGAGGATCTGGCGCAGCAGGGTCGTGACCCGCGCCTGGATGTCGTCGCGGATCTCACGGACCACGTCGATGGGTTGCCCGGCGGGGTCGGCCACCTCCCAGTCCTCGTAGCGTTTCCCGGGGAAGTAGGGGCAGGTGTCCCCGCATCCCATCGTGATGATGACGTCGGCCGCTTGGATCACACTGTCGGAGAGTGGTTTCGGGTATGCCGTGCCCAACGCGATCCCGCGCTCCCTGAGGACCTCGATCACCTGCGGGTTGATCTCCCCGGTGGGGGCCGAGCCGGCCGAGCGGACGTGGACACGGCGCGCAGAGAGGTGCTCGGTCAACGCGGCTGCCATCTGGGAGCGGCCGGCATTGTGGACGCACACGAACAACACCTCGGGCACCTTCTTGGCGACCTTGCCCTCGGCTTGGGCGGTCGCCATCAGCTGCTCGCGAGCCTGGCGGGCGACAAGGATCGGCAGGAACGCACGGATCGTCGAGCGGGGCTCGAGCAGGTCCCATGCGTCGGCCACCGCTTCGCGGACCTGCACGGTGTCGAAGACGCCCCGGTAGGAGTAGGTCAGGTCAGCGACGAGTTGGCCGGTCAGGGTCTCGCGGTCGACCGCCATGGACGGCACCGCCGACTCTTGGCCGGAGCCGGCTGCCGACGCCGGGAGCGGCTCTGATTCGTCATCGCTCAACTCGGTGACAAGGGCGCGAACCCGCTCGGAGATGTCATCGCGTACCAAGCGCATCCGCTCCATCCCGGTGATCCCCCGGGCGGACGGTTCGTCCGTCTCCCACGTGACGATCGACCCAGCCATTCCATCCATGGGTTCGACGTGAGCCTCCGAACCCAGGACGACGACCCGGTCCGCTCGTGCCAACACCGTCGAGTCGATGGGCTTGGGGAACTCGCCAGCCATCGATGCGCCGACCTCAGCCACTGCCTGTTCGGCCTCGGAGTTCAGTGCGCCGCCGGGCTCCGTGCCAGCGGACATCACGTCCACCCGGTCCCCGGCCACGTGGCGCATCAACGCCGCCGCGATCTGCGACTTTCCCCCGTTCTTCACGCACACGAACAGCACCGAAGGTCGCGCAGAACCCGACAAGGCACCCAGCTCCTCGCATAGATGTTTCTCTATGCGGAGAGCCAATCCCGCACATGGACGATTGTCAATATGAGCGGTTAGAGTCTCACCCATGCCGTCGACGCAGACCGACCCAGCGGCCACCAACATCGACCTCTGTTGCCCCGGCGCCGACTGCGACCTGCTGCCGGTCAGCGAGGCCGGCGTCCTGGCCGACGTGTTCAAGGCGCTCGCGGACCCCACCCGGGTCCGCCTCCTGATCTACCTCGCCGAGTCCGCCGCCGGCACCGCCTGCGCCTGCCATCTGCCCGAGGCTCTGGGGATCACCCAGCCGACCCTGTCCTTCCACCTGCGCAAACTCCTTGACGCGGGACTGGTCGCACGGGAGCAGCGAGGCCGTTGGGTGCACTGGACCGTCCGTCCCGAATCGCTCACCGGCGTCAAGTCCTTCCTGGAGCTGCCGGAACCCGGCCCGACTCCCTGCTGCTGATCACTGCGTCCACTCTCCGACCCCAAGGGGCCCCCACCACCATGCCCAGCCACGCATCAGCCCGACGGGCCACCGCCGAGGGAATCGGCACTGCGGCTCTGGTCGCTGCCGTCGTCGGGTCCGGCATCATGGCCACCCGACTCACGCCCGACGTCGGTCTCCAACTCCTGATCAACGCCGTCGCCACCGTCGCCGCGCTCTCCGTGCTGATCTGGTCGCTCGGCCCGATCTCCGGCGCCCACTTCAACCCTGCGGTCACGCTCGTCGCCGTCGGTCGCCGGGAACTGCCCTGGAGCGAAGCCCTCCTGTACCTCACCGCCCAGGTCCTCGGCGCACTCATGGGCAGCATCACCGCTCATCTCATGTTCGGACTCCCAGCCATCATGGCCTCGACCACAACCCGCACTGGGATCGGCCAATGGCTCGGGGAGATCGTCGCCACGGCCGGACTCATCGCCCTCATCGGCGCGCTCACCCGCACCGGGCTCGGCCGCCTCGGTCCGGCGCTGGTCCCCGCGTGGATCGGCGCCGCCTACTTCTTCACCTCCTCCACATCCTTCGCCAACCCCGCGGTCACCATCGGTCGCTCGATCACCGACAGTTTCTCCGGAATCGCACCCGCAAACGTGGCGGGCTTCATCGCCGCGCAACTGGTCGGCGCGGCGTTCGGCGCCGCGCTCACCGAACTCTTCTATCCGCGGGCCGGGGTCCCCGAGCCCCTTGACCTGCCGGCGCCGATCCATGGGGTCGCGCCCGACGGCCCATGACGGCACATGCTGGGGGACACTGGACTCCATGGCCGATCGTTCGCCCGCCGACGACCTGCTCGCGCGCGTCGGGGCCCGGCTGCGCGGAGACGGCGAGCGGTTGACGCGGCCACGGCGCGTCGTGCTCGCCGCACTCGCCGCGCCGGGGGGGCACCGGACCGTGGAGCAACTGGCCGAGCAGGTGGCGCGGATCGACCCCGCGGTGCACCTCGCGAGCATCTACCGCTCGCTCGAGGCCTTCGACCGACTGGGGATCCTGCAGCACGTGCACCTCGGGCATGGCAGCACGGCCTACCACCTCGTCGACGACCACGGCCCGCACGCCCATGCGCAATGCCGGGTCTGTCGGTCCGTGTGGGACGTGCCACCGGAGGTCCTCGACCCCGCGGCCCGGCGGCTGGCGGAGGCGCACGACTTCCTGCTCGACCCGACGCACGCTGCCCTCTCGGGGCTGTGCGTCAAGTGCCGATCCGACGGTCGACCGGCGGAGCCCGCGCAGGCCGACTGAGGCCCTGAGCCCGGCCGGTCAGTCGTCGGAGAGTGGGCGTTCCTTGGTGGCCAGTTCGCGCACCGCCTTCTCGATGGCCTGCTGCAACTCCGCCTCGGTGTGGCGCACCTTGCTCGAGAACTCGGCGATGGCCTGATTGCCCTGGTCGGGTGTGCGCCAGCGCGCGGTCGAGAGGCCGGCATCCTGGGCCCGCTTGATCGCCTCGCGGACCGTCTCTTCGGCCTCCTCCCGGCCGGTCCAGTGGGCCCCTTCGACCGACTTGCCGGGCTCGAGGTCCTTGTAGGTCTCGAAGAAGTGCTGGATCTCGAGCCGGTCGAACTCGCTGATGTCGTCGAGTTCCTGGATGTGGAACTTGCGCGGGTCACCCGCGGGAATGCAGAGGATCTTGTCGTCGCCACCGGCCTCGTCCCGCATGTGGAACATCCCGATCGGGCGAGCCCGCACGAGACATCCCGGCCAGGTCGGCTCGTCGAGCAGGACCAGCGCGTCCAGGGGGTCGCCGTCCTCGCCGAGGCTGTCCTCGACGTAGCCGTAGTCGCTCGGGTAGGCCATCGAGGTGAAGAGCATCCGGTCCAGCCGGATCCGCCCCGACTCGTGGTCGACCTCGTACTTGTTGCGGGCACCCTTGGGGATCTCGATCGTGACGTCGAACTCCACTGGTCCGTCCTTTCCTCGTGTCGCCTAGGCTCGTTCGACAAGTGTCCCGCATCCGGCGGGGTCGTGCGTGGGAGGGGTCCTCCGTGAGGCGCGTGCTCGCCGCCCTGAGCGCGGTGCTCCTCGTCGTGTTCGTCGCCGGGTATGCCGTGGCCGACGTTCTCGACCGGGTCCCCGGGGTGTTGACCCGGGCCGAGCCGATCCCCAGCGGTCTGCTCCCGATGCCGGCCCCGGCCCCCCAGAGCCCGGATCCGGTGGGGCCGGCGCCGGTGGCCTCCGCGCTGGACAACACCCTTTCGCCCCTCCTCGCCGATCCCGCCCTCGGCCGCGACACCGGCGTCGTCGTGCGGGACGCGCTGACGCAGCAGGTCATCTGGTCGCAGGGGGCCGACGAGCCGCGCGTCCTGGCCTCGCTCCAGAAGATCCTCGCCCTTCCCCTGCTCAGCAGGCTGCTTCCCTTGGACCAGCCGATGCACACGGTCGCGGTGGCCGGAGCCGGCTCCGGCGAGGTGGTGCTCGTCGCCGGCGGCGACACGCTTCTGGCGACCGGGGCGGGCGACCCCGCGGCGGTCGTCGGCCGAGCCGGCCTGGGCGACCTCGCCGCGCAGGTTGCCGCCGCGGCCCCAGCCGGACCGCTCACCGTGCGCCTCGACACCAGTTATGCGCGCGGGCCGCGAATCCTGCCCTCCTGGGACCCCGCCGATGTGGCGGGTGGGTTCACCCGCGGCATCGCCCAGATCGGACTGGCCGACCTGCGGCCGGTGGACGGGGTCGTCCCCAGAGTCGAGACCGACGATGACACTCTGGCGGCGTTCGCGGAGGCTCTCCGGGTCCGGGGTCGTGAGGTGACGGTCCCGCCGCGCGGTTCCGACCTGGCACCGAGCACGCCGGTCGTTCCGACCAAGGACGTGCTGGGCAGCGTCGCGTCGGCGCCGTATGTCGACGTCATCGATCTGGCCGTGGCGACGTCCGACAACGCCCTCGTCGAGAACCTGGTCCGGCAGGCGCTCATCATCGGGAAGTACGAGTTCCCCCCGAGCGGGGAGACCGGAGGGCCCGTGACCCAGCTCCTCAAGGATTTCGGGATCCCCACCGACGGCGTCCAACTCACCGATGCGTCCGGTCTGGGTCCGGGCCAACGCGCCCCCCTGTCCGCGATCGACGCCGTCCTCGGCACAGCGGTCGGGACGGAGGACCTGCCCCTGCGCCGGTTGGTCGCCCAACTCCCCATCGCGGGGGTGAACGGGACACTCCATGACCGGTTCACCGGTGACGACGTGACCTGGGCGGTCGGCATACCCCGGGCGAAGACGGGCACGCTCAGCGGGGTGTCGGCGCTCGCGGGCACCACGGTCGACGCCGAGGGTCGGCTGCTCACCTTCGCCGTCGTCGCGAACAGGGTGCCGCCGAACGCGGGAACGAAGGCCGCCCGGGCGGCGTTGGATCGCTTCGTTGCGGCACTGACCGCGTGTGGGTGTCGCTGACGCGGCGTCCAGCCGGCCGACCCCTCGGCCGTCCGCTCCTGGCCCCTGGAGGAAGCCGTGCCCACCCCCACCCTCGTCGACTGGGACTTTGCCAAGTCCACCGGTCGGACCCTCGTGTCCGCCGGTCCGGCCGTGTCCCCGGAAGAGGCCGCGGCGGAGGTTGCCGCCATCCGGGCGGCGGCCCGGGCGGCCCACGACCCGGTCGCGGAGACCTCGCGCCTGCACACCCCCGACGACGCGCCACCGGCCGTGGTCGTCGACCGCCCGACCTGGATCGCCGCCAACGCGGACTCGATGGCCGCCCTGCTCGGGCCGGCGATCGATGCGGTGGCGGCCAAGCGGGCCCACGCGCCTGGCCCGGCGGTCTCGGCCGTGGGGTCGAAGGTGACCGGCGCCGAGGCCGGTGCCCTGCTCGCCTTCATGGCCAGCAAGGTGCTCGGACAGTACGACCTGGCGCCCCAGGGGACACCGCGGTTGCTCCTCGTCGCCCCCAACCTCGTCCAGGTCCAACGGGACCTCGACGTCGACGCGGCGGACTTCCGGGCCTGGGTGTGCATGCACGAGGAGACCCACCGGGTGCAGTTCACCGCGAACCCCTGGTTGCGGGACCACCTGATCGCGCAGGCGCGCAGCCTGACCGTCGACCTCGCGCCCGACCCCGAGGCCATCCCGGACCTGGCCAGGCAGATCGCGCAGCGACTGCCCGAGGCCTTCGGTGAGGGCGGCGCCGGACTGGCCGACCTGCTGACCACCCCGGAGCAGCGCGCCCAGCTGGCTCGCATGACGGCGATCATGTCCCTGCTCGAGGGTCACGCCGACGTGGTCATGGACGACGTCGGCCCCGCGCACATCCCGTCGGTCGCCGAGATCCGCGCCAAGTTCAGCGAACGTCGGAAGGGGGCCGGTGCCATCGACCGGTTGCTGCGCCGACTGCTCGGACTCGAGGCGAAGATGGCCCAGTACCGCGACGGTGCGGCCTTCGTCCGCGGGGTCCAGCAGGCCGTCGGGGTCGAGGGCTTCAACGCGATCTGGACGTCTGAGCAGACCCTGCCCCTTCCCGAGGAGATCGCCGACCCGGTCGCATGGGTCCGGCGCGTCCACGGCTGACCGTTCGCCCAGCACAATGGCCGGTATGCCCGGTCCCGATCCCGCCACGGCCGCCATCCGGTCAGCGGTCCGCCCGATCGTCGCGGGGCGTCTGCCGGGCGACCTGGTCCTCGTCGCCCTGAGCGGGGGCGCGGACTCGATGGCCCTCGCGGCAGCGACGGCTTTCGAAGGCGCCTCGGCGGGGGTGCGGGTGGGCGCGGTCGTCGTCGATCATGGACTGCAGGACGACTCGGCGACCGTGGCCAGCAGGGTCGGTGAGTGGGCGGGCCAGCTCGGCCTGGCTCCCGTCGAGGTCGTGCAGGTGCATGTCACGGCCACGGGGACCGGGCTGGAGTCGGCGGCCCGCGAGGCGCGCCACGCGGCGCTGGACGCCGCGGCGGATCGGTGCGGCGCCGCGCTCGTGCTGCTCGGGCACACCCTCGACGACCAGGCCGAACAGGTGCTCCTGGGGCTGGCGCGCGGCTCGGGGGCTCGCTCACTGGCCGGTATGCCGGCCGCCCGCGGCCGCTTCGCCCGTCCCCTTCTCGGGGTGTCCCGGCAGCAGACGAGGCAGTCCTGTGCGGCGCAGAACCTCCCCTGGTGGGACGACCCGATGAACGAGGACTCGGCCTACCTGCGGGTGCGGGCGCGGCGGGGGGTGGCCGACCTGGAGCGCGATCTCGGCCCGGGTATCGCCCCCGCTTTGGCCCGATCCGCCGACCAGTTGCGCGAGGACGCCGACCTCCTCGACGCCCTCGCCGATCAGGCTCTCGAGGCCCTGCTGCACCCCCACTCACCCGCCCCACCCGCCCCCTC
>WBZS01001457.1_pt1 | contig 18781 bp, 18 predicted proteins | sample 5204201 | NCBI WGS metagenome assembly WBZS01 (sample SAMN12344357, study PRJNA552823) | activated sludge metagenome | biome: Activated sludge suspended growth; feature: Nitrification reactor; material: Wastewater; isolation source: activated sludge from nitrification reactor of wastewater...
GTTCGGGGATCGGGGCTGGGCAGGCGTGGGCGTGGCCGCTGATCGTGGACGGCATCATCGTCGTCGCGACCGTCGCCGTCGTCGCTCTCGCCGGGCAACGCTCCGCCTGGTACCCCTGGGCACTCCTCACCGGCGGCGCGCTCGTCTCAGTCACCGCGAACGCGATCCACGCCGTCGTCGCAGCCGACCCCGACGTACCCGGCATCCTCGCCGCCTCCGTCGCAGCCGTACCCCCGGTCGTGCTGCTCGCGATCACCCACCTCACCGTCATCCTCACCCGCACCCCGGTTCCCGCCTCGGAACCGGAGACACCTCGCCGACCTCCGGTCGCCGTGCTCGCCACCGCTTCGGCGGACCCAGCGCCGGATGAGCTGGCAGCGGTGCCCGCGTCACTTGGCGTCGCTGAGCTGGCGTCCGCTCCTGCCGGCGCCGGCCCGCTCGATCCGGCGGATCGTCGGGCGTTGGGGTGGGAGCTGCACGAGGCGGGGTGGTCGAACAAGCGGATTGCACGCGAGCTCGGCGTGCATCCCTCGACCGTGGGCCGCTGGTTCACCCCCGCACACCTCACTACTGACAGCACCGAATCCGCCGACGAGCGGGAGGAGACAACCCCATGAACACCACCGACAAGCAGCACACCGACCCCCGCCACGATCCGCAGCGCATCGTGCCGACCCCAGCAGACGAGGCACTCTCCGTGCCTCGCGACCGCCCCGAGCCTGCCCTGGAGGCAGCGACGACGCCGGAGGCGGTGCGGGCGGCGCAGGTTGCCCGCACCGAGAAGCACCACGCCGCCGTGAATCGTGGCCGGGGTGTGGAGTGGGTACGTCCGACCGATCTGATGGCCCGTCATTCGGCGAACGTCGCCGGGCGCGGACTGGACTTCCAAGCCGAACTCGCCCGCCGCACCCGCACGCCGCTGCGGATCGGGATGAAGGCCGCACGAGACCGGGCACGTCGCCTGCCGCCGATCACGGCGTTCGGTCGGCGCACCGTCACCACCTCGGCCCCTGTGCGGCCTGGGGTCGGAATCGGGTGAAGGTGGCAGGTCGTGGTCCAGACGGCAACTGCAGAGGCAGGGGCGCGTTCGTGGGAGCGGGCGCGCACCTACCTGCCAGGAGGTGCCGACACCATGACCACAACCACCAACCCCAGCGTCGAGGCCGAGGATTTCACGACCGGCGAGGGCCTGCGGGCTCTGCTGCACCGGCTCCACCACGGTGGTGAGGATGCCTGGGTCAATGATCCGGTCGCGCGCGATCTAATGGGGTTCGCCGCCGAGAAGTACAAGGCGCTGGCGCGCAAGCACCGCCTCGATACCTGGGAGGCGGTCGCGGCGGCGTTCGACGCGATGCAGAACCGCTCCACCCGTGAAGCCAACGATCCGTGGGCGATCATCACCCACGCCGTGCGGATCACCTGCATCTACGAAGAACGAGCCCAAGGCCTCCTCTGCTCGGTGCACCAGGCCCGCCGCTCCCACGTCTCCGCGTTCCACGACCCCGAACGGTTCTCCGACCGCGACACCGCACTGTCCGACTACCACCCCGCGCTCCAGGTCACCGACGATCTGGCCAGCGACACCGAGCCCGATCCGCACGACCTGTTGGGGTCGGCGCAGGCCTGCATGTCGGCCACGTCGGCGGCGGAGGACGCGATTGCGTTGCTGTGCCTGCTCGACTGGCCTGCTGATGTTGCGCGAGCTTCGGTCGAGCACGTCTGCGGCGCACTCACCAAAGCCGGGACCCGCCAGTCCGCGTACGAGGCGTTGCGGAAGGATAGGCATGCCCGCGCGCTGCTCGACCTGCCCCGCCGCACCTGGACCGCGCTGCTGCGCGCTTTGCTCGGGAACCCGCACCCCGCCTACGCGGCCACCAGCGCGGGTCGTGGGGTGCTGCTGCGGCTTCTCCTCGGGGAGACCTTGGAACTGCTGCTGCGCGACGACGACCTGATCCTCGCCCTCGCGCTCGCGGCCCCCAGGCATCGGGGCGGTGACCGGAGATGACGGACCCGCAGACCGGTATCCAGCTCGACCGGGCCGTCGATTCCCTGATCGTCGGCAAGCGCCACCGCATCGACCTCGGAGACATCGACACCCTCGCCGCCTCCATCGACCGCGACGGCCTGCTCCAACCTCTGACGATCACCATCGACGGCGTACTCGTCTGCGGGGCACGCCGCCTGGCGGCGATCAAGATGCTCGGCTGGCGCACCGTCAGCGTCTGGGTCCGCGGCGGACTATCGGACCGGCTCGGGAAGCTCTTGGCCGAGCAGGACGACAACATGCTCCACAAGCCCTACAACCAGCTCGAAGCGGCCGGCCTGTACCGCGAGATCAAGGAAGTCATGGCCGAAGACGCCGCCCGCCGGAAGTCCGCCACCCAGTTCAGCGCCGAGAACCAGCCCGGAAATGACGGTGGTGGAAAATTTCCACCACCGTCAAGCGGCCCCACTGGCAAGGCGCGGGAACAGGCAGCGGCGATGATCCCCGGCGGCGCGTCGTACAAGACGCTGGAGAAGGTCGGCTACATCGAAGAGATCGCCGCCAACCCCGCCCAGCCGGAGTCGCTTCGGGCGGAGGCTGCGACGGCGTTGGAGCGGATCGAAGCAGGCGACCCGGTACATCCCCTCTACCAGGCGATCCGCCAGAGCGCCGATGCTGCGCGTGAGGTGCGCGAGGCGACGATGCACGCCCTCGCCGAGGATGCCGTCGCCCGCGCCAACGCGATGAAGAAGGGCAAGAAGCCCAAGCACCGCCCCAAGCCCGCGCTCCTCGATGATGCTCCGCCGGTTCGGTATCCGGTGCGGGCGTTCGTCCAGACCTGGGGCGAACTCGCCAGCTGGTGGACCCATTACGACATCGCCATCCTTGCCGTCGAGCTGACCGACGACCAGTACGAGAACTTCCTCACCGTCGCCGAAGCCACCGCCCGCTTCGCCGACGACCTCCACACCGCACGCGAAACCCTCCTCGGTGTGAAGCCGGTCCTGCGCGCCCTCTGAGATTCCACCGCCGCGTGGTTGGCGGATGTGTACCTGCCAGGCATGAGCCCTGCATCCGCTGATCCCAAGTCCCGCCGCCGACTCGTCGCCCTCGTCGCCGCTGGCATCGTCCTGCTGCTCCTGGCCGGGGTAGGCGTCTACGGACTCCTCATCGGCCCCCGCAACCCGAGCACTGACGATCCGCGCCCCGAGCCGTCGCCGACCGTGACCACGCCCCAGTCACCGGGACCGTCAACGCCACCGCTGCCGAAGGTTCCAGCGGTGCCGCGCTCGACCGATCCGGTCACCTTCGCCGAAGGCGTCGCCACAACCTTGTTCGCCTGGGACACCGCGCTGGGGCTGTGGCCACTGGACTACACCTCGGCGATCCTCGCCGTCGGTGACCCCTCCGGGGACGAGCAGGCAGGTCTGGCCTCCGACATCGCCACCTATTTGCCGAACCGGGACGCCTGGATCGAACTGCGCCAGTACGCCACGACCCAGTACCTCGTCATCGACACCTTGTTCGTCCCTGATGCGTGGGCCGACGCCGTGGCGCAAGCGCAGCCTGGGCAGATCGCCCCCGGCACGACCGCGGTCACGATCGAGGGCACCCGCCATCGCTCCGGCGTCTGGAACGGCCAGCCCGTCACCTCCGAGCACGCGGTCGCGTTCACCGTGTTCGTGGTCTGCGCCCCGACGTACCCGACCTGCCACTTGCTGCGGCTGTCCCAGCTCGACAACCCCCTCCGCTGAGGTGCCACTGTGTTCCGCAAAGCCGCCATCGCCGCCATCGCATTCATGTTCCTCGCGCCGTCCGTCATCCTGCTCGGGATCGGGGCACTGATGAACCCAGCCGCCGCGAACTGCGCCGTTTCGACGGGCACCGTTCACCTCGGGCCTGTGCCGGATTCGCTGACCGTGACGACGGCGAACGGTGAGACGTTCACGCTGAACCGGCAGCAGCTCACCCATGCCGCCACGATCATCGCCGTCGGCAACAGCACCGACGGCGTGGGCAGGCCGGGGATCAAGATCGCGCTCATGGCAGCGCTCACCGAGTCCACGCTGCGGATGCTGTCGAACACCGGCACCTACCCCGAGTCCGCGAACTACCCCAACGACGGCAACGGCTCCGACCACGACAGCCTCGGCCTGTTCCAGATGCGGCCACAGTCGGGCTGGGGTTCGGTCGCCGAGCTCATGGACCCCACCTACCAAGCGCGGGCATTCTTCGGCGGCCCGACCGGCCCGAACTACCCCTCGCCGCGCGGTCTGCTCGACATCCCCGGCTGGCAGCAGATGGACCCCGGCGAAGCCGCCCAAGCCGTCGAAGTCTCCGCCTACCCCGACCGATACCGCAACTACGCACCCGTCGCCGACACCATCCTCACCACCCTCACCACCAGCGGCACTGCGCCTGCGGGCGCCGGCGGTCCCGTGATCTCGTCGTCGCGGGTGGTGTTCCCCCTCCCCGAGGGGACCTGGGTGGCGACCTCGCCGTTCGGGATGCGCGTGCACCCGATCACCGGCGAGTACAAGCTGCACACCGGAGCGGACTTCGGAGCCGCCGATGGAACCCCGATCCTCGCCGCCGCCGACGGCACCGTCACGGTCGCCGAGTTCACTGGCGGATACGGCGGACTCATCGTCATCGAGCACACCATCGATGGCCAGAAGATCGCCACGGCGTACGCCCACATGTGGCAGCACGGCATCCACGTCAAAGCAGGTGACCAGGTACGGGCGGGCCAGCACATCGGCGACGTTGGGAGTTCGGGCTACTCCACCGGAGCACACCTGCACTTCGAGGTGCGTCAAGGCGGCACGAACGGCGATTTCTTCGACCCCGCCGCTTGGCTCAACCAGCACGGCGCCGCGAACCTCCCTGAAGCGACCAGCGGATCACCCGCCGCGTGCCGTACGGCGGGAACCGCAGGACCGGCCACCGGCGTCGATGGCGACCCCGACCGTCTCGTCGACAATCCCACCACAGGCGGGAAGATCACCGCTCGGCTGCTGCACCTCTACCAACAGACCCTCGCCGCGTTCCCCGACACCGGCTGGGGCTGCTACTCACCGCGCCCCGGCACCAAGTCCGAGCACCCCCTCGGGCGGGCGTGCGACATCACCTTCGGCAACCGGATCGGCCAACGCCCCAACCCCGCCCAGCTCGACGCCGGATGGGCCGTGACGAACTGGATGAAAAACAACGCGAGTGTCCTCGGCGTCGAGTACCTCATCTGGCAAGGCCGAATCTGGTCCGTCAGCCGCGACGCCGACGGCTGGCGCCCCTACAACGGCGGCGGCATGCACAACCCCGACGACGTGACCGGAGGCCACTATGACCACCTCCACGTCACCGTGAAAGCCGGGTGACCACGATGGGCGTCTTTCCCGACTTCGACGGCCTCGGCGGCATTGGGGATCTCCGTGCTGTCGTTGGCGCGCTCCTCACGTTCGTCCTTATCGTGGCGGTGCTCATGTTGGTCGTTTCAGCGATCGTGTGGGCTGTCGCATCCGCCCACGGCAACTACTCCACCGCAAGCAAAGGCCGCGTCGGCGTCCTCGTGTCGGTCGGAGCCGCAGCACTCGCCGGAGCGGGAGTGGCGTGGATGAACTGGCTCATCAACCTCGGCCAACAGCTCTGATTCGCCGTCTCGACGATGCCCGCGCCCGTCATGGCGTGGGCATCGCTATCTCTCGGTTCGGGTGTTCCAGCGCACCTGTGGCGTGTACCCCGTCTGTGCATCCGCGCTGGCGGGCCGACCGCCCGCGTCAAGGAGACCTACCGTGTTCGATCTGCTCACCACTACCGTTCTGTCCGCCGTCGGCCTGGTGCCGATGGACATCAACATCGACCCCAACACCAACGGGCTGCCGGGGATCAACCAGCTGCGCACCATCGTCGGCGCGGTGATGACCATCGGCCTGATCCTCTCCGTCCTCGCACTGATCGTCTCGGCGATCGTGTGGGGCTTCGGAGCGAACTCCAGCAACCCTCACCTCGCCAGCAGGGGGAAGATCGGCGTCCTCGTCTCCTGCGGCGCGGCGGTGATCTGCGGCGCGTCGGTGACGCTCATCAACTTCTTCTGGAACGTCGGACAGCAAGTCTGACCCGCACCGTCGAGAGGGTTGGTGGTTCGTGATGAGCGTGTGCGACATCCCGGTGATCTCCTCGGTCTGTGATGCCGTCGGCGAAGGGGCCGCCACGCTGGTCGCGGCCCCGTTCGACTGGCTCGCCCAAGCCATGGGAGCTGCCGCGGGCTGGTTGTTCGAGGCGGTCTGGTCGGTGTTCGACACCACCACCCTCGTCGATGTCACGCGGCCCGGCTACGTCAGCGTCTACAACCTGCTGTTCGGTGTCGCGGTGTTCGTGATGCTGATCTTCTTCTGCCTCCAACTCATCACCGGCCTCATCCGCCGCGACCCCACCGCCCTCACCCGAGCCGCCCTCGGCCTCGCGAAATCAGTGCTCGGGTCGTTCGTCGTCATCACCCTGATGGCGCTACTTCTGGAAATCGTCGACCAGCTGTGCATCGGGATCGTCCAAGCCGCAGGCGAGACCACCGAGTCGATGGGCGACAAGATCGCCCTGCTCGCTACCGGTCTGGTCGGGATCAACATCGCCGCCCCCGGTGTCGGGGCGATCATCACGATCTTCATGGCCGGACTCGCGATCACCGCCGCCGCCATCGTCTGGCTATCCCTCCTCGTACGCAAAGCCCTGCTGCTGGTCGCGATCGTGTTCGCCCCACTCGCCTTCAGTGGGGCGTCGTGGGACGCCTCGCGGGGGTGGATTGGGAAGTGGGCGATGTTCGTCGTCGCGCTGATCTGCTCCAAGCTCGTCCTCGTCGTGATGTTCCTGGTCGCGATCACGCAGGTCTCGGCACCCATCGACGCCGACCTGGCCTCGATCAGCGACCCCATCGCCGGGATCGTGCTGATGGCGATGGCCGCGTTCGCCCCGTACCTGACCTACAAGTTCATCGCGTTCGTCGGCTTCGACATGTACCACGCGATCGGCTCTGAACAAGACGCCAAACACGCCCTCAACCGACCTATCCCAGTGCCCGGACGCGGCGCGGGCGGCGGAGCCGAGCCGAAGAAGGTACTCGACGGCGCAGGCAACACCGGAAGCGGTGGCGGTGGTGCTGGCCGTGGAGGCAGCGGGAGCGCGCCACCCGCGCCGAAACCTACGCCCGCAGCATCGACAGGAAGCGTGGCAGGCGCATCAGGCGGAGCGGCTGCGTCTGGTGGCGGTGCTGCCGCAGGTGGTGGTGGTGCTGCTGCGGCGGCTGGCCCTGCCGCCGCGGTGGTGGTCGGGGCGCAGGTCGCCAAGGGCGCCGCCACTGCCGGACCGAAAGCCGGAACCGCGCTCGGCGCCCAGGGCGAGCATGCCGCGGACGCCGCCGCCCAGACACCACCGCCACACCCAGCGAGCGCAGCGCCTGGCGTGCCTTCTCAGGTCGCGCCGCCCTCGTCGAGTCCGGCACCACAGGCGCCAAGGAGTGACCCCGCACCACCGCCACCGGCCCCGAAGCCCAGCACACCGCCTGCGCCACGAGCGCCGAAGGAGTAGACCCGTGTCCACGAACCAGACCCAGCGCAGCACGGGCGATCTCGTGCCGGTGAAGTTCTCCCGCCTCACCCGCCGAGGCATTCTCCTCGGCCTCTCCCTGACCCAGCTCATGACCCTGGCCATCGGCGGCGCGACCCTGATCGTCGCGTTCTACGCCGGAGGCGGGGTGCTGCTCGCCTACACCGCCCCCGTCTGGGCGCTGTCGGCTGCGCTGACCTGGATACCCATTGCAGGTCGGCCCATCGTCGAGTGGCTGCCGGTCGCGTGCTGGTGGCTGTGGCGCACCACCGGCGGCCAGCTCTTGTATCGGCGAAGGATCGTCACACCTCGTCCGGTTGGGACGCTCGCGCTGCCAGGAGATATGGCCAGGCTGCGGGAGTTCGACGACCCCGACACGGGGGCCGGGATGGTCCACGACCCCCACGCCGCCACCTTGACCGTGGTCTGCGAGGTCACCCATCCCGCGTTCGTGCTCCTCGACCCTGGCGAACAAGAGCGCCGCGTCACCTCCTGGGGTCGAGTGCTCGCGACCGTGTGCCGCTCCGGCCGCGTCGCCACGCTTCAGGTGTTGGAGCGGACTCTGCCGGACTCCGGTACCGGGCTTGCCGAGTGGTGGGCTGCGCACGGCACGCCGGACGGGTCATGGGCCGCTGACACCTACGCCGAGCTGATCGAACGCGCCGGACCCGCAGGCGAACGCCACGCCACCACCCTGTCCCTCTCCTTGGATATGAGGACGGCGGCTCGGCAGATCAGAACCGCCGGGGGCGGCATCCGGGGTGCGGCAAACGTGCTGCGCCAAGAGATGAACACCCTCGTCGCCGCGCTCCGTTCCGCCGACCTCGCACCGTCGGGCTGGCTCACCCCAGGCCAGATCGCGGTCATGCTGCGCTCCGCCTACGACCCCGCCATCGCCGCCACCCTGGAACGCCACGGCCAACTCGGCCAATCTCTCGCCACGGCGGGTCCGGTCGCGGTCACCGAGACCTGGGGACGGTTGCGCACCGACTCCGCGCACCACGCGGTGCTGTGGATCAGCGAATGGCCGCGCTCGCTGGTGTATCCGGGGTTCTTGTCGCCGGTGCTGCTGTCTACCGGTATTCAGCGGTCGTTCTCGCTGATCTGCACGCCAATGCGATCCGACCAAGCCGCCCGAGACATCCGCAAGAAGAAGGTCGAGCACATCTCCGACCAAACCCAACGAGCCAAGATCGGCCAGATCGAAGACGCCTCCCAGACCGCCGAATACCACGACGTGCTCCAACAAGAAGCCGACCTCACCGCCGGCCACGGCATCCTCCGCTACACCGGACTCATCGCCATCTCGGCACCCACCGTGGAGGAACTCGACGCCGCCGTGGCTGCGATCGAACAGGCTGCGATCCAAGCCTCGTGCGAGACACGGCTCCTCGTCGGACAGCAGGCCGCCGCGTTCACAGCTGCTGCGTTGCCGCTCTGCCGGAAGGTCTAGGAATCGATGGCGGCACTTGGTGGTGCGGTCGGTGCGATCGTTGCCGGGGCTGGGATTGCATGCGGTGTTCCCTCGGAGAGAACCGCGGCCAGGCAGTCGATGTCCTCGTGGGCGGCGGCGTCAGGGAACATCCAATGGAGGTCCCGCTGCTCGGTGGTCACGTCGATGGTCGGTCGGACGCCCGCTCCGCGCGAGGAGCGGCCGCGCACGTTACGAACCTCATCCAGCGAGTAGATTGCGCCGAGTTCGCCTCGTTTTAGGAGGTTCCCTGGGTTGGCTGTGATGATCCGTCGATCGGTTACCGCTACGAAGGTACTCGACGCGAACTTCTCAACGATGGCACTGGCTCTTCCCGGCGTGAGCGCGTCCCAGGTCGCGTCAACTCGTTTAGCGAGAATCGCTGGCACGACTCCGGCGAAGTTGTGAGTTCCCACCTCGTAGGGGAAGGCCACGCTGCGAAGTGCCTCACCGTCCTCAAGAAACCACCGGAGGATGTGCAGGTAGGGATCGAGCTCAAGCCCCTCGGGCGCGCATACGGTCTCTGGGACCGCTGGCATCTCGACTGCTGGCTGGAGGATGTTGGCCAAGGGTTCGATGGCTTCGAGGAGCTGTCTGCATGTGAACTGGGACGCCTTCGCGTCCTTCCGCTTCTTCGTGAGCGGCACGGTGGCGCGACCGGGTAGCTCGGCAATGATCCGCAACTCGCGCACGAGTGACTCGGTCAACGATCGGACTTCGGAGAGCGACTTGTCGATCTCGGCCGGCGTGTTCCTGGCGATCCGGTCGAAGAGCTGCGCTTCGCTCTCGTCATTGGTGCTTCGTGTTCTGGCGAGGGCCGCCCGGACAGCCTGGTACTCCGCGTGGGTCTTCAGCGAGCTGAGCAGCGCGTAGGTATCGAAGACGATTGCCTCGGCGTTGGATTCGAGGTACTGGCGGCGGGCGCGACCCTCCACCTTCCCGAGCTCCTGGACGTGGCCGGCCACGTTCTTGCGGTACAGCTTCAGTTGCTTGCGGATGTTGGGGCCACTGGGAGCGATGGGCTCCCAGACAGAGTCTGTGATGGCGTCGAGTTCGCGGGTCTCCTTGACCGCCTCATCGACGGACTCCGCCAGACCTTCAAGCTCTGCCCATTGCTCGTTTCGGATGGCCTTGAGCGTTTGCGTCGTGAGCTGGATGTTGGAGCGGACGAGGCCGGAAATCTCGCCGAGCTGCATTTGGAGCGCGATCATTGCGACGGCCGGGCCGATGGCTGCGATCGCCGTCGCGGCTGTCATAGAGGCGGGGATGAAACGTGCCTGGGCGACCAACTCACCGTTCTTGAAGATCGCCCCGAGCTTGGCGCCGTCCTTCGCCGCCATCTGCCCGCCGCTCTTCAGCAGAGACAGAGTCGCATCGTTGACCCGGAAGAGGCCTTGCGCGCTCGACACTGCCTCCGCGACGTTTCCGACGATAGTGCCTGCGTTGCCGAGCGAACCCAGAGCGGTCGAGAGCTGCGCGCGATCGAATGACGGCACCATGTCAAGGCTGATGAGTTCAAGGCCGTCGGGGACTTCGCCGAACACGACTGCGACACCGGGCGTCACCTCGACGAGGGTCGTGGACGCTGCGAGTTCAAGCGCGTCGGACCTGATCTGACCGTCTTCGTCGGTTGGCCCACCAATGGCCTCGTCGCTGCCGGACTCGTCGCGCGCGTCGTCCATGTGGGCTCTCCTTCTCGCCGGTGACTGCCTCGTGCCTCCCTCCGACGCCTCCACCAAGTATGTCAGCCACCTCCGACAACGCCCGGGGCATTGCAGCACACCTCCTCATCACACGACTTTGCGAGGAGGCCGACCATGCCCACGTTCTTTGACTCGACTGCCGACGCGGCTGAGGCGTCCGAGGCTCTGCGGGGTCTCGCGCATGCGAGCCGCACGTTCGATCAGCCCGCGCAGATGTACGGGGTGATCGGTGACCTGTCTTCGGGTATGCGGTCGCTGCGCCAGGTGCTGGAACAGCTCGCTGACGTGCACGAGAGGAAGGTCGCGCATGCGTTCAACGACGACGGCGGCCACGCCGCGGGTGTCCGGGATGCGCTCGCGACGGCGGAGGAGCTGCGCCGGTCTGCGCGTCTGGTGGATCAAGCCTACGACCGGCTCGCTGAGGCGTTCGTGACGGCGGGGCGGATCGCGTGGCATCCCGAACCCGCCATCGAGGAGGTGGTGCCGTCGCGGTGGATCAACGTGGTGTTCCTTCAAGGCGACGAGGCCGACCGTCCGTTGCGCATCCTCGGCGAGCTGGGTCACGTCGATGCGGTGGACTACCTCGCCCAGTGGGACTACGGCGAGGAGACCACGCAGGCGGCGTTGGAGAACGGGTACGTCTACGACGAACCCGGCGAGGGCACCAACGACCGGGTGATGATGTCCGGCGACTACGCACTGGTCGTCAACCCGCACGTCGGGTACGTCTCACTGCTGCGCCGCCACCCCGAACCCGACGCGAGCGCCGAAGCGATCGATGAGCCGTCGCCGACACGGGACGGGCCGGAACTGCTGGTCTCGTACTCCTCGCCGGGTGCTCCGAAGCGACGTGACGTGCCGTCGCCGAAGCAGGGGCGGTCGTGGTTCGAGCCCGCCAAGATCACCGCAGTCCGCGAGTCCCGAGGGCTGGGACTGTGAACCAGGATCGAGAGCGACTGCACACTGCCGTGCTGGTCGCGCCGTCGAAGGAACGCCGCAAGCTCCGCAAACAGCGCCGCCGCGCGGAAGCCCGGCTCCACGCAGAGCAACGCAAGACCGAACTCGCCGCCGCGAAAGCACGGGTGGAGGCGGAGCGGGCGGAGCGGCGCGCCACGATCTACCTGCCCAAGAGCGGCGAGGCGGGTGCGGCGCAGCTCAGGACGCCGGGACGGTTCCGGCTCCCGCGTCACCAGGACACCTCCGCGACGTTGGCGGGGGCGTATCCGTTCGTGGCAGAAGGTGGTCTCGGTGCCGATGGTGTGTTCGTCGGCCAAGACCTCTACTCCGGCGGCAGCTTCGTGTACGACCCGTGGGTGCTGTACGCGCGCGGCATCATCACCGCCCCCAACGTGGTGCTGGCCGGGATCGTCGGCTCCGGCAAGTCCTCGCTCGCGAAGTCGCTCTACACACGGTCGTTGCCGTTCGGGCGGCGCGTGTATGTGCCCGGTGATCCGAAGGGCGAGCACACTGCCGTCGCCAACGCTGTCGGCGGCCGGGCCATCGTCCTGGGCCACGGCCTCAACACCCGCCTGAACCCCCTCGACGAAGGGCACCGCCCATCCGGGTTGTCGGACGAGCAGTGGGCCTCCACCGTCGCCGCCCGACGCCGTGATCTGATCGGCGCGCTCGCCGAGACCGTGCTCGCGCGCGGGCTGTCGCCGTTGGAGCACACCGCGATCGACCTGGCATTGACGCAGACGGTGCGGGAGAACGAGGTACCGATCCTGCCGATGGTCGTTGACCACATCCTCAACCCCAGCACCGACCCCGACGGACGTCTCGCCGAAGACGGCCGCCTCGTCGGCCACGCCCTACGCCGTCTCGTCGCCGGTGACCTCGCGGGACTGTTCGACGGCCCCTCCACCGTGACGTTCGACCCCAGTCTGCCGATGATCTCCCTCGACCTGTCACGAGTCACGGAGAACTCGACGCTCATCAGCGTCTTGATGACGTGCTCGTCGGCGTGGATGGAATCCGCCCTGCTCGATCCGAATGGTGGGCAGCGATGGGTGATCTACGACGAGGCCTGGCGACTCATGTCCCACCCCGCGCTGCTGCGGCGGATGGACGCGCACTGGCGGCTCGCCCGGCACTACGGGATCGCGAACATGCTGATCTTCCACAAGCTCACCGACCTCGACAACGTCGGCGACCAAGGCTCCGCCATGCGCTCCCTCGCCAACTCGTTGTTGGCGAATGCGGAGACGAGGATCGTGTACCGGCAGGAATCCGACCAGCTCGGACCCACCGCCCAAGCCCTCGGCCTGACCGGCACAGAGCAGCAACTCCTCCCGAACCTCGGCGTCGGCCAAGGCTTGTGGCGCATCAAGGCCAGGAGCTTCGTGACCCAGCACCAGCTCCACCCCGCCGAGCTCGCGCTGTTCGATACCAGCTCTCGCGCGGCTGGAGGTCACCGATGAACCTCTCACGCCCACACCACTCCCGCGACCAGGAACCTGAGGTGCCTGTCGATCTGCCGAACGTGGTCGTCACCGTCGCCGCGGACGGCACTCTCACCGCAGCCGTCGACGGCATCGCCCACCCGCAACCTGCTTCAGGGACGTGGACTCGGGCGACGTTCGGACCGCTGATGGACGAGATCACGAAAAACCGCACCGTCTCGGTCAGGGTCGAGGTCCGCGAGTGCGACGGCGGCGTGTTCACCGACATCATCCACGCCCGCAAACCAACCCCACCCGCACGAGCGGCCGAGCAGGAACCGGTCCCAGGCACGCGGCGAGGTCGCCGAGCCGCCGCACCGCGAGAACTGCGGCTCATGGAGATCGACGGCGAGGGGTTCGTGCCGGGTGAGGATGTCGCCGTCGCGGTCATCGTGAGCCACACCGACGCCGCCGGAACCGGCACCGCTCGGGCGCTGGTCGATCTCGACGACCTCCCGCCCGACGCGACGGGCGAGGTGATCCTCTTCGGGCGCATCTCAGGCACGACCGCGATTCGGCGGCTGCGATGAACCCGAAACAGGGCGGGAGCATGGGCGACGAACTCACCAACGCCGCCCTCATCGCCCTGATCGGAGCCTTCGGCCTCGCACTCATCCTGCGCGGCGCCGGATCGGTCGCCGCGTTCCTCTCCGGCACACCCCAACCGACGGCAGGACCGGCGTCGGGGCTCGGCGTGCTATTCAACCCCGCCGACCCCGCCGGTGTGCTCGACGCAGAAGGTCTCAGCCCGGTCGTCTACTGGGCCGTCACCACCCTGTTGCTCGCTGCGCTCGTCGCCGGTGTCGCGTGGGTGTGGATGCTGCTGCGCCGCCACAGCCGGAAGATCGAGACCGACCCGCACCGCCTCGCCGGGATCGCCACCACGCACGAGGTCAAGACCACGGCATCCGCGAAAGCACTCCTACGCCGCGCCGGAAACCTGCGCCCATCCCTGACCACGCCAGCGCCCGGGGATGTCGGCTATCTCCTCGGCACGAGTCGGGGCACCGGGGTGTGGGCATCGGTCGAGGACTCGATCCTGCTGATCGGCCCGCCCCGCTCGGGCAAGACTCTCCATGTCGTGGTCAACGCGATCCTCGACGCACCCGGCGCTGTCGTCACCACCTCGACGCGACCGGAGAACCTGACCGCGACGCTCCGCGCCCGCCGACGCACTGGCGGGCCGGTCGCGGTGTTCGACCCACAACACCTCGCCGAGGGCATCCCCACCGGGCTGCGCTGGTCACCCGTGCGCGGGTGTGAGGACCCGCTGACCGCGATGATCCGCGCCAACGGCCTCGCCGCCGCCACCGGTCTCTCCTCCGGCGGTGTCGAGTCCGGCGGGTTCTGGGAAGGCAAGACCCGCACCGCGCTCCAAGCGCTGCTCCACGCCGCCGCCCTCGACGGCCGTCCGCCCGCTGAGTTGTTCCGGTGGACCCTCGACCCCAGCTCTGCGGCCGAGGCGGTCGCGATCCTGAACTCGAACCCGAACGCCGCGATGGGGTGGGGCGACTCGCTCGGCGCGATGATCGACGCCGACCCCAAGACCCGCGACAGCATCTGGCAAGGCGTCTCCCTCGCCCTCGCAGCCCTCGCCGACCCCCGCGTGCTCGATGCCGTCACACCCGGACCTAACGAACAGTTCGACCCCGAAACCTTCCTCACCCAGCACGGCACGCTCTATCTGCTCGCCACCGGAGCCGGTGCCGGCGCGTCCGCGGCGCTCGTCGCAGCGTTCGTGGAAGACCTCATCGAAACCGCCCGCCGTCTCGCCGCCCGCTCACCCGGAGCCCGACTCGACCCGCCCCTGCTGCTGGCACTCGACGAGATCGGAAACCTCGCACCCCTGCCGTCGTTGCCGATGCTGATGGCCGAAGGCGGCGGCACCGGGATCACCACGATGCCGGTGTTGCAATCCCTCGCCCAAGCCCGGGACCGGTGGAGCGAGAACCAGGCCAGCGCGATCTGGGATGCCAGCATCGTCAAGATCGTCCTCGGCGGTGCGTCCAGCAGCCGCGACCTCCAAGACCTCTCCACATTGATCGGCGAGCGCGACGAATACACAGACTCGGTGACCCTCGGCGACCGCGGCACCCGCTCGAACCAGCGCTCTGTGCGGCGGGTTCCGATCCTGCCGCCCGACCGCATCCGCACCCTGCCCTTCGGCACCGGGATCACACTGCTGCGCTCCGCACCACCCATCGTCACCGACCTACGAGCCTGGCCCGACCGGCCCGACGCTGCCCAGCTCCGCATCGACCGCACCGAACTCGAAGCCCTCCTGCGCCGCCCCGCACCCTGACGCCACGGTCTGGGCGCCGGGAACGCACCTGCCTGATACAGCGGCCACAACGAGCTGGCCGCCTGAGATCAGGAGGAAAGGCTCATGGCCATTCGCACTCATCAGTCCATTTCAGGCTTCGTCGCCTCGGAGCCGCAGCTGAGCTACACCGAACGCGGGGATGCGCGGCTCTACATGAAGGTCGGCATCGAGCATTACCGCAAGGAGCTCGACAACACCTTTACGCAGTTGGAGACCACCTTCCACGACCTCATCGCATATCGCGGGGCCGCCGAGCAGGGGGCCGAGCGGATCGCCAAGGGCGACAACATCATCGCCGACGGCCGTGTGCGGGAGTACTCCTACGAGCGCAACGGACAGCGCTACGAAGGTGAAGAGTTCATCGCAACTCGCATCGGCCACGACCTGGCGCGCACGCGCTACGAGGTAGATCGAACCGAGCGCAGCTCTGGCCGAGATGGCGCAGCATTCGCCGCGCCACAGCGTCCCGCACCGTCGAACGCCGCGACCATCGGAATGTGAGCGGAGAAGCCATGACTGACTCGTTCGGCCCCGAACACGATGACCTGCCGCCTGAGGCAGAACCGCGGTCGCCTCGGTTCGATACTCCTGAGCCGCCGCACCCGGTCAACTGGAATCTGCTCACGGCCAATGATCTCGAAGCGGAGCTGCTCGAACTCAACCGCTGGGTGGATTGGCTTCGCCACACCTACGGTCTTCCGGCCAGTGTCGTGCCGCCGTACTGGCATCGGCACCCCGAACTCCTCTGGGAGCTGTCCGCGCTGCACCTGCACTGGTTGTCCGCCTACGACCCCGAGCAGGACGGCTCAGCACCCCTCGGGTGGCACCGCGACTTCGCAGACGCCCGCGCCCGACTTCGAGACTGGGTCGCGGCGTGCGGCACACGCCTCGACAGGGACCGCCCAACCCGCCAGACGAGCTGGCCCGGCGAAGACCCTGCTGCGCCCGTCGAGGACTCACCCATCACGAATCGCGACGAAGACTTCGTACGGTTCGTGCTCGATCAGGTCGCAGCGCGCCAGGAGGCCGAAGACGCCTTCTTCGCGGCCTTCGATCCGGACACCGGCGAGGTGTGAGTCATGGCGCGGCGGTACACGCGAAAGACTGGCCAGCGCCAGCAGAGCGAGCGCGAGCTGACGATCCGCGCCGACTTCCACGAACCACCCGACCTCGACAAGCTGAGCGAGCTGCTCATCCGTATCGCGCTCCAGCGGTCCGGGTCGTGCCCCTCGGGCGGATCGACCACACCGAAGCGTCCCCGTGCCTCGGTGGACCCCTCGTCGTAGAATGTACGCATCCGTCGCGGATGGCGGATGTTGTGGTCCTAGCGCTTCGTCCTCGTGGCGAGGCAAAGTAAACGTGGCCGGCTCGGCCTAGTCCTACAGCCTTCGGGCTCTTCTCACGATCAACATCCGCCGTCACATCAGTCCGCGTCGGCAGGACCAGTGACTGTGGAGGAGAGCCATGACGACCACCGACGCGAACCGCGCCGTGATAGACAGCCTCGTAGCGCCGACGCCTTTCGTCGGCACGATCGCCGTCTCCTACCTCCGGGTCTCGACCAAGGAGCAGGCAGAGAAGGGCGGCAGCGCCGAAGGCTTCTCGATCCCAGCCCAGCGGGAAGCGAACCAGCGCAAGGCCGACCAACTCGGCGCGACCATCGTCGAGGAGTTCGTCGATGCTGGCGAGTCCGCTCGCAAGGCCGATCGCCCTGAGCTGATGCGGATGATCCAGTACGTCACGAAGTACAAGACGAACTACTGCATCGTCCACAAGGTTGACCGGCTGGCTCGCAACCGCGCCGACGACGTGACCATCCACCTGGCACTCAAGGACGCCGGGGTGACGCTGGTGTCGGCGACCGAAAACATCGACGAGACGCCCTCGGGGATGCTGCTGCACGGCATCATGTCGTCGATCGCCGAGTTCTACTCGCGCAACCTGGCCACCGAGGTCGTCAAAGGCCTGTCCCAGAAGGCTGCGCAGGGCGGGACGGTGTCGAAGGCACCCATCGGCTACCGCAACATCGGAGTGCGCGACGAGTTCGGTCGCGAGGTTCGCACCGTCGAACTGGACGAGGAGCGCGCACCGCTGGTTCGGTGGGCCTTCCAGCGGTTCGCGTCAGGCGACTGGACGACGAGCCAGCTCCACCACGAGCTGGTGGCCCGCGGCCTGACGACCGCACCTTCGCCGCGCCGTCCTTCTCGGCCAATCGGCAAGTCGTCGGTGCATCGGATGCTCACGAACCCGTACTACAAGGGCTGTGTCCGCTATCAAGGCGTCACCTTCGCCGGAGCACACGAAGCACTCGTCCCGAACGAGGTGTGGGATCAAGTGCAGACCGTGCTCGGCACTCACCGATCAGCGGCGGACGCGACGCAGGTGCATGAGCACTACCTGAAAGGAACGGTGTTCTGCGGGCAGTGCGGCTCCCGACTGATCGTCTGCAACGCGAAGAGCAGCCAGGGCACGATCTATCCGTACTTCGTCTGCGGCAGCAGGCACGGCGGCAGAGGCGACTGCACCCGCCAAGCGATGCTCATCGAGCACGTCGAGCGGCTCGTCGAGCAGTTCTACGATCACGTCCAGATCAGAGCGGAAACCAAGCACGCGCTCTCGTCCATGCTGCACGCGCGGTTCGACGAGATGATGTCCGAGGGTGCCGCGGAACTCGCGGACCTCGCCACACGTCGTGCCCAGCTCGAAGACGAGCAGGAAAAGCTGCTCCGTGCTCACTACGCGGGAGCGGTCCCGTTGGAGCTGCTCAAGCGGGAGCAGGATCGGATCACGGCATCGCTGGAGACGATCCAGAACCGGATCGACGCCCACCACGGCGAGTACGCTTTCGCCCGCGCGAACCTCGATGACTCGCTGACCCTGCTGTCGAACGCGGCCGACATCTACAAGACAGCCGACGACGCGAACCGTCGACTGTGCAACCAGGCGCTGTTCAAGGCGATCTACGTTGACGAGGACAACGACGTTCGGGTCGGCTACAAGACGCCGTACGACGGGCTGAGCATCGAAGGCTTGCAGGCCGACGCCCTCACCTGGGCCGCCGAGGCAAGAAAGTTGGGCCAGGCTCGAACCTCGACCAAGGGCGGTCCCTTGGTCGAAAGTTCAAACCTGACCCATTTGGGGTGAGTAACGGGACTCGAACCCGCGACATCCTGGACCACAACCAGGTGCTCTACCAGCTGAGCTATACCCACCATGTCGCGACGGCAGGCCGCCACGGCTAGGACAGTCTAGGCCACCGGC
>WBZS01001458.1_pt1 | contig 18780 bp, 22 predicted proteins | sample 5204201 | NCBI WGS metagenome assembly WBZS01 (sample SAMN12344357, study PRJNA552823) | activated sludge metagenome | biome: Activated sludge suspended growth; feature: Nitrification reactor; material: Wastewater; isolation source: activated sludge from nitrification reactor of wastewater...
CCGCCTAACGATCTACCGGAACGTCGAACCGCGCCGGTTGAAAGAAGACCACGTCGAGGCAATGGCGCTCGTCTGGGAAGCGCGTGACCTATCGGCGGGCACCATCGCTGTCTACCTCAGCTATCTCCACACCTGGTGCCAGTGGACAGGTCGCCCCCCGCAGACGGTGCGTGATGCCTCGTACTATTTTGGCGAGGACTCCGTGCTGGCCCATCGCCGGCAAGTGGCCGACTACGACCATAGCTGGATCGCAGCCGGCGTCGACCATGCGAAGGTCTTGCCGCGCATCGTCGAGATCTGTCCCTACGTGGGAATTCAGACGGAGTTCTCGTTGCAGTTCGCCCTCCGGCCAAAGGAGGCGCGCTGCACACGTCCTCACGAGGCCGTCATCCCGATCAGCGAAGCGATCCCCGAGGACATCCCGGACGGCTGCACGGCGACGCACTGCATGCGCGTCGAGTTTGGGACCAAGGGCAACCGGCCCCGCGATGTCCCGATCACCAACGAGGCCCAATGGGATCTGATCAACCGGGCGAAGGCGATGGTCGCCCCCGGCCAGCATCTGGGCCGTCCCGGGTTCTCATTGAAGGCGAACACGGCGCACTACTACCGGGTGCTGGCCAAGGTCGGCATCACCCGCAAGCTTGTCGGGACCAGCGGTCACGGCCTGCGTCACGAGCGGGCTGGCAACAAGTACCAGGCAGAGGCCGGCGTGCCGCCACCGGTGCGCGGCGGGGTCGCGCCGGATCGGGAGACCGACCGCAAAGCGCGGGCCGCTGTCGCCAAACTGCTCGGGCACAACCGCCCTCAAATCAGCAGCTGCTATCTGGGATCCCCATCCATTCGCTCGGCCGTCGACGCAGAAGAGCAAGCCGACACCGAACCTGGCGAAGCGAGCCTCCCATGACCGAAAGGTCGAAGATCACCGAGGCCTGCGCGGCGACAATCATCTTGGCCGGTATGACGACGAAGGATTTGGCCGGTGGGGAGGAGTCGGAGGCGGCGTAGCCGCCGCAGAGTCCTCCCCACCGGCGGCGCCGAGTCGGCCGGGTTCTACGATGGCGGATCGAGTCAAGGAGAAACGATCAGCCACATGTCCGGAACCCGAATTACCGACCAACAGGTTCGCCTCTATATGTCCAAACGCAAACACCACTCTCAGGAAGTTGCCGCGGCCAAAGCCGGCATCAGCGTGCGCAGCGCCCGGCGCATCGAACGTGACGCGCGGCTGCCCTCACAGAAACCCCGCCGCTACTGGCGCTCGCGCCCCGACCCATTCGCTGAGGTCTGGGACAGCGAAGTCGTGCCGTTGCTCAGGAACGCGCCGCGGCTGCAGGCCATTACGATCCTGCGCAAACTGCAGGACGAGCACCCCGGGCAGTACCCCGACAGCACACGGCGCACGCTGGAGCGGCGCGTGAGGCACTGGCGGGCGATGGCCGGTCCAGCGAAGGAAGTGTTCTTCCCTCAGCAGCACGAGCCCGGCGCGCGCGGCCTGTCGGACTTCACCGACATGGCCGAGCTACGCGTGACGGTCGCCGGCGTGCTGTTCGAGCACCGGCTGTATCACTTCGTGCTGGCCTTCTCGGGCTGGGAATACGCCAACGTTGTCGAAGGCGGCGAGAGTTTCGAGGCACTGTCCTCAGGCTTGCAGAACGCGCTCTGGCAGGCCGGCGGCTGTCCGCGCGAACATCGCACCGACAGCCTGTCGGCGGCGTTCAAGAACCTGCACGACAAAGCGGACTTCACGGTGCGCTATGGCGCGCTGCTCGCCCATTACGCCATGAGCGGCACGCGCAACAATCGCGGCTAGGGCCACGAGAATGGCAGCGTGGAATCCTCGCATCGCTATCTGAAGGAGGCCATCGACCAGGCGTTGATGTTGCGCGGTCATCGCGACTTCGCCGATCGAGCGGCCTATGACGGATTCCTGGACGAGATCATCATGCGTCGCAACCGGCGTCATGGCGCCGCATTTCGCCTGGAGCGCGAACAGCTCATGGCACTGCCGGCCCGGCGCACGACCGACTTCGTCGAAGAGGAGGCGCGCGTCACACGCTGCAGCACCTTCACCGTGCGCGGCATCCTCTACAGTGCGCCCTCGCGCCTGATCGGTCATCGGCTGAAGGTGCGCCTCTACGCTGAGCGGCTCGACTGCTACCTGTCCGGCGCGCTGGTGCACAGCACGCCACGTGCCTCACGCGGACCCAGCGGCCGTGGCCGCGCCCTTGACTACCGTCACTTCGTCGAGGCGCTCAAACGCAAGCCGCAGGCGTTCAAGGGGCTCGCGTTTCGCGACGAGCTGTTTCCGCGCGAGGCCTATCGCCGGACGTGGGAACAGCTCGAGGCGCGGCTGGCGCAACGCGAGGCGTGCAAGACCATGGTGGGACTGCTGGAGCTCGCCGCGCGAGACGGCCTCGAAGCCGTGCTGGCCACGCGGCTGAACGCGCTTCTGGTCGACGGGAGGCTCCCGGAGCTCAAGGCGCTACGCGAGGAATTTGCACCACACCAGAGCGACTGCCCGCTGGTCAGTGTCGAGATTCCCCCCGCAAGCAGCTATGACGAGCTGCTGGGCAGGCAGGTGGCGGCATGAGTACGCCCACTTACGATGCCGGCCGTCTGGCCCTGATGCTCAATGAACTGCGCCTGCCGACCATCGGCCGCCTGTGGTCCGAGTTTGCGCAGCGCTCCGACAAGGAAGGCTGGCAGGCTACCCGACTGCTGGGCGCACTGTTCGAACACGAACGGCAGTGCAACTTCTCTTCTGTAAAAACTTGCGCGTTGGATTTCTTCGGATGAGGAGATCACGTTTGGAAGGTCAGGTAGATTTTTCCGATCATCCATTCCTCATCGCACTCGGCGAGCAAGGCCGAGACGAGGCGCAAGCACGACGCGGCATTGGGGAAGATCGAGGCGACGCGCGTTCTGCGTTTGATCTCGCGGTTGATGCGTTCGAGGCCGTTGGTGGTACGCAGGCGGATGCGATGGGCTTGCGGGTAATCGAAGACGGCAAAGCCATCGGCAAGATTGGCCTCGGCCCATTCTGCGAGTTTCGGGGCCTCCTTGGCCCAGGCCTCGACGGCCTGTTTGAGGAGCCGTTGCGCTTCGGCCTTGTCCGGGGCATTGAAGATCGAGCGGATGCGCACGCCGATGCTCTTGCGCTGGTCGAGGCGCGAGATATAGGACTGGGCATTCTGCTGCAGGTGGAACTGGCAGCGCTGCCAGGGCACGCTGGGCAACACCGCCCGGCGCGCCGCCTTCAGTCCCGCGTGATCGTCGGAGATGATCAGCTTGACGCCGCACAGGCCGCGTTTGACCAGGCTCTCCAGGAAAGCACGCCAATGGACCTCGGCCTCGGACAGGGCCACCGACACACCGAGGACACGCCGGTGACCGCCGGCGATGACGCCGCTGGCCACCAGCACGGCGCAATCGACCAGACGAGCGCCATCACGGATCCGCTCGTAACGGGCATCGAGGAACACATAGGGCGTCTGGCCCAGCGGGCGCTCACGCCATGCCGACAGGCCGGCGTCCAGTTGCTCGGCCGCCCGACTGACCTGGGTCGAAGAGATCGCCACCTCCGGTCCCAGCAAGGATTGCAGCACGGTGATCACTTTGCGGGTCGAGACGCCCTGAATGTACATCTCGGCCAACGCGATGTTGAGCGCCTGCTCGGTGCGCGAGCCTTTCTCCAGCGCCGACGGGTAGAAGCCGCCCCCTCTGACCTGGGGCACCTCGAAGGTCAGTTCGCCGACTCGCGTCATGACGGTCTTGGGCTTGAAGCCATTGGCGTAGTCGATACGCTCATCGGTTCGCTCATGCGGGCTGGCTCGGAGAAAGTGGCTGCGTTCGATCTTGCTGGCTTCGTTGACGAGGATGCGCAAGGCCTCGCCAGCGCCGTCGAGTCCGTGAGTCAGAAGGGCAGCATACGCTGCCTGCAGGGGATGTTGTTCAACACGCTGTGCCATAAGTTCGGTTCCTTGGACGGGGTAAGAAAGCATGCCTCGAAGAAACCGCTTGCGGTGGGTGGTTGCCGAAGTTTTGCCGCGCGGCGCAGCCGCCCTTCGCTCTTCGGGCGCTTCGCGCCCTCATCGCTACGGCCAGCTGCGCCGCGCAACCCCAGCACCCAACCGGGAATTTACAGAAGCTATGTTGCACCAACACACGAACTGGCCGAGCGGGCCAAACGGCGCATCGAGCGTCATCGCGCCGAGTCGCATCTGGATCCGACCAAGACGCTCGCCACCTTTGACTTCAGCACGGTGCCGATGGTCTCCAAAGCACACGTCATGGCACTGGCTAGCGGCGATGCGTGGCTGGACAAAGGGGCCACCGTACTGATCTTCGGCCCGCCCGGTGGCGGGAAAACTCATCTTGGGTCGGCCATCGGCCACGCCCTGATCGACGCTGGCTATCGCGTGTTGTTCACCCGTACCAGCGAGATCGTGCAGAAACTGCAGGCCGCGCGTCAGAGTCTGCAACTGCCTTCGGCCCTGGCCAAGCTCGACCGCTTTGACCTCATCGTCCTGGACGATCTGTCGTATGTCCGAAAAGACCAGGCCGAAACGAGTGTGCTGTTCGAGTTGATCGCCGAGAGGTATGAGCGGCGCAGCCTTCTGATCACGGCCAACCAACCCTTCTCGGGCTGGAATGATGTGTTTCCGGATCCGGGCATGACGGTGGCCGCAATCGACCGGCTCGTCCACCATTCCACGATCTTCGAGATGAACGTCGAAAGCTATCGTCGGCGCACGGCCAGCGACAAACAGAGCAGGCGGCGCCGACAATCATCCACCGACAATCACGAACAAGGAGCCAAAACCATGACCGAATAACCACCGACAATCATCCCGGTCGACCGGCCAAAATGTTTGTCGGTAAACCGGCCATCCTGCTTGACGCTATCTACCGAGGCCGGCGCCCTGTCAGCCGGCGTCATCCACGGAATCTGCACAAACAAGGAGAACGCAATGGCATCTCTGCAATCCCTGCGGACCGACACGCTCGCGCTGCGCGACCTGCGTCTGGCCAGCCCACGACCGCTGTCGCCCCCGGGCGTGCTCACGCCCACACTGCGCGCTCAGACCCCGCCTCACCCGGGCTACGAGTTCTCCTGGGGCCAACTGATCGAGTGGCCGGGCGATCTGCCGGACCCGGACACCGAAAACTATTCGGGGACGCGCTGGTCGATCATCCCTATCAGTGTATGGCAGGCGATCCATCCAAGCTTGTTGGAAGTCCGCTGGCACTTACATCACCTGCTGAAATATGCGAGGTTCGACAACGCCGATTGCGTCGAATGGACGCTGCCGCCCTTCGTCTATCTCGATACGTCGCAGCGGGTCAGCCTGGCGGGATTCCTCACGTTATCCGGTGCCGACGCCGCCGAAGCTCGCCGCTGGCTGGTCGAGTCGTTTCTCGTCGAAGACCTCGCCGGGGTGCTTGCCCACTACGAGGAGCAATTGGTCTGGTGGATCGAGGAGGTCGGGCAATACCGCAAGGATCTCAAGGACGCAATCCGTCGCGAAGGAACCCGGCCATGATCGCCGCGCTGCGCGTTCCGCCGCGCCTGGCCGGTCAGCCGCTGGTGCCCTGCGGGGTTCCCGAAACCTTGATCTCGGTGATGGCCGAACAGGGCATTGGTCCCGAACAACACGCGTTCGAGGTGTTTACGAATGCAGGTGTCAGGGACGTGAGCCTGGCCGATGAGTTCGAAGGGGCGCTCGGCTATGCCTTCGAGTGGGGCTGGGTGTTGCCGTACCTGCCTGCGTGGTGCACGACCGACAGCGAAACAGCCGGTGTCGCCTGGCGCGTGGTGCCGGTTGCGCTGTGGGGCGAACTGGCCGCGCGCAAGCGACTGTTCGATCCGGTGCCGGCGGTGCTGGAATACGCCCAGCGACATTGCCTGGATTTCGTCCACGACTGCCTGCGGGCACCGGTAATCGAGCTCTCGCGCACCTTTCCCCATGACGTGTGCACGTTGTTCCCCTCGCCGGATGACCATGCCGGGGAACTGGTGGGCTGGCTGGAGCGCGAGTTCTTGCCGCGGGAGATGCCGCGCCTGTTGCGCCTGCTGCAGTCACTCGCACTCAAGTTCGCGCACGAGATCGAAGGAAAGGCGCCCGTGCCATTCGGCGGCCACCCGCGCGAAAGAACGGCATGAACCGGGGGCTAGCGTCGAAAGTGGGCCAAAAACGGCCCCATTTCACGTGGACGGACCGACGCCGGCGCACCTACATTGTGGCCAACCACACCGAGACGCGATGGCTTTGACCGAAAACCTTGTCGGCGGAGAACCGCGCAGAGCGCCCGCAAGAGAGCACTTGGCGCTGGCGCCGCTCGTGCGCGCCGAGGACGTGCGAGTGCCGGCGCCGGCTGCGCCAGCCAAGCCGCCCTGTTCGATGAGCGAATCGCTCGCGCATGGCCTCGTCAATCGCCTGACCGCCGAAAGCCGCGAGGCCGATCTGGTGGCGTGTCTTTCCGCAGGCATGCCGGCGCTTCCGATCAAACCGGCTGCGGCATTTCGGGCCGGCTGCCGTTGGCTCGAGGCCACCATACCTGCTGGACTCATGATTGGACGCGGCTACACCGGTGACGCACGGGGCAAGAACAAGGACTCGCGTTACGGGATCATTCACTGGTCGCCGCGCGAGGATGCCAGATCGCTGGTGGCCTCGCTCATCCTGCTCGAAGTGCGAAAGTTGAGAGTGACATGCACGGACTTCCTGGAAGTGAGCGGCCATGCCCTAATGCGCCTGTTCTATCGGCTGCAGACGACCGACTCGGCGGTCGTACTCGCCGAACTGTCCGCCGCCGTGCTCACCTTCGACCATTGGGCCGCCGTTCTGGATCGATTTCCCGTGGGCTGCAGCGTCCTGGTGCCGACCCCGACCGGGGTTCTGGCCGTTGCCGCCAACCGCGCTCCGGGAAGCACCAGTGCAGGCTTCGTGGGGCGTACGTGGATCTCCCACTCGCGCCTCAAGGACAACCCGGCGCGCCTCGACGCCGCCAAACGGGCCTTTGCCGAGCGCGGAGTCGTGGTCAACATCTGGCCGTTCCCGCTTCTGACGCCAACCCGGATCGCCGCAATGCGCGAGCAAACGCAGGCAACCGGCGCCGACTTGCTCAACCGCGTCCTGCAAGCGCAGTTTCCGCCCGGTCGCCGGCTTCCCGACGAATGGCATTTCCGCTATACGACAGCAGGAGAAACCCATGGCACTCCTCGACATGATCAAACAGCGTTTCCTTGCGATAGGTCGCAGCGACGATGACCACGCGGCCGATGCGAACGCGCCGACGAACGCTGACACCCGAACCGAATCGATCTCTCGCCCACGTGGATCGGTACGCGCCATGTCGGAGAGCATCGCCCGAGGGCTGCGCGGCGAGCCTGCCGGCACAACGCCAGGCTGGTTCGATGGACCCGAGCGACGGCAGCTTCGCGTCTCCGAAACCGCCGACTGGGCAGGGCGCACGACCAGTGGGCAAAGGAACGGGGGGATTGCCGGATCGTCGATCCTTGACGGCAGCTACCTCAGCAGCCGCGTGCTGGGTGCGCCGAACACGCAGGAATCGTCCCCCATCGGGCCACCGCCCGATAATCCGGGCGGAGGCCCGTTCGGCAACAATGCCGGCGCGTCGGCACAAGGCGATCGCGGACTGACCGGAAGCAACCTGTTCGGCGCAGGCAACGATCGCGACGATTCCGGTCGCCTTTTCTGAGGAGGTCCAATGCTGAATCCCACGAGGGGCGACAAATTGACCGGAGCTAAGCAATCTCAGTGGTGCAAGAACGACGTATGGCTATTTGTCGGAGCATGGTTCGTGTGGCGCAATCTGTATGCAAGCGGCTTTCTCGCGACGGGGGGAATCGCGTTGTGCTTAGGCGAGATGGTGCTGCGCGACATGGGCTCCATGGCAACCCGCGGTGTGCCCTTTGGCGTGACGCCGATCATGATCGGGCTTGCAGGACTGTTGTTGGCCGGGCTAACAGCGGTCTTACTGATCGTGCTTGATTGGTTCGATGGGTATGAGCCCTTTTGATGGGTATCAAGATTTCACCGACTCCGGATACCATTCAGCGCTTGGTCGTGTCGAACGAGTGACGTATCGACATTATTGACACAGTCTCCCACGAGACTACAATGTCGATACATGAACACTCGGAGTACCGCGATGGCACAACAAGCTGTCACATCCAACATTAACCAATGGGGAAATGGCTTGGCAGTCCGTCTTGGCAAGCTGATTGCCAAGGCTGCCGGTGTGCAGGCCGGAACGCCAGTGAGGATCGTAGCCGAGCCCGGGCGGATCGTGATCGAAGCCGTTTGCCAAGAGCCGACGCTTGAAGAAATGCTGGCTGGATTCGACCTGAAACGCCATGGCGGAGAAGTGATGGCGTTCGCGCCCCGTGGTCGCGAGGTACTGTAGATGGTCCGCAAGGCTCTTAACTGGGTTCCAGAACGCGGCGAGATCATCTATATCCAGCACAGCCCTCAAAGGGGTAAAGAGATGCCCGGCGTGCATCCCCTGCTGGTGGCTTCACCGAAGGCGTTCAACGAACGCACACACGTCGTGATCGGCTTTCCCATGACCCACGCCGCATCGAATGCCGACAACCCGTTTGCCTTGGCTGTCACAGGGCCGAAAGGGGAAGTTGGCTACGTGCTCACGTTCCAGCCGAAGTCCTTTGATTGGAAGGAACGCGAAGCCACCCCGCATCCTTGGGGTGGCCCTCATACGGATATCCTGGCAGCCGCCTTACGCAAGCTGGACGCGATCTGCGGGATTTGCAGTCGCGGACCATAGGAATCTGAAGTGATCGTTGCTGGTTGCCCTGGCACTGAGATGATTTGACGGGCAGCTGTCTGCGTGATCCCGCCGTTCAGACAGGCGGAGATCGATGCCGTTGGCCGTCGGCACCCGGCCCAGAGTGTGTAAAAACGCTTGAGATCCCACCACCGTTGAGGTATGCTGTACGCATGTCTTGAAACATGCGTGGGGGTGGGATGAAACGTTTCGTTCAAGGCGAATGCCGAACCCAGAGCACACTGCTTCCTGAACTGCTTGACGACTATGTCGCGGAAACGAACCCGGTACGAGTCGTCGATGTGTTCGTCGATGAGCTTGATCTGAGCAAGTTGGAGTTTGCGGGTGTTGAACCGGCGGCAACAGGCCGGCCTGCTTACCATCCCGCAACTCTTCTGAAGATCTACATCTACGGCTACCTCAATCGAATCCAGTCCAGCCGGCGCCTTGAGAAGGAAGCACAGCGTAACGTCGAACTGATGTGGCTGACTGGCCGACTGACGCCCGACTTCAAGACGATCGCGGATTTCCGCAAAGACAACGGCAAAGCCATCCGTAACGTGTGCCGTCGGTTCGTGGTGTTGTGCCAGCGGCTCGGCTTATTCTCCGAAGCCCTTGTTGCCATCGACGGCAGCAAGTTCAAGGCCGTCAATAACCGTGACCGAAACTTCACCAGCGCGAAGCTGCAGCGCCGGATGGAAGAAATCGAGACGAGCATCAATCGCTACCTGAGCGACCTCGATACGGCTGACCGGCAGGAGCCTGCCGTAGCAGAAGCCCGGACTGAACGGCTGCAACACAAGATCGCCGCGCTGAAAGAGCAAATGAAGGCGCTCAAGGATATTGAGGTTCAACTCAATGCAACGGCGGACAAGCAAATTTCCCTGACTGATCCCGATGCCCGCTCGATGAAGACCAGAGGTACCGGTGTTGTCGGCTACAACGTACAGACCGCGGTCGACGCCAAGCACCATCTGATCGTGGCGCACGAAGTGACAAACATCGGCATCGACCGCGATCAATTGGCCTCGATGGCAAAGCGTGCACGCGATGCGATGAAAGTTCAGGACCTGACGGTAGTTGCGGACCGGGGCTACTTTAACGGTGAAGAAATCCTTGCCTGCGACAAAGCCGGAATTACGGCCATCGTACCCAAGACGACAACTTCCGGCGCCAAGGCAGCGGGTCGCTTCGATCGGGCGGATTTCATTTATGACGAAGGAAAGAACGAATACCGGTGCCCGGCAGGACAGCAATTGATCTGGCGGTACTCAACTACCGAGAGAGGAATGAAACTTCACCGCTACTGGAGCTCACACTGCCAGCAGTGCGCGATCAAGGAGAAATGCACCCCCGGCGAGCAGAGGCGCATCGCTCGCTGGGAGCATGAGGGGGTCCTTGAAGCCATGCAATTGCGCCTGGATCAGGCACCAGACTCGATGCGTATCCGACGACAAACTGTGGAGCATCCCTTCGGGACGATCAAATTATGGATGGGTAGCTCACACTTCTTGATGAAGACGCTGAAGCGAGTCAGCACTGAAATGAGCCTGCACGTCCTCTCCTACAACCTCAAGCGAGTGATGAAAATTCTCGGACCTGCGGTGGTGATCGCGGAGATGCGGGGCTGAAGCCCTTCATGCCTTCGTAAACGGCGCCAAAGCCACTTTCGCAAGCGAAGCCCGTCGAAATAGAGTCAATATCGCCGGTCGAATAATCGCGGTCTTGCAGCCTCGCACAGCCCCACGAAGACATCAAAACGCTCAAAAACGTGGACTTGCGTAAATTCTCGCGTTTTCACACACTCTGGGCCATCACCGGACGGTCGGTGAATCAAATATTCCAGCTGCTCAAAGGTCTGCTTCACTGCTAGGAGCGGCCGGTCACGCTGTCCGTTTCGTCGGCGCGACAAGCCCGTCCTATCTTTGCCTAAGTACTTGCTGAACATACCTAACACGGTATACTTCGGCGATGAGCATTCCTCGTCGAACCGAACGCCCGTTACATTGGGTCGGCTCAGCCAAGCGCGATCTGTTGGGTTTCCCTGAGGCGGTAGTTGATGATGTCGGTTACGGACTTGGCGTGGTGCAGATGGGCGGCCAGCCGCCAACAGCGAAGCCGTGGAAGGCCGAAGGAGCTGGCGTTTTTGAGTTGGTTGAGGATTTTCGCGGGGACACCTATCGTATCGCGTACACGGTGGGGTTCGCCAAAGCGGTCTGCGTTCTTCACTGCTTCCAGAAGAAATCGCCATCAGGCATCCGCACCGCCAAGACCGACATGGATCGTATCCATGAACGACTGAAGACGGCGCGCAACGACTACGAGGTGCGATATGGCAAGGAAGACTGAAACGGTAGAAGTCGGCACGGGCGACGTGTTCCAGGATCTGGGATTTGCAGACGCAGGAGAACGGAAACTTCGTGTGCAACTCGCCATGCGTCTCAACGACCTCATTAAAGATCGGAAACTGACGCAGACCAGTGTTGCCGAAATCTTCGGCATCCCCCAGCCCCACGTATCCGAACTGCGCAACTTTAAACTTAGTCGGTTCTCGTCGGAGCGCCTGCTGCACTTCATTACCCTACTCGACAAGGACGTGGAGATCATCATTCGTCCTAAGGCGGCAAATCACCCTGCAGGATTGGTTTCGGTTCTGGTTGCTGCCTGAATAGCGAGAGGCAACTACACTGGGTCTGTCCGCGGGAATAGGCGTATTGGAAGCCACAACAGACCCCCCTTGGTTTGTGTGAGCAAACCGCATAGCGGTTTGATGAGGGTCTCTGCGCAGCATCCTTTTCGCGCTTGGCGTTGCGTGCGTTAGCCGGATAAGCGCGCTTCGAACAAGACGTGCGTCGGCGCTGTGATACAGGGCCGAAGCTGGATTGCTTTCAGGCTGCTGGTCAAACGCTGCAAGGGCGCAAGTGCCTCACCCCTTGCGAAAATACACCTTGCCCCAATGCGGATAGACCGTCTGGTCATGGAGGCAGTTTCCATTGACGATGACGCGGTCGAGACTGAGCAGATCCTGCCACTCACCGTCGTCCGGGAAGGGCACATGCGTTACCTGGCTAACGTGCGAGAAGTTCAGAACGATGATGAAGCGTTCGAGCGCTCCGTCATCTGCGTTGCCCCAACGATGATAGATCAAGAGCTGGCGCTTGGTGTCGAGGCCGTAGCCTTCGGGATTGAAACGAGTCTGCCAATCCTGCCATCGGCCTGGATAGATGTCGTTCGACCGCAGACCGCGATGCCTGAGGCGTAGCGCGATCATCTTCTTGTAGGTCGAAAGCGACGCGGCGCCGAACTTCTCGCCGACCAACGTCCAGTGCAATGGGCGGGCAAGGACTCGGCGATAGCCGCCGTCTTCGTGCTCAACCATCCAATAGTCTTCGGTGAACTCCTGCCCGTTTGGAATCATCGGTACGCCCGGCGCGGTCAGCAGTGCAATGACGTAAGGCTGCGCCCAGTACCATTCCTTGCCACCGCTCTGGGTCGGCTCTCCGGCCTCTCCGGCCCACCAGCTAAGTTGCGAATGGTCGTGATTGCTGAGATAGGTCGTGGCGACGCAGGCCTCGCCATGAAGATAGTCGTGCGAATCGAGCGCGCGTAACAAGGCCGGTGCAATCTGGCGGCATCGCAGACCGTTCGATGCGGCATGGTAGAGCGCGTCGTTCCAGTAGCTCGTCGCCGTCGTCGTATTGACGACTTGCGCCGCGGACTGGTTCGTGTGTTCGATCGTGAGCGAGAAATTGCTATCTGCACCCGCATGTTCGTGAACGTCCCGGAGGAGCATCGGCAGGCCGCGATCGTGATCTTCGTTCTGCTCAGGGAGATAGAAGTTGACGGTATTGTCAAAACGAATGCCATCAATGCCGAATTTGTCCATCCAGTAAAAGCAGACATCGCGAATGAATTCCTGCGTGCAGCCGTTGTGGAAGTCGAGTTCTTGGAGCCCGGGGAAACTTTCGCCAAATGTTCCCGTATAGGGACTCGCCGCCGGGTCGCGGTAGAGCCAATGGTAGGGGAAGCCGAAAGCGTTGCCCTTCGCGTCGACTGGGCTATCCCCGACGTGATTGAACACGCCGTCCATGATGACGTGGATGCCGCGCTCGTGGCATTCGTTGATCAGCTTCTTTAGCCACGACAGCTTTTCAGCGGGACTTCCCAAAGCATTGGCGTAGCGGTACTCGACGGAGAAATACTGAAAGGGTGTGTAGCCCCAATTGAACTCCTCGCCCGGCCAGGCGGTCCAGGGCATGAACAGGATCGCGTTCACCCCAAGCTCCTTCTGAAGATAATCGAGCCTTTCGCGCACGGCGTCGATCGGCGCGCGCTGCCGACGGAACTCCGCTGTGAAATCATCGATCATCAACTCGTAGATGACGAGGTCGCGCAGCGGCTTACGACCGCCCGCAATAGGTTTCACTATCGATCTGCTGCCGCCGACCACCACCCCGGAGTTCTGATTTTCACTGCCGCCGTAACGCGCGCAAGGGTCGCCCACGCGGCGCACCTCGCCCCCCTTAAACGTAACCAGATATTTATACTCATAGAACCCTTTGGGCAATAGCTTGGGCGTTTTGTATCGAAAGACAACCCCCTTATCATGAGGCTCCCTAGCCATCTCGGGCGCGGTGGCTAGATCCCAGTCAGTGGCAGGTATCAGGTGGTGTTGGAAATTGCCATAGACCTGGATCTTTTCGATCTTGGGATCGCCGTAGTCGGGGACCCGGCGGCCATTCTTCAGCGGCTCCTTCGGCTGCACGAGATATTGACCCTCAGCACCGGGTTTCGTGCGGTCGGGAAGAAAAATCTTGAACTCAATCGCTCCTTCATCCTCATCGTCGCCATCTTGAAATGCGCCGAACCTTTCCGACATGTACATGAATCCCTCCTTCGCTGGACGCCTTAAGTGCCCACGGCATTTTCACCGGCCATGCAATATGCAGATTGTGACGATTGCTCCCAGTTTGCAAACACTGCCACTTCCACAGGCAAACCAACTCAGATCACCAGATCCTGCTCCTTGTCCGAGAGCACCGGCCGGACCCCATTAGCCGATCACGACGGTCAGCGCCGATGCAGGTCGCGCCCGATTCGACAATAGCCGTGGTTTTCGTCGACTGGATTGTCGATGTGAAACACGACGAGATCAGGACTAGGGGATCCACTAATGCTTCCGAATGCGATATCCGCACCTTGATTCTGGGTTCCGAACCAACCTTGAATCGGTATGGGGCTCACCCACGCCGCGGGAATACCGGATGTGTTGAGGTCGTAACCCACGCGGTAGTAGCCATGGTTCTCGCCGCTTGCATTGTCCAGGTGGAAGACGACGAGGTCGGGACGGCCCGAGCCGTTGATGTCAGCGATCGCAATACCGGCGCCCTGGTTGTCCGCTCCGAACCAGCCTGGCACTGGCAGAACCGGGCTCCAGCTCGATGGTTGCCCATCGACATTGAGATCCCACCCGATTCTGTAGTAGCCATGGTTCTCGCCGCCAACTGCGTGATCGAGGTGGAAGACGACGAGGTCGGGCCGGCCCGAACCGTTGATGTCAGCGATCGCAATACCGGCGCCCTGGTTGTCCGCCCCGAACCAGCCGGGCACTGGCAGAACCGGGCTCCAGCTCGATGGTTGCCCATCGGCACTGAGATCCCACCCGATTCTGTAGTGGCCATGGTTCTCGCCGCCTGGATTGTCGAGATGAAAGACGACGAGGTCGGGTCGGCCGGAGCCGTTGATGTTAGCGATTGCAATACCGGCGCCCTGGTTGTCCGCCCCGAACCAGCCGGGCACGAGTAGAACAGGGCTCCAACTCGATGGCTGCCCACCGCCATCGAGATCCCACCCGATCCTGTAGTAGCCGTGGTTTTCGCCGCCTGCTGCGTGATCCAGGTGAAACACCATGAGGTCAGGACGGCCGGAGCCGTTGATGTCAGCGATTGCAATACCGGCGCCCTGGTTTTCCGTCCCAAACCAACCAGGCACGGGGATTGTGGGTCCGAAAAAGCCAGAGATCGAAACGACGACTTCGCTTGGTGAACCCAATGGCGGCACGATGAGTTCGACTTGAAAATCGTCGTCGGCCGCTGCCCAATATCTCGGGGCTCCTCCTACTGGCAGCGAGATGCGCCCGGCGAAGGAGATGAGCGTGCCGGATGATGGCTTGCACCGGTGAATCACGACGCCCGGATCGGGGTTGGCCGGTTCTGCCAGCCCACGATCCCAGCCAGTGCTCGCGCGGTATTCGACGAAGAAGGTCTGCGATCCAGTTTCCACTCGGGCGAGCACTGGGTCGCTGGGTGCAGCTTCTGACAGTGCTACCAGACGAATGTGTTGGGGATATGAGTGATAGTTTGAGGAGATCCCGACAACATTCGGGAAGGTGTTGAAGTCCCGAAAGTGGTATGCAGTCAACGCCGCTGACGCGAGAGGACCGCTTCCAACCCACATGCGTGGTGGAAGCCCCGCCGGGATCGTCGCGCCGGGTGGCGCCCCGTTCGCCTGGGGTCGAGTTGACCCGAAGGTCATAGCGCTCATGATGCAGTAGGGATCACCATACACTGTGTTTTGGTCCCCCGTCAGGTCGGAGCCAAATGAATGGTCATATCCAATGACGTGGCCGAGCTCGTGCGCTAAGTATGTGTGCTCGCCCAGTTGGTCCAGAATCGCCTGACGTCCATACGCCCCGGCGTCGCACGGTGGTGGATTAATGAACGCCACGGCCCGATCGTTTGGACCAAAGAGAATGCCCCGATTGTTCGCGACCTGACGCGCCAGATTGATAAGTTGTGCTCTCTTCTCTCGGTCGACAAGGGTGCCAGGTAATGCACCGATGTCGAACACGAGGGCGGGGTCAAACCGGACCTGTCCCAGTGTCGAGCGAACGAAGAGGTCTGCCAGTGACCAGTTGGATTCTGGGGACTCAGAGAACATCTGCTGTAGTACCGATAAGTCAATCGGAACTGGAACCACGGTTCCCGGCGGGATGGTCTCCCATTGGCACGCTAACACGATGATTCGGAATCGTTGCATTGATGAGTCCTCCCAATAAGTTTCAAGCTAAGAGAATGAAGGAAATGTCGAGCACTTCCCGTTCATTTGCGGGGAGCTAATTCCGCCTGAGTGACGCAAGGCTACTAACCGACGATCTCCGGAGCAGATCGGCCCATGGTCGAACAGGTTTCCCGAACAAAGCAGCCGAAGCTGGACAACCCGTAACGGGTTCCTTTGCTTAGGCAATTTCACTTGCAACCGCAATCAGAAATTCTTTGACCCCACAATCCTTGAAAGTGTGAAAGTGGACTACTCGTCGGATTTGCAAGATGCGTCATTTTCATTTGTGGTCCGCTGCTCACTCATTTGATCAATTTGCCTCGGTCAACTTTATGGAGCGCACACGCAACAAGCTGCCGTGTACGGGATCGTCAGCGGGGGAGCCGAGGTAAATCCATTGGCCGAGCAATTACCTGTGTCCGCCGTAACAGTGCACCTCATGGCTGATTGTTGAACGACGGTATTTCCCCGACAACTACAGCTAGCGCTTACCGGGTTGGCTCCGCCTGTGGGGTCAACGCACACCGCAATTGTGCGCACTGCCGGACCTGGCGCTCCCGGCAGACCTTGTGGGCCAGTCGGACCCTGTGGGCCAGACGGACCCGGCAGCCCAGGCGGACCCGGCAGCCCAGGCGGACCCGGCAGCCCAGGCGGACCCTGAGTTCCTTGAGATGAATCAACAACGACCAAAGATGCACCAGCGTCTACCTTTAGATTGGCGATATTGCGGTCATGAAAGCAGTTCAGAGCGACGGTCTTGGTTGCAGACAACGAGATCCTTGATTGAGTGACGATCGTGGCGACGGCAGGCGCCCCCCCTGCTTCACCTGTCATCGTGGCCGAAGCATCAACGACCTGACCGTCGACTGTAATCGAGCAGCGCACATAGTCCTTTGGGCCCCAATTCACCACAGACGCTTTGGAAACGGCGAGCCACTCTCCAATCGGGACACTCATTTGAAGAATCTGTACTGACACATCGCGGGCCGGCGACAGGGCAACACCAGAGGTTGTTCTCTGCTCAAGTACCGCGCCATGACACGGCATGGAGATTGGAAGCACTCCGAGGGTCGCAAAAAGTGCGACAAAACGTAGTTTGATCATTCGCAACTCCTCAAACTGTCAAGTGAATGAAGCCGGGGCTTTGATACGTGACGTCTCGGCGGCGCATCGGTGAAGGACAGGAAACGCCATTTTCGAGAAGACGGAATTCCCATCCGTGCTGGATCCCCTGTGCTGCGGCACGAAGATATCGAACGATTGTCTGTCATGTCTGATCTCCGTCATTTCGGAGCGCAACGCCACCGGCGTCAGCATCGATACATCTCGATGGCTATTGCCCGACGATGTGATTGCGGCGTCGTGCGAGAGCATTTCGCGACATTGCCGTTGGCGCATGATAGGAAACAGAACCATCTCGGGTTCATCCTCAAGTCAGTGGCAACAGTATGAAAGCTGACTCGAAACGGGTACATTCTGCGAACGTACGATCCAAAACAGCGCACAATATTGTATGAGGCAGACTAACTCGTTCAAATACCTCGCTTAACTCGCGCTTCTCCAACGTCATGCGCTTGCTGCTTCGGTATTGCTCCTAACGTACGACTTGGTCAAGGGAAATGCTGAATGAAGGTTCTAATTGTCGACGACCACGCGCTCTTTGCCGATGGGTTGGCATACATGCTCGAGCGCATGGAGCCAGTACCCATAGTCGTGAAGGCCGCCAACTGCACTGAAGCGTTTGAGCAGACTGTCGCTCACGGTGACATCGGACTGGTACTGCTTGATCTTTGCCTGCCGGGCATGAGCGGACTGGAGGCGCTCCCACTTTTTCGCCAGCGCTACCCCGATATTCCCGTCGTTGTGGTTTCAGCGACCGAAGATCGTGAAACCGTTCTCAGGGCGCTGGATCAAGGTGCCATGGGCTATATCCCGAAGACGTCGAGCGAAGAGTCGTTGGTCAGTGCGCTTCGTGCGATTTTTGCTGGTGGCGTCTATCTACCCCGATCTGTGCTCACCCAACCAGTCAACTCAGGTGCCGGTAAGGTTGAATCGAATGTGTTCGCCCCAACGGCCTCCGTGAAGCCTGTTGTTAGGCCGAGGGACTTGGGATTCACTCAGCGCGAGGCCGACGTGCTACGGCTATTGATTGAAGGCAAGCCGAATAAGTCAATCGGGCGGGAATTGAATGTCGCTGAATCGACCGTCAAGGCTCACCTGCAGTCCGCCTGCCGGAAACTGCACGTGACTAGGCGGACCGAGGCGATAGTTGCAATAGGTCGTATTGGGCTAATTCTGCCCTAGGTCAATGAACGAGGGAGAGTGCTGGTTGTCTCTCGCTCAAGCGGGGCTCGCCGTTCGTGCCGCGGAAAGGGTGCACTCACGAGACTTGGGCTTGTCCTGGAATCGCCAAGCAGTTCAGGTCGAGCTTCTGCGCACGTGCGTACCCGCCGCTAACTTCCCACCGCGGCCGGCACCGGCAGACGCTATCGTGTTTGGCTCTCAAAGGTCGCGTTGGCGAATACGCGTTTCATGCGTGCGCTAGATCAATCGTTGCACACAAATCTCGGCTCCGAGTACGAAGGGGAATTGCGCCGTCTCGTTCTAGCTGAACAGGTACGGTTGGCCTATCGGAACAACCCCTATTCCATTATCGGGATGGGCGTCGGCATTCCAGTGTTTCTCGTAGTCTTTTGGGGACAAGTGGCGCCATCCACAATCTGGATTCTGTTTGTCCTTAACTGCTTATCTTGCTTCTATGCTGGATGTAATCTCTTCCTATTCAGGCGTAGTGATCCGCCGCCCGAACTGGCGCCTGTCTGGGGGCGACGGTTGAATGTAGGTTTGTTGATCAATTCGACGATCCTCGCTTCCTGGGGAATCCTCCTGTTTGTTCCGAACTCGCCGACA
>WBZS01001459.1_pt1 | contig 18758 bp, 15 predicted proteins | sample 5204201 | NCBI WGS metagenome assembly WBZS01 (sample SAMN12344357, study PRJNA552823) | activated sludge metagenome | biome: Activated sludge suspended growth; feature: Nitrification reactor; material: Wastewater; isolation source: activated sludge from nitrification reactor of wastewater...
TGCCCTATCGATTGCAGGATCGCTACACCCGGCGCCGGGAGGCGATGACGTTTCGCGCCGTCGTCCTCGAGAACGAGCACCTGCGCGCCACGTTCCTGCCCGAACTGGGCGGCCGGCTGCTGTCGCTTGTGCAGCAGCCCGACGGGCGCGAACTGCTGTGCCGTAACCCGGTCTTCCAGCCCGCCAACCTCGCCATCCGCAACGCCTGGTTCTCGGGCGGCATCGAGTGGAACCTGGGGTTGTTCGGCCACGCCTTCACCACCTGCGCGCCGCTCTTCACCGCGACCTTCACGGCCGCCGACGGTTCGGCCGGCTTGCGGCTCTACGAGTTCGAACGCTGCACGCGGCTGTTCTGGCAGATGGATATCACGCTGCCGCCGGGCTCGCCCTGGTTGATCGTGCACACCCGCGTGCTCAACCCGAACACGGAGGCGGCGCCCCTGTATTGGTGGACCAACATCGCGGTGCCCGAGCGGCCCGACGTGCGCGTGCTGGCGCCGGCCCGCGACGCCCTGTACATCGACTTCGATCTGACCCCGCCCGGCTTCGGGAACGCGGCCCTTCCGAACCTGCCCACGCTGCAGGGCGTCGACGGCACGTACTCGACGAACTACTCGTTCGCGAGCGAGTTCTTCTTTCAATGCGACTCGACCGACCGGCCCTGGGAGGCCGCGATCGACGGCGAAGGCCAGGGGTTCATCGAGGTCTCGACGGCGCCGTTGCGCTATCGCAAGCTTTGGTGCTGGGGCCAACACGCCGGCGGTCGCCACTGGCAGGAGTTCCTGGCGCCGGGTGGCCAACCCTATATCGAGATCCAGGCCGGGCTGGCGCCCACGCAGCTCCACGGCGTTGAGCTCGCGGGCGGCGCCGAGGTGCAGTGGACCCAGGTCTTCGGCGCCGTGTCGGCTGACCCGGCCCGCGTCCACAGCGCCGACTGGTCCGATGCCTGTCTGGCCGTCGAGGAGGCGCTCACGGTCCGTCTGAGCGCCGACCGGCTGGCCGCCATCGACGCGGCCTGTCGTGCGCAGGTGGATCGCGCCGGGGAGACCCTCGTGCAGTCGGGCGCGGGGTGGGGCGCGCTCGAGGTGCTGCGGCGCAACCGGCAAGCCGGTGCTGCGCCTTTGCCCGCGGCCCTGAACTTCCCGCTCGACGCCCTCGGCGCCGAACCGGCGAAATGGCTGAGCCTGCTGCAAAACGGCGTTTTGCCGCCCCAATCGCCCGCTGAACCGCCGGGTGAGTTCGTGGTTCAGCCCGAGTGGCAGGTCGCGCTCGAGGCCAGCCTGGCACGCCCGGGTGGGCGGCATTGGCTGGCGCTGTTGCACCTGGGCGTGATGCGTCTGGAGGCGTTCGACGCCGCGGGCGCCGAAGCGGCCTGGCGCGAGTCGCTCGAGCTCACCCCCAACGCCTGGGCGCTTCGAAACCTGGCTGTGCTGGCCACGCGCCGCGGCGAGACGGCGGCGGCGTTGGATCTCTACGATCGCGCCTGGGCCCTGGCCCCCGATGCGGCCCGCCGCGCGCTGGCCGCCGAGTACCTGGGCGTCTTGTGCTCGGCCGGTCGCTTCGCCGATGCGCACGCGGCGCTGCAGGTGTTGCCGGCCGAGACGCTTGACGACGATCGCGTGCAGATCCGGCGCGGCGAGATCGCGCTGGCCCTCGGTGATCTCGAGGCCGTCGAGGATGTGCTCGCCCGTGACTACGCCGTCATCCGTGAAGGCGAGAACGCGTTGTCCGATCTGTGGACCGGGCTCTGGCTGCAGCGCCTGGCCGGCCCGAGCGGCGTCATCGACGATGCCCTCCGAACCCGCGTCGCGCGCGACTACCCGCCTCCCGAGCGCATCGACTTTCGCATGTTGACTTGACGGAAAGTGCCAGGCGAGGCGGGGAGGGATCCCGCTCTACCGGGCATTTTCCGGGCGCCTGACACCTGTTTGGCGTCTTTCGATTAGTTTGACACCCATAAAATCCATGATAAACTATAGGTTCGGGTTTTTACCCGAGCTTTTTTCGTGCCTGCCGACAAGGAACTTGTGAACTTGTCAAGGGGGTATTCTCGCTCCAGACTTCTGGCTGGGTCGAGCACGCCCTGCAGGGCCTAGTGTCCTCACTTACACGGGTGTCTATGTCTACTGTTCTGGCTCCGAAGTCCTACGCCCGCATCAAAGACGTCCTCACACTCCCCAGCCTGATCGAAGTGCAGCTCCAGTCGTTCGAATGGTTCCGCACCGAGGGTCTGGCTGACCTGTTCGAGGAGGTGTCGCCGATCGAGTCGTTCAACGGCGGCATGCAGCTGTGGTTCCCAAGCAAACGGATCGACAGCAAGTTCAACCTGAAATACTGGTTCGACGACCCCAAGTACTCGGTCGAAGAGTGCGTGGAGCGCGACCTGACCTATGCCGCGCCGCTGTACGTGTCGGTGTTGCTGACGGGCAGTGAGGTCGCCAGCCCGGTGAAGAACGACATCTTCCTGGGCGACTTCCCGCTGATGACCGACAACGGCACCTTCATCATCAACGGCACCGAGCGCGTGGTCGTCTCGCAGTTGATCCGTTCGCCAGGCGTGTACTTCGAATCCGAAGGCGATCGCGGTAGCGGGCGCCGGCTGGCCATGGCCAAGCTGATCCCGGACCGCGGCGCGTGGATGGAGTTCGAGACGCGCAAGAGCGACTATCTGACGCTCAAGTTCAACCGCAAGCGCACGGTCCCGGTGACGATCCTGCTGCGCGCTTTCGCGGCTGTCTCGGACGGGCTCAAGAACAGCCCGATCAAGTACGGCACCGAAGAAGAGATCATGGAGCTCTTCAAGGATGTCGACACGAATGAAGACCGCCAGTTCATTGCGGCGACGCTGCGCCAGGAGCCGACCTGGGGCGAGGGGCGCGCCAAGCATAGCGTGCCCGAAGAAGCCCTGATCGACTTCTATAAGCGCATGCGCCCGGGCGATCCGCCCACGCTCGACAACGCGCGTGAGTTCATGCTGCAGCAGCTGTTCGATCAGCGCCGCTACGACCTCGAGCGCGTGGGTCGCTACAAGCTCAACCAGAAGCTCCAGCTGATGGAGCACATCCCGCTCTCGCACCGAACCGTGACGGCCGCCGACGTGATCGCCGTGCTCAAGCACATGATCCAGATCAACAACGGCGTGATCGAGACCGACGACATCGACCACCTCGGCAACCGCCGCGTCAAGACGGTCGGTGAGCTGATCCAGAACAAGATGCGCGTCGGCCTGCGCCGCATGGAGCGGGTGGTCAAGGAGCGCATGTCGATCCGCGAGAACGACAACGTCTCGCCGCTGACCCTGGTCAACATCCGCCCGATCGTGGCCTCGATCCGCGAGTTCTTCGGCTCCAGCCAGCTCTCGCAGTTCATGGACCAGACCAACCCGTTGGCCGAGCTGACGCACAAGCGCACGCTCTCGGCCCTCGGACCAGGCGGTCTGCGCCGCGAGCGCGCGGGTTTCGACGTCCGCGACGTGCACCACTCGCACTATGGTCGTATCTGCCCGATCGAGACGCCGGAAGGCCCGAACATCGGTCTGATCGGGCGCCTCGGCTCGTACGCCAAGGTCAACGCCTTTGGCTTCATCGAGACCCCGTACCGCAAGGTCATCAAGGGTATGGCGGCGGATGACAAGGGCGTGATCGGCCGCAAGCTGCGCGAAGACGTGATCGACCCGAAGAGCGAAGAGGTCGTGGGCGCCGAAGGCGAAGAGATCACCAAGGAATTGGCCCGCAAGCTTGGCAAGTTCCTGGACGAGATCCCGATCGTGCCCTACGTGTCGGACGACATCCATTACCTCTCGGCCGACGCCGAAGACCGCTACACGGTGGCGCAGGCGACGACTCCGCTTAACGAGCGGATGGAGTTCATGCGCGCGCGCCCGTCGTGCCGGCACGCGAGCAAGTTCCAGTTCTCGCCGCCCGAGCGCATCGACTACATGGATGTGGCCCCGCGCCAGATCGTGGGTATCAGCGCCGCGTTGATCCCGTTCCTGGAGCACGACGACGCCAACCGCGCGTTGATGGGCTCGAACATGCAGCGCCAGGCTGTGCCGCTTCTGACCCCCGAGGTGCCGACCGTTGGCACCGGCATGGAGGCTCAGGCCGCGCTCGACTCCGGTCAGGTGCTCGTGTCGGACGTCGACGGCGAGGTGGTGTCGGTGACCGGCAAGGAAGTCATCGTCCAGGCCGGCGGCAAGAAGCGCGTGTACAAACTGCGCAAGTATCAGCGCTCGAACCAGTCGACGTGCATCGACCAGCGCCCAGCGGTGGTCAAGGGCCAGAAGGTCAAGAAGGGCGACGTCATCGCCGACTCTTCTTCGACCAACCAGGGCCTGATCGCGCTCGGCCACAACGTGCTTGTCGCGTTCCTGAGCTGGGAAGGCGGCAACTACGAAGACGCCATCCTGATCAGCGAGCGACTGGTGCGCGAAGACAACTTCACCTCGATCCACATCGAGAAGCACGAAATCGAAGCGCGCGACACGCGGCTTGGCCCTGAAGAGATCACGTACGACATCCCGAACGTCGGCGAAGAGGCCCTGAAGGACCTTGACGAGCACGGGATCGTGCGTGTCGGCGCCGAGGTCGGGCCAAACGACATCCTGGTCGGCAAGATCACGCCCAAGGGCGAGAAGGAACTGACCCCGGAAGAGAAGCTGCTGCGCGCGATCTTCGGCGAGAAGGCGCGTGAGGTGAAGGACAGTTCGCTGCGTCTGCCGCACGGCGAGCGCGGCAAGGTCATCGACGTGCGGGTCTTCACCCGCGACGAGCACCGCGACCTGCCGGCGGGCGTCGAGAAGATGGTGCGCGTCTCGGTCGCGCAGAAGCGCAAGCTGACCGAGGGCGACAAGATGGCCGGCCGCCACGGCAATAAGGGCGTCATCTCGAAGGTCGTGCCGGTGGCCGACATGCCCTTCCTGCCCGACGGCACGCCGATCGACATCATCCTCAACCCGCTGGGCGTGCCGGGACGCATGAACATCGGCCAGATCCTGGAGACGCATCTGGGCTGGGCCGCCCACCGCCTGGGCTTCCGCGCCGTGACGCCCGTCTTCGACGGCGCCGACGAGCACGAGATCGAGGCCGAGCTGGCGCGTGCGTGGCTCGTCGATCATGCCTGGCAGCAGGTCAACGACCGCGCCTGGGCCTGGCTGGGCGAGCAGGAGTTCGACCCCGAGAACATCGAGGACGACGGCGAAGTGCGTCGTCTGTATATGGGTCACTGGCTCAAGGGTCGCAAGATCAGCCAGGACCGGATGGTCACCGACGAGACCTATGCGCGCCGCGTGGCGGTTCGCGAATGGTTGCGCGAGTTGGAGTACGACCCCGACACGATGCTGATGTTCGAGGACGAGGCCGGGGCGTTGACCCAGGCGCAGCGCCAGGAGCGCGACAAGGTCGTCATCGATGCCTGTCTGCTGCTGTGGCTGTCCAGCCTGGGCCGCAACGTCAACAAGCTCGAGGGCGAGCGCCTGCGCAAGCACGCCATCGAGGTGTCGCTCGAGACCAACATCCCGCTGCCGATCATCGGCAAGCAGGTGCTGTACGACGGCAAGTCGGGCGAGCGCTTCGATCAGCCGGTGACCGTGGGCATCATCCATATGCTCAAGCTCGCCCACCTGGTCGAGGACAAGGTCCACGCCCGGTCGACTGGCCCTTACTCGCTGGTGACCCAGCAGCCGCTCGGCGGCAAGGCCCAGTTCGGCGGTCAGCGCTTCGGCGAAATGGAAGTGTGGGCGCTTGAAGCTTACGGCGCCGCGCATACCCTGCAGGAGATGCTGACGGTCAAGTCCGACGACGTGCAGGGCCGCGTCAAGACCTACGAATCCATCATCAAGGGCGAAAAGATCGAGGAACCGGGCATCCCGGCCTCGTTCCGGGTGCTCGTCAAGGAGCTCCAGTCGTTGGGTCTGGTGGTGGAAGCCGTCCAGGACAACGGCGAGATCCTGAAGTTCGGCAAGGACGACGAGAAGGCCCGCCCGCCCAAGCCTGGGATCGGGCTGCTGAGCCTGGGAGTGGAGTAAAAGCGGAGGAGGGAAGTGGGAGGAGAGAGGAGGGAACGCTGCAGCGCAGGTCCCTCCTCTCTCCTCCCTCCTCCGTATTTGACGAGGCGCGCGGGGCATGTTATCATCTTGTGCTCGCGTTGCCCGGCCCGCCACCTGTACGAGGCGGGAAGCGCATACAGCAGGATAGCCAACAAGGCCACCGGCGTTCACGGGTGGCCTTGATTTGTGCCTGCGACACGGCGAACAAAAACTCATTTGGGCCAGGGTTATGCCTGGTCTAAAACGCGGGCGCAGCGCGAACGCGCCCGGGTCAAGCACAACTGGATCGTTAAGACTAAGGAGAGCACAGCGTGCCAACGATTAACCAGCTCGTCCGCAAGGGACGCAAAGACAAGAAGGCCAAGTCAAAGTCTCCGGCGCTGCAGTTTGCCTTCAACTCGCAGGTGCAGCGGCGAATTGAGCAGCCCAAGGGCTCTCCCCAAAAGCGCGGTGTGTGCACCGTAGTGCGCACGCAAACGCCGAAAAAACCCAATTCGGCGATGCGCAAGGTGGCCCGCGTCCGCCTGTCGAACGGTCTGGAAGTGACGGCTTACATCCCCGGTGAAGGGCACTCCCTCCAAGAGCACAGTGTGGTATTGGTGCGCGGCGGTCGCGTGAAGGACCTGCCTGGCGTGCGCTATCACATCGTCCGCGGCACGCTCGACACCACAGGCGTCGACGCTCGCCGCCAGGGTCGCTCGAAGTACGGCAACAAGCGCCCGAAGGCCGGCGCTGCGGCTACCGCCAAAAAGAAGTAAGGACTAAGACAGCATGCCACGTCGATATACCCCTGCGCGCCGGCCGCTTGTGCCGGACATCCGTTTCAAGAGCACTCTGGTCTCTGAGTTCATCAATCGTATGATGAACGACGGCAAGAAGAGCGTGGCCCAGCGCGTCATGTACGACGCGATGGCGCTCGCCGCCGAGCGGGCCAAGAAAGAGCCGATGGAAGTCCTCGAGTCGGCGCTGCGCAACGTCGGCCCGGTGGTCGAAGTCAAGCCCCGCCGCGTCGGCGGCGCTACCTATCAGGTACCGGTTGAGGTCAGCCCGGACCGGCGCGCGAGCCTGGCGATGCGCTGGATCATCGCCGCGGCGCGGTCGCGCTCGGGCAAGAGCATGATCGACAAGCTGTCGGGCGAACTGCTCGACGCGGCGAACAACACCGGGACGGCCATCAAGAAGCGCGAAGAGACGCACAAGATGGCTGAAGCCAACCGCGCCTTCGCTCACTATCGCTGGTAAGAGCGGACGATGGCTGACTATCCCCTGGACAAAGTCCGTAACATCGGCATCATCGCGCACATCGATGCCGGCAAAACGACGACCACCGAACGGGTCTTGTTCTACACGGGCAAGACGCACCGCATCGGCTCGGTCGACGAAGGCACCACCGTCACCGACTGGATGGAGCAGGAGCGCGAGCGCGGGATCACGATCGTGTCGGCCGCTGTGACCGCCGAATGGCGCGATCACAAGGTCAACATCATCGACACCCCCGGCCATATCGACTTCACGGCCGAGGTGCAGCGCTCGCTGCGCGTGCTCGACGGCGGCGTGGTCGTGTTTGACGCCGTGCAAGGCGTGGAGCCCCAGTCCGAAACGGTCTGGCGCCAGGCCGACCGCTACGGCGTGCCGCGCATCTGCTATATCAACAAGATGGATCGCACCGGCGCGAACTTCGAGAACGCCGTCAAGTCGATCAGCGAGCGCCTGGGCGCCAACCCGATCCCGCTGCAGATCCCGATCGGTCAGGAGCACTCGTTCGAAGCGATCATCGATCTCTTCGATATGAAGGCGATCTATTACACCGACGCGAGCGGTCGGGCGTTCGAGCTACGGGAAATCCCCGAGGCCTACAAGGCCGCGGCCGAGCAGGCGCGGCACTACATGATCGAGAAGGTCGCCGAGCTCGATGACGACCTGACGACCAAGTACCTCGAAGGCCACGAGATCACCAACGCCGAGATGCGCGCGGCCCTGCGCAAGGGCACGATCGCGGGCAAGTGCAACCCCGTGTTCTGCGGCTCGTCGCTGAAGAACAAGGGCGTGCAGCCGGTGCTCGACGCCGTGATCGACCTGCTGCCATCGCCGCTCGACATCCCGGCCGTCAAGGGCCTGGTCCCGCGCAGCGGTGAGGAGGTCGAGCGCCCGTGCGATCCGAAGGCGCCGCTGGCCGCGCTGGTCTTCAAGATCGTGTCCGACCCGTTCGTCGGTCGACTGGCCTATTTCCGTGTGTACTCCGGCCGGCTCAATGCGGGCAGCAATGTGCTCAACTCGTCGAAAGACAAGCGTGAGCGCATCAGCCGTCTGATCCGCATGTACGCCGATCGGCGCGAGGAAGTGCAATTCGTCGAGGCCGGCGACATCGCCGCCGTGCTCGCGCTCAAAGACACCTTCACCGGCGAGACGCTGTGCGACCCCGACAAGCCGGTCGTGCTCGAGTCGATCACGTTCCCGGCCCCGGTTATCGCCGTGGCCGTTGAGCCGAAGACCCAGGCCGACCAGGAGAAGATGTCGGAGGCCTTGCACAAACTTGCACAGGAAGACCCGACCTTCCTCGTCCATGCGGACGAGGCGACCGGGCAGACGATCATCGAGGGCATGGGCGAGTTGCACCTTGAGGTGCTGGTCGACCGGATGCTGCGCGAGTACAAGGTGCACGCGAACGTCGGTCGCCCGCGGGTGGCCTACAAGGAAAGCATCACGCGCCCGGTGCCCGAGGTCAACCTCAAGTACGCCAAGCAGTCCGGCGGTCGCGGCCAGTACGCCCACGTCGTGATCAGCATGGACCCGGGCGAACCCGGCTCCGGCGTCGTCTTCGAGAACAAGGTCATCGGCGGCGCGATCCCGAAAGAATACATCCCGGCGATCGAGAAGGGCGTCAAGGAGACCTCGGAGGCCGGCATCATCGGCGGCTACCCGGTGGTCGACCTCAAGGTCACGTTGATCGACGGCTCGGCGCACGACGTCGACTCGAACGAAATGGCGTTCAAGATCGCGGCCTCGATGGCCTTCAAGGAAGGCATGCAGAAGGGCAAAGCCGTTCTGCAGGAGCCGGTCATGAAGGTCGAGGTGACCGTGCCCGAAGAATACATGGGCGACGTGCTCGGCAATCTGTCGTCACGACGCGCCATGATCGAAGGTATGGATGCGCGCGCCAACGCCCAGGTCATCCGCTCGATGGTGCCGCTGGCCGAGATGTTCGGCTACGCCACCGAGTTGCGCTCGATGACGCAGGGGCGCGGCGTGTTCACGATGGAGTTCCATCATTATCAACAACTCCCGGCGAACGTCGCCGAGGAAGTCATGAAGGGCCTGGCGACGGCCAAGGCTTAGTCGGGTAGTCGCGTAGTCAAGTAGTCAAGTAGTCGGAAGTCGGCTACTCGGCGAACCGACTACCAGGCTACAAGACTACCGGACTATTGGACTACTAGACTAACCGGAGGGAAGACATGTCGAAAGAGAAGTTCGACCGCAGCAAGCCGCACCTGAACATCGGGACGATCGGTCACATCGACCATGGGAAGACGTCGCTGACGGCGGCGATCACCAAGGTGCTGGCGCTGAAGAAGATGGCCGAGTACCGGGCGTACAACCAGATCGACAACGCGCCGGAAGAGCGCGAGCGCGGGATCACGATCAACATCGCGCACGTCGAGTACCAGACCGACAAGCGCCACTACGCGCACGTCGACTGCCCCGGGCACCGCGACTACATCAAGAACATGATCACGGGCGCGGCGCAGATGGACGGCGCGATCCTTGTGGTGGCGGCGCCGGACGGGCCGATGCCGCAGACGCGCGAGCACGTGCTGCTGGCGCGGCAGGTGGAAGTGCCGGCGATCGTGGTCTTCCTGAACAAGGTCGACATGATGGACGACCCGGAGCTGCTGGAGCTGGTGGAGATGGAGCTGCGCGATCTGTTGAACGCGCAGAAGTTCCCGGGCGACGACACGCCGATCGTGCGGGGTTCGGCGCTGGTGGCGCTGGAGTGCACGTCGACGGATCCGCTGGCGCCGGAGTATGCGCCGATCCTGAAGCTGATGGACACGGTGGACGAGTACATTCCGCAGCCGGTGCGGGAGACGGAGAAGCCGTTCCTGATGGCGATCGAGGACGTGTTCTCGATCAAGGGGCGCGGGACGGTGGTGACGGGGCGGATCGACCGCGGGATCGTGAAGGTGGGCGAGCCGCTGGACATCATCGGGCTGCGGGAAGAGAAGATGAGCACGGTGTGCACGGGCGTGGAGATGTTCCACAAGCTGCTGGACCAGGGGCAGGCCGGAGACAACGTGGGGCTGCTGCTGCGCGGGATCGAGCGCGACCAGGTGGAGCGCGGCATGGTGCTGGCCAAGCCTGGGTCGATCAAGCCGCACACGAAGTTCGAGGCGGAAGTGTACGTGCTCAAGAAGGAAGAGGGCGGGCGACACAAGGCCTTCTTCAGCGGGTATCGGCCGCAGTTCTACATCCGGACGATGGATGTGACGGGGTCGATCGCGTTGCCGGCGGGCGTCGAGATGGTGATGCCGGGCGACAACATCAACATGTCGGTGGAGCTGATCATCCCGGTGGCGCTTGAGGCCGGGGCGCGCTTCGCCATCCGCGAAGGCGGTCTGACCGTCGGCGCGGGCGTGATCACGAAAGTCATTGACTGATTAGGCGACCGGGTGGTCGGGTGACTGGGTGAGCGATCGCCGAGTCACCCGACATTCAATCGCCAAATGGACTAGGTGTTAGAATGGCAAAATCGAAGGACGTCCGACCGGTTATTACGTTTGCGTGCACCGACTGCAAGGAGCGCAATTACACCTCGCAGAAGAACCGCCGCAACGACCCGAACCGGTTGGAGCTGAAGAAGTTCTGCCCGCGCTGCCGCAAGCACACGACGCACCGCGAGGCCAAGTAGTCAAGAAGTCTGGTAGTCAAGTGGTCGGGTAGTCGGTAGTCAAGAACTACAAGACCACAAGACTACTGGACTACAGGACTAAGTCTAGGCCAGTAGCTCAATTGGCAGAGTACCGCTCTCCAAAAGCGGGTGTTGGGGGTTCGAGTCCCTCCTGGCCTGCACGCACAGCCGCCTGGCGGCACCGGGACGACACCGCGGCACGTGGGCGGTGTCGTCTTCATCTGGGGAAGGGATAGATCGATGTCTTCGACGAAGACTCAACCCGAAATCAAAGAACCCAACGCCGTCGTGCGGTATTACCGCGAAACCGTCGGCGAGCTGCGCAAAGTCGTGTGGCCGACCCGCCAGGAGGCTTTCAACCTGACCGCGATCGTGCTTGGCGTGATCGTTGTGGGCTCGCTCTTCCTGGGGGCGTTCGATTACATCTTTGGCGAGATGATTCGCTTGTTGATCAACCTGCGCGCGGGCTGATCGGAAAGGGCCCATAGCATGGACGAGCTGGAGCAAAACGCCGGCGCCGACCTGACGCCGGATGAGCCCGAGGTGGACGTCGTCGCCGCTGAGCCGGTCGATGATCCCGAACCGGACGTCGTTGACGCGCCGGCGGCGCCTTCGGCTGCCGAGGAGGCCGCTGCCTTCTTCGGTCTGACCAATCTCGCCCCGAAGCAGGAGGCCGAGCCTTTCGAGTTGCCGGAACTACCGGTGGAGGTCGAGGAGACCGAGGACGACGAAGAAGAAGACGAAGTAGAGGAAGAGCCGACCCACACCGAGCCGGCTGTCTCCACTGTGGCGCCCGAAGACAACCCGGACGCCCCGCACTGGTTCTTTGTGCATTGCTACTCAGGCCAGGAGAACAAGGTCCGCCAGAACCTCGAGCAGCGCATCGCCACGATGGGCATGAAGGGCAAGATCCTGGACGTGATCGTGCCCACCGAAGAAGAGATCGAGGTCAAGGACGGCAAGCGCCGCACCGTCGAACGCCGCGTCTTTCCGGGCTATATCCTGGTCAACATGGTCATGAGCGAGGAGACCTGGTACGTCGTGCGCAACACGCCCGGCGTCACGGGCTTCGTCGGGATGGGCAACACCCCGACCCCGCTGCGGCCCGAAGAGGTCGCCGGTATCATCAAGCGCATGGAGGCCGAGGCGCCCAAGGTCAAGGTCACGTTCAAGACCGGCCAAAAGGTTCGCATTGTCGACGGCCCGTTCAACGATTTCATCGGCACCGTGTCCGAGATCGACATGGATCGTACGAAAGTGCGCGTCATGGTCTCGTTTTTCGGCCGCGAAACGCCCGTGGAACTCGACTTTTTGCAGGTCGAGAAAGTGTAAGCCCTGGGTTGCGCACCCGCGCAACCCACATCGTCGTGGGAGGGCGCCGAATGCGCCCGCTCGCACCACAAGGAGCAAGAGTAACGTATGGCAAAGAAACTTAAGGCAGTCGTCAAGATCCAGCTCAATGCTGGCAAGGCGAACCCCGCGCCCCCCGTGGGTCCGGCGCTCGCGGGCTATGGCATCAACATCATGGCCTTCTGCAAGGAGTACAACGCCCGCACCAACAACCGCGTGGGCGATGTGATCCCGGCCGAGATCACGGTGTTCACGGACGGTTCGTTCACGTTCGTGCTCAAGACCCCGCCGACTGCCTTCTTGCTGCGCAAGGCCGCCAAGATCGAGAAGGGCTCGGCCACGCCGAACCGGGCCAAGGTCGGCAAGGTCACGCGTGCACAGGTGAAGGAGATCGCCGAGGTCAAGATGAAGGACCTGAACGCGATCGACATCGACGGCGCGATGAAGCAAGTTGAAGGCACCGCGCGCAACATGGGCTTGATCGTCGAAGGCTGACAAGTGTGGGAGGGCCCTCGGGCCCGCTGGAACCACAAGGAGAAACATGATGCAGAAACACGGCAAGAAGTACAAGGCGGCCGCCGCTCAGGTTGAGGCCGATACCGCCTATTCGCCCGAGAAGGCCGTGGCGCTGGCCAAGGCCACGTCCTATTCCAAGTTCAACGCCACAGTCGAGGCGCATATCCGCCTGGGCGTCGACCCGAAGTACGCGGATCAGAACGTCCGCGACGTCGTCGTGCTCCCGAACGGCCTGGGCAAGACCGTGCGCGTGCTGGTCTTCGCCGAGGGTGAAGGCGCGCGGGTCGCAGCCGCGAACGGCGCCGATCACGTCGCCGACGACGAACTGATCAAGCAGATCCAGGCGGGTTGGGCTGAGTTCGACGTCGCCATCGCCACGCCCGACCTGATGGGCAAGGTGGGTCGCCTCGGTCGTATCCTCGGCCCGCGCGGCCTGATGCCCAACCCGAAGACGGGCACGGTCGTCCCGGCGGAAGACCTGCCGCGCGCGATTAAGGAAGCCAAAGCCGGCCGCGTGGAGTTCCGCGTTGACAAGACCGGCAACCTGCACGTGCCGATCGGCAAGGTGCAGTTCAGCGAGCAGGCCCTGCTCGAGAACTTCCAGGCCCTGATGGGGGCCGTGATCAAGGCCAAGCCGGCCACCGCCAAGGGCGTGTACTTGAAGAAAATCGTCCTGACGGCTACAATGGGCCCCGGCGTCAAGGTGGACACGTTGCAGGCTTCGGCCGGTCACGGGCCCACGGTCTGACGCAGAGACAAAGCCTGCCGGGCAAGGCGGGCGCACAATGGAACGGGGCGCGGAAACGCGCTGAGCTTCGCCCAAGACAGCTGGCTGGGCCCATAAGGCCCGTAAGTCCCGCCGAGGTTGAGCGTTTTGAAATCCGACACCGGCCCGCAATGGCCGCGTGGTAGATGACAGACGGCTCGGGCTTCGGAAGCGAGGTCCGAGCCGTTGTGTTTGGGGCGCAGGGCGCCCACACATCGCCAGTGAGGAGGTGAACGATTTGGCGCTCACAAAAGAACGCAAGACCGAGCTCGTCGACGAATATCGCGAGCTGATCGAGAAGTGCCAGGGCATGATCCTGGTCGAGTACCGCGGGATCAACATGAAGGGCATGGACCCCGTCCGCCGCAAGGTGCGCGAGGCCCAGGGCGAACTGCATGTGGTCAAGAACACGCTGACCCGCAAGGTGCTGACCGAGATGGGGCGGCCCGCGCCGGAGGATCTGTTCTCGCAGACCACGGCCGTGGCTTTCGCATTCGGCGATGCACCCGCAGTAGCCAAGGCTCTCACGGCCGCGGCTAAAGACAGCGAGTTCGTCAAGGTCAAGGGCGGGTTCCTCGGCAACGTGGTGCTCAACGCCAAACAGGTTGAGGCGCTGGCGGATCTGCCGCCGCTGCCGATCCTGCGTGCTCAGTTGCTGGGCATGATCTCGACCCCGGCGACGCGCATCGCGGGCGCGCTCGCGAGCAGCGTCCGTCAGGTGGCCAGCGTGGTCAAGGCGTACTCGGAGAAGGAAGCCGCTCCGGCGGCGGCTTGATGGGTTTCGCCCATCAGCAACCGCAGACCGGGCTCTGCCCGGCTGCGCAGTAACATCGACAAGTCAATTCTGAATTGGAGTTCCGACAATGGCTGATCTGGAGAAAATCGTCGAGTCGTTGAGCGCCCTCACCGTGCTTGAGGCCGCCCAGCTGACCAAGATGCTGGAAGAGAAGTGGGGCGTTAGCGCCGCGGCCCCCGTGGCCGTCGCGGCGGCCCCGGCCGCTGCTGCCGCTGCCGCGCCCGTCGAAGAGAAGACCGAGTTCACGGTCGTCCTGAAGAGCGTCGGCGACAAGAAGATCGACGTCATCAAGGTCATCCGCGCGCTGACCAACCTCGGCCTCAAGGAGGCCAAGGACATGGCCGAGACCGCGGGCGCCAAGGTGCTCGAGGCCGTGAGCAAGGAGTCCGCCGAGGACGCCAAGAAGAAGCTCACCGATGTCGGCGCTACGATCGAGCTCGTCTGAGACTCGCCCGTCTGGCATCAACGCCCCGAAGCCGTCAGGCTTCGGGGCGTTTTCTTTTTGCCGGCCGCGGATGACGCCCCAGCGGCGCCAACGCGCCGGCGACGGTTCGTAGGGCAAACGCATCACATTTCTGCAGCGCCGTTTCTTGCCGCGGATTGCGCGGATGACGCGGATTGTGGAAACACGCGCCCCATCTGCGAAATCCGCGCAATCCGCGGCAAAAAACGTCGAAGCCAATTTGGGTGCGATTGCCCTGCGACGGTTCCCGTCTTCGACCCCCGGGTTGATGTATATTTGTCAGCATGACCAATAATCCGATACGCGTGCTCGTTATTGAAGATGAAGAGCGCATCCGCCAATTCCTCCAACGCGGGTTGACCTTCGAGGGCTATCGCGTCGACACAGCCGCCGACGGCCCGGCCGGGCTGAACGCGGCGCGCGAGAACGTGCCCGACGTCGTCGTGCTCGATTGGATGCTCCCCGGCATGGACGGGATCGAAGTCTGTCGCCGGCTGCGTGCGGCCAGCCCTACGCCGATCCTCATGCTCACCGCGAAAGATTCGGTGGCGGATCGGGTTCAGGGGCTCGATGCCGGCGCCGACGACTACCTGGTCAAGCCCTTCGCCTTCGACGAGTTGATGGCGCGACTGCGGGCGTTGCTGCGCCGCGCGGTCCCCGTGCAGCCCGAGACCCTGCGCTTTGCTGATCTGGCGCTCGACACCGGCACCCGTCAGGCCTTCCGCGCCGAGCGTGCGATCGAATTGACCGCCAAGGAATACGAGCTGCTCGAGCTGTTTCTGCATCACCCGCGCCAGGTGCTCACCCGCGAGTTGATCTACGACCGGGTCTGGGGCTACGATTTCGGCGGCGAGAGCAACATCATCGAGGTCTACGTTCGGTACCTTCGCCAGAAGACGGAGTCGTCCGGCGAATCGCGGCTGATCCACACCGTTCGCGGCGTCGGCTACGTGTTGCGCGAGGACACGCCGCCGTCAGGATGAGACGCCGGGCTCACCCAGCGCTCATCACCCGTTAAGGATCGACCCAAGCGCGTGTGTCATGCTGTCTGGACCTGCTTATGGCATCCAGACAGAAGGCGATCACTGCCTCACCCATGAGTCTTCGTCTGCGACTGACCCTCTGGTACTCGGGCGTGCTCGCCACGGTGCTGTTCGTCTTCGGGACGGCCGTGTATTTCCTGTTGGAATTCAACCTCACACGACAGTTGGATCAGACCCTGGAAGACGCGGCGCGCCAGATCAGCGAGAACAGCACAAGCGTCACCATCCGCGGTCAATCGATCGCCACGATCCCCAATCTCGAGAACGAATACGCCTCAGCCGTGCTCTACGTCCAGGTCTGGGTGCCGGCCTCATCGGATGCCGAGGGCCTGCCCCGTTTCGGCGACCTGGAGCGTTCGAGCGCCACGACCAACCTCGCTGACCACACGTCGCCGCTCGACGCCGACACGCTCGCGGCCGGGCAGACCGGCATTCGAGACCAGAACATCGACGGCTGGCATATGCGGGTGCTCACAGCCGCGCTGACCAATTCGAAGGGCGAGATCCTGGGTTATGTGCAGACCGCGGCCGCCCTGCAGATGATCGACCGCGCGCGCAGCCAGATGCTGAGCGTGCTCCTGCTCGGCAGCATCGGCGCCGTGGCCGCCGCCGCCGCGATCGGCTGGCTGGCCGCCGACCGTGCGCTGCAGCCGCTCAGCGTCATCACCCAGACCGCCCAGCAGATCTCGCGCGCCGACGACCTGTCGCGGCGCATCCCCATCCACGGCACCGGCGACGACGAGGTCACGCGCCTGTCGGCGGCCTTCAACGCCTCGATGGAACGCCTCGAACAGCTCTTTGTGGCCCAGCGCCGCTTTCTGGCTGACGTGTCGCATGAGTTGCGGACGCCGTTGACCGCCGTCCGCGGCAACGTCGATTTGCTCGAGCGCATGGGCGGCGCAGACCCCGAGTCGCTGCAGGATATTCGCTCGGAGACCGAACGCATGACCCGGCTGGTCGGCGACCTGTTGCTGCTGGCCCAGGCGGATTCCAACAGCCTGCCCCTGGCGCGCGTGCCGATCGATCTGGACACGCTGCTGTTGGACACTGCGCGCGAAGCCAGGGTGCTGAACAATTCGATCCAGATCACGATCGGCGAAATCGATCAGGCCTCGGTGCTCGGCGACCCTGACCGGCTCAAGCAGGTCGTGCTCAACCTGGTGGCCAACGCGATGAAGTACACGCCGGCCGGCGGCCGGGTGATCCTCGGCCTGAGCCAGGTGGAGGGCTGGGCGCGCATGACCATCAGCGACACCGGGATCGGGATCCCGATCGACGAGCAGGCCAGGATCTTCGATCGCTTCTATCGCGTCGACAAGGCCCGATCTCGCGCGATGGGTGGGGCGGGCCTCGGTCTCTCGATCGCGCAGCGCATCACGCAGCTACACAACGGTCGTCTCGAAGTGACTTCGGAAGGCGTCCCGGGCAAGGGCACCACGTTCTCGCTATGGCTGCCGTTGAGGGGCGACACCCGGCCGGCGGTGGCCGCGCCTCATTCGGCGCAACGGCGCGACCTGCGTACGGCTCGGCCGAATTGACCGTTTTCGGCCTGCATCGCCAGCACGAAGTTGGGCGAAAAGTGGAGGGGTCCGAGGGTTGGGGCGATACCCAACCCTCGGACCCCTCCACTTTATTTGTCTATCGCAGACAGGGCTCGAGCGATGTTATACCCGAGGAAGAAGCGCGCATGCCTACAGCGTCGGCCAACTCAACAGCATCACCTCGAGCGCCAGCCGTGAGTTGACGTTGCGACCGATCAGGTCCGCTGTGCGCGCCAGGGCGTGCAGGGCCTGACGACCGGCGGCCGGTGCCACGACGCGCGCCACCGCATCGATGTCCGCGCCGAAGTCGTGGTTGGTTCGAGGTAGGTCGGCGTTCGTCATCGCCAGCAGAACGTCGCGCCAGAAACTTGCCCAGAGCTGCAGCGTGGCCTGGATTTCGTCGGTCGACGAGTCGCGCGCCAGCTTCTCGGCGGCCGCGAAGCGCGCGACGCGGTTTCCGGCGAGCAATTGCCGCACCATCGCCAGCGTGGAATGCCGGTCGGCCAAGGCTTCGGGGTCGTTGGCCAGCCGCAACGCCGTGCCGGGTCGACCGCCCGAGACGCGCGCCAGCAGGTCGGCCCGCTCGGCTTCGATCGCGTGCCGGGTCACGAGGGCATCGCGCACCTCGTCCACGGGCAGGGGGCGCAACTCGAGCATCTCGCACCGTGAACGGATCGTGGGGAGCAGGGCGTCGGCGCTCTCGGCCGTCAGGATCAAGACCACGTTGGCCGGCGGCTCTTCGAGCGTTTTGAGCAGCGCGTTCTGGCTCTGATCGTTGGCCGCATCGAAATCGATCAGACAGGCGACGCGTCGCCGGGCCTCGATCGGTTTGAGACTGACGTCGTAGATCAACTGCCGGACCGGCTCGATCTTGATCTTGCCGGTGCGGATCCGCTTGCCGCTGATCTCGGGCACGACCTTGAGTAGATCCGGATGGACGGAGCGCCCGGTCAACATGCAGGCCCGGCAGTGACCGCAACCGGACCCTTCCATCGGGGATTCACAGAGCAGTGCCGCGGCCAGGCCGAGCGCCAGGCTTTGTTTGCCGATGCCGTCCGGGCCGGTGATGAGATAGGCGTGCCGGATGCGTCCCTGGCTCAGGTCTCGCCGCAGCAGATCGACCGCCCAGCCATGGCCGGTGATGTTCCAGGACATGGGCCGTATTATACGGGCAGCGCGTGTCAGGGCCGCGAATGCCCAGGGCAATCGCATCTAAACCAAACAAGGCATGTTTTTGCCGCGGATTGCGCGGATGACGCGGATTGTGGAAACACGCTCCCCCATCTGCGAAATCCGCGCAATCCGCGGCAATAAAAGCGTCGAAGTCAATT
>WBZS01001460.1_pt1 | contig 18749 bp, 15 predicted proteins | sample 5204201 | NCBI WGS metagenome assembly WBZS01 (sample SAMN12344357, study PRJNA552823) | activated sludge metagenome | biome: Activated sludge suspended growth; feature: Nitrification reactor; material: Wastewater; isolation source: activated sludge from nitrification reactor of wastewater...
CAAAGGGCTGGTTAGGTGAAACGTACTCGTGGAACCCACCGTCGCTTCGGATAGGATGCCGTGCGTCGTTTCTGCACAAATCCCCAGTCAGAACCAGGATTCGGGTCCGTGTTGCGCCTTCGAGGTCGAGGCGACGGTGGTTGCGCTTCGCTTCACCCACCCTACGTCAAGTTTCCTGGTTGTTTTCTTGTATGCAATTCAATCGTTAGCCGCTCTAGAAGAGAGACAATACCCTTTCACGAACCAAGAACCTCGACAAAACCAGGATTCATATTCCCCTTCTCTCCGCGTCTCCGCGGGAGAACTTCCGTAATTTTGCCCGCAAGAGAATCTTGTTACACCCCACCCCCGTCAACTTCTTGACTCGCCTTGCAAAAAAAACATGAAATCGTTTCGATGGAGTGGTTCCGCCAGGAAGGATTTGGCGATTTGCCCGTTCCCCAGGAGTTGTTATGTTGAAGCGATTCAGCTTGCTCATCGCGGTTGCTTTGGTTCCGGCCCTTGCTTTTTGCCAAGGCAACTTAGATGAACTGAAAAAAATGCAAGGAACGTGGAATTGCGTGGTCGAAGAAGAAGGCGGCAAGCAGGCAAGCGACGAAGAAAAGAAAGAACTCATCCTAACGTTGGTGATCGAAGGCGACGGATACAAAACGTACTTCAATGACAAACTTTTAACTTCGGGAAATCTTCGCGTCGATGCCACGAAGTCGCCCATGGCGATCGACGCCTTGCCCAAGGACGGCCCGTATGCCGGGAAAGTGCAGCTTGGCGTTTTTAAGTGGGATGGCGAGGTAATGTTCGCCAATTTCGCGAAACCTGGCGACACCCGGCCGACGAATTTCAAGACCCGAGCCGACTCGGAAGACGCACTCGTTCGTTACGTTCGCAAGAAGTCGTAGCCGACGGCAATTTTGTTTTCCGCAGTTTCATGGCGAGCCGGCACCCTCAAGATCCTGAGTGCATGATACAACGTACTTCGGGCCCCTATGGGCCTCGGCTCGCCAATACAGGTCGCCGCGTGCTCTCCCCAACCATCACGCGGGTTCCGTCATGCTGCGGGGATCAAGGGCCGCGTTCAGTTCCGCCTCGGTGACGATGGCTTCGGAGTCCTTCTTTTTCAACGTTCCCGCACGCATCTTTTCCAGGCACAAGTCGCGAACGGTTTTCCCAACTTTAAACGCTTCCTTCGCCAATGCGGCCGCGGCATCGTAGCCAATGAGCGGGTTGAGACTCGTCACCATGGCCATGCTCCATTCGACCTGTTTTTCGCAGGCAGCGCGGTTGGCTTCCATCTCTTCCGCGCAGAAATCGACGAAGGCGTTGGTACCGTTGGCGAGAAGTTCCACGCTTTCGATGGCAGCCAATCCCATCACGGGCATCATGATATTGAGTTCGAACTGACCACCCGTCGCACCAGAAAAGGCGATGCATTGGTCGTTGCCGATGACGCGGGCACATACCTGCATCATGCTTTCACACATGACGGGATTCACTTTGCCGGGCATGATCGAGGACCCTGGTTGGCGATCGGGCAAGATGATTTCGAAGAAACCACAACGTGGCCCCGAACCCAGCCAGCGAATGTTGTTCGCGACGGTGAAAAGGCTGACCGCGATCGCTCGAAGTTGGCCCGAACATTCGACCAGGCCATCTCGATTCGCGTTCGCTTCGAAATGGTTTTTCGCCTCGACGAAAGGCACACCCGTTTCTTTAGCGAGAACGTCGGCTGTCTTGCTGCCGTAGCGGGGATGGGTATTGATTCCCGTGCCAACGGCCGTGCCACCGGCTGGTAACTCCAACACGGAGTTCAACGCGCGTTGGGCGCGTTGAATGTTCAGTTCGAGTTGGCGAGCGTATCCAGAAATTTCTTGGCCAAGACGAATGGGCGTCGCATCGGCGAGATGTGTACGGCCGATTTTGATGATGTCATCCCATGCCTTGGCTTTCTGGGTGAGAACATCGAAAAGTCGGCGTAACGCCGGGACGAGTTCGGTGTGGATCGCCTGCCCGACGGCTACGTGAATCGCCGTCGGGAACATATCGTTGGTTGACTGCCCCATATTCACGTGGTCGTTGGGATGGATCGGCTTTTTCTTGTCGAAGCGATCACCGCCGGTCATTTCGATGGCACGATTGCTGATCACTTCGTTCGTATTCATGTTGGACGACGTGCCTGATCCCGTTTGATACACGTCGATGGGGAATTGATCATCCCATTTTCCTTCGGCCACTTCGCGCGCCGCCTTGATGATTGAATCCGCGATTTCCGGCTTCAGCTTTCCAAGGTCTCGATTCGCCGTCGCGGCGGCGATTTTTACCAGACCCAACGCATGGATCAATCGGTTCGGTAATGGCTGACCCGAGATGGGAAAGTTTTCCACCGCACGCTGGGTCTGCGCACTGTAATATGCCTGCGCCGGCACTTTCACTTCGCCCATCGAGTCTTTTTCAACACGAAATTCGCTCATCGTTTCTGCTCCAAGATCTCGGTTCGGTTTTGGTCAAGGTTAGGCGGAACCCCCGCCACTGGCAACCGAGACGCTTCTGGTTTGACTTTGTCCAGGCGGCGCGTTGAAGTAAGGCAGTTCGTTCTTGTGCCAAGGCTGACCACGGTTCCAAAAGATCCGACGTGATCCGTTGATCGTCCTTCTCTGATTTCGGGAGTGTGAAATCATGCGCCTTTCCGCCGCGTTTTTCGCCGCTTTGATCTTGGCTTTACCTTCCAATGCGCAAGAACGGCACGAGGCACTCCTGATTCGATGTAAAGAAGTCCTTTCGCCGCATTCAGGAAAATTACCATTTCGGAATCTACGAGAACCCGTCGAAGTGATTCGCGATCAATGGGGAATTCCCCATATTTACGCCAAGAATCAATACGACCTTTTCTTCGCCCAGGGAATCGTCGTCGCGCAGGATCGCCTGTTTCAGATCGATTGGTGGCGGCGCGTCGGGAACGGTGAAACCGCGGAAGTCCTTGGCGCGAGCGCGATCGAGGCCGATCGTTTCGCCCGTCTGCTACGCTACCGTGGCGATATGGAAAAGGAATGGACCAGCTACTCCCCAGACACCAAGGAAATCGCCACCGCTTTTACCGACGGCATCAACGCATGGATCGATCAACTCGGCGACAAGCTACCCATTGAGTTCCAAATCCTCAAGTACACGCCCAAACGCTGGCGGCCTGAAGATATTTTGGGCCGGATGTCTGGCATCATCATGTCGCGCAACATGGAGCAGGAACTGGCGCGTGCCCTTTTGATCGCGGAAGTGGGAATGGAAAAAGCTCGCCTGCTCGCACCGACGGATCCAATCGTCGAAGTTACCGTTGCCAAGGACCTTGATTTGTCGGCGCTCGATCCCAAGCTTTTCGCCGCCTACAAAGCCGCGGCCAAAGCACCGGCGTTCCAACCATCGAAATTCGAAAGCAACAACTGGGCGGTCGATGGCCAGCTTTCCGCGTCAGGAAGGCCCATGTTGGCAAGCGATCCGCACCGGACGATTGCATTGCCTTCGTTACGGTACTTAGTTCATCTGAACGCTCCGGGATGGAACGTGATCGGCGCGGGGGAACCCGCACTTCCGGGCGTCGCCCTTGGTCATAACGATCATATCGCGTGGGGAATCACGATCGTCGGTACGGATCAATCCGATCTCTATGTGGAAAAAACGAATCCCGCCGATGCAAATCAGTATCTCACCGAAGCCGGCTGGGAAGCCATGAAGGTCGTTCACGAAGAGATTGCGGTAAAAGGCCAAGCGCAGAAATCCAAGGTGATGCTTCGCTTCACCCGCCATGGTCCGGTGATCGGGTCGGACGAGCATCGAAAGATCGCAGTGGCTTTGAAGTGGGCAGGCAGCGAACCCGGAGGCGCGGCATATCTCGCGGGTTTGGCGGTTTCCCGTGCGAAGAATCATTCGGAATTCCTACACGCCCTTAAAGGGTGGAAAATTCCGAGCCTCAATTTCATGTATGCGGACACGACAGGCCAAATCGCGTGGGTTGCCGCCGCCGCCACGCCGGTGCGAAAAAACCATCATGGCCTAGTTCCCGTTCCTGGCTGGACCGGGACCTATGAATGGGAGCGTTTCCTCTCGGTTGACGAGTTGCCCCAGCAAGTCAATCCATCGTCTCATTGGCTCGCGACGGCAAACCACAACATCTTGCCAAAGGGATACTCGCATGAAATCGGCTACGAATTCGCTCCACCGCATCGATTTCAACGCATTCAAGAAGTATTGGCCGGCGCAAAAAAGATGACGCTGGAGGATTTCGAGCGATTGCAGCACGATGCCGTTTCGATCCCCGGTCGGCAGCTTGGAAAACGGTTGGCGGCGACTCCCAATCTCTCCGAATCGGCAACGCCGTTCGCCCAACGGTTTGCACGCTGGGATGGCCATCTTTCGAAAGATTCCCCCGAAGGTCTTCTCTATGCGGCTTGGCTACGAGAAATGACGAATGAACTCTATCTTCGGCCCAAGACCAAAACACCAGAACGCCTTCGCACGCTCAACAATATCGCCCATCTATTGCACGAACTCGAGCATCCCAGCGAATCCTATTTTGGGCCTCAACCAAGCGTTCAGAGAGACGCCTTCGTGCGGTCGACGTTCGAAAAAGCAATCGAGGCGACCAAGAAGATCGCGGGCAACGATTCGAAGGATTGGCGTTGGGGCAGGGTGCATCAGGTCGATTTCCGACATGCGTTATCCAAGGCGGGTAACGGATTTTCTTCGCTGTTCGACCTGCCGTCGGTCGAACGAACCGGCGATGGCAACACGCCCAACAATACCCGGTACGACGAGAAGTACCGCCAAATTCATGGCGCGTCCTATCGGCATGTATTCGATTTGGCCGACTGGGATCGAGGGCGGGCGACAAGCACGCCGGGCCAATCCGGCCAACCCGGCAGTCCCCATTACGGAGACTTGTTGCCACTTTGGGCGGAGGAAAAATATTTTCCCATGACCTTCTCCCGATCGAAGGTGGAACAGGTTGCTCGAAATCGTCTCCGACTCGAGCCAGCCGAAAAATAGATTGGCAATGTCTGTCACAAACGAGAGAAACACAATTTTAAAATCAGGACGGATATTTCCGGCGACCGTTTTGCGGCTTGTTACCGACGCCGACATCTCACGAGGATTACTGGTTTGACGGTGCCAATGGTCGGCCTCTTGGACCTTCGACGAAACAAAGCCGCTTCCGCTCGGGCGAAGGATCTGGAGGATCTCGAAAACCTCCCTCGTCGCTGGCCACGCCAAACGTAAGAAAATGGAAACGCGTATTCGACGACGGTTCCAAATCACCTTTGCAAAACCCTTCCATGAAAATCGGCATCACCTTCGATCTCAAAACATCGGTTCCGGCAAGTCGATCCCTCCCGGACGATGCGTTCGAGGAGTTCGATAGCCCTCACACGATCGAGGCCATTGCTTCGGTGCTCAGAAATCTCGGCCACCAGGTGGTTCTCCTGGGGGATGGTCGCGAGTTTCTGGAAAAGGTTTTCGTGGAGAAACCAGACTTCGTGTTCAACTTCGCGGAGGGGCATGGTGTCAGCCGATCGCGGGAAGCGAGGGTACCCGCCGTGCTTGAGATGCTCGACATTCCCTTCACGGGTTCGGATCCGTTTACCATGTGCGTGACGTTGGACAAAGATTGTGCCAAGGCGCTCGTCGCACGTTCGGGGATCGCGGTGCCGCACAGCGTTGCCCTGCATGCTCACGCAACGCTCGATTCCTCGGTGATCGAAAAGCTCCGCTTTCCGCTCGTGGTAAAGCCCGCTTGGGAGGGGTCGAGCAAAGGGATTCGCGATCGATGCTTCGTGGAGGATGCCGACAAGTTGTCTGCTGTGGTAGAATCCCTAAGGCGCGATCATCTCCAAACGATTTTGCTCGAAGAATATATCGAAGGGGTTGAAGTCACCGTTGGTCTGATCGGCAACGATCCGCCCAATGTACTTGGGATCATGAGTGTCGAGCCGAACGTGAAGAGTGGGCATTTCATTTACAGCTTGGAGATGAAACGCGACTATCGCAACCAAGTTACCTATCGCTGCCCGGCCCCGCTTGCGGTGGAAACATTGCATCGCATTGAGCGCGACGCGATTGGTGCGTTTCAGACGCTCTGCTGCCGAGACGTCAGCCGAATCGACTTTCGCGTGAGGGACGGGGTTCCGTACTTTCTGGAAGTGAACCCATTACCTGGTTTGAATCCGGACGACAGCGACCTCGTCATCATGGCGGGGTTGGTGGGATGGAGTTATGAGCGATTGGTGACCACCATCGTGGAGGCAGCACTGAAGCGAACGAGGCGGTAACCCCACGGCCTTTCGGCCGTGGGCTTTTGGACGTGGGGTTTTGGCTGCGGGGTTTTGGGTGGTGGGTATTGCACTTACTTTATTGGACGGCGGAGGTGACTTTGCCGTCTTTTGCTTTCCAGTAAGGAATCCACACCAGTGCCAATAACCGTACGGTGATGTTGGTCTTTTTGGGTTTGATCGTGATCGAATCGAGTTCCTCCGTGAGTGGATCGATTTTCACGTCGATCGATTCCAGTTCCGTCTTGAACTGTTCCTCCAGTTCCGCTTTTTGTTGCTCCAGGGCTTCCACGTTCTCCTTCGCTTGCGCGACGCTCTGCGAATCCTGAATCGTTTTGGTGGCACTCCGAACCGACGTGGTCGCTTTGCCAAGGTTCGTGACCGAGATCACTTTGCGAGAAAGGAACGCACCGAACACGGTTCCCGCCATCGAAAGCATGGCCATCAATCGGCCGCTCCAAACGCTCGATTTTTTCTTTTCTACCGCCTGAATTGCCTTGCGGATTTTCTCGTCGAACGCGGCAATCTTGGGTGCGAAGCGTTGGCGAAGTTGCTCGGCCGCCTGATCACGTTGTTCGCGCGCTACCTGTTGTAGGCGGATGCGGAAATCACGCTCTTTTTCCTCGGGTTTCGAAACTTCGCCCAAGGAAGGGCTTTTGAAAACGTCGAGTTTGACGTTGCGGTAGAGATGATCGGCGAACGCTTTTCGCCAGGAGTCATAATTCTTCACCTTCGCGGCCGCCGGCGCGAGAACGGCATAGACGCACTCGGGCTCACTGGGTTCTTTCTCGAGCTCATCGTCGCTCCAATCAACCTCGGCAGCTTCGGGCCATTCCACGGACACCGCATCTTCGGTGATCTCTGCCTCCAGGCATATGTTCCGCGTTAATTCGACGCCGACTTTTGTATCGCTGAAGTAAATTTGGCCGGCCCCGAATAAAGCCGGGCGGTAAAGCAAAACCGCTCCCTCAGGCTTGGCACTCCGTGTCGGCAGAAAGAATTGAGGCACTTCTGGTGGTAAAATCGCACGTTGGCCATGGCTTTCCTGCCCTTCCGTCGCAGCAACGGCCTTGGGTTTCGCTTGCACCGATGCGTTCGCTTGAAACTCACTTCGGCGCGGGTCCATGAGTGCTTTGATGTGGGTCCGCGTCATTGGGCCACGCAGGTAGGAAAGCGCCCAGCGGCTTTGAAACACAACGGGATGGTCTTCGTGAACGTTGTGCAAGAGGAACACGCGACTGCCCAGGCCCGCCAAAATCTGTTCCATCTCGGAACGGTCGAACTTGGCACCATTGTTGGTCGCCGCCCCTTCAAGTCCGTCGAGCACGCGCATCTTATCCCGTTCGGTTTGCAGCCGACCGATAAGCCAAGTACCGCAGTTGGCTAACCCTTTGTAATCCAGGTCGACCGGGTTCTGCGTGGCCAACATCACGCCAACGCCAAAGGCACGCGCCTGCTTTAGGAGCGTCAATAACGGCATCTTGGAAGGTGGATTCTTTACGGGCGGGAAATAACCAAAGATCTCGTCCATGTAAACGAGCGCTCGTAGGCTCGTGGTGCCAGGCTGATGCCTCATCCATGCGATCACCTGGTTGAGCATCAACGAAACGAAGAACATTCGCTCCGTGTCGTTCAGATGAGCAATCGACAAGATGGCAAAACGTGGCTTGCCTTCTTTCGTATAAAGCATCGATTGCACATCGAGCGGCACGCCTTCCATCCAGGACTCGAAACTGGGAGATGCGAGCAGATTGTTGAAAAGCATCGCTAACGCGAAACGGTCCTTGGCAGGATAAAACGTTTCGAGTTCCAACACGCCGACGCGATTGATCGGTGGCGTTTGAATCTGCTGAATCAACGATGCCAAATCAAGATCTTTGCCAGCCTTCCAGGTGGAATTGAAGATCGTGGAGAGGAGGATATGTTCCCTACTCTGAACGGGATCCGCCTCGATATCAAGGAGCGAAAGGAGGCTAGTGGCTGTGGTGTTGATCCGTTCGCGAAGTAGTTCGGAATCTCCAAGGACCTCTTCCGTGGGCGCGTTGAAACTTTGCAGGATCGACACGGGAATGCCGGCGTTGCTCCCCGGTGTGTAAATCACGAAATCCGCCGAATCCTTCAGGCGTTGGATGCGGGCGCCGTCCTGATCCCAGTCCGCCAAACCTTTCTTCCACTTTTCCGCTTCCTGGGCGGCAAATTCTTTGACCGGCAAACCTTTCTTGCGAGCGTCGTCCGTATTGACCCACGGTTCAAACTCTTCCCCCTTGAGGTTGGGAAATTGCATGAGCAAATTCGCCAAATCCCCCTTGGGATCGATCAGAAGGGCGGGGATGCCATCGATCGCGGCTTCTTCCAGTAGTGAAAGGCAAAGACCCGTTTTGCCGCTTCCCGTCATCCCCACGCACACGCCGTGGGTGACAAGGTCTTTGGAATCATAAAGAATGAGACCAGACTTTAGCTTTCGTTCGCCAAGGTCATACTCACGGCCCAAGTAAAAAACACCCAGCTTTTCGTAGTCTTGTTGCATAGGAGGGAAACGTCCAGAAAAGTTCGTTCACGGGATGCGGAAGATTGTAGGCAAGACTGCATATGTCCGCTAGGTGATGCGGGCGCGTAAACGACATGAATTCCTCTTCGACGACCCAGGCGTCGGCACGCGAACCTTTCGAACTCTCCTCGTTTACGTTTCGCGCTCGCGTGAATTTTAGCGATCGTCCAAGGGATTCCTTTTCAGCTAACGCCACGCGAGCGCGAAACGTAAACGAGGAGAGTTCGAAACGTGAACCAGGCTTTTCGATACGCGGTTGCGTGTTGCCGTTGCAGATGCGACAATTATTTTTCGATACAGGTCCAACTTCACGATCGAGCATGGATATGACCGCCTCTCCGGATTACCGTCGGTTCGTTTATCACGTGTTGATCCTCGTTGCATTCGCCGTCGCGTGTGGCCGAATCGTTTGTTGCGAGCGTATTTACGAACCATCGTTTTCAAAGCGAGAAAGCGATCCGAAGGATCGGCGAAGCCTTTGGCCGAAGTCTCGGCCCGAACCGATGCCTTCCTACGGATCGAATGATCGTTCACGGTGGGCGACCGTGCGAGCCTTGGTGGATGAAGGAACGTACGTCATCGGTAAACGGGACCGTGCGAAAGTCGCGGTGACCGCCGTCACGCCCGTGGGTACCCAGGACCCCTTCGTCGCGTTTTCCTTGGTTTACGCGGGATTCCAAACGCGGACCGTGAGTGATTCAGGCATCATCTTCGAAGACGGTTGGCAAAGCGTGGACAAGGTTTTGAACCCCGATACCCTCGAGTTCTTTTCGAGCAAACCACCGCTGCTTTCAACGTTGGTCGCAGGACTTTATTGGCTGCTGCAAAAGCTCACGGGATGGACCTTGGCGGAAAATCCCTTTGATGTCATCCGTACCTTGTTGTTGCTGATCAACGCCCTTCCGTTTCTCGTCTACCTTTGCCTTTTGAGCCGAATCGTCGAGATGTACGGCAAAACGGAATGGGGACGCCTTTATGTGGTGGCGGCGGGATGCTTTGGCACCTTGGTTCACCCGTTTTTGGTCACCTTCAGCAATCACACCGCCGGCACGGTCAGCGTCATGGTCGCATGGTATCTGCTCATTCAGATTTGGCGAAAACAAGGGAACGGTTCGCTTGGTGAATTTTTTGGCGTCGGTCTTTTCTCGGCGTTCGCCGTCGTCAACGAACTTCCCGCCCTTGCTTTCGCGGCGGCGGCGGCGGGGTTGGTGCTGTTGTGGAACCCGGTTCGTGCGATTCTTGGCTTCATCCCCGCGGCGCTCATCGTGGCCTGCGGGTTCTTTTTCACCAACTACCAAGCGACTGGAAGTTGGGAAGTTGCCTATGACAAATTTGGTACGATTTGGTATGAATACGAAGGAAGCCATTGGCGTAAACCACCCAAGGAATTTCTTGAAGAGCGAAAAGGGCGCGAGGCGGAATTCGTCAAAACGGGTATCGACTTCGCCCGTTTCCGTGAATCCCGAGCCGACTACGCGACGCATGTTCTCGTCGGGCATCATGGCGTTCTTTCCCTCACTCCCATCTGGATTTTCTCCTTCCTGACGATGCTTGCCGGCGCGGGCATGGCCGGGCGCTGGATCGTGCGTCTCTTTCGGCCCGGTGATTCTCCAGACGATGGGGTCCCGCGATTCGCCCTACCACTCGGCTTTCTTCTCACCGTCGTGGTGATCGGTTTTTATCTCGTCAAAAGCGACAACTACGGCGGATTCTGTATTGGGCTACGCTGGTTGATGTGGCTCACACCGATTTGGCTGACGGCGCTCGTTCCCGCGGCCGATTGGCTGGCGAGGCGACCTTGGACGCGTAACCTTGCCTTGCTCGCGCTCGCTGTCTCCGTGTTTTCCAATCATTACTCTCTCTGGAATCCCTGGCGGCATCCCTGGATCTTCGACCTCATGCTTCACCTGGGATGGAAGGGATATTAGGCGAACGGCAAATGTTGAACTCCCCGGCGAGCCGACGCTGTGAAGCGTCGGGTTTCGTGATCGCCGACGAAAAAGTCCGCCGGTGGACCTTGCGTACGCCCACCGCGCCCTGACCGGGGCGGCTCGCCCATGGTAGATTCTTTCCTGCCGGACGCCTTAGAGCCGTTAACCGTTCGCTTCCATCGGCCTCGGCGCCTGAACGCCAGCGAGGCGAGGCGTCGCACCATCGCTTGGTGGCGTATAGACGCCGACCATGGAAAATGCATTTATGAATGGATTGAACGGACAAATACGATGAGATGAACGCTGGAAATCCATCCATTTTTCGCTGGCTTCGAACCGAGCGGAGCGGCATAATCCTTTCCGCCCACCACGATTTCTTTCTTGAAATCGCGATCTCTCCACTCACAGGGGACACACCATGGCTCGTTCACTCCGCGTTATTTTGGTCCCGGCGATCACCGCGCTAGGCCTCTCTTCCTCCACGGGCAAAGCTGGTAGCGACGGCTTCGAAAAACTCTTCCATGGAAAAGATCTCACAGGACTCAAGATCTTTCCAGAAAAAGCGGTCGACACCTTCAAAGTGGAAGACGGCGTTCTCAAGGTCAGTGGCAAGCCAGCTGGGTACTTCTACACCCAGAAGAGCTACAAAAACTTTGTCCTGAAATTCGATTGGCGTTATCCCGAGAAAGCCGGCAACAGCGGCTTGCTGGTGTACATTCAAACGCCTCATAAGACCTGGCCCAAATGCGTCGAGGTGCAAGGTGCGTATTCGAGCCACGGCAACATCTTCGCGATTAGCGGCGCCAAGGGAAAATACAAAGACGATGGTAAAGCTCGCAAATCCGCGTTGAAAGATCACAAGGAATGGCATACCACGGAAGTCACCAGTGAGAATGGCAAACTCACCGCGAAGATCAACGGCATCGTGGTCTGCGAGGGGCAAACGGAGATGCTGACCGAAGGGCCTTTAGGTTGGCAATCCGAAGGCGCCCCCATCGACTATCGAAACATCGTGATCCGCGAATTGAAGTAACCCCGTTTCTTATTCGGCCGAGCCCACGGGAAAGGTTCCGTGGGGTTCGGCCGAGCACGCTTTTCCGAGGCCTCCATGAAGATCACACGCGTCGAAGCGATACATCTCCGCCTTCCCGACGTTAACGAACGCTGCGATGGCAGCCAAGAAACGCTGGTCGTCAAAGTTTTCACGGACACCGGACTCATGGGGGTGGGGGAAGTGGATTCGTCCTCTTCCGTCGCCAAGGCGATTATCGACGCTCCGGTATCCCACAAGATCGCACGCGGCTTGGCCGAATGCGTTGTTGGCGAGGATCCATTCGAAATCCAACGTCTTTTTCACAAGATGTATGAAGGCACGATTTATTACGGTCGCCAAGGAGCCGTGATTCAGGCTATCAGCGGCGTGGAAATCGCCCTGTGGGACATCGTGGGAAAGGCGACTGGGCAGCCTGTCTACAAACTCCTCGGAGGCGGATTTCGCAAGACGTTTCGCGCCTATGCGTCGATCCTCTTTGGCGACACCCCGGGGGAAACGGAACAAATTGGGGCGAAATTACGAGGCCAAGGATATCGTGCCGTCAAGTTCGGCTGGGGGCCGATGGGATTGTCCGAAGCTTCTGATATCGCCCACGTGCGTGCCGCGCGAAAAGGCCTTGGCGACGACGTTGAACTGATGGTCGACGCGGGATTGGCGTGGGACACCGCCACGGCGATTCGCCGTTCAAAGCAGTTCGAGCCGTTCAATCTCACTTGGCTCGAAGAACCACTCCATCCGGATAACGTTCAGGGGTACGGCAAGCTCTCAGCACAAAGCCCCATCAAAATTGCGGCCGGCGAGGAAGTTTGCGATGTCGTGGAGTTCGCGAAACTGATGGATGTGGGTGGGATCGATGTCGCTCAGGTGGATGTGACCCGCGTGGGCGGCTTGAGTCGTTCGTGGCGCATCGGCTGGGACTCGGCGGAACGCCATCGCTTGTGCGTCAACCATTCCTACAAAACCGGGATCAACATCGCCGCCAGCTTGCATTTCGTGGCGGCACTTCCAAATTCCCATTACTTCGAATATTGCGTTGAACAGGGCCCACTCCGCCAAACCTTGACGAAGCAGCGTTTTCCCGTGATCAACGGGGAGATCAGCGTTCCCGAAGAACCTGGTCTCGGGATCGAACTCGACGAAGCCGTCGTGGAACGATATAGGGTACGGTGATTTCGCCGATTTCAATCGCGCCGGGCCGAGAACGCACTCTCGACGTGCCTTGCCAAACGCCCTAGGTTCCACGGCTTGGGTCAATCTTTGGTTTCTGGGGCGGGAACCGTTTTCACGATTTTGGCGTCTTTTTCGCCAAGTTCGAAGATCCATAAAGGACGTTGCAACTGCCGGCTTTTGCTAAAGAAGATCGTTCCAGTCGCTCCCGGTCCTTTCGAATGCTTGACCACGTCGTCGGAGAGCTTCTCGCTGTAACTCCCCGCTTGGCGAAGCACACGGCTGGCAAGTTGTACGCTTTCGAAACCCAAGATGCTTTTCCAGGTCGGCTCGCCTTGGAACGCTTCTTGATATTTCAAACGAAACGCCTTCCATTCAGGCGATTCAGAAGCAGGGTCGAATGGAATGGCAAAGTAGACTTTGCCATTCGCCGCCAAAAGCGGTCCCTTTAACACCTCCGTGGTCACGTTGGAGACGCCCGCCGCTCGTATCCTAGGTCGCACGAAAAGTTCCTCCACCAACGGCGAAACCTGCACGGTACCTAGAAACGTGGGCTCTTTTTGGAGTTCTTGCACGAGGTCCGCAGGGGTGTAAGGTCGAGCGTCGCTGATCGCGAGGCGACTTTCGGTCTTAAGGACCTTGGACCTCTCAACGATCGCTTCGCTCGCGGGAGAACCTTTCTCCTGCAACAAGCGAGCCTTCTCCAGCTTGAGGTCTTCCCATGCGAACGCCGCCAGGGCTTGAGCCTGGTCGTAGGGATTAATTCCGAGATAGAAGACGGAATCGCTTACCCCGATCAAGGGCGTTCCTAGATGCGAAAATACAACGGCCTTGCTGCGGTCGAGTCTGCGAATTTCATCCTCCGTTTCGCCACCGATCAAAATCGGCGTCCGATGCAGGTAGGCGAATCGAACGGCTTGCGTCTCGAGCAGATCGAGGCTGCCTTTCCCATCACCATGTCGAATATGCAAAGGGCGACCTTTGAATTCCCGTTTGAATTCCTCTTGAACGTCGCGAAGGCTTAGCTCCAACCCCTGAAGAAATGGATCGCTTTCCGAGAGCGGTGTGGCATGCGCGTGGAGATGCCCCAGGAACACGGGAACGGGCGATGAACTGCAACCGGCGACCAAGCCAAATCCCGCGCAGACAAACGCCATCAGAAGGGAACGACACAGCATGAAAGGCATGAAATTTTCCGCATGGGGTAGGAAGAAAAACCGCCGCATCTTTCACGTTATTATAGGACGCCTTGACGGTGACGCGAAACGATCACGCGGTACGTGAACAGTTCGACGGACGAGGAAATGCGCTAGGATTCAATGCAGCATCTACCGAACGAGCATCAGGGGCGAAAAATCAAAAATTCGAACGCCGCTTGGTGGTATCCATTTTTGTGGAGAAGGATTTTGAACGGACCAGGGCTACGTGGAACTTGGCTCGACGCAGCCAAGTCGCGTCAGGAACGTAATTGGATGGCTTGAATGACGAGTTCAAGGAATTCGCGGGCACGACGTGCCAACACGTCGATCCCTTCGGGCTGGGTAGGCCTTGGCAAACGAGGCGCGAAAATGTTTTCGCAGCATAAAGGCATCGATAACCCCGTGAAGGCAACTTTATGTAATAGCCGATAATGATCGATTTCTCCCAGCCCTGGTCCACAATCCTGGTGCGGCGGGGGAAAGAATCGATGATCTTTGATGCAAAAACTACGGACATCGGCGGCGCATTCTTCGAGGTCGGAGAGGGGATTGATTTTCCCTTCCAGGTAATCCATCACGTTGCCGGCGTCGTAATTCACTTTGATGAACGGATCATTGACCTCCCGCGTGATTTTCGCACAGGCGGCTCCCGTTCCCGTTTCTCCGCCATGCTGTTTGACGACGAGCACAACATTCGAATCGCGGCAAAGCGGTGCGAGTTGGCGGAAGCGTTCGAGCCAAAGCTGGGCGTTGCCACCTCGAGTATGGCCGAACGTCAAAACCTGGGGAATTCTCGCCGCCGCCGCCTGGCGAATCCGTTGGCGTAAAACGTCGAGGCCATTTTTCGCCTCTGGGTAGATTCCCGAGAACATCATGACGGGTTCCAGTCCAAGGTCTCGACAATGTTGTCCCAGCTCACGCGCTCTTTCCGGCGGTGCGTCCGGGGCCATCACGGGAATCTGTTTACCATTGTCTCGGTGTGTCGTGCCCCAGGCGACATGCCGAAAGCCCGCGTCACGTATTCCCGTGAGGGCGCGTTGCAGAGGAAAAGCGGAATAGGGAAGCGTCATGCATGCGATCTGAAATCGGGTCGGTGTTCCACGTTGGCCCGCAGGTGGGTTTGGCGATTGAGCCGGCCCAGCCTGGGCGTGCGCCGCCGTGAGAGCCGCGCCGGCAAACGCGGACGCCTCCAGAAACCCCCGACGGGGAAATACGCGATCGCTCATGGAAAAACACTCCAACTCGCGGGAATTCCGAAAGTGAATCGCCTGCTAAGATCTCAGATTTCGTCACGTGCAGCAAGGGGCGGATTTTTTGAACTCCGAGCTTGATCACGCTCAAGCTCGGGCTCACCACGAATCGATCGAAAACATTTCACGCCTCCGCCCTGAGCCGATTTGCGAAATGCTGGCGAAGCTTCGCGACTTTGGGGGCGATCACGACCTGACAATACCCCTGATTCGGATTCGAGCGAAAATATCCCTGGTGGTACGCTTCCGCTTTGAAGAACGTTGGCGCGGGCGTCACCTCCGTGACGATGGCACGATTCCAAATCTCCGCGGCATTCAGTTCGCGTATCAGTTCCTCGGCAATTTCGCGTTGCTGTTCGTCGTGATAATAGATCACCGAACGATACTGGGTTCCAATATCCGCTCCTTGGCGATTGAGCGTGGTGGGGTCATGAAAGGCGAAAAAAATCTCTAGCAGTTCACGATAAGAAATCTGTTGAGCGTCGAAGGAAACACGCACCACTTCGGCATGGCCCGTATTTCCGCCGCAAACTTGTTTGTACGTGGGATCGTTCACGGAACCGCCCGCATAACCCGATTCGACATTCTGCACACCCCGTATTTTTTCGAATACCGCGTCGAGGCACCAAAAACACCCGCCGCCGAGCGTTGCGATTTCATTGGAATTTGTCACGTTTTCCTCACGTTTGGGGAAGGGAAAATGGAATCGATTTCGACGCTTCCATTTTAGACCCGTCGGTGACGTGGAGTTTATCTCAAGGTTCGTTGCCAATGCATTTCGTATTTTTCTTCCAACGTGGATCCTTGGTTGTAAAATGAGGGAGATTTTTCCCGCCAAATAACACCCCTTGCGGAGCCGGTCGTCATGCGGTTTTTGAGTTTGGTACTTTGTTTGAGCGTCGGTCAATCGGATCAAGCGTCACCTGATGAAACTTGGCCTCAATGGCGTGGGCCCAGTGCCGATAGCATCGCCCCCGTGAAAAGCTTGCCGATGAAATGGGGCAAAAACGAAAACATCGTTTGGAAAGCGCCGATCCCTGGATGGGGAACTTCGACCCCGGCGATCTGGAAAGACGTGATTTTTGTCACGACGCAAAAAGACGAGAGCTTGCTTCTTCTGCGTCTCGATCGTGGCACGGGAAAGGCGGTCTGGGAACGCGAAGTCGGCCGAGGCACGCCTCTTCGCAAAGGTCCAGTCGGGAATGGCCGATTTCACGACGAACACAACATGGCTTCGCCCAGCCCGGTTACCGACGGTAAACATGTCTGGGCGCATTTCGGCAACGGCGACATCGCTTGCTACACCTTCGACGGCGAAAAAGTTTGGTCCGAAAACTTCATCAAACTCTACGGACCGCTGTCCATTTGGTGGGGTCGTGCGAATTCGCCCCTACTTTACGAAAACATGCTTATCTCCACGTGCAGCCAAGATCCAAAAGGCGGCGGCAAAAGTTATGTCGTCGCGCATCATAAGCTCACGGGGAAGGAAATCTGGAAAGCTGAGCGTATGACTGGCGCGACCGGTGAGCCAGCCGACTCTTACACGACACCGCTCTTGGTTCGAAACCAAGGGCAGGTCTTGGTCGCCATCTTCGGTGGTAATGTCTTAAACGCCTACGATCCAAAAGACGGTAAGGAACTTTGGACGTGTAAAGCTTTCAATGGCAACCGCGTGATCTCGGGGCCGACGTTGGCTGGCAACACGATCTATGCGGTTCAAGGAATGCAGGGACCGCTGTTCGCGGTGAAAACGGATGGTTCCGGCGACGTGACGGAGTCGCACGTCCGTTGGAAGTATAAGGGAGGCACGCCCGACGCCGCCTGCCCGGTTTTTTCGAACCAACTCGTTTTCATGGCTAACAACAAGGGAATGGCGATTTGCGTCGATTCCGTCAACGGCCAGGAACTTTGGAAGGAACGCTTGGCCGACGGGTTTCGTGCCACACCGCTCGTCGTTGGCAACCTCGTCTATCTATTTGGCAAAGAGGGAAAAGCCGTCATCGTCGAAGCGGCACGTGAATTGAAGGTGCTTGCCACCAACGAGCTTGGCGAAGACTTGATGGCATCACCCGCCGTCGCCTACGGGGACCTTTACATTCGTACGAAGCAGCACGTGTATCGTATTGGCAAAACGAAATAACCCACGGTTGAAGTGGGACTGACGAAAGTGATCAGGACCTAAAACACCGGGTTGACGGGATGGGAGCCTGTTCCATTGCAGTATGATTGATGCGCCGCCGCTCGCGAACGACTTCGTAAGCGGCGGTTCCTCTTTTGACGAATCAACTCGCAGTCGAGGCATTCGCTTCCTTCGCCGAAACGGAAGGAGCATCATCGGAGGAGCGTTTATTCGCTCGCCCGTCCACGAGCGTTACGGTGATGCCTTCTTGAACGATTTTTCCATTTTGATTGACGATCGCCCGATGCCACGTGACGACGCCTCGTCGACCACGAGAGCGTTCTTCTTTGTCGATGATTTTTGCACGCACATGAATCGTATCACCGACCATCACAGGTTCGCGAAATTGCCAATCCTTGATGCCCATGAAGGCCAAGGTTCGCATGGGCGGAAACATGAGACCAAGTCCACTTCCCATGGAGAAAACCAAAAGCCCATGTGCGATTGGTTGGCGAAAAATCGTGGTTTTGGCGAATTCATGGTCGATATGAATCGGATTGAAGTCGCCGGACAGGCCCGCGAAGTTGACGATGTCCGTTTCCGTGACGGTTCGGCTTAGCGATTCCCATTCTTGGCCAACTTGCACATCATCGAAAAAAAGGTGCATCGTCGAAAACGACATGGAATCGCCTCCTGAATCCTTTCCGTGCCTCGCGCACGCCCCATGTTATGCCATACCTTCCGAATTTTTCAAGATGTCCTAGGTTTTTTGGGCACTTCACGCGGACCACAGAATCATTCGATTGAACAAGGAGGACTCCTCCAAACGAAGTGCCCAGTTTGGCCGAGCGTCGATCCCGTTCAAGAGACTTTTAGCAGAGCGTTCCATGCCTGTCTTGGAGAGTTCGAAGTGCCAAAAATCACGACGCCAAGGCGCCTGCCAATTTCAGGGCCAAGAACTCGGACGGAACCGTTTTGTCGAGATTTTTTATTAGTTTCTCACCCGTATGAATCTGGGTTCTTTACAGCCAAGACGAATAAAGAATCGCGTATCACGGATTTTGTATAGGAATTATTAATTAGCTCCGGGAGGCGTGGAATCGGTTGGCGGGAAACCGCTAGTTTGTAGGTCCTGGCGGGAATTTCGGTTGCTGGTCGTCTGGAACG
>WBZS01001462.1_pt1 | contig 18731 bp, 21 predicted proteins | sample 5204201 | NCBI WGS metagenome assembly WBZS01 (sample SAMN12344357, study PRJNA552823) | activated sludge metagenome | biome: Activated sludge suspended growth; feature: Nitrification reactor; material: Wastewater; isolation source: activated sludge from nitrification reactor of wastewater...
TCCCTCCCTCTTCCCTCCCACCACCTGCGCTACACTCAACGGTAATCAAGCAGGAGGCACCATGACGACACCCACCGAACTCGCACGCGAGTTTCTGGCCCAGAAGCGCATCGCCGTCGCCGGCCTGTCGCGCTCGGCCGATAGCACCGCCAAGGGCATCATCGACAAACTCGAAGCGACCGGGCACACTGTGTTCGCGATCAACCCCAACGCGACAGAGATCGACGGCCGGCCCTGCTACCCCGATGTGGGTGCGATCCCGGACGGCGTCGATGGCGTGGTCCTGGTCACCACGCCGACGGTGAGCGAGCAGATCGTCCAGCAATGCATCACCGCCGGCGTTAAACGCGTATGGATGCACCGCTCGATCGGCAACAGCGTCTCCGAGGCGGCCGTCGCAGCCGGTCGCGCGGCCGGGATCCAGGTGATCGCGGGCGGGTGCCCGATGATGTTCCAGGAGCCCGTCGACTTCGGCCACGTTTGCCTGCGCTGGTATTGCGGGCTGACCGGCAGGATCCAGGCGAACTGACCGGTGATGCGTGCCTGCAGACTGATCCTGATCGAGGGTGTGCCGGGCTCCGGCAAGACGACGCTGGCCGGCGCTATCCGCGATCGGCTGGCGGCCGAAGGCGCGCCCACGCGGCTCGTCCTTGAGGGCGATCTGGCTCATCCGGCCGATTTCGAGATGGTCGCGCACTACACGCGCGTCGATTTCGATGCCCTGTGCGAGCGGCACCCTCAGGCGCAGGCCGCGCTGACGGCACAGGTCGAGATCGTGGGCGACGATTGTTTCGTGCCGTACCGCCGTCTGGCCCTGACGGACGCGCAGGCGCTGTCCGACGCGTTGTTCGCAGAGCTGGCGAGCCACGACGTGTATGAGACGCCTTCACCCGACACCTACTGTCGCCTGGCGCTCGAGCGCTGGGAACGCTTCGTGGCCGTCGCGCGCAAGGCGCCCGAGGTCACGATCCTCGAGAGTTGCTTTCTGCAGAACCCGCTGACGGTGTTGCTGGCCAAACACAACGTCGCGCCGGAGACGGCCGAGCGCCATCTCCGTCGGCTCGTTGACGCCGTGACGCCGCTCAATCCGCTGCTGGTGTATCTCCGGCAGACCGACACGCGCGCCACGCTCGACCGGGTTGCGCGCGAGCGGCCGATCGAGTGGCTGAACTACGTGATCGGCTACGTCACCGGTCAGGCCTGGGGTCGCGCGACGGGCGCGCAAGGGTTCGACGGCATGGTCGCGTTCTACGAGATGCGCAAGGCGCTCGAACTGGCGATGCTGCCGCGGCTCGAGCTCGCCAGCCTGTCCGTCGACAACACCGATAAGTCGGCCGGCCTCGCTGCAGTCGCGGCCCGTCTGGCCGAGGAGGGCCGCTGATGAAGATCCTGCCTGCGACGACCGTCGACGCCGAGCCGATCCTGGCGTTGCAGAAGCTGGCCTACGCCAGTGAGGCCAGGCTCTACGACGACGACGCCCTTCCGCCGCTCACGCAGACGCTGGAGCAGATGCGGATCGATCTCGAGCGCCAGGTCGTGCTCAAGGCCGTGATCGACGACGCCATCGTCGGCTCGGTGCGGGCGCAGACGCGCGACGAGGTCTGCCATATCGGTCGCCTGATCGTGCACCCGACCTTGCAGGGCCGAGGCATCGGCACGCGTTTGATGACCGCGATCGAGGCCCGGTTCGCGACGGCGCCGCGTTACGAGTTGTTCACCGGCGAACGCAGCGCGCGAAACCTGCGATTGTACGAGCGGCTCGGCTATCACCGGCAGCGGGTCGCGGCGCTCGACGCCAGGACGACCGTGGTCTTCCTCGACAAGCCCGGTCAGCCCGGCCCGGTGCTCGAGACCGAGCGCCTGATCCTGCGGCCGATGCGGCCCGACGACTTCGATGGGCTGTGGAAGATCTTTCTGGACCCCAATGTCGCCGCGGCCTTTGGCGTGCAGCCTTTCGATCACGCCCAGATGTCGGATTGGCTCGGGCGCAACCTGACGCACCAGGCCGAGCACGGCTGGGGCCTGTTCACGGTGGTGCTCAAGACCGAGGGCGAAGTCATCGGCGACTGCGGTCTTGAGGTGATGGCGCTCGATGACGGATCGGTCGCGGAGTTGGGTTACGACCTGCGCAGCGCGTTCTGGGGCCGCGGCCTGGCGACCGAGGCGGCCTGTGCCGTGCGCGACTTCGCTCTCGGCCCGGCCGGTCAGACGCGCCTGATCAGCCTGATCCGCGCCGGCAACGACGCGTCGCGACGGGTGGCCGAGAAGGTCGGGCTACGGCTGCAAACGACGATCACGCGCTGGGGCGTGCCGTATTGGCGCTATGGTCTCGAGGCCTGAGCTCCCCCGCATCCGATCCGCCGAGCCGCGTGACCTGGCTTACCTGGTCGCCCGCGACCTGGCCACGGGCGTCTTCGAAGACGCGTTGCTGGGTCAGCCATCCGAGGCGTTCGACGCGGCCGGCCGCGCGGCGCACGCGACCAGGATCGCGCGCTTCCTCACGGACGAGGACAAGGGCGCCTGGGTCTGCGAACATCCCGCGTTCAGGGAAGGCCCGGAGGCCATGCTGCTCTGCCGTTACCGCGACCTCGAGACCGAGCCGCGGGCCGAACTGGCGCTGGGCTCGATCTTCCTCGAGTTGGATCGCGCGCTCTTCCCGCCCGACGGCCGCTTCTGTGAGGTGTTTCAACTGTGGGTCGACCCGGCGCGGCGTCGGCAGGGTTGGGCCAGCGCGCTCAAGCGCCACCTCGAACGCGTCGCGCGCAGTCGCGGCCTGGGCGCCATCTACACGCACACGCTCGCGCGCAATGTGCAGGTCGTTGAACTGAACCTCAAACTCGGCTACCATGTGGTCCGCCGCGGGCCAATCTGGGACACCGCGGAGCGGGTCAGTCTGATCAAGACACTGATCTGAAGCTGCCCGCCGGGCAGGCGGAACAACGGCACTTTTCGCCGGTCGACGATGCAGGACGGGCCGGAACGACAACAGGAGTGAGCGGCTGTGGATGTCAAGCGCAAAGCCTTCGTGGCGATGGCGGGCAATATCGGGGCGGGCAAGACGACGGCCGCCAAACTGATCAGCCAGGAGTTCGGCTTCGAGCTCTTCGACGAGCCCGTGATCGACAATCGCTTCCTGAAAGACTACTACGCCGACATGCGGCGCTGGTCGTTCACGCTGCAACTCGAGTTCCTCATGCGCCGCGCCGAACACCATGAGTTGATCCGCACCGTGCCCAAAAGTTGCGTGCAAGACCGGTCGCTGTATGAGGATCCCGAGATCTTCGCCAAATACCTGCACGGGCTCGGCAACATGGATGACCGCGAGCTCGATCTGTATTTCGAATACTTCCACCGGCTCAACCGCGATCTCCCACGGCCGGACCTGATCTTCATGCTCGAGGTGCCCGACGTCAGCATCCTGCTTCAGCGCATCCGCAAGCGCGGGCGCAAGGAAGAGGGCGGCATCGACATGGCCTTCCTGGGGGGGCTGAACGCGTATTACTCGACGTTCCCTCAGGTCTGCCGCCGGAAACACGGCATCCCGATCTACCAGATCTCGGTCGCAGAGACCGACATCCGCACGCCCGAAGGCAAACGCGACTTCCTGCGCCAGGTCGAGGGCGCTTTCAAGGAATGCGCAATCTTGTAGGGCCGTGAGGCGATGTGCATACGCGGCTTGGATGACCCGTTCCCGGGCCAGATCGCGTCGTGCTCGCTCCTCGCCCTTTGCTCTTCGCATGCACCTCCGCCCCATCACCCACGCCGACGTCGCCGCGCTCTTCGTCGTGCGCGTGGCCACGCACGAGAACGCGATGACGCTCGAGGAGCTCGCGCGGCTGGGGATCACGCCCGAAACGGTGGCCGAAAAGCTCGGCAAGACGCATGCCGGCTGGCTGTGCGAGGACGAGGGCCGGGTGGTCGGTTTCGCCATGGGCGATCGCGCGACCGGCGAGATGTGGGTAATCGCGCTGCTGCCCGAGTACGTCGGTCGCGGCATCGGGTCGCGGCTGCTGCGCGAGGTCGAAGCCTGGCTGGGCGCCAACGGCTGGGACCGGATCTGGCTCACGACCGACCCGGATACGTCGCTGAGGGCCTATACTTTCTATCGCCAACACGGCTGGGTCGATGACCGCCTCGAGGGTGGCGACCGCTACATGGTCAAGCGCCTGCGGGCTTGATCCACGCGCCATCCTATTGGTGCGCCGCTGCGCTAAACACGGAGGACGCTGATGACCATCACGGTTTCGCTACGCACCTGTGCGGCTTTCACGGTGCTCGGCCGCTCAACCTGGATCTCCGGGCAAGACACAGCCTTGTTCGGGGCGTTCTGGCAAAGCTCAGCCTCCGACGGCCTGATGATCGACCTTGAGCGCCTGCGCGGCGGTGTCCTCGGTCGCGAAACGGGGAGCGTGGTCCTCGGTGTCTCGCGGGTCGAGGCGGACCCGTCGAACCGGGCGTTTCCCTACATGATCGGGATCGAATCCGATCGGTTCGGTTTCCGTGGCGACCTCGAAAGCTACAGCGTCCCGGCTGCGACCTGGGCCGTCTTTAGCAATCCGGGCGCGATGCCCGACGCCCTGGTCGCCGCCGAGATGTACGCCTTCGAGCAGTGGCTGCCGGCCTCGGGTTATCGCCACGCTGCTGCCCCCGAGCTCGAGGTCTACCTCCCCGACGAGGCTTCGCGCGTTTCCGGCGTGGCCTGTGAGTTCTGGCTGCCGATTGAACGCTGAATCGATAGCGAACCGCGAAGACGCGCAGGGCGCGAAGATTCCGGACAGAATCTTCGCGCCCTGCGCGTCTTCGCGGTTCGCTTTATATCTGGGGCTCTTCGACGAGCTCCGCCCCGGCCCACAGGGCCGCGATGTTGACGGGCAACAGGTCACGGTGCTTGGCGGGCAGGTGCTTGTCGAGCGCCAGCTCGATGTCGCCCAGCTCGAGCACGCCGGTGGCCGCGACCGCCGCACCGAGCAGCACGATGCCGGCCACCTTGGGGCTGCCGGCGCGCTCGGCCATCTCGGTCGCGTGCGGCGCCAGCACGCGGATGTCGGTCCGCGCGGGCGCGCGCGTGGTCAACGAGGCGTTGACGGCCAGCACGCCGCCGACGCGCACGATCGGCTCGTACTTGTCGAACGACGGCTGGTTGAGCGCGATCACGACCGCGGGGTTGCGCACCAGCGGCGCGCCGATCGGCTCGGTCGAGATCACGACCGTGCAGTTGGCCGTGCCGCCGCGCATCTCGGGGCCGTACGACGGGATCCAGGTGACGTGCTTGCCGGCCTCGAGCGCGGCGTACGCCAGCACCTGGCCGGTCAACAGCACGCCCTGGCCGCCGAAGCCCGCGATCACGAATTCGGTGGTGGTGTGCATAGGTCAGATCACCTTGTAATCGCCCAGCGGGTAGAACGGGATCAGGCGCTGCTCGACCCAGGTCATCGACTCGCTCGGCGTCAGGCCCCAGTTGGTCGGGCAGGTCGAGAGCAGCTCGACAAAGCTGAAGCCGCGCTCCTCGATCTGGATCTCGAAGGCGCGCTTGATCGCCTTCTTGGCCTGCAGGATGTTCTTGGGGTTGTGCAGGCTGCGGCGCACCGAGTAGGCCACGCCCGGCAGCGTCGCGAGCAGCTCCGACATCCGCAGCGGCATGCCCATGGTCTCGACGTCGCGGCCGCACGGCGACGAGGTCGTACGCTGTCCGGGCAGGCTGGTCGGCGCCATCTGGCCGCCGGTCATGCCGAAGATGGCGTTGTTGATGAAGATCGTGGTCAGGTGCTCGCCGCGCGCCGCCGCGTGCAGGGCCTCGGCGATGCCGATCGAGGCCAGGTCGCCGTCGCCCTGATACGTGAAGACCACGGCCTCGGGGTGCACGCGTTTGAGCCCGGTGGCCATCGCCGGCGCGCGCCCGTGGGCGGCCTCGGCGAAGTCGACGTCGAAGTAGTTGTACGCAAACACCGCGCAGCCCACCGGCGCCACGCCGATCGTGCGCTCGCGGATCTCGAGTTCGTCGATCACCTCGGCCACCAGGCGATGCGCAATGCCGTGCGAGCAGCCCGGGCAGTAATGGGTGTCGACGTCGGTCAGCGACTCGGGCCGATCAAAGACCAGATGAACCTCGGGTGCATCTGCCATCAGCATACGACCTCCTTGGTCGTTTCGATCATGCGGTGAACCGCCTCCAGCACCTCTTCGGGCAGCGGCACGACGCCGCCGCTCCGCCCGTAAAACGAGACCGGCACTTTGCCGTCGAAGGCCAGGCGCACGTCCTCGATCATCTGCCCCGTGTTCATCTCGACCACCAGACACCCCCGTAGTTGCGGCGCGAGCGCCTTGAGTTCGGGCGAGGGGTAGGGTGACAGGCTGATCGGTCGCCACATTCCGACTTTGAGACCCGCCGCGCGCGCGGCCCGCATCGCACTCTGCGCCACGCGGCCGGCGGTGCCGAAGCCGACCAGCAGCCACTCGGCGTCGTCCGTCTGTTCGGAGACGCAGCGGCGTTCGTTGGCCGTGATGACGTCCCACTGGCGCGCGCATTTGTTGACGAAGGCCTCGCCCTCCTCGGGCGACATGTGCACGCTGGTGAACACGCGGCGCTCGCGGCCCTTTGCGCCCGAGAGCGCCCAGGCCTTGCTGATCGGCGAGCCGCGCTCGCGCATGGGCGGCAGCTCGGCCGGCTCCATCATCTGCGCCAGACAACCGTCGGTCAGGATCACGACGATCGTGCGATAGTGCTCGGCGAGGTCGAAGGCCGCGTAAGTCAGGTCGATGGCCTCTTGCACCGTGGCCGGCGCCAGCACGATCGGGTGATACCCGCCGTGCCCGCCGCCCTTGACCATCTGGAAGTAGTCCATCTGCGCCGGCGCGATGTTGCCGAGGCCCGGGCCGCCGCGCATGACGTCGACCAGCACCATCGGCACATCGGAGGCTGCGACGTACGACAGGCCCTCGGCCATCAGGCTCACGCCCGGGCTCGACGACGACGTCATCGCCCGCGCGCCCGCGCAGGCCGCGCCGTAGACCATGTGGATCGCGCCGATCTCGCTCTCGGCCTGCAGGAAGACGCGCCCGAGCTCGGGCATGCGTTTGGCCAGGTGCTCGAGCAGCTCGGTCTGCGGCGTGATCGGATACCCGAAGTAGGCGTCGAGGCCGGCGCGCAAAGCGGCCTCCGCGATCGCGGTGTTGCCCTTGATGAGTTCGACTGGCATGGGTTCAGGCTCCGACCGGCGTCCGTGCGGAGGGCGTGTACCGCACCACCGTGATGGCGACGTCGGGACAAATAACGGCGCACAGGGCACAGCCCGTGCAGCGTCCAAGTGGGTCGTTCAGTTGGGCGGGGTGGAAGCCCTTGAGGTTGAGCGTGTCGCGGTTGATCCCGAGCAGGGTCTGCGGGCAGGCCGTCGTGCACAACTGACAGCCCTTGCAACGCTCGGGATCGATCCTTACAGTGCCATGGGACATAGGCTTGGGTCCTCCATTCCTGAGCCTAGGTCCGCCCCGTATCACCTACAAGTATCATTGGTCACCCATACGGGTGATGAAGGTCAACCCGACCTTAAATAGGCAAAAACACATCGCCGGGGCGACTGAGCCGCCCCGGCGATGTGTTTTTGCCACCTAGAGGTAGTTGAGCTGCCGGGCCTGAGCGGTCAAAGTGTCGCGGAATTCGGGATCCGCGATGCGGATCAGGGCCCGGGCGCGCTCGGAGATCGTCTTGCCGTACAGGTCGGCGGACCCGTGCTCGGTGACGACGAAGTGCACGTGGTTGCGCGACGTGGTCACGCCGGCGCCGAGGTTGAGCGTCGGCACGATCTTGCTGACGGCCGGGCGATCGGGTCGTCGCAGGACGCTGGGCAGGGCGATGATCGGTATGCCGTCGACCGAGCGGGCCGCGCCGTAGATGAAGTCCATCTGTCCGCCGACGCCGCTGTAGAGCCGGGTGCCGATGCTGTCGGCGCACACCTGACCGGTCAGGTCGACCTCGATGGCCGAGTTGATCGCCACCATCCGCCGGTTCTGGGCGATGATGAACGGGTCGTTGATGTAGTCGGTCGGATGCAACTCGATGTTGGGGTTGTCGTCGACAAAGTCGTACAGGCGTTGCGTGCCCATCAAGAATCCGGCCACGATCTTGCCGGGGTGCAGCGACTTGCGCTCGCCCGTGATCACGCCGCGCTCGACCAGGTCGATCACGCCGTCCGAGAAAAGCTCGGTGTGGATGCCCAGGTGCCGTCGGTCGGTCAGCCGGCAGAGCACGGCGTCCGGGATGCCGCCGATGCCGAGCTGCAACGTCGCGCCGTCCGGGATCAGGGCCGCGACGTGATCGGCGATGCGGTCCACCACCGGGTCGCCGACGGAGGAGAGATGCACCTCCGGCAGCCGGTAGTCGACCGGCACCAGCGCGCTGAGCTTGGAGACGTGGATGAAGGCGTCGCCGTGCGTGCGCGGCATGCGCGGGTTGATCTCGGCGATGATGTGCCTTGCGGATTCGGCCGCCGGCTTGGTCACGCCGACCTCGGTGCCGAACGAGCAGAAGCCGTGTTCGTCGGGCGGCGAGACCATGATCAACACGGCATCGAGCGGCAGACGGTCGCAGCGAAACAGGTTCGGCACTTCCGAAAGCAGACAGGGCGTGAAGTCCGCGCGCCCGGCGTTGACCGCGGGCCGGACGTTGTCGCTGATGAAGAGCGTGTTGACACGCAGATGCCCGGCCATCTCGGGCGCGGCGTAGTCGGCGACGCCGATCGTCAGCACCTGGATGATCTCGACGTCTTTCAGACCGGGCGCGCGCTCGACGAGCGCGGCCAGCAGCTGGTGCGGCACCGAGACGTTGCCGCTGAGAAACACGCGTGCGTGTGAGCCGATCAGACCGACGGCCTGCTTGGCCGACAGCACCCGATCGCGACAGAAGGCCGGGAAATCCATGACCTGAGCGTAGGCGCAGCGTCGACGCAGCGTCTAGTGATGAACATCACCGACCCGGACCCGACGAACAACGAAGGATCAGGGGCGTCCCGCTGAAGCGCGGATCCGTGCCCGCCACAGCGCCAGGCCGATCCCGCCCAGGACGACGCCGTACACGATCCCCTCGGTGCCGGGCGAGAGCAGGGCGCTCAACCCGGCGACCGGCGTCAGAAGGCCGCCGACGAACAGCAGCGTGCTCAGCGCGTTGGCGATCGTATGCATCAGCCACGCCGGCCAGATCGACCCGCTGCGCAGGCGTAGCTCGCCGTACGCGATCGACTGCAACGGCAGCATCAACAGCGCCAGCCCGGTCAGGGCCGCCGGACCGAGCGTGGTCTGTTTGGCGAGCTCTTGCGGGTCCAGGAAGTACAGGTAGTACGGGATGTGCCAGCTGGCCCAGATCACGCCGGTGACGATCCAGGTCAGCGGGGCGGGCGCGCGCAGCGCTTCCAGCTTGGGCGTCAGATAGCCGCGCCACGCGCCTTCCTCGAAGATGTTCTTCACGGCGGCCGCTGCAAAGGCTACGCCGAACGCCGTGAGCGCGGCATCGCCGCTGGTCAGGGCGTTCGGTGACACGATCCCCAACGCGACCGCGACAGCCAGGGCGATTGCCGCAGTGAGGAGCGGCGCCCAGATCGCGGCCAGGTAGGTGGGCCAGGCTTTGAGCCCGCCCAGGCCGAAGCCGGACTCGCGCCAGCCGTCGCCCCCGAACGCGCGCAGCAGCAGTTGGGCGATGAGCGGACCCGTCAGCCAGATCAGGGTGCCCGGGCCCTCCATCGGGTTCTCGGCGCCGGCGAGGGCGTTGACGCCCGCCCCGACGAAGCCGGAGCCGAGGGTGACGAGCGCGAAAAGGATCAGGTTGCGCCACGACGGTTTCATTGGATGTCCTTGGGTGTGGGTGTGCCGAGGAGCTCGGCCACCGGCGTCAGCGCGTAATCGCAGGCCCGGATCCGCGCGACGGCGGCCTGCAGCCAATGCAGGGCCTGACTGTAGCTGCCGAGTGCGTACTCGAGCGTGAGCATGCTGAGGAAGGTCGTGCGCTCAGGGCTCTGGGCAGAGAGCTGCAGCCGCGACGCTTCATACAGCCCGCTGAACATGCCCAGCTGTTCCTCGATCTCGCGAACGTGGTGCTCCAGCACGGGCAGCAACTCGGCATCCGAGAGCAAGCCGGCGAAGAACACCTGGATGAGCAGCGGTTCGCGCGTCTCCTGGATGGGCAGCGGCTTAGACAGCCAGCGGCGCAGCTCCTCGCGACCGGGTGGTGTGATCGCGTAGATCTTCATGTCAAGCCGCTCCTCGCGGGCGATCACCTGCTTTTCGACGAGCCCATCGGTGTCGAGCTCGGCCAGCGTTCGATAGATCTGGCTCTGGTTCGCGGGCCAGAAGTGGCGCACCGAGTGATCGAAGGATTTCTTCAGGTCGTAACCGGTCAACGGTTGGATGGACAGAAATCCGAGGATGGCGTGTTTCAGGGACATGGCAGGTCTCTCAGTCGTCCGAGGACTCCTAAAGTACTCGTTGTATAGTATCAGTACTATACCTCAAGTACTATATTGAGTCAACGGCCAATGGTCACAAAGCGATCGATCTACGAATGGCGGGGAACGGGGTGCGCCGTGGGTCGGGGCGAAGTCCGACCCACGGCGCACCCGTTCCTCGCCCAACTTCCTGCCGGATCGCTCCCCAAGTAGCGACGCGTTATACTTCGCGGCATGTCGATGCCTGACCCCCGGCGCCCGATGTCGATCACGCCCTGGACGTTGTGGTACTTCGACACTTTTGACCGCGATTCTGAGCCGTCGGTGGAAGCAAGCGGCCCGCGGTTCACAGATGGCCTGAGCGCGCTGTGGGAGCACGCGCTGCTCGAGGGCATCGACGACGCCGGGAACGCCACGTTCTCGTATTTTGCTTTGGACTGGGGAAAAACCGTAGCCGAACGCGCGGATGCCGCCATTCAGCCCTTTGGAAATACGGCCGCCGCCCGGCTGCGTCAGTGGCTGCAAAGCGATGAGGCGAACCGCGCCGCGGTCTTGCGGCGGCTGGCGCTTTGGCATTACGATCTGTTGAAACACAGCCCGCGTTGGCAGGCGAGCGCCATCGCAATCGGCGAGGAGGCGCGTCAGCTCCTGGCAGCGGTTGCGGAGTTGGTGGACGTCGATACTTTTTTGCGCGAGCCGTGACCGCTGCTGCGGGAGGGGGAGGCGCGATGACGGCGTGGTCCCAGGATCGTTACATCGAAGCCTATCGTTTCGCCGCACAGGCGCATCGCGGCCAGATGATGACCGGCAGCGATCTGCCCTACCTGTGGCACATCAGTGTGGTCAGCATGGAGGTCATGGCCGCGGTCTCGCGCGAGCCGGCCTGTGATGCCGACCTGGCCGTGTTGTGTGCGGTGTTGCATGACGTCGTCGAGGACACACCCGTCACCGTCGACGCAGTGCGCCGAGGGTTCGGCGCCGCGGTGGCCGCCGGCGTCTCCGCGCTCAGCAAGAACCCCGGTCTTCCGCACCCCGATCGCCTGCCGGACAGCCTGCGCCGCATCCGCGAACAACCGCGTGAGGTGTGGATGGTCAAATTGGCCGATCGCATCACCAACCTGCAGCCGCCGCCGGCGCAGTGGAGCATCGCCAAGGTGCTGTCCTATCGCGCCGACGCGGTTCTGATCCATGAGCAACTCCAGACGGCCAGCCCCTTCCTGGCGGAGCGGCTGTCGACCAAGATCGCGCTCTACATCGTGCCCGACGTCGTCTGAGCGCGCCAGCCGGATCACAGGAGCCGACCGACGATGAAGATCCCGCGCTATTGGGCCCGCCGCACGCAGACTGCAAGCGGACCGACCGGGCTGACCCGGCACATCGATTGCTGGGGCTGGTCCGACGTCAGCCTCGCGGAAGCTCAGTCGCGCGCGGAGGCCAGGGTCGAGGCCATCGCTGCCAAGGTGCGCGCCGGTCAGACGCTGGAGCGCTACGGCTACGGCGACCGACCGTTGCGCGAGGAGATCGTCGACGCGATCCGTGATCGATCGGGCGGGGACGCGGCGCTGGTCACGCGCAACCAGTACGGCGCGCAGGTGCTCAACGCGGCCAAAGCGTTGTTCATCGACATCGATCTGCCCGAGCGCGAAGTCACGACCGGGCTTGTGGGCTCGGTGCAGCGGCTGTTCGGCGCGAAGCCCGTGGACCCGGTGACGCCGTACCTGGAGCGGGTGAGCGCCTGGGCGCAGCGCAACCCTTTCCTGGGCTTGCGCGTCTATCGCACGGCGGCCGGGCTGCGCGGGTTGATCACCAACGAGGTCTTCGATCCAACCCGCGGCGACGCGCTGGAGATCCTCAAAGCCCTGGGCAGTGATCCGCTTTACGTGCGGCTGTGTCAGGCGCAGGGTTGCTTCCGCGCCAGGCTGACGCCCAAGCCGTGGCGCTGCAACGTCGCGGGGCCGCCGGCGACCTTCCCCTGGGCCGACGTGGGCAATGAAGGGCGCTTCCGTGAATGGGAGCGGCGCTATGCGCAGGCCAGCGCGGGCTTCGCGGTCTGTCGCCTGGTCGCCGAGCATGGTCCGCGGGATGTGCACCCCGAGCTGGCCGACGTGCTTGCCTATCATGATCGACTCACGCTGACGCGGCCCGAGCGGCCGCTGGCGTGAGCCGCCTTCAAGAGAGAGGTTGAGATGCAGTGTCCGAATTGCGGTACCCCGTTGGGCGCTCCGGTCGTCAACGACACGGACCCGCCGGTGTTTCAGTGTAGCGGCTGTCAGGGCGTGTGGGTCGACTCGAACGTCTACCTGACCTGGGTCGCCGCGCGCCCGACGGGTGCAGCGCCGGACCTGACACCGGACGACACGCCGGTCTCAGACACCCAGAACCTGAAACTGTGCCCGACCTGCCGGCGTTTTCTGACCCGCTATCACGTCCTGCCGGGCGCGCGTTTCCACGTCGAGCGTTGCGCGCACTGCAACGGTGTCTGGTTCGACGCGGACGAGTGGAAGGTCGCGGTGCGCCATCAGCTACACGACAAGGTCAACCGCCTGTTCACCCAACCCTGGCAGGATCGGTTGCGCGCCGTCGAGGCGCAGCGGTCGCTCGAGCGCCTGTACCTCGAGCGCTTCGGCGCCGAGGACTATGCGCGCGTGCGCGAGGTGCGGGCCTGGCTCGATCAGAACCCGCAGCGCGCCACGCTCCTGGCGTTTCTGCAGGCGCGCGATCCGTACACACTCTAGCCCGGGTCGCCGGTTCGATCTCGGCGACCTGCACGACAGGAGAACATGAAATCCTTTTCGATATCCTCCATCCCCGTCGAACTCAGCTGGCTGCGGGCCCCGGTGCGCGGTGTGTTCGAGGGCCAACAATTGACGATTGAGGCCGGTGCGCTGACCGATACCTTTATCGACCCGCGGGGTGCCGTCGAACTCGCTGACGCGCCGGTCGCCGTCTTCACGCCGCCCGATGCCGAGTTCGTCCTGCAGGCGCGTGTGGCCGTCGATTTTCGCGCAACGTATGACGCCGGCGTGATCTTCATCCACGGTGACTCGACGCATTGGGCCAAGCTGTGTTTCGAGTTCTCGCCGCAGGATGAGCCCATGGTCGTGTCGGTCGTCACGCGCGACAGCTCCGACGACTGCAACTCGGTCGTGATCGAAGGTCGCGAGGTTTACCTGAGGATCAGTCGCGTCGGCTCAAGCTGGGCGTTTCATTACTCGCACGACGCCCGGACCTGGCGCATGGTGCGCTATTTCCGGGCGCTGCCTGCAGAGACGCAGGTCGGGTTCTCGGCGCAGTCGCCGCGCGGCCAGGCCTGCACCGCGCGCTTCTCCGAGATCATCTATCGCGCCGGGGGTGTCGCCGATATCCGCAGCGGGGATTGATCGCCGGGAACGCAGGCGCCTTCTGTCGGGCTACTCGTCGACAGAGCCGTTATGCCAGCTGCGGGGCGCTCACGAATCAGCGCCTTCCGCGGCCCTCAGCTTGATCTCACGCGCACCCGATACCATGGTTGCATCGTGACACCGACTTCTTCGCCGGTTGACCCCGAGCGGTTGCGCGACGACGTCCGCCGCTACTACGACGTCAACACCGCTTTCTTCCGCCTGTTCGGCGGCGATCGTGGCACCCAGACCGTGCACCGCTCGGTCTGGGCCGACGGCGTACGCACCCTCGACGAGGCGCTGAGTTACACCAACACCCTGGTCCTCGACCAGGCGCGCCGGCTCGCGGCGCCGCGGCCGACCCTGGGCGATTTGGGCTGCGGCACCGGCGGCTCGCTGCTCTACCTCGCGCCGCGCCTCGAGCGGCCCTTCAGCGCCGTCGGCGTGACGCTCAGCCCGGTGCAGGCCCGCCAGGCGCATCGCAACCTCGCGGCCTTTTCACAATGCGCGACCCTGGTCGGCGATTTTCAGCTTCTGCCCCTGCCCGATGCAGCGCTCGATCTGGCCTTCTCGATCGAGGCTTTTATTCACGCCCCCAGCGCCGATCGGTATCTGAGCGAGGCGGCCCGCGTGCTCAAACCGGGCGGCCGCCTGTTCCTGTGCGACGACTTTCTCACCGAGGCGCGCGCGGTGAGCCCGGCGGAAGCGCGTCTGCTCGACGAGTACCGCACGGGCTGGCTGGCGGCGTCGTTGCTGCCGACGAGCGCCGTCGTCGAGCGCGCCCGGGCCGCCGGTCTGCGCCTGATCGAGCGCCGCGAACTGACCCCGCATCTCAAGCTGCGCGCCTTGCCCGCCCCTCTGGCGCACGGCGTCCTCGGCCTGCGCCGCGCCCTGCGCCTCGGCGCCATGCTCGCCACAAGCACGACCGGCAGCATCGCGCTGCAGCAATGCCTGGCCTCCGGCGCGATCGTGTATCAGACACTGTTGTTCGAACTGGCTGAGCGGTAAATTCAATTCGCGAAATTCACGGCTAAGAAACCGGTCCTCGCAGATAACGTGCGTTGCCCCAGGCAGGGCGATCGCATCTAAACCAAACAAGGCATGTTTTTGCCGCGGATTGCGCGGATGACGCGGATTGTGGAAACACGCTCCCCCATCTGCGAAATCCGCGCAATCCGCGGCAAAAAAACCATCGAAGTCAATTCGGGTGCGATTGCCCTGTTGCCCCCAGGGCTATCGCATCTTATTCGCGAGGACCGGTCTCTTTGCCACGAATTTCACGAATTGAAACGAATTGGCACGAACGATCCCCATTCGTGAGAATTCGTATCAATTCGTGAAATTCGTGGCAAAACGCGTGCTGTTGCACTTTAGATGCGTTAGCCCTGCTGTTGCCCCAGACCCGGCATGCCCCTCGGGTATCATTGTCCCTAACTCAACGGTTAGAGCGAGAACTCACATGCAAACTTCCTCACTGACAAACGCCTGGCGCATGCGCCAGGTGGGCACCGACTCGTGGATCCCCGCCCAGGTGCCGGGCGGCGTGCACACCGATCTGCTGGCCGCCGGTCTGATCCCCGACCCGTTTGTGGGCGACAACGAGCGCAAGGTGAGCTGGGTGGCCGAGACGGATTGGGAGTACGAAGGCACCTTCACGGTCGCGCCGGATCTGCTGGCGCACGGCCGGGTCGAGCTTGTGGCGGATGGCCTCGACACGTTTGCGTCGTTGACGCTCAACGGTCAGGCCCTGGGCGCGACCGAGAACCTGTATCGCCAGTACCGCTGGGACGTGAAACCGGCGCTCAAGCCCGGCGCCAACACGCTGCGCATCGTCTTCGCCTCGACGGTCCGCTACGCGGCCGAGAAGCAGGCCGTGCGTAACCTGCCGGGTGTGCCGCAGGCCATCGTCGGCGGGCCGTACGTGCGCAAGGCGCCTTGCCACTTCGGGTGGGATTGGGGGCCGCAGCTGCCGCCGATCGGCATCTGGAAGGATCTGCGCCTCGAGGCTTACGATGTGGCGCGTCTCGACGACGTGCACGTCCGTCAGGTCTGGAGCGGGGCCGAGGTGACGGTCGCGGCCCGTGTGACGGTCGCGCGCTTCGGGGCCGGTGCGCTCAGCGCCCGGCTCGACGTGATCGGGCCCGACGGCACCACCGTGACGAACCAGGCCGCGCTCGGCGCCGACGGCGCCGCAGAGGTGGCGACCCTGATCGCGAAGCCGCAGTTGTGGTGGCCGAACGGCTATGGCGCGCAGCCGCTCTACAAGGTCCGTGTCACGTTGTTGGGCGCCGATGGCACGGCCCTCGACGTGAGCGAGAAGCAGCTCGGTTTGCGCACGCTCGAATTGCGGCAGGAGCCCGATGCCTGGGGCCGCTCGTTCGTCTTCGTCGTCAACGGCGTCAAGGTGCTGGCCAAGGGCGCCAACTGGATCCCGACCGACTCGTTCCCGACCCGGATCACGCTGGAACAGCTCGAGACGCTGCTCGGCGCCGCGGTCGAGGCGCACATGAACATGCTGCGCGTCTGGGGCGGCGGTCTGTACGAGGACGAGCGCTTCTACGATGTGTGCGATCGGCTGGGTCTGATGGTCTGGCAGGACTTCACGTTTGCGTGCAGCGTCTATCCGTTCAACGACCCGGCCTTCCTCGAGAATGTGCGGCAGGAGGTCGTTCAGAACGTGCGTCGTCTGCGCCATCGCGCCAGCCTGGCGCTGTGGTGCGGCAACAACGAGATGGAGCAGGGTTGGGCCGATTGGGGCTGGATGGCCGGTCCCGAGCTGGACGATCTCAAGGCCGCGTACGACGACTTCTTCCATCGCACGCTCCCGGCCTGGGTCGCGGCCGAGGACCCGGATCGCAGCTACTGGCCGAGCTCGCCCTCGTCCGACACCCCCTTCGTTAGCCCGAACGGCCAGAAGCAAGGCGACGCCCACTACTGGGACGTGTGGCACGGCCGCAAGCCGTTCACGGCCTATCGCGATCAGTATCCGCGCTTCATGAGCGAGTTCGGTTTCCAGGCTTTGCCGCCGCTGGCCACGATCAAGACCTATGCCGAGCCGGCCGACTGGAACATGACCTCGTACGTCATGGACCAGCACCAGAAGAACGCCAGCGGCAACAGCCTGATGGTCGGCCAGATGCTCGACACCTTTCAGCTCCCCAAGGACTTCGAGAGCCTGGTGTATTTGAGCCTTGCGTTGCAGGCCGAAGGCATCCGTTACGGCGTCGAGCACTGGCGGCGCCATCCGCAGCGCGTGGCCGGCATCCTATACTGGCAGCTCAACGACTGCTGGCCGGTGGCCTCGTGGTCGAGCATCGATTACTTCGGCCGCTGGAAGGCCCTGCACTACGCCGCCCGGCGCTTCTTCGCGCCGCTGCTGCTCTCGATCGAGGACGCGCCTCCGCAGCAGGGTCTGTACCTGTCGAACGACGGCCAGACCGAACAGACCGGCGTGATCCGCTGGTCGCTCGAGACGCTGACCGGCGACGTGCTGAAGAGCGGCGAGGCGGTTGCGCAGGTCGGGCCGGGCGCGGCCACGCCTGTGGCCACCCTCGACTTCGCGCAGCAGATCACGGAGGCCAACCGGCGCGCCACGGTCTTCGTGGCCGAGCTGTGGCAGGGCGAACGGCGCGTGGCGCGGCAGGCCGCGACCTTTGTGCCGACCAAGCACCTGCAGCTGGGTGACCCCGGGTTGAGCGCCGATGTGGCGGTCGCCGGCGATCAGTTGACGATCACGGTGTCGGCGCGCGCATTCGCGCGGCTGGTCGAGATCTCGCTGTTCGATGCCGATGTCGTCTTCAGCGACAACTACTTCGACGTCCCGGCCGGGCGCTCAACCGTCGTCACCTGCCCGCTGCCGTCCGGCTGGACGGCGTCGCAGGCCGTGCAGGCGCTGCGGTTGCGTTCGGTGGTGGACACCTACGGCAGCTGAACGACCCGTCGCTCAGGACTGAAACAAAACGAGCGGGCCGGGTGAAACACCCGGCCCGCTCGTTTTTCTATCGGGTCGCAGAGACTAGACGCGCTCGCGACGGCGAGCGGACACCGCCACGGTCTGCTCGCGGGCCGCCCGGGTCGTCGGGCCTGCCGCTGCTTCGGCATCGGCCGAGAGCTTGAACTGGCTGACCACCGCCTGGAGTTCGGACGCCATCACACCCAGCTGAGAGGCGTTGGCCGAGAGCTCTTCGACCTGGGCGCTGACCTCTTCGGTGCTGGCGCTCACTTCCTCGACCGCCGCGCTGTTCTCTTCCGAGACGCTGGCGATGCTTTCGATCGAGCCCGTGACCTCGGTCGAGCTGGCGGCCATCTGTTCGGTCGCTGCCGTGTTCTGCTCGACGATGGCGCCGACGCGGTCGAGGCTGGAGACCATTTCGGTGTTGAGGTTCATCATCGTGTCGGAGGCGTCGCGGTTGTGGCCCGCGACCTTACCGGCCTCGCTGATGGCGGCCTCGAGCGCCTGGCTCGAGCGCGTGATCGCGACCACGGCGCTCTCGATCGCCTTGACCTGGGACAGCAGGGTCTGGGTCTCGCCCGCGATCTCGGCGAAGGCGGCGCCGGCCGCCTGCGTGGCGCGGGTGGTCGAGTCGACTTCCTTGCCGGCCTGACGCATCGCGTCGACGGCTTCGCCCGTGCCGCTCTGGACCAGCTGGATCATCTCCGCGATCTCGCGGGTGGCGTGCGACGACCGCTCGGCGAGCTTGCGCACTTCATCGGCGACGACCGCGAAGCCGCGCCCGTGTTCGCCCGCGCGGGCGGCTTCGATGGCCGCGTTGAGCGCGAGCAGGTTGGTCTGGCTGGCGATGTCGTCGATGGTCTCGACGATCGCGCCGATCTGGCCCGAGCGCTTGCCCAGGTCGTGCACGCGCGTGGCGAGTTCCTCGGTGGCGTTGCGCACGCGCTCCATGCCCTGGGTGCTTTCGTG
>WBZS01001463.1_pt1 | contig 18725 bp, 15 predicted proteins | sample 5204201 | NCBI WGS metagenome assembly WBZS01 (sample SAMN12344357, study PRJNA552823) | activated sludge metagenome | biome: Activated sludge suspended growth; feature: Nitrification reactor; material: Wastewater; isolation source: activated sludge from nitrification reactor of wastewater...
TTTGCAGATGCCCGACGGCAGCGAGGCCTACACCCGCAGCGGCAGCCTGGAGTTGACCGAGAACGGCGTGCTGCAGACCCGCAGCGGCATGCCGGTAGCCGGCGACGGCGGCACGATCAGCGTACCTCCCGACAGCGAGATCACGGTTGCCAGCGACGGCACGCTGTCCGTGGTGTCGCGCGCCGGTACGCCGAACCAGTCGAACGCCATCGGCCGCATCAAGCTGGTCAATCCCGACGAGGCGCAACTGGTGCGCGGCAGCGACGGCCTGTTCCGTCTGCGCAGCGGCGAGGCGGCTGAAGCCGATCCGAACGTCAAGCTTGCTTCCGGCTTCCTCGAGAGCAGCAACGTCAACGTGGTCGAGCAGATGGTCAGCATGATCTCGCTTGCCCGCCAGTTCGAAATGCAGACCAGGATGCTGTCGACCGCCGAAGCCAACGATCGCGCTGCGACGCAAATCCTCGCTCGATAACCAGGAGTACCGCCATGATCCGTTCACTGTGGATTGCCAAGACCGGCCTCGACGCGCAGCAAACCCAGCTCGATGTCATTACCAACAACCTGGCCAACGTCAGCACCAACGGCTTCAAGAAGTCGCGTGCGGTGTTCGAGGATCTGCTGTACCAGACCCTGCGCCAGCCCGGTGCGCAGTCCTCGCAGCAGACCACCTTGCCGACCGGCCTGCAGATCGGGCTCGGCACCAAGCCGGTGGCGACCGAACGCATCCACACCCAGGGCAGCCTGTCGCAGACGGGCAATGCGCTTGACGTGGCAATCCAGGGCCAGGGCTTCTTCCAGGTGCAGATGCCCGACGGCACGCTCGCCTACACGCGCGACGGATCGTTCCAGAAAGATGCCAACGGACAACTGGTGACCTCCAGCGGCTACCAGCTTTCGCCGCCGATCCAGATTCCCGCCGACGCGCAGAGCGTGACCATCAGCCGCGACGGCCAGGTGAACGTGCTGCGTACCGGACAGGCCGCGCCGCAGAATGCCGGCAGCATCCAGTTGGCGACATTCGTCAACCCGGGCGGACTGCAGAGCCAGGGCGAGAACCTGTATGTCGAAACCGCTTCGAGCGGTACGCCGACACCCAACACGCCGGGTGCCAACGGCGCCGGTCTGGTTTCCCAAGGCTATGTCGAGACCTCGAATGTCAACGTGGTCGAAGAACTGGTCAGCATGATCCAGACCCAGCGCGCCTACGAAATCAACTCGAAGGCGGTGTCCACCTCGGACCAGATGCTGGCCCGTCTGACACAGCTCTGATCGACCCGATGATGCGGCGATTTGGCTGCCCTTTGGCGCGTTTCTCGATCCATCGGAACTAGGCCGCCGGCGTTACGCTGGAACCCTGGGAAATCGGGATGCCCGGAGTCCGGGCCGAGGAAACATCGATGCGAATCGTTTTGCTATTGCTGGTCGCAATGCCGCTGCTCGCCGGCTGCCTGTCGATGACGCCGTCGACCGGCGTGCATCAGCCGATGAGCGCTCGACCCGAGCCTCGTCAGGCTGCCGGACCGACTAACGGTGCGATCTACCAGATCGCCAACGCCCGGCCGATGTTCGAGGATCGGCGTGCCCGCTTTGTCGGCGACACGCTGACGATCACGATCAACGAGAAGAACAACGCGCAGAAAACCTCGGCTGCCAATGCCGAGAAGAAGAACACCATGGCGCTGGCGGTACCCAAGATCATCGGCGTGCCGGGCAAGGGCGCGCAGGGAATCGATGTCGAGGCATCGAGCGAGAACAAGTTCGACGGCAAGGGCGGGGCCTCGGCCAACAACGGCTTCACCGGCACCATCACCGTCACGGTGATCGAGGTCTATCCCAACGGCAACCTGATGGTGTCCGGCGAAAAGATGGTGGCGATCAACCAGGGCGACGAATTCATCCGCTTCTCCGGTGTGGTCAATCCGCTCTACATCAACAACAACACCGTGTCCTCCACCCAGGTGGCCGATGCGCGCATCGAATTCAAGCAGAACGGCTTCATCGACTCGGCCCAGGTGATGGGCTGGCTGGCACGCTTTTTCCTTACCTTCATGCCGTTCTAACGGCGATCTCTGGAATGCGCAACGAGGCAAGCGATATGGGTGGCAAACTCATGAGAATTCTCAAGGGCCTGGCGATCGCGATCGCCGTGGCCGCGGGTCATCCGGCGCTGGTCGCCGATGCCCATGCCGAACGCCTGAAGGATCTGGCGACGATCGCTGGCGTGCGCAACAACCAGCTGGTCGGCTATGGACTGGTGGTCGGTCTCGACGGCACCGGCGACCAGACCACGCAGACGCCATTTACCGTGCAAAGCATCCTCAACATGCTCGGCAACATGGGCACCCAGTTGCCACCGGGCACTAACCTGCAGCTGAAGAATGTCGCCGCCGTGATGGTGACCACGGATCTGCCGCCCTTCGCACGACTCGGTCAGCCGCTAGACATCACCGTGTCGTCGATGGGCAATGCCAAAAGCCTGCGCGGCGGCACCCTGATCATGACCCCGCTCAAGGGTGCCGACGGGCAGGTGTATGCCATCGCCCAGGGCAACGTGGTGGTCGGTGGCGCGGGCGCCTCGGCGGGCGGCTCGAAGGTCACGGTCAACCACCTGTCGGTCGGCCGCATAACCGGCGGGGCAACTGTGGAACGCCAGGTGACGACCTCGGTCGGCAACGGCGAGACCTTCGTGCTCGAGCTCAAACAGACCGATTTCGGTACCGCCCAGCGGGTGGTCGAGGCGATCAACAATTCCACCGCGCCGGGCACCGCCTATGCGATGGATGCGCGGCAGATCGTAGTGCGCGCCCCGGTCGATGCCGATCGCCGGGTGGCGTTCGTCGGTCTGGTGGAAAACCTCGATGTCACGCCGGTGCAGCAGCCGGCCAGGGTGATCGTCAATTCGCGCACCGGCTCGGTGGTACTCAATCGCGCGGTCAAGCTGGAGAGCTGTGCGGTCGCACACGGCAACCTGTCGGTCACGGTAAGCAGCGAGCCGGTGGTGAGCCAGCCGAACGCGCTCTCCGGCGGCCAGACCGTGGTTACCGAGAAGAACCAGATCGATCTAAAGCAGGATGCGGGTGCGCTGATGAACGTCAAGGCCGGCGCCAATCTTGCTGATGTGGTCAAGGCGCTCAATGCGCTGGGCGCCAACCCGATGGATCTGATATCCATCCTGCAGGCGATGAAGGCGGCCGGCGCGCTACGTGCCGAAATCGAGATCATCTGAGGGCCACAGCCATGGCGACCGTTCCGACCAACCAGCTTGCGTTCGATGCCAACAGCCTGAACGGCATCAAGCGGCTGTCGCGCGACAACTCGCCGGCGGCGCTCAAGGCCGCCTCGCAGCAGTTCGAAACCGTCTTCATGCAAATGGTACTGAAGTCGATGCGCGACGCGACGCCGCAGGCCGGCCTGTTCGATTCGGAGCAGACCAAGACCTTCACCGGGTTGCTCGACCAGCAGTTGGGAATGACGCTATCGACCTCGCGCGGCGGCACCGGCCTGGCCGCCATCATCGAGAAGCAACTCGGCCGGCAAATGGCGCCCGCCGTCGTGCCGGGTGAAAGCACGGGCTTCGCGCTGGAGCCGCAAGCGGGCGTGCTGCCGCTGCCGACATCGCTCGTCGCCAAGGCGGGCGAGCGCTACGGCATGGCGCAGGCACTCGATCGCTACCGTGCCGCGGCGACTGCCGCAGATCGTGCCCGCGGCGCGGCAAGTTCTGCCGCGGACGGTGCCACCTTGCCGGCAAGTCTCGCCGCGCTGCCGGCGGCCAAACGCGAATTCGTGCAGAAAGTCTGGCCGCATGCCGTTCAGGTCAGCCGCGAAACCGGCATTCCTGCACACTTCATGGTCGCGCAGGCGGCGCTGGAAACCGGCTGGGGCAAGTCCGAGATTCGACGCGGCGACGGCGTTCAAAGCTTCAACCTGTTCAACATCAAGGCCGGCGGCAGCTGGAACGGCGGCGCTGCCAAAGCGATGACCACCGAATACCAGAACGGCACCGCGGTGCGCGAGAACGCCAGTTTCCGCGCCTACGGCTCGTATGCCGACGCCTTTCGGGATTACGCCCGGCTGATCACCGGCAACGCCCGCTACGCCGGAGCCGCCGGCCAGACCGATGCCCGCGCCTTTGCCGAGGGCTTGCAGCGCGGCGGCTACGCGACCGACCCGGCCTACGCCAGCAAGCTCAAGCGGATGATCGACGGGCTCGCCGCGGCCGGCGTGGTGACCGGCAACGCCTGAGCGGCGGCGACCTGGCAAAGGTTTTGCTCCTGTCTGTCGTAAACCAGTCAAAGGAAAACGCAGATGGGCGTACTCAATATCGGATTGTCGGGTCTCAACGCCGCGCAGGCGGGGCTGATCACGACCAGCCACAACATCGCCAACGCCGGCAATGCCGCCTATACCCGTCAGCGCACGATCCAGGAGGCGCAGGAGCCGTTTTTCAGCGGCGGGGGCTTTCTCGGCACCGGCGCCAAGCTAACCACTACCGTACGGCAGTACGATCAGTTCGTTAGCAAGCAGTTGCTGGAAGCCAAGTCGCGCTCCGCCGAACTCGAAACCTACGAAACGCAGATCGGCCAACTCGACGACCTGCTGGCCGATCCCGAAGCCGGGCTGTCGCCGGCGCTGCAGGGTTTCTTCCGCGCGGTGCAGGATCTGTCGGCCAATCCGACCTCGCCGGCCGCGCGTCAAAGCACCATTTCGGCCGGCGAAGCGCTGGCTTCGCGCTTCCAGTTGCTCGACGGCCGGATGAGCGAGATTCGCCGCGACATCAATGCCCAGATCGGTGGCCAGGTCGAGAGCATCAACGCCTACGCCAGAAGCATCTCCGATATCAACCAGCGCATCCAGAGCGCGGAGACCGCGGGTTCGTCCCAGCCGGCCAACGATCTGCGCGACCAGCGCGATCAGTTGATCAGCGAGCTGAACGATATCGTCAAGGTCAACACCGTGACGCAGAGCGACGGCGCAATCTCGGTGTTCGTCGGCAACGGCCTGTCGCTGGTGGTGGGCAACCAGCCGTTCCAGCTCGCCGCCATCCCGGATCCGGCCGATGCGCAACGCACTACCGTGGGCCAGGTGCTTGCAGGCGGCAGCACCTCGGTCGTGCCCGAGGCGATGCTTTCCGGCGGCAAGCTGAGCGGCCTGCTGTCGTTTCGCAGCCAGACGCTCGATACGGCCCAGAGCGCGCTCGGCCAGCTGGCGATGGACTTCGTCGGCGGCTTCAATGCACAGCACCAGTTGGGCCAGACGCTCGACGGCAATCCCGGCGGGGATTTTTTCGGCTTCAACGGCACGCCGACCGCGCTGACCGCTGCCGGCATGGTCAGCGTTACCCTGGCCAATACGCGAGACATAGCGGTTGCCAGCCCGGTTGCCACTGCCGCCGGCGCCGCCAACACCGGCACCGCCGCGATCGACGGGAGCCGCGTCATCAACCGGACCAGTCTGCCGTTTGCCGGCAACGTGACGCTGACATTCGACGCCGGCACCAACAGCTTCAGCGCCAGCGGCGGCATCACCGCCGGCCCGTTCGCCTACGCTGCCGGCCAGCCCTTCACCGTCGGCGGCGTCGAATTGACGCTCACCGGCACGCCGGCCAACGGCGATACCTTCACGCTCGGCAACAATCCGACCGGCCGCAATGACAATCGCAACGCCCTGCAGTTGGGCGGCCTGCAGACGGCAAGCCTGGCGCTCGGCGGCACCGCCAGCTTCCAGTCCGCCTATGCGAGCCTGGTCGCCGATGTCGGCAGCAACGCGCGCGAGGTGCAGATCACTTCGCGTGCCGCCACCACGCTGGTCGAACAGACCACCGCGACACAGCAAAGCATTTCCGGCGTCAATCTCGACGAGGAGGCGGCCAACCTGCTGCGCTACCAGCAGCACTACCAGGCGTCCTCGAAGGTGATCCAGATCGCCGGCAAGATCTTCGACGAAATCCTCGCGCTCGGTCGATAGGAGTCAATCATGCGCGTCAGCACTTCGATGGTTTACGATCAGGGCACGGCCAATCTGAATCGCCAGACTGCCGCCTACCTGAAGACCCAGAACCAGCTCGCCACCGGGCGGCGCATCGTCAATCCGTCGGACGATCCGGTCGCCGCGGCCCGCGCGCTGGAAGTGACGCAGCGCCGCGACATGAACGCCCAGTATCTGGACAACCAGAAAGCCGCCCGCGATGCGCTGCGCACCACGGAGATCAGCCTGGCCTCGCTCGGCGACCTGCTGCAGGACGTGCGCGACAACGCGATGAAGGCCGGCAACGCGTCGCTCGACGACACTCAGCGGCGGATGATCGCGACCGACCTCCGTCAGCAGTTCGGTCGCCTGATGTCGATCGCCAACGCCAAGGACGCCAACGGCGAGTTCCTCTACGCCGGTTTCGGTCTGGCGGCCGGCGAAACCCAACCCTACGAAGGCAGCGTCGAAGCCGGCGTCACCGCCAACGGCGACCAGGGGCAGCGCAAGCTGCAGGTCTCGGCCAGCCGGCAGTTGGCGATCAGCAACAGCGGCTTCGAGGTATTCGAAAATGTCGATCGGGTCGGCGGCGGCAAGCAAAGCGTGTTCGACATCGTGCGCAATCTGGTGGCGGCGCTCGAAACGCCCGGCGCCGCGACCATCGGTGCCGCGCTGCCGGGTGCGCTCGGCAATATCGACCAGGCACTGGACAATTCATTGCGGGTACGCGCCGATGTCGGTGCGCGCAGCGCAGAGGTAGACGCGCTGGACAACGCCGGCTCTGCGCTGGATGTGCAATACCAGTCCACGCTGTCGGTGCTGCAGGATGTCGATTACAACGTGGCGATCACCAACTCCGCCAAGCTGCAGACCGCGCTCACCGCCGCGCAGAAGACCTTCATGCAGGCGTCGCAACTGTCGCTGTTCAACTACCTGTGAGGTCGATGCGTCCCTGCGCCGCAATTGCCGCGCTCGCCGCCGCGCTGCTGGCGGCCGGCTGCAGCGGCGTCTCCGGCGCGTATCCGCGCTCCACGCCGTTGATCCCAGCGGCATCGCTGCGGGTCAGCGAAGGCTACGTCATATCGCTGGAGAAAATCGTCACCTATGCCGGCATTGCGGTTGCCGTCTATCTGGTGCTCGACCCGCTGGCGCCCAACTGGCAGATCGAGGAGACGATCCTGTCCGACGACACCTACCTGTTCTCGCTGCGCATGAAACGCTTTCACACCGGCGGCGACGGCGAAGCGCGTCAGGTGTTCAACCGCCGCGCCCGCGAACTGGCGCGCAGCAGCGGCTACAGCAGCTACGAAGTCACCCGCTTCGAGGAAGCCATCGATTCCGCCATGCTCGGCACCCAGCGCACCGTGGACGCCGCGATTCGCCTCACCGGCAAGATCGTCGCCCCGGTCGCAAGCGTCGAGTAGGTCTTCGCCACGCCGCTTCCGCGCCGGTGCAGGCCGGCGCCGCGTCCCCCGGGTGGCAAGCGACCCTCGCGATGCCGCCACGCCACAAGCCAGTATCCATGCGGTTCTCCGGCATGGTAACCGTGTAGAAGTCCTATCCATGCGCCTTTCTGGGAATGACCATGACGAGGACAAGCAACGGCGCGGCTCGCCACGATCGCCCAAAGCACGGCGCCCGTTCATTGCCGTGCCGGCGTCAGCCGCGAGCGCAGGCCGACCCGCGGCCCCGAGGCGACCGGCCGACGCCTTCGCCGTGGTCGTACTCTCAAGCGGGGAAGCAGCGGAACCGCGCCAGCACAGGCGTCGCAGGCAAAAAAATCCCAACCGGATAAGGGTTGGGATTTCACATTATGGTGGAGGCGGCGGGAATCGAACCCGCGTCCGCAAGACTTCCACAGGCAGCCCTACATACTTAGCCTCGTCATTTGATTTGACCTGCAACCCGCCGCCGGGCAAGCTGATTGCAGGCGATCCGCTGAATTTTCGTGGCGACCCGCACGGCGTAGGCCACCCTTATCTCATGTGTATGACTCTGCTGTAGCTTGCGCTACCCGGCCCGTGAGCAGACCGGTGCAGAGGCCAGCCGCAATTAAGCGGCTAGAGCGAAACGCTCGTCGTTGGCAGTTATTGCATTCCAGATGGATTTACGAGGTAACTGGTCCTCGGTATGCACCGCACTGCTTCTTGACCCACGTCGAAGCCAGGTCGCCCCCGGTTCGTTTGCCGGCGCCGCACCATGTACTGATCCAGCGTGGCCAAACTCAATGATGCATTCTAGCACCAGCGATGCCGAGTAACCGGGCGATCTGCAGCGGCCGGTCGACCAGGTGGTCGGCTCCCCAATCTTCGATCGGTGGGCCATCGCCGTGATACCCATAGCGCACCGCAACGGTGGTCATGCCGCAGGCATGGCCGGCTTGCACGTCGCGCAGATCGTCGCCGATGTACATGCAGCGCGATGGCAGGGCGCCGGCGATCGTGCAGGCGAGAAGAAGGGGTGCGGCTGCCGGTTTTGGTTGGGGCGCGCTGTCGCCACTGACCACGCATGCAGCACGACTCAGAAGGCCGAGCCCATCCATTACCGGGATCGTGAATCGGGCGGCCTTGTTGGTGACGACGCCCCAGCGCATGCCGCTGGATTCGATATCTGCGAGCAGTTCGGCCACGCCGGCAAACAGTTGCGTCCCCACGCACAACGACGCACTGTAGTGGGCAAGCACCCGGGCGGCCAGAGGGGCGTAGTTCGGATCGGTCGGGGCAAGGCCGAATCCGACCCGCAGAAGTCCTCGCACGCCTTGGGAGGTCACGCGACGCAGGGCGTCGAGTTCAAGCTCAGAACATCCTTCCTCGATTCGGACGCGGTTGAGCGCGTCGCCGAGATCGGGTGCGGTATCGGCGAGCGTGCCGTCGAGGTCGAGGAAAACCGCATCCCAGGCGTTGGAGGGACCAGTCAAACGCGCACCGCGCGGGCCAGAAAATTGACATCGGTATTGCGGCCGAGCGAGTACGTTCGGGCCAGCGGATTGTAGTGCATGCCGATGATGTCGTTCTGTTCGAGTCCGGCGTCGCGGCAAAACCGCATGAGTTCCGCCGGCCGGATGAATTTTGCATAGTCGTGGGTGCCCATCGGGAGCAGACGCAGCAGATACTCCGCGCCGATCACGGCGAGCAGGTAGGCCTTGGGATTGCGGTTGATGGTCGAAAAGAATGCGGTGCCGCCTGGCTTGAGCATACCGGCACAGGCCTTGACGATGCTGGCAGGGTCCGGGACGTGCTCCAGCATTTCAAGACAAGTGACGACGTCGAAGGCCGCGGGCTGCGTCGCGGCGAAATCTTCGGCGCTGGCGTTGACGTAGTTGACCTTCTGCCCGCTCTCGAACAAGTGCAGTCGGGCCACGCCAAGGGCTTTGTCCGAGAGATCGATGCCCGTGACCTCGGCGCCGCGGGCGGCCATGCTTTCTGACAGTATGCCGCCGCCGCAGCCAACATCGAGCGCGCCCTTGCCGCGCAGGCCGACGCTGCGGTCGATATAGTCGAGGCGCAGCGGGTTGATGTCGTGCAGCGGTTTGAATTCGGAATCTGGATCCCACCAGCGATGCGCGAGGTCGCTGAATTTGCGCAGTTCGAGCGGGTCTGCGTTGGCTGTCATGTCGAACTCCTCAGTTTTCCATTGCCGTTTTACCCGGTCGTAAGGTGGGTCGTTCGGCAGGGAGACCGTGAACCACGAGACGAAAAAAAGCCCTGCGCGAACGCAGGGCTTTCTTCCGCAGAGCCTGCGATTACTTCTTGGTGCCGATGATCTCGATCTCGACGCGACGATCGGGTTGCAGGCACTCGGTCAGCTTCCTGTTCTTGCCAGACTCGGGCTTCATGTTGCAACCGGTGGTCTTGGGCATGGTTTCGCCCTTGCCTTCGGTATAGACACGGTTCGGCTCTACGCCCTTGCCGATCAGGTAGTCCTTGACCGACTGCGCGCGGCGCTCGGACAGCTTCTGGTTGTACTTGTCGCCGCCGAGACGATCGGTGTGACCAACGGCGATGATGACTTCCAGCGCGATCTTGTCAAGCTTGCTGACTACGTCGTCAAGTTTGGCCTTGCCTTCGGGGCGCAGTACCGCCTTGTCGAAGTCAAACAGTGCGTCGGCAGCCAGCGTGACTTTCTCCGCGGCTGGCTTCGGCGCGGCAGCCGGGGCGGCGGCAGGAGCGGCTGGTGCAGCGGCTGCCGCGGCAGCAACCTTGGGCTCGCAAACCTCCTTGGGCATCAGATCCTTGTCGCATTCACAGCCGGCGGGGAATTCGCTGCCGACAACCGGGGTCGTCGCGGCCAGTTGCGGCGTCCAGTACCCGGTGCGCCAGCACAGGCCGAATCCGCTACGCGACACCACGCCGCGGTTGTCGATCACGTACGGCTTGTGGGCAGGCTTCGTGGTGTCCAGCACGACTTCCTTGAGCGCCGTTTGCGCGAATGCACTGGAACCCACGGTCAGGGCGGCCAGCGTACCGGCAACGAGCAGAGATGTATTGAGTTGTTTGATCATATCGTCCTCATCGCAAGGAAAAAATCGGAATTGGTTCGACTAAATGACGCTGCCGGACAGGATACTGCATAACGCTCAAACGCAGTCCGAAAACGACGACTTCCAAAAACCAGACGGCATCGCCGTTCAAGTCACTAACTTATTGTGCCATAACTTGGAAATTCGTCGCAAATCACTGTTGCTAAAATGCAACAAAGCATTTTCTTGTACCCGCGCTTGGCCGCCTACCCATACATGGGAAACTTGCTCGCGCCCCGCAACATAGACTACATGCGAGGCAGGGTCAAAGCAGGGCGCAGTAATCCAGTCGCCGAGATTGATGGCAATCAGGTCCGCAAACTTGCCCGCAGAAATCGATCCGATTTGTGCGCCGAGACCCAGGGCGGCAGCGCCGTTGAGCGTCGCCATCTCCAGACAGTGGTGTGCCGGAAGCGAACTGGCGTCGCCTGTGGCAACCTTGCTCAACAGGGCGGCCTGGCGCACTTCCTGAAGGATGTCTAGGCGATTGTTGCTTGCGGCGCCATCGCTACCAAGCGAAATCCGTACCCCGGCGTCATTGAGTTGGCCGATCGGCGCGATTCCGCTGGCCAGTTTCATGTTGGAACTCGGGCAATGCACGATGTTGCAGGCATTCCGGGCGAGCATTTCGATCTCGTTCTCCGACAGGTAAACGCCGTGCACGCCAATCAATGACGGCCCGACAACACCCAGCCGGCGAAGTCGCTCCAACGGGCGCAAGCCATACACCTTGACGCTCTCGTCGATCTCGTGGCGGGTTTCGTGGATATGCACGTGGACAGGAAGGTCGAGCTGTTCGGCCAGCATGAGGACGCGGCCGAACGTGCGATCGGACACCGTGTACGGCGCGTGTGGGGCCATGGCGAAACCCACCAGCGGATTGCCACCCCAGGCGTCGCGTGTAGCGAGGCCCTTGGCAATGTAGTCATCGGCATCGGAGGCGTAAGCGGAAGGAAAATCGACAGCGATGATGCCGACAACGCACCGCATTCCGGCTTCAGTCGCGGCGCGCGCAGCAGCCTCGGGGAAGAAATACATGTCGGAAAAGCAGGTGATGCCGCCGCGCAACATCTCCGCGCAGGCGAGCAAGGTTCCGTCATAAACGAATTCGGGGGAAACGAATCGTGCTTCCGCCGGCCAGATCGCCTCCTGCAGCCAGCGCATCAGCGGCAGGTCGTCGTGCAGACCGCGCAGCAGCGTCATGGCAGCGTGCGTATGGGCATTGACCAAGCCGGGAAGAAGTGCGTGTTCCGGCAATGACACGGTGCACTTGGCGGCAAAGCGCATCCGTGCGAAATCGGAAGGCAGAACGTCGACAATGCGCCCGTCGCGTACTGCAACGCTGTGCGCGTCCAAGACGCAGCCCCGCGGTTCGATCGGAATGATCCAGCGCGGCTCGATCAGTAGGTCGATGGCTTCTGTCACTGCGCCGTCTCCGTCGATGGGCGCAGGCGGTTGAACCGTGGCTTGTATGACAAATTAGTGTCTCCGCCGAGTTTCCCGGCCAGCATCGTCGGCACGTTTGAGCACAGCCACATCCGGCCTTCCAACCGGCTGCGGCAGCGCCGGCCGAGCGCCAAAAGGTCGCCGGAGCAAAGGCCGTGCATGATAGAATATTGCGTTTTGCGGCCAGACAGTTAGGTTTCTTCGCGTGCGCCCCGCACAACGCCCGGAGGGATCGCGTCGACCGGTCGGTCCGCCTCAGAATAAATGAACACATTCGCCAAAGAAACCCTGCCGATCAGCCTTGAAGAGGAGATGCGCCACTCCTATCTCGATTACGCAATGAGCGTGATCGTGGGGCGGGCGCTGCCCGACGTGCGCGACGGACTCAAGCCGGTACATCGCCGCGTGCTGTTTGCCATGCATGAGGCGAACACCGTTTGGAACCGACCGTATGTCAAGTGCGCCCGCGTCGTTGGCGATGTCATGGGAAAGTTCCATCCCCACGGCGATTCCGCGATCTACGACACGTTGGTCCGCATGGCGCAGAATTTCTCGCTGCGTTATACCCTTGTCGATGGTCAGGGAAACTTCGGCTCGGTCGATGGCGACAACGCTGCGGCGATGCGATACACCGAGTGCCGCCTCGAAAAGATCGCGGGCGAACTGCTTGCCGACATCGACAAGGAAACGGTCGATTTCGTCCCGAATTACGATGGCAAGGAACTCGAACCTTCGGTGTTGCCGGCACGCATTCCGAACCTTCTGATCAACGGTAGCGCGGGAATTGCCGTTGGCATGGCGACTAACGTGCCGCCGCACAATCTCGGTGAAGTGCTGACGGCCTGTCTGACCGTGCTCGATCGTCCTGAGATCGACATCGATGAACTGGTCGACATTATTCCGGCGCCGGACTTTCCAACTGCTGCGCTGATCTACGGCACGGTCGGCGTTCGGGAAGGCTACCGCACCGGCCGGGGGCGCGTGGTGATGCGTGCGCGCACGCATGTGGAAGACTTCGACAAGGGCAATCGCCAGGCGATAATCATCGACGAGCTGCCCTATCAGGTTAACAAGAAGACCCTGCTGGAGAAGATAGCCGAACTGGCTAACGATAAAAAGATCGACGGTATAAGTGAAATCCGCGACGAATCGGACAAACAGGGCATGCGTGCCGTCATCGAATTGAAGCGCGGCGAAGTGCCGGAGATCGTGCTCAACAATTTGTACAAGCAGACCCAACTGCAGGATACGTTCGGCATGAATATGGTGGCGCTGGTCGATGGTAAACCGCGCCTGCTCAACCTTAAGCAAATGCTCGAAGCGTTCCTCGCGCACCGTCGCGAGGTTGTCACGCGGCGCACCGTGTTCGAGTTGAAGAAGGCGCGCGACCGTGGCCACGTCCTGGAAGGCCTGGCGGTAGCGCTGTCCAATGTGGACGAGATCATTGCGCTGATAAAGGCATCGCCAACGCCAGCGGAGGCAAAGCGGGGATTGTTGGCGCGCGTTTGGCGCTCGCAACTTGTCGAAGACATGCTGTCGCGCGCGTTGGTGGGCGAGTATCGGCCCGACGGATTGCCGCCCGAGGTTGGCTTGTCCGATCAAGGCTATCGACTGAGCGAAGTCCAGGCGCAGCGAATTCTCGAAATGCAGTTGCAGAAGCTCACCGGCCTCGAGCAGGACAAGATTCTGGCCGAATATCGGGAAGTCATGGACCTTATCGCCGATTTGCTGGATATCCTCTCCAAGCCGGCGCGCATTGCAGAAGTCATCCGCAGCGAGCTGACCGAAGTCCGCGCCGAGTACGTGGAGAAGCGCGGTGACGTGCGTCGTTCCGAGATCATCGTTCACACCGAAGAATTGATGGACGAGGATCTAATCACGCCGCAGGACATGGTCGTGATGATGACCCACGGCGGTTACATAAAGAGTCAGCCGCTTGCCGACTACAGTGCTCAGAATCGCGGCGGTCGCGGAAAGCAAGCCACCGCAATGAAGGAAGACGACTTCGTCGATCGACTTTTCGTCGCCAATACGCACGACTACATCCTGTGTTTCTCCAACCGCGGCCGTGTCTATTGGATGAAGGTGTACCAGGTTCCGCAGGGCAGTCGCGGCAGCCGCGGAAAGCCGGTGGTCAACCTGTTTCCTCTAGTTGACGGTGAGAAAATCACCATTGTTCTGCCTGTGAAGGAATTCGACGAGAGCCATTTCGTCTTCATGGCAACTGCCATGGGCACGGTAAAGAAGACACCCCTGACTGATTTCTCCAATCCACGCAAGGCCGGCATCATTGCGGCCGACCTGGATGAAGGCGATCACCTGATCGGCGTGTCGATTACCGACGGCAATCACAGCGTCATGCTGTTCTCCGATGCCGGCAAAGCGGTGCGCTTCCACGAGAACGACGTGCGGCCGCTGTCGCGCACCGCCCGCGGCGTGCGCGGCATGTGGCTTGACGAGGCCCAGCGCGTGATCTCCATGCTGGCGGCGGCCGACGAATCGCAGAGTGTTCTGACTGCCACCGAGAACGGCTACGGCAAGCGCACGCCGATCTCCGAGTACACGCAGCATGGCCGCGGTACCAAGGGCATGATCGCGATCCAAACTTCGGATCGCAACGGCAAGTTGATTGGTGCGGTGCTGGTCAACGAAGGCGACCAAGTGATGCTGATTTCGACTGGTGGAGTGCTCATCCGCACCCAGGTCTCGCAGATCCGCGAGATGGGCCGGTCGACCCAGGGTGTGACGCTGATTTCGCTCGACGACGGGACGACTCTGGCCGGTGTGGAGAAGGTGATCGAGAGTGACGATCCCGGCGTAACCAGCGGCGCGCCGGCGGGTGACGGACAGGACAACTGATGCTGCGCGTGCTGGATGCCGGCATCGGGCAGGGGTTGGGGGCGGCATGAGCGACGAACTGCAGCGCCTGCGTGCGGAGATCGATAACCTCGACACCGAAATGCTCGCTCTGGTGAGTCGCCGGGCGCGGCTCGCAAGCCGAATCGGCGGCATCAAGCAAGGCAACATTTACCGCCCGGAGCGTGAAGCACAGGTCTTGCGGCGGCTCGGCGAGTCGAACCCGGGGCCGTTGCCTGAAGCTGCCGTGTATCGGATCTTCCGCGAAGTCATGTCGGCCTGTCTTGCACTCGAACAGCCGTTGAACATTGCCTATCTGGGTCCGGCGGGCACGTTCTCAGAGTCGGCGGCGCGCAAGCATTTCGGTTCGGCACCGACGTTTTTGCCGCAGGCTGCGATCGACGACGTTTACCGTGCGGTCGAGGCAGGCAACGCGCAGTACGGCGTGGTGCCGGTCGAGAACTCGACCGAGGGCGCCATCGGCCGCACGCTCGACCTGCTGCTCGCCGGTTCGTTGGAGATTTGCGGCGAGGTTCAATTGCGCATTCACCAGAACATCATGTCCAAGGCGGCGAGTCTCACCGGGCTGAAGCGGCTGTATTCGCACGCGCAATCCCTTGCCCAGTGCCACGGATGGCTCAACCGCAATGCCGTGCACCTGCTGCGGGTGCCCGTCGCCAGCAACGCCGAGGCCGCGCGCATGGCGGCAGACGACGCCGAGTCATGCGCCGTCGCGGGGGATACAGCCGCCGCGCTCTACGGGCTTCACGTGCTGGCCTCGAACATCGAGGACGATCCGAACAACACGACACGCTTTGTCGTGATTGGCGAACATGATGCCGGTCCATCCGGTCCCGACAAGACCTCGATCGTGTTTTCCGTGCCGAACCGAGCGGGCGCCGTGCTCGCGTTGCTCGAACCGCTGTCGCGCCACGGCGTTTCGATGACCCGATTCGAATCGCGTCCGGCACGCGGGCTCAGCGCCAGCGAGTGGAAATATGCGTTCTTCGTCGACCTGGAGGGCCACAAATCCGATCCGCCGGTGGGTGCGGCATTGGCGGAAATGCGCGCAATCGCCGGTTTTCTCAAGGTGCTCGGTTCCTATCCGCGCGCCGCGGCCTGAACCGCTATTCCGGACCCGCCCATGCGTATCGCTGACAACGCGCCTGAGTACATTCGCGCCATATCCCCCTATCAGCCGGGCAAGCCGATTGCCGATCTGGCGCGGGAAATGGGGCTCGCCACACAAGACATCATCAAGCTGGCGTCGAACGAAAATCCTCTCGGCATGTCGCCGCGCGGCCGGCGAGCCATGCTGGATGCTGTTGACGAGATCGCACGCTATCCGGACGGAAACGGTTTTGCATTGAAGGCGGCGCTGAGCCGCCGCCATGGCATGCAGGTGAATCAGATCGTGCTTGGCAACGGTTCTAACGACGTGCTAGACATGGCGGCACGCGCGTTTCTGGCGCGTGGCGACTCGGCGGTCTATGCGCAGCACGCGTTCGCGGTGTACCCCATCGCCACGCTGTCTGTCGGCGCCCGCGGCATCGAAGTGCCGGCGCGCGACTACGGCCACGATCTGGATGCCATGCGCCAGGCGATCGCACCGGATACTCGTTTGGTGTTTATCGCGAATCCCAACAATCCGACCGGCACTTTCGTCGCGGGCGCATTGTTGGGGCGATTTCTTGACGAGCTGCCGCAGGATGTGCTGGTGGTGCTGGACGAGGCGTACAACGAGTACCTGGAACCGTCCCTCCGTTACGACAGCGTTGCTTGGCTGGCGCGCTTTCCAAATCTCGTGATCACCCGCACGTTCTCCAAGATCTACGGCCTTGCCGGGCTGCGGGTTGGTTATGCGTTGGCGCACCCCGAAATCGCCGCCCTGATGAACCGGGTGCGTCAGCCATTCAATGTCGGAAGCCTCGCGCTGGCGGCCGCAGAGGCGGCCCTTGATGACGAAGAGTTCGTCCGTCAAAGCTATGAGCTCAATCGATTCGGCATGCGGCAGATCGTGAGTGGCCTCGATGTGCTCGGATTGGAGCATATTCCCTCCTGCGGCAATTTCGTCACCTTCCGGGTCGGCGATGCCGCGGTGGTAAACCAGCGGCTCCTGCGCCAAGGCGTGATCGTGCGGCCGATTGCCGGCTACGGGATGCCAGAACATCTGCGCGTCTCGATCGGCCAGGAAGACGAGAACGCCCGCTTTCTCGCGGCGCTCGAACAGGCGCTCAAAGCCTGATGCGGCCGATTTCCAGGCTCGTCGTATGCGGTGTCGGGTTGATCGGCGGATCGGCTGCGCTGGCGTTGCGCGCCGCAGGTGCTGTCGACTGTGTGGTCGGCATCGGTCGTTCGCGCGCATCGCTGGAGGCCGCACAGCGCCTTGGCGTAATTGACGAGATCGCGACCGACTGGTCGCGGGCTTTGGCCCGCGCCGAGGTCGTGCTGATCGCCGCTCCGGTGGGTCAGTTGCTGGCCATTACCGCGGCGATGGCGCCCTATCTCGGCCCGGAGACGCTGGTGACCGATGCCGGCAGTACCAAACGCGATGTGGTCGAGGCGGTGCGGCGCAATCTGTCCGGACACCTCGCGAACGTGGTGCCGGCTCATCCGATTGCCGGTGCCGAAAGAAGCGGCGTCGAGGCGGCGCAGGCGACGCTATACATAGATCGCCGCGTCGTGGTGACGCCGCTGGCGGAGAACACGCCGGCCGCGATCGACCGAGTGTTCACGCTATGGCGGGCATGCGGTGCGTTGGTGAGCAGCATGTCGCCGGAAGAGCATGACAGGCTGTTCGCGGCGGTCAGCCACCTCCCGCATCTGCTGGCGTTTGCGCTGGTGCATGAGTTCGCCGCACGCGACGATGCCGACCGCCTGTTCGGCTTTGCCGCTGGGGGGTTTCGCGATTTCACTCGGATCGCCAGCAGTCATCCGGAAATGTGGCGGGACATCTGCGTGGCCAACCGGCAGGCGCTGATCGGCGAACTCGATGCCTACACCGCCGAACTCGCGCGACTGCGCGCACTGCTAGCCGACGGTGACGGCGCAGCCCTCGAAGCCACGTTCGCGCTTGCTCGCACAGCGCGCAACGATTGGCTCGCCGGCCGACCGCCCGGCCAGCGGTGATTGGCAAACATCGGGGTACCACCTTGGATTTCCTCGACATCGGCCCGCTGAAGTCTGCACAGGGCAGCGTGGCGCTGCCTGGTTCAAAGAGCATATCGAATCGCACACTGTTGCTCGCGGCGCTTTCCCACGGCGTGACCGAGATTTGCGATCTGCTGGCCTCGGACGATGTCGAGCGCATGCTCGATTCGCTTGACCGCCTTGGCGTCGCGGTCAGACGGACCGGCGCGGGGAATTGCTACCGGGTCAGAGGAGTCGGCGGGTTTCCGGTCAAGGATGCCGACCTTTTTCTGGGCAATGCCGGCACAGCGATTCGCCCGCTTAGCGCTGCGTTGGCATTGGCGCAGGGCCGCTATTCGCTGTCCGGCGTGCCGCGCATGCATGAGCGGCCGATCGGCGATCTGGTGAATGGACTGCGGCAGGTCGGCGCCGATATTCGATACCTGGGGAACGAGGGCTTCCCTCCGATCGAGATCCGGGCGGCATCGCTTCACGTCGGAGGCGAAATCATGGTACGCGGCGATGTGTCGAGCCAGTTTCTCACCGCTTTGTTGATGGCGCTCCCGATGCTCGGCGTCGAAACAACGATCGCAGTGCAAGGCGAGTTGATCTCCAAGCCCTATGTCGCCATTACGCTCAATCTGATGCGCCGTTTCGGTGTGACGGTCGAATGCGATGGCTGGTCGCGCTTCACGATTCCCGCCCGGGCAAGCTACGCCAGTCCGGGCGTCGTCCATGTCGAGGGCGATGCTTCCTCTGCCTCGTATTTTCTGGCAGCCGGTGCGATCGGCGGCGGGCCGGTGCGCGTCGA
>WBZS01001284.1_pt2 | contig 18719 bp, 17 predicted proteins | sample 5204201 | NCBI WGS metagenome assembly WBZS01 (sample SAMN12344357, study PRJNA552823) | activated sludge metagenome | biome: Activated sludge suspended growth; feature: Nitrification reactor; material: Wastewater; isolation source: activated sludge from nitrification reactor of wastewater...
GGTGTCACTCCGACCAGAATCAGGAGCACGATTGCGACTACAAAACAGCCAAGAATCAAGCCAATCAGCTTGAACGGGATCGGCTTCACGCCGCTCCTACCATGAGGTTGCCGATCGCCTGGCGATCGCGTTCTTTGCCCGCTGCAGGAATGTAGAGGCGCCCGTTGTTGAGAGCTAGAACCCGGTCGCAATGTTCGAGCAGTTCGTCCAGGTCGAAGCTGACGACGAGCACAGTGGCGTTTTTGGCGGACTTTTCGCGGAGCGCTTCGTAGACTTGCAGCGTTCCATGGATATCCAGCCCTCGCGTGGGTTGGAAGGCGAGGATCAGCTTTGCGTCACCACTTAACGCTCGAGCAGCGACGAAACGCTGCTGGTTGCCTCCGCTCAACGAGCGCATCTTGGCGTGGATTCCTGCGCACTTGGTTTGAAATCGGTTGACCATCTCCTGGGCTTGGTTCGTTCGTCCGGGTGCATCTATGAAGGCACCGTTTACAAATGGCGGAATTCGCTGCAAACCCAGCGCCGAGTTTTCTTCGAGGGTCCAGTCTTCGATCACGCCTTCGGCGTGGCGGTCTTCGGGGATGAGGCGGACCCCTTGTTCCAGGATTTCGCTGGAAGACATTTTTCGAAGGTCTCTTCCACCCAGTAGGATTGAACCGCTGATGACGTCACCCAGTCCGATTAGGGCTTGGAATAGTTCGTGTTGTCCGTTCCCGTCCACCCCGGCCAGGCCGACTACTTCGCCTTCGTGCAAGTCGAACGAGATTCCTTTCAGGGCATCGTCGCCTCGTTCGCCGCGAACGACGAGGTCGCGGACTTCGAGAATTGGTTTACCGGTCGGTCGGCTGGATCGGACGACTTCAGCGACCGAGTGGCCAACGATTGCATCGCTGAGTTCTTGTGCGGTGGTTTGTTTGACAGGCCTGGCGACAACCAACTTCCCCCCGCGCAAGACCGTCACATCTGCGCAATGGTCCATGACTTCGGGGAGGCGGTGGGTAACGACGATGACCGTTGCGCCTTCCTGGGTCAGTCGCCGGAGCGAGGCATAGAGTGCGTCGGAGTCGGCAGGAGAGAGCATTGCGGTTGGCTCGTCGAGGATGAGGAGCTTGCTCTCTCGCCACAGGAGCTTGAGGATTTCGAGCTTTTGCGCGCTTGCTGAGCTTAGAGTTGAGGCTTCGGCATTCCAGTTGAATGAAAAGCCCATGCGGGTTGCCAATTCTTCGGCGCGGATGCGGGCGGATTTGAGGTCCATCACCATGCCCGGTTCTGCGCCGAGGAGGAGATTTTCGAGGCATGTGAGCTGAGGGATGATGCTGTAGTGTTGGCTAACCATCCCGATCCCAAGCGCTATTGCATCGCGCGAATTTTGAATGGTGCGGTCTTGGTTTTCGTAGCGGATTGATCCTGAGTCGGCATGGTATTGGCCGTACAGAATCTTCATGAGCGTGGTCTTGCCCGCGCCGTTCTCGCCGACTACGGCGTGGATCGAGCCCGGCTGGATCGTAAGATCGACTTGGTCGAGGGCACGGACCGCGCCAAACGACTTGCTCACTGTGCGCATTTCTAAAGGGGAAGTCACTCGACAAACCCCGCGGCAAGGAGCTTTTGGTAGAGGTATGTTGTCGCCTTCTCGCCCTCGCCTTCGGCCTCGATGATGTCGAGCAAGGCGTTGACGAGCTTGGTGCCTGGCACAGATGCGCCCTGGTTTCGAGCTGTTTCGATGCAGTAGCGGAGGTCTTTGTTTTGATTCTTTACGGAGAAGCCAGGCGACCAATCCTCGTTGATGATCTTGGGTCCGTAGTTCTCGAATGCCCAAGACCCGGCGGCTCCACTGGAGAGGAGGCGCTGAGTTTGGCTGAGGTCGAGACCGGCTTTTTTGGCGAAGCTCATCGCCTCGCACAGAGCCTGCAAGGCTCCCGCAACTGCGACTTGGTTTGCGAGCTTCATCATTTGGCCTTTGCCCGGACCGCCCACGCGCTCGGCGGTTTTTGCATAGGGCTTCACGAATTCTTGCGCGTCGATACAATCCTGTTCGAGTCCGCCGAGGAAGATTGTGAGTTGCCCCTTTTGGGCACCCATGCTGCCTCCGGTCATTGGGGCGTCGACGAATCGGAAGCCGCGGGCATTCAACCTTTCATGGATTTGAAGGGCACCCTGCGGCGAGATGGTGGAGTGGTCAATGAGCAAGGTTCCAGGCTTCGCGTTTGCCACTAATGCTTCGACACATTGCTCGACATCCTCGGTCGCCCCGACGCACAGAGCGATGCTTTCGCATTGCGAGCCGAGTTCTTGCAAAGATGATGCGATGGTGGCACCAGCCGCCCCGAGAGGTTCGGACTTTGAAAGCGTCCTATTCCACACGATGACGTCGCGCCCGGCTTGCAAGAGGTGCCCAGCGAGAGGACTTCCCATGGTTCCCAGTCCCACAAATCCGATGGGCGGCATAGGTTAAGGTTGTACCTGAGACTCGCCCTAAATGCACCCGGCCCAGCAGAGATTTCTGCTGGGCCGGATATCTGAAGCGTTCGGAGAATTAGTCTTGGGAAGGAGTCTCGCCGACTGGTCCTTCGCTCGACTTGGTTTTGCTCGCCTTTGGTTCTTTCGGAGCAGGCTTTGGCTCAACCTTGGTCTTTGCAGTTTTGGCTTCCTTTGCGTCAGCTTCTCCAGATTCCTCTGTCTTCTCGGCAATCGGCTCAGTTGGGACCGTTTCAGACTTCTTCGCAGCCGGAACCTTTTTCGGAGCGTCGCCTTCGGTTTCTACCTTCTTTGCAACTGGAGCTTTCTTTGGCTTGGCTTCAGCTGTCGCTGGAGCTTTCTTGGCCTTTGGCTCAGCCACGGCGGTTGCAACTTCGGCAACTTCTACGGCGACTGGAGCATCCACTGGTTTCGCAGGAGCGGCCTTTTTGACCGGAGCTGCCTTTACTTTTGGTGCTCTCTTGCCGCCAGCTTTGGCAGCGGCGATTGCTTCTCGCTTGAGTTCAAGGATTCGCTGGGCTTTTCGGTGCCAGCGTTGATTAAGTTCTTTGTTTCGAATTCGCATTGGTCGTAATCCAGGGGCGTATGGGGCACAGGATACCCGGTTGAGCCTAAATAGAAATGCCCTCCATTCGCATAAAGCGAATGAAGGGCATAGTTGACACGCTGGTTAGGGCGTGTGTTCTTGCGATTGCACGGAGCCGGGATCGGCTTGGAGTTCATCCATCTTCGAGGATAGCGATTCTTTCTTTGAGAGATAGAACGCGATGCAAAGAAGCAGGATGGCTCCAATCGTCACCGCGATTTGCACGGTTGACGAGTTCGGCATGATGACGTACGGCACGATCAACAGCGCGAACAGGTTCATAACCTTGATCAACGGGTTGAGGGCAGGGCCAGCCGTATCCTTGAACGGGTCTCCAACGGTGTCGCAGACGACCGCCGCCTTGTGAGCGTCGGTGCCTTTTCCGCCATGAAGTCCATCTTCGATGAGCTTCTTGGAGTTGTCCCACATTCCGCCGGAGTTGGCGAGCAAGACGGCCATGAGCTGTCCGCTAACGATACATCCTGCAAGGAAGCCGCCAAGGGCTTGAGCACCAACTAGGTTGTACTCGCCGCCCGCGATCGTCACCGTCGGTTTGCCTATGGCAAAACCGAATCCGACCATTACGGGGAGCGCGATGGCAAGGATTCCGGGGCCGAGCAGTTCCTTTTGGGCGGCAGCGGTCACGATAGCAACGCATCGACCGTAGTCGGGTTTGCTCGTTCCCGCCATGATTCCCGCATCAGAGCGGAACTGGCGTCGTACTTCGCCGATGAGCTGGAAGGCGGCTCGTCCGACGGCGTTCATTGAGAACGCAGCGAACAAGTAAGGAGCCGCGCCACCGATCATGAGTCCCAAGAAGATCTCGGGGAGTTCGAGTCGGAGTCCTGCCTCGACAAGCCGTCCACTGTCGAGATAGGCGTGGAACAAGGCAACCGCGGCAACAACCGCAGTGGCGATTGCAAAGCCCTTGGTAAGAGCCTTTGTTGTGTTGCCTGCAGCGTCGAGTCGTTGCACGGCTCGACTTGCTTCGGGGTTGTCGTGTCCAGCGCCGGACATTTCGAATACGCCTTGAGCGTTGTCGCTGATCGGACCGAAGGTGTCCATCGCAAGGATGTATCCCGTGGTTGTCAGCAGTCCCAGTCCGACGAGCGCGATGCCGTAGAAGCTCAGGATGTATCCGCCGAACTCAGCAGGCGGGAAGATCATCAGCGGCGCAATGAGCGCAATGACGATGGCGAAGACCGAGAACACGCTGGATTCCATCGCATAGGCAAAGCCTTGGATGATCATCGGCGCGGGTCCGGCGGTTGCAACGTTGCCAACTTCTTGAACCGGTCGCTTGTCGGTCGAGACGTAGTAGTCGGTAAGCTTTTCGATAAGGAATGCGAGTGCAAGTCCGAAGACGATGCAGGCGACGAATCGCCACCATTCGACGACCTTGTGCTCGACGAATGCAAAGGAGACTGCCTCGGCACGGGGGAAGTTCTTGGCTCCCGAATTCTGAACTGCGGCGGCCTTGCTGACCATCTCGCTTGCTTCTCGTCGGTAGTAGCTCAGCGGCCTCGAAGATAGGCTTTGCGGATTATCCGGCATGCCCTCGATTCCGATGAGCAGGTCGCCACTCGCATTGACGTAAAGCTTGCTCTCGTACGTCTTAAGAGTCTCGATCTGAACTTTTTGCGCCTGCGCTTGCTTGATTTGTTGGTCAAGAGTTGCCTGATCAGTTGGTCCAAAGAGGATGTCCTTGACTTCAACCTCAGGCGGTTGCTGTGGCTTGCCTTGCTCCACTGGCGGCGCAGGCTTTGTTTGCGTGACCTTGAGCAAGTAGACGTTAAGTTTGCGATCCTTGTAATAATCGCGAACCGACATGTATTGCTTGTTGACCGGCAGGGGCTGGCCGTTTGCATCGTTGATTTCTTGGACGCTGTACTTTTCGGCAGGGCCGAGAGCTTCAGGGTTGCTCCAGTCGACAGCGGCATAGCCAGAGTATTTCTCTCCGTCTTTGATCTGTTTTTCTTGACGGTTCAGAGCGAACGAGATAAGAGCTTCTTGCTCCTTCTCAGGAATCTTCAGGCTTAAGACTTCGGGCGAGTCTTTGACGTCTGCTACCGTGATGTCATCAGGTTGAACATTGGTGTTGCCCGCCGTATGGTTGCGCTCGCTTACGATTCTCGACTGGGCTTTCTTTATTGTTCGGAGTTGGGTTGCGAGATAAGTTTGGCTAGCCGTGAATTGGCTTGTCTTAATCTCGTTACCCATGCCGCCCATCATCCAAAAAGCAAGGCCAATCGTGAGCACTCCCGCGATGAGAGCAGAGGTGACAAAGCCTTTATGAATGTTCTTGAGCGGGTCGGACTTGAGGTCGTCGGTGCCTTTCATCGAATAGATACCGATGATCGAGGCGACGACGCCGACACCTCGTGCCATCAAGGCGAAGAGGATGAGCTTCATCCAAGTGGATGCGTCGAGGATTGAAGCTGTTGCGGCTCCGAGAACGATAGCTGCAACCAGCGTGACTTCGTACGATTCAAAGACGTCGGCTGCCATTCCCGCGCAGTCGCCTACGTTGTCACCAACGTTGTCGGCGATAACGGCAGGGTTTCGAGGATCGTCTTCGGGGATGCCTGCTTCGACCTTACCAACAAGGTCTGCGCCTACGTCCGCGGCCTTGGTGAAAATTCCACCACCAACCCGCATGAAGAGAGCGGCGAGGGAGCCGCCGAAGCCGAAACCGACCAGGAGCTTCATTGCATCTTGGCCAGCGAAAAGGAAGATGAGGGTTGCGCCGATGAGGCCCATGCCGACGGTGAACATTCCGGCAACGGCACCGCTCCTAAAGGCGATTTCGAGGGCGGCTTTATAGCTCGTTAAGGCAGCGTGCGCGGTTCGGGTGTTTCCCTTAACCGCCATTCGCATACCGAGATAGCCAGCAAGATACGAAGCGGTAACGCCGAGTACGAAGCTAAGCGACATCAGGGCAGCTGTCTTCGAGCCATAGTTTCCATAGAGGAAGAAAAGGCCGATTGCGAGAATGACAACAAAAACAGCCATCAATCGAAGCTGTTGGCTGAGATAGGCATTTGCGCCCTCTTCAATTGCCGAACTGACCGCTCGCATTTTCTCATTGCCTGGGTCTTGCTTCATGACGTAGGCACTCAGCGAGATGGCTACGATAATTGCAAGTGCACCGAAAGCTAATGATGCATAAAGAAAATAGCGGTCGTTTCCGGTGAAGTTCAGGACAACGTTCTCGCCGCCGGAGGCGAAAGCGAGTGTAGGAACAAGGGCCATCATGGCGAGCAGGAGTCGCAAGACTCCCTTTGATAAACCGCTACTCGCGAAGCGCTTTACTGTTTGGTTCATCCGAGACATAGGTTAGGCGAAACCCCCAATAAGATTGCGGCTCCGTCTGTACAAATCCATACAACCGGGGTGCCGCGAGTTGCCGATAAGATACCCGATTGAGGTGCTAGCGTAGACTAGCGCGATGCAGTTGAAGATGTGGAGTTATGACGTGGCGCGGGAGCAGTGCCCAACTCTGGACCATCTGTATCAGCTTGCAAGTCTCACACAAGACTCGGGCTACAACGCGCTTGGTCTGTATCTTGAGCACAGATTTCATTTTCCTAGTACGCCCTGGGCGCATGGGCGAGGGGCATTAACCCCTGATCATGTTGAGAGTGTGCAGGCGGAGTTCCCGAGTCTGCAGATCATCCCCATGATCAATCTGCTGAGCCACATGGAAGGCTTTCTCTACACCGAGCGGGGCAGGGATTTCGCCGCGCAGCGGTTCAAGGGAATGATGGGCAACCCGCTTGATTCTGCTTTCATCGAGCTTTGCGAGAAGCTGGTCGAAGATACGATCAGCGTGTTTTCGAGTGAGATTATTCACCTTGGTGGCGATGAAACGGACGAGCTCTTTGGAGCAAACGGGTTCGAGGATGCCGCTACGGTTTATGGTGAGCACTACGGCCCGTTGGCGATGATGGTGCTAAAGAATGGTCGGCGACCCGCGCTTTGGGGCGACATGCTGTTGGCTCATCCCGAGGTTGCACAGTTTCTTCCGAAGGAGACTTTGATTTTTGATTGGCAATATTTCGGGAGCGTCATTGAGAGCGCCCGGCAGTTGCAGTCGATGGGTTTCGAGGTGGTTGCCTGTCCGACTCTGCAGACTTACAACGCGGCCTGGATGCACCTTGACGAGAGTGAAGCGAATGTGGTCGAGGTAGTCGAAGACGCGGAAGCGATGGACCTTGCCGGGGTTTGCCTCACGACGTGGGAGTGCGGACTGTTTGGCGCCTACGACACTTTGTTTTCGGCAATTCGTGGTGTGGGGAACCTGATGAATGGTCAATCTAAAAAGTCGCCTCATCTGCTTGCGGCTTATATGGAAGAGAGCGAGGGGCATGCTCATTGGTGCCGATTGATGGGGGATGAGCTGAATCAAGGAGGGCCAGCGCTGGATTACAGCAAGAACCGGAGCCGGCTAAAGTGTCGATTCCTGCTGTACTCCAATCCATTCTTACTGTGGCTACACCACCGAGACGAATGGGTCGGGGCACCCGGAGACAATGTGCTGCGAATCTTGGACCTTGCAGCGCAAGTAGCGCCGACTGAGGCGGAGCGGGGCGTGACGCACTTTGTTCGGTGCGCGGTTGATTTTGTGCGGATCGTGGATCAGGCGGCGCATAGTTACCGCGAAGGATCGCCCGCCGACGCGCTGACGGTTTTGGCGCCGCTGAGGCCGATGTTCGATGACTTGGCGAAAATCGCTCGCCAGAATCACCAGCGAATTGGAGGCTCGCTTGCGGACGGAGAACGGTGCCTTGCGTCGAAAGCTCACCTCGAAAAAGTGATGACGAGGATAAGGGACTTTGGGCAAGGGAAGCTTGGTTACCTTCCGTCCTTTGAGCATCTGTGCCATCCGAAGTTTGTGCCTCACGATCAAGGGGCTTGGTGGAAAATCAATTCTTGGGCGAACGAGTGAAACAGCATCCGCGCTTCCGGGCCAACCGAGCCCTGAACCAAGATAGCCGGGCATCCTGCCCATGTTCCGGACTCACTGGCGGGATGTCCGTGCTACTTCAGCTTCGGCCTGTATCGAATTACCTGGCTGAGGCGTCCTACTTCAAGGTTCCCTCGGCTTGGTAGACAAGACTTGCGGGGTCCCGCTATACTTCTGGTTCAGCTCTTGGAGGCTATGGAAACAACTTGAAAAGACCCAATTTTGCATCCTGGACGATTCGCGTGGTGGCGACGCTTGCCATAGCTTTATTTAGTGCCTCGGCGATGGCCCAATTTGATGGGCCCGCCCCGCTTGCTTGGCGCTGGGCTCAGCCAACTTCGGTTGCGCCGGGTGGCCCGCCCGTAGTTAGCGGCGATACCGTGTTTGTAGCGGTGGGTGCAAGGATGTATGCCTTGGACATCGCCTCCGGAACCCAGAAATGGCGCTATCCTGCGGCTGATCCTTTGCCCGCAAACTTTCGACGCGGCGCAGTTCTGACCGGTACCACCCTAATCGGGGCGGCGGATAACAAGACTATTTATGCTGTGAACACCGAGAACGGCACGCTTCGGTGGCAGTATTCGGCGATTGACGCAATTACAAGCGAGATAATGACCGACGGGAAGGTTGCCGTTTTTCAGCTCGGCGACAATTCTTTTAGCGCCGTTGATGTTGAGACTGGCAAGCAGGCATGGGCTTCACCTCTCGTGATCGCTGACGGCGTGATGGGCTTCCCCATTGTCTTCCGAGACAAGCTCATTATCTGCACTCAGGCATACCACATGCTCGGGATCGACTTGGATTCCAAGCGAACGAGCTGGAACACAGGATTCACGGAACTTGCCCCTGACGTCAAGCCTGCGATTTTTGGCGACCTCCTTGTTGTGAATAGCGGGGACTACATCATTGCCGTGAACGGCAACGGCGGCGGTGCACGATGGCAGCGCAATGCAGGCGAGCCTCTTTCTTCTTCTCCAGCGGTTAGCGCGGAAGGCGTTTTTGCGGTGACTCGCGATGGCAAGGCTCTGAGCTTTGATTCAACCGGCAAGCGCATGATGAAGACCGGCCTTGATCTCGAGTCGACTTTGGCGGCTGCGCCCACTGCCCTAGGTCGCTATGCTCTTGTGCCAACTCTGAACGGATCGCTGAATCTGATCGACTTCAAGGCAGGTTCGGTGATTTGGAATTACATTATTCGGCCCTTACCAGGCACGGCTTTTGCAGCACCTCCTCCAGGCGGCGGGGCGGCTGGTGGTGGATCACAACCTACTCCTGCCGGCCCTCCAACTTTTGTGACGGTAGCCGGTCCTGCGGTTTTGGCTGGGACGACTTTGTTGGTGACCGCTCGGGATGGCAGCTTATTGGCGTTCGACAAATCAGCGGGCGTTGATTTGACTCCTCCATCGGTTCGGATGGCGTTTCCAAACCCTGGCGACCAAGTGAATCCTGGTCCACCGTTTGCGCTTTTCTTTCGCGTGGAAGACGAGGCGAGTGGCGTTAATCTTGAGTTGGCTTCGGTGACTATCGACGGTGTTGAAGTCAAGTCAAAGATCACCCGTGACGGCGTCTTGTCGGTCCAATTCGGTGGGTCGTCCGGGAATTCGCCGATGTCCGATGGGCGAAAAGTAATCATCGTGAAGGTTTACGATTGGATGGGGAACAAGAACGAAGCGGCGTTTAGCATCACGGCTGATTCTTCGGTTCGTATGGTAGCCCCTCCGGGTGCATCGCCAGCGGCGACTCCTCCAGGCGGACGCGGCGGCGGTGGATAGTCGCTTACGCGACTACCCGAATTTCTGGCAGGTCTTGCTTGCTGCCGAATTGCCGCAAAAAAGAGCGTGGGCCCTGCTCGAAGAGCTAGAGTCCACGCCCCTTGATCCTATTTCTTTATTGTTGTCCCATCGGTCTTTGACCGAAGGAGAGCGCAAGCGCTCGTCGAATGCGGACAAGGCAGGCTTTGAAGTGGCGCTCCGAAAGGGTGCTGAGCTTTGGTTTCCGGATGATTACCCTACACGGTTGACCCAATCGGACTGGTTGCCTCCTGTGCTCATGAATTGGGGAAATCGCGAGGTTTTGAACTCACCTTGTGTGGGGATTGTAGGGACACGCAAGGCTTCGAGCTACGGCAAGGCAGCGGCGCAGAAGTTCGCAGAAGTCTTGGCGCGAGGCGGGGTGACCGTGATCAGTGGCGGCGCGGGTGGGATCGATGCTCACGCTCACATGGGGACGCTGGATGCGGGTGGGCGGACGGTTGCGGTCTTGCCTTGCGGCATTGATGTCGCCTATCCGAAGGCCCACTCGAATTTGTATATTGCGATAAGGGAGAAGGGATGTTTGGTCAGTCAATTTGCAGCGGGCAAGACCCCTATTGAGGCTGAGTTCCTGACCCGGAACCGGTTGATCGCTGCGCTGAGTGATGTGCTTGTTGTGGTTGAAGCCCCGGCTAAGTCCGGGGCTCTATCGACGGCGCGGGCGGCTTCTGATTTGGGACGGGAAGTCTTGGTAGTGCCTGGAAACATTGATCGCTTTGGGTTCAAGGGCTCGCACCAATTGATTCGTGAGGGTGCGATTTTGGTGGATCACCCGGATCATGTCTTTGAAGCCCTTGGCATCACTCTGGCCCCTCGCTCGGCTGAATCTTTGATGGGTGAGAATGCGTTGCAGGGAATGATTCTGGACCGGCTGGCTACTGAACCTGCAACGGCGGAGATTCTTGCGACCGAACTAGAGCTTCAGATGGTCGATCTGCTTGGCGAATTGACGATGCTTGAACTGGAGGGCCTTATTGTTCGCGATGAGCGAGGGTATGCGGTTCGGCCATGAAGGGCGTTTTCGAGACCATCGGGCCAGCGGGGTATGGGAATTACGCGATTGACTGGTCGGGTCCAGAGCCTCGATATGAGCGGGTAGATCGTGCGGCGGAACGGGTTTTGGTACCTGGGTTTGTCGATCTTCATATTCACGGGGCGTTTGGTATTGACCTGATGGACTTGGGCCAGCTTGGTGGGGATGCAGGGAAGCAGGGTTTGGTTCGGCTTGCAACAAAATTGGAAGATGTGGGGGTCGAGGCATTCCTCCCAACTACGGTCAGTTCGTCATTGAGCGCTACTCTGGCTGCTATAGACTGCATTGTCGCTGACGACCGTGTTTTGGGGTTTCATCTTGAGGGGCCGTTTCTTAGTAAAAAGCACCCCGGCGCCCAGGCTCTTGACAAGATCATTGAACTCCCTGACGGCCCTAGCCCCTGGGATCAAGTCCTTGATCATAAGCTGCTCCGCCTCGTGACTCTTGCTCCTGAGATTCCGCGTGCGCTCGACATGATTTTGCGGCTGCAGAAGCGGGGGGTTCGGGTGAGCATGGGGCACACGGATGCAACCTTCGAGGAGGCGAGGCGTGGGTTCGAGTTTGGGGCGAGGCATGTGACCCACACGTTCAACGCGATGCGCCCATTCCATCACCGCGAGCCGGGGATTGTTGGCTATGCCTTGACGAACCCGGACATCTTCACCGAAATCATTTACGACCGGATTCATGTAAGCTATGAGGCGGCAAAGCTACTTGTTCAATGCAAGCCGCGCGACCGTATCATCGCCGTGAGCGATTCAACTGCGGCGGCTGGACTCCCAAAAGGAACACAATTAACGATGTGGGGACAATCTTGCGTCGTAGGTAGGGGCGATGTTCGGCTTGCAAACGACGGACTCGCGGGAAGCGCTCAGACTTTGAACGAGATGTATCGACACTTGGCCGATGATTTTGGGCGTGAGTTTGCGCTGTATGCTTGTTGTTTGAATCCCCGCAGGGCGATTGGAATGACCCGCGCGCCGAGGATTTTTGTGGAGTTTGATACTAAACTGGACTTTGTAGGTATTCGGCACCGGACGACTCACTAGGTTTAACACTGCATGGATAAGACAGCCTACGGGCGCTTCAAGCGACTGATCTTTGGGGCACCGATTGCCACCAAACATGCCGAGGAAGAGCGGATGTCGAAGCGCATCGCGCTTCCGATCTTTGCCTCTGATGCTCTTTCTTCGGTTGCATATGCAACCGAAGAGATCATGATCACTCTGGGAATGACAGCGATAGGCGGCAGCATGGCGCTCTATCACTTGACCTTCGACTTCGCGTTCGCAATCGCGGTCCTGATCATCTTGGTTTCGATCAGTTATTACCAGACGATTCATGCCTATCCTGAGGGAGGCGGTTCATATATTGTTGCTCGGCAAAACTTGGGAGAGTTTGCCGGTGAAGTAGCGGGCGCGTCTCTTTTAATCGACTACGTTTTGACGGTGGCGGTCTCGGTTTCGGCAGGAGTCTTGGCGGTTGTCTCGATGGCCCCGGCGGCGCTTCCTTACATGGTGCCGATGGGTCTCGGTGCGGTGGCCATTCTGACCTTTGCAAACATGCGGGGTGCCCGCGAAAGCGGTCTGGTCTTTGCATTTCCGACCTACGGTTTCATACTAAGTTTCCTGCTGATGGTGATCATCGGCTTTTTTGTTTCCGGTCGGCCCGCAAGCGCTGAGTTGGTCAGAGCTCAAGCTGATTGGTCTGGCTCAATAGGGATCATTCTGATTCTCAAGGCCTTTTCCAGTGGTTGTACAGCATTAACTGGAATTGAAGCGATATCGAATGGGACACAAGCCTTTAAGGAGCCGGTTGCTCGCAATGCCTCAATGACGCTTGGTGTGATGTCCGTACTATTGGGTGCGCTCTTTATTGGGGCAAGTTCCATGGCGGAGAAGTTCCATGTTATGCCGATGGAAGTTGGCTCTCCAGGATACATGACGGTCACATCGCAAATTGCCGATGTCGTTTTTCGGGACAAAGTTCCTGCTCTGAGCTTCATGTTTTATGTCATTCAGTTTATGACTGCGGCGATCCTCTTTTTCGCAGCGAACACTGCTTACGCAGGATTTCCCAGGCTTGCAAGCATGATTGCAAAGGACGGCTATCTTCCTCGTCAGCTAGCTAGCATTGGAGACAGGCTTGTATTTCAGAACGGGATTATTGTTCTTGCTTTGGTTGCATCGACCCTTATCGTGCTCTTCAAAGGAGACACGCATAAGTTGATCCCTTTGTATGCTGTTGGCGTTTTCATTTGCTTTACTCTGAGTCAATTTGGAATGACCGTCTTGTGTAAACGAAACAAGAAACCCTTTGGATTGGTGCTGAGTGCAATTGGTGGAACAATAACGCTAGTCGTACTCCTCGTTATAAGCTACTCTAAGTGGACTCAAGGAGCTTACATCGTACCAATTGCGATTGGAGCGATTCTATTGGTGATGACTCTGATTAAGAAGCACTACCAATACCTGGCCAGGGAGCTCACCTTGGAACCTGGAGACAAATTAGTTCCTATGCGTTCGACAGTCCTGTTGTTAGTACCCAGATTGCACAAGGGAATTTTGCAGGCGATTGATTACGCGAAATCCATGGCGACTGACTGCCGAGCAATTCATGTAACCCTTGATCCGCGAAGTGTTGCCCAAATCAAGAAGGATTGGAATACTTTTGGCGCGGACATACCACTTGTAATTTTGGATTCTCCGTATCGATCCTTGATCGAGCCGATTATCGAATACATTGATCAGCACATTGCCGAGGACCCGAATGCGATGATTACGGTCATTGTTCCGCAGGCGGTTCCGAAGCGTTGGTATCAGGGCCTTTTGCATAACAATGCGGCGGTCCTCCTGAAAGTAGCGCTCGCCAGTCGGCGCAATGTTGTTGTTACGAATGTGAGGTACTTCTTGAAATGATTGTTGAATCTTATGATGACGTCATTAGTCTCTCGGGAGCATTGCGATCTAATTTTTGGGAGACGATTCATACCGCAATTTCTTTAACGCTTAAGCGGCATCCTTCTGGAGTAATCATTGACTGTTCTGGTATCGAGGAATGCACCCCCGCGGGGGCAGAAACTTTCCGTGATGCAATGGAGTTTATTCGCCGGTTTGATGCGCGGATTATCGTGGCGGCAGTACCGGTTGCGGTTCATGAAGTCCTGAAATCTGTTCCGGAAGTTCGATCCCAGCTGCCGATTGCAGCGACTATTGAAGAGGCGCGGAAATCTCTGGACCTTTTGGATAGTGGCAGTGTAAAAAAGAAGAAGGCTCCTACAGTTGCCAGGCGCATCTTGGTTATGATTGAAGGGGCTCCGAGTGATACTTATACGATCAGGCAGGCCATTGAACAAGCAGACAAAATTGCAACTGAGATCTGTCTTCTGTATCCTGTGCTTGTTCCCAGGGAACTGCCCATTAACTCGCCATTGCCCGACGAAGAAGACATGGCTTCGAAGGCGCTCGCATATTGCAAAGGAATTTTGCAGAAGTCGGACATACATAGTTCGTTACGAATCGAACGCGCGCGGGATATTGCGGGTGCTATTGAGCAAGCCTTGGAAGAAGTTAATGTGTGCCTAGTGCTTGTTGGGCTGAGCTACGATTTTCACGAGAAAGAGCAGTCGCTCAGGGTCATGAAGTCTCTACTTGCCAAGGTGCAGACGCCGTTAATGTTTGTACGTGATAAAATTAATAGCTGAAAAGGCACGGTATTGAGAGCAAAAAGCCGATAGAATAGAACTATGGCATTCGCTCCTCTAGTTGCACTTTTTGTCCTGGCTCAGCAGCCGCTGGAGATCAATGACTCGAACTACGCCCGTTATCGGGACATGATCCTGCCGAAGGCGGCGGAGACGGGGTTTGAAGATATCGGTTGGAGGGCGAGCCTTTGGCAGGGCGTGCTCGATGCGCAGAAGGAAGACAAGCCGATTCTGCTTTGGGCGATGAACGGCCACCCCTTAGGCTGTACGTGAAACAATGGAGTTATCGCCCGCCGGTCGGTATGGGCTGATCCAAAAGTTATCGCGCTAGTCAAGAGTTTTGTGCCTGCGGCGGACGAAGTTTCACGGCTGCAGCGTGGACAAGACGCCGAAGGTGAGCTTTTCCGTAAGGTATCTGAGAAGGGCCACTACGGCGGACGCGAGATTCCAACGAACACCCGTCAGGGAATCTATGCGATGACTCCAAATGGAGTCTTTTTAGCTTCGATCAATCATCAAGACCCTGCGCGGATCGCGCAGATGTTGACTCTCGCGCTAGAAAACTGGAACAAGCTGACTCCCGAAGAGCGGCTGCCGAAACTCGCAGATATCGCGCCGGAGAAAGCGCCGGTCCGATTCGAGCGGTTTTATCCTGCTGATGGCTTGGTGCTGAGAATGACGGCGAGAGATTTGCCTCGAACAAGTGCGACAGCGGACGACTGGCGCGGGCAGGCTTGGAACACAGACTTTGCTTGGTTCCGTAAGGCAGAGGTTCGCTCGATGTTGCCGGAGGTTTTGCAAGACCAAATGGTCCAAACGGTCCCGCAAGCATTGGTCGCGCGGCTAGTGCAACAACATTTGATCGATGTTGTTCGGGGTCAGGCTCCGCCATTTGAAGCCAAAGATGTTCAGGAAGCGAAACTGATTACGAAGATTTCGAAAGTTGAAGGTGGAGTTGCCATCATCCGGATCGAAGGTCGGACGATGGCGGCGACTCGTGGTCGCTGGCCCGTTGACGGGTTCAAAGATATGAATGCCGCAACTGAACAAACGAGGGGCATCGAGCTTAACTTCCTCGGCCGAGCGAAGTTCAACTTGAAAACCGAGAAGTTTGAGATGTTTGAACTCGTCGGGATCGGGTCGAGGTGGGGGGCCACGCAGTACAACGGTCGCGCAGATGACCGGGCACCAGCCCTGATCGGGTTTGTGTTCCAGATGGCGAAGCCCAACGAGCGCGTTGCCCCGGCGAACTATTGGGGATACGGCTGGCGCTAGGCGGGGCTGGTATCCTCAAGTTCGAAAATGGAAACAACCCTTGTACTAATTAAGCCTGGCGGAGTCCAGCGCAATTTGATCGGAGAAATCACCCGCAGAATTGAAGCCCGCAACCTGACCGTTGTGGGTCTCAAGCTCTTTTTGGCAGACCGAGCTCGTGTTGAGCAGCATTATTCGGAGCATAAGGAGCGGCCGTTCTTTAAGGACGTTTGCGATTACCTGACCAGCGGTCCCATCGTGGCTATTGCCGTGCAGGGCACGAATGCCGTGAAGGCGATCCGGACGATGATGGGGGCGACAAACCCGCTTGAGGCTTTGCCTGGCACCATTCGCGGGGATTTCGCTTTAACCATTGATGACAACTTGACCCACTCCAGCTCTGATCCAGATGCCGCGGGGCACGAGCTTAAGATTTGGTTCCCAGAAGGAATCGTTTCTTAAGGCGGGTAAAAATTTGGGACGGGATGTAGCTCAGCTTGGTAGAGCGCTGCGTTCGGGACGCAGAGGCCGGAGGTTCAAATCCTCTCATCCCGACCACAATTTTACGCGGACTATTCGTTCGTATTCGAACATCGCCGCCAAGATTATTCGTATGCAATCTAATTTATCCTAAGAAATATTCTATTATAATAGAATGGACGCGAAACGTCAGCGACTACGAAGGACTCAGCTGGACCGACAACTGCTCCCCCTACACTCGACTTTGCCAAAGTCCTTGCCTACCGGTGGCTGGATCAAGACGATCCGTGAAGCGCTGGGAATGAACCTGGCAGTTTTTGCTCGTCGTCTTGGCGTTGCGGCTTCCACTGCCCATCAGCTGGAAAATGCTGAGGCACACGATACGCTCACTCTGAAGCGGTTGCGTGCCGCGGCCGATGCACTTGAATGCGATGTTGCCATCGTCTTTTTGCCTCGTGCCCCGCTGAGTGAGATCGTGGAACGTCGTGCCTATCTTAGAGCTCTTAATCAGCTTAAGCGCGTCGAGCATTCGATGTTTATGGAGGAGCAAGGGGTTTCCACAACAGAGTTCGACGAGATTGTGAAGGAGACCGCTTCAGAGATGCTCCTTAAGGGCGAGCAGATTTGGGAATAGATTTCGAACTTCCCGTGGGTGCCACGCCAATTGATCCGGATGAGGCCGGAGGCCTCATCCCGTCGATTACAACACAAGCCGAACTGAACGAATTCGAGCTTATCAATATTGGCGAAGCCGTAGAGTGGGCGCGCAAAAGTCGCCAAGCAAAAGAGAGCATTCTTGAAGAAAAGATACTCAAGAGCCTGCACCGCGAAATGTTTGGCAAAACTTGGAAGTGGGCTGGAAAATTTCGCCAAACGCAAAAGAGTATTGGAATCGAAGCCTATCGGATTTCCGCCGAACTGCACACATTGGCAGCAGATGTCGAGTTCTGGCTTGCGAACCAAACTTATCCACCCGAGGAGATTGCGGCAAGGTTTCATCACCGGCTCGTGAGCATTCACCCTTTCCCGGACGGGAACGGGCGGCATGCGAGACTGGCGACCGACCTATTTTGCGAGCGCGAAGGCTGGCCGATTCCAACTTGGGGAGCAAGTGACCTTGTCGCGACCAGTGATGCTAGGGCTCGAGACATTGCCGCCCTTAAGGCAGCGGATGCCCATGATATTCAGCCGCTCCTTACGTTTTTGGAAACGAGGTCGTAGGTAATTGCTATGCCGCAATTTTGCTAGTTGAGTGTTAAGAGCGACTTCAGTTTGGCTTTGACTTCTTCGATCACGTGTTCAGGCACTTTTTCGATGACTGTGTCGTTTCGCGCCCGCCAGTCGAGCGACTTGACGTGGTCAGAGAGGATTACTCCGCTAATGCCGAGACCCGGTGGCAGGGCCACTTCGAACGGATATCCTTTTGCCTTGGATGTGACAGGGCACACTATCATTAGTCCCACAGTTTCGTTGTACTTACGGGGCGAGAGAACTAGTGCCGGGCGCTTGCCAGCTTGCTGCATTCCTGCTTGCGGAGAGATATCCAACCAAACAAGGTCGCTGCAATCAGGGGCAATTACCACAATTCGTTAACCTGCGGCTCTCCCCACGAGGTCTCATCATGGAGGCTCTCTGGACTCACAGATTCCAGCAATTCCTCAAGCGAATACACCGGGGCTGTCTTTGGCACAACCGGTCTAAGCACTAGGGTCCCTGCAACCTTTTGCATGTCAATCTCACTTCCGTCATGCAGCCCAGGCTCTTTGGCTAGCGCGCCGGGGATGCGCACACCGAGACTGTTGCCCCATTTGCCGATTTGGATATTCATCTTGTTTTGCTAGAATAAACATTGTATATACCGCATGTGGCAATCGCATTTTGGGATCGGGATCGGATCAAGGCCACTTCCAGTGACCATTCTCGCGACAAAATTTCGAATTGCACAAAGGGCCAAAAAGTGTTGCAATACTCCTTAAAGTGTGATATCGTATATGTACTGTGGGGGAGAAAGGGTTGGCATCGATGAGGCGATCATGGCCTTTGCATCGTAAGGGCAGGAGCCTCGGTCTGGAAACAACGGTTGGAGTAGTTATCTTGTTTGCAGCCATCGGCCTGGCGACCCTTTGTCAACCTTGCCAACTCGGTTCCTCTTATCTCAAGTCAGATTACCAAAAGCTGATACTGATCTCAGGGATCGTAATTTTGGTCCTCCAAACAGGGGCATGGTTCTCCTTACGTCGAGGAGCGAGTTGGGCGAGCAACTGCTTTTGCTGCTCAGCCTTAGAACACTAGCAGGGGGGGAGCACTCTTCTTGCTTTCCTTGCATTTTCCCGCTCCTAAGTGCTGGCTCTGCCTCATTTTCTGGCTGACGCAAGGATTCTTCGCCATTCGTTTGCGATCGTTCGATG
>WBZS01001465.1_pt1 | contig 18689 bp, 22 predicted proteins | sample 5204201 | NCBI WGS metagenome assembly WBZS01 (sample SAMN12344357, study PRJNA552823) | activated sludge metagenome | biome: Activated sludge suspended growth; feature: Nitrification reactor; material: Wastewater; isolation source: activated sludge from nitrification reactor of wastewater...
CAATGGATTACGGATTTTGCGCGGAGCTTAGCGGTCCGTGTTTGGAGCGTTCACTAAGCGCGGGGCCGCTGATAAAAGTTCTAAGCGCGTACACTTCGTTGTACACCCTCATTTGAAGCTGAATCAACCATCAACCCGCACGGGATTCAAACGTTGCAAGTGCAGAGACCGCCTGTTCTTCTCATGGTCTCCGCATCCTGTTTGTGCAACCTACCGAGGGTTAGTATTGGCTCCATAATCGAGAACTAGTGTTTGCCGTCCTACTTCTCACGACATTGCTGCCCGATCCGATTCAGGTCACACCGCCTTCGTTCAGCCAGGCCCGGGAACCCCAGATCGCCATAGACGCCGACGATCGCGTGTATGTTGCGTATGGAATGGGTGATGCAACCTATGTTTCGATTTCTAACGACAAGGGTTCGAGCTACGGCGAACCGACCAAGGTAGGAGAACCAGGCAAGCTGTCGTTGGGGATGCGACGTGGGCCGCGCATTGGCTCTCACAAAGGCGTCGTCACCATCACCGCCGTATATGGAGGACGGGGCAAAGGACAAGACGGCGATATCGTCGCGTTCCGCTCAGCCGATAAGGGCAAGACTTGGAGTGGCCCAACTCGGGTGAACGACGTGGAAGGATCCGGGCGAGAAGGGTTGCACGGGATGGCCGTCGCCCCCGATGGCACTCTCGCCTGTGCTTGGCTCGATTTGCGAGACAAGGGCACAAAGCTGTACATGGCAACTTCAAAGGACGGCGGAGCGAAGTGGTCGGAAAACCGGCTCGTTTACGCCTCGCCTAGGGGGACGATCTGCGAATGCTGCCATCCCTCACTCGCATTTGATTCGAACGGCAAGCTTCACGTCATGTTTCGCAACGTGCTCGAAGGGGCTCGTGACATGTATCTCACGTCGTCCAGCGATTTGCGGACCTTTACTGCTGCGACGAAGCTCGGTCAGGGAACCTGGATGATCGACGCCTGTCCGATGGATGGAGGAATGCTTGCTATTGGGCCGAAGGGTTCCGTCGAAACGATTTGGCGTAGGGAAAGCACGATCTTCCGGTCCCAAGTCACTGGGGAAGAGGCTTTGGGCGATGGCCGTAATCCTTGGATCGCCCGGGGCGCTTCTGGAACATACCTCGCCTGGCAGAATGGCAAGGACATCATCTTTGCCGCATCCGGTTCGAATCCGAACCGAGTATCTCAGGAAGGAAACGATCCCGTCGTCGCCGCTTCGCCCGACGGCAAGCTGGTTATCGGCGCTTGGAACGAGAACGGAATTCGGGCAGCAAGGCTCTAGTGCTTCATCTTCGCATGCTTAAGCAAAGCAGTTCGCTCTTGTTTTTGCATGGCAATCATCTTCTTGGCCATGGCTCTTAGCTCCGCGTTCTTGCCGTGTTTGACTTCGATTTCGGCCATCTCGATCGCGCCTTGGTGATGCTCGGCCATCATTAGGGCGAAGTCTTTATCCGTGTCTCCAGTCATTTTCATCGTCGCCATATTCTTGCCCATCTTGGACATGGCCATGTGCATCATGTGAGACGGCGAAGACTTGGATTGAGGCTGCATGGCATGACCCGACTTCTGGTCGTGGTGTTGGGCGATCGCCGGACTGAGGAGGGTGCCACCAATAATGGCTCCGGCAGCTAAGAGTGCGAGTGAAGTGAATCTATTCATAAGGGTCTCTTCTATGTATTACGTCTGATCGGCCTCTATTACGACCTAGTCCAGGCTAGCGCTCCGTAGCCTCAGCGCATTCGCGATCACCGAAACCGAGCTTAAGCTCATTGCCAGTGCCGCGATCATGGGACTAAGTAGGAGACCCGTGAAGGGGTAAAGAACGCCCGCCGCGATTGGGACTCCCGCGACGTTGTAGATGAAGGCAAAAAAGAGGTTCTGGCGGATGTTGGTCATCGTTGCGCGGCTCAGTCTTCTCGCCCGAACAAGTGCCGTGAGGTCGCCTTTGAGGAGCGTGATTCCAGCGCTCTCCATTGCGACGTCCGTTCCCGTGCCCATCGCGACCCCCACTTGCGCTTGCGCCAAGGCGGGCGCATCGTTAATCCCGTCACCGGCCATCGCCACGAAGCGACCCTCCGATTGGAGCCGCTTGATGATCTCGATCTTGCCCTCGGGCAGGACGTCAGCGTGAACCTCTTCGATGCCCAGTTTTGTCGCTACCGCTTGTGCGGTCGTCTTGCTGTCGCCGGTAACCATGACGACCCGAATCTTCTCGTTGTGCAAAGCCTCAAGGGCTTCCGATGCGGTTGTCTTGATAGGGTCTGCGACACCGATTAGACCCACGACCTTTGTGCCCTGAGCCACGAACATGACAGTCTGGCCCTCGGCTCGCATCGACTCTGCCTTCGTCGCGGCGTCTCCCGGGGTCACATCGACTGACTCCATCAAGGCGAGGTTTCCAAGCGCGACTTCATCGTTGCCGATCTTGCCTCGCACACCTTTGCCGGTTACAGATGCGAACTCCTGCACCTTGCTCGGCTCGATGCTTCGTTCCTTCAGGCCCGCGAGAATAGCAGCGGCAAGAGGATGTTCGCTCCCTTGTTCCAAACCGCCCGCAATCTTGAGAAGCTCTTCTTCTGACCCGCCGCCAATTGTCAAGACGGAGACTAGTTTGGGTTTGCCCTCGGTGAGGGTTCCTGTCTTGTCGACAACAAGGGTATTCACCTTCTCGAATGCCTCCAAAGCTTCCGCACTCTTGATGAGCACTCCAGCCTGGGCGCCTTTTCCCGTCCCGACCATGATCGACATTGGCGTCGCCAAACCCAGCGCGCAAGGGCAAGCGATGATGAGCACCGCTACGGCGTTGATTACGGCATACGCCATCGCGGGCGGTGGGCCAAATATCGCCCACACCACAAATGAAATGATGGCAATGACAACGACGATGGGCACGAAGTAGCCTGCGACGGAGTCTGCCAGCTTCTGGATTGGGGCGCGCGAGCGTTGCGCCTCGCTCACCATTTTCACGATCTGGGCGAGCAGAGTTTCGCTTCCGACCCGCTCGGCCCGCATCAGGAAGCTGCCCGTTCCGTTCACTGTCGCGCCGGTCACCTTGTCGTTCTCCGCCTTTTGCACCGGCATCGGCTCGCCGGTGATCATGGATTCGTCCACCGAGCTTCGACCCCCGATCACGATGCCATCTACCGGAATCTTTTCCCCCGAACGCACTCGCAACGCGTCGCCGATATGGACATGTTCTAATGGAATATCCTCTTCCTTTCCATCTCGAACTACCCGAGCCTGTTTGGGTGAAAGGTCTAGAAGAGCCCGAATTGCGCTGCTTGTCGCGCTTCGCGCGCGAAGCTCTAATACCTGTCCAAGCAGAACGAGCGTCGTGATGACCGCCGCCGCTTCGAAGTACAGGTCCACTCCGCCCATCTTGTTGCGGAACGAGGGCGGAAAGAGCTGGGGTGCAAGCACGCCAACCACGCTGTAAAGCCAAGCAACTCCCGTCCCCAGCGCGATCAGCGTGAACATGTTCGGGCTTCGATGGATGACCGAGGCCCAACCGCGCTGGAAGAACGGCCACCCTCCCCAAAACACCACCGGAGTTGCAAGCGCAAACTGCGTCCAACCCAGCACCCCGTGCGGTATCCACTGGGCGATATCGATTCCGAACAGGTGAGGCATCACCGCCAATAGAAGGGGAATCGAGAGGACGGTCGAGATCCAGAACCGCCGCGTCATGTCCACAAGCTCGGGATTCTCGTCGTCGAGGCTGACCTCCATCGGTTCAAGCGCCATGCCGCAGATGGGGCAGCTCCCCGGCTTGTCCTGCACAATCTGAGGATGCATAGGACAAGTCCATTGGGTCTTCTTGACGGTCGCAACCGGGTGGAGCGGCTCCAGTGCCATGCCGCATTTCGGGCAACTGCCCGGCCCCATCTGCAAGATCTCCGGATGCATTGGGCAGGTGTATTCGGCCTGCATGTCTTGTGGCTTCGCAACCTCCGCGGGCTGTGGAGGCAGGAACTTTTCTGGACTTGCCTTGAATCGCTCCAAGCAGCTCTTGCCGCAGAAGTAATAGGTGGTTTCCGCGTGCTCAAACGACCCGGCCGCATCGGCGGGGTCCACCGTCATCCCGCATACCGGGTCTACATGTTGCTCCTTTACACTTTCCATTAGAAACTGACCGAATAGCCGATGGCAAGGCGGAAGGGGCTTCGCTCCGCTCCCTTGGTCGACAAGAGGTCGGACGTGACGCCGATGTCGAACACCGACCGGGGACTGATTTGGCGGCGTAGGCCGATACCCACTGACCCCACGTAGCCCTCGCCTTGATTCTTGCTCTGCTGGATGGCGAAGTCAGCCACCAGGGTCTGATCGAAACGGCGTGGATAGCCCAGCGGAGTGGAGTAGCCCAGTACCGCCCCCACGGTGTGACGACGTTCGCCAGGGCCGGGGCTGGTCATCATGTTCAGGTCGAGATTCAGGTGAGCCTTGTCGTATTGTCCCAATGCCTTCGTCGCGATTCCGCGGAAGCGAAAATCTAGCCCCTTCGCACCACGACCGGTTGGCAGGCCGACGTCCACCCGGTAAGCGAGAGCGGGCGCGTCGTCGATCTCTCGCCGAAGCCCGTTGAAGTAGCCTATTTCGACGTTCCCGAGATCGCCCCTTCGTTGGGAGCTTGAGTAGGTGGGCTCGAACGCGACCGAAATGTCCTGGTTCTTAGCGAAGCCATATTTGACCTCGGTCTTGTTTCCGTAGCTGGGTCCCCGCCGCCGAAACGTATCCAGGGTTAAGCCAAATTCGAAGGCGCGCTCGCGAAAAGCAATGGAGTAGGCGTCGTCGAACCGAAGTGGGCGTCCCGCTTCGATGTTGTTGTGGTCGCTGGCGAGCGCTAGCGAACTTAAAAGGAGCCCGGAAGAAAAGAGGAGTCCTTTCATCGACCTCCTTCTTTCGCCGGCGGCGGACCGGGTTTGTATGGATTCGGCTTATCGATCTTTCGATACGTGTCGGGGGTTCCGTGGTTGAGCGCGGCCCATTCCGTAAGCTTCAGCGGTTTAGAGTCCTTGTATTCTGGGTTCTCAGCGACATACTTTTCGAGGGCCGCAATCGTGGTGAACGCACGGGACCAGCCAGAGCATTCAGGATGCTCGCCGTACTTTTCCAAGAACACGATGCCATCGATGTTGGAAGTCCAGTTGCCTTCTTCGTCGGAAATCAGCACGAGCAACCGGTCCGGGTCGTTGGTGGCTGCCCGGATGATCGCGCGGCCGGGCGTCTCACCCGCCATGTCGCGGGCGCACATAAGGCAGCGCACCATCATCGTCCATCCTTCGGCAGAAACGGTCGCGCCCCAGGGGTTGCCTTCCGGCATTGGAATCGAGCAGTGGGAACATGAGCTCATATCCATCCAGCCCATGCCCGACATCCACATGATGTCGTCTTCGCTGCCTTTCATCCAGCCCATGCCGGGCATGCTCGGCGGGTGGCGATGGTCGTGGAGGGTGTTCTCTTTGCCCTCGCCCTCTCCCGGAGTTTCGCCCTTGTGAGTCGTGGCGAGGACGCGGTAAATCGCGATCTTGACCTGCTCTTGCTTTACCGCCTCTGATAGCTGGGGCTGAGCTAAGATGTCGTTTACGTTATCGTGCAACATGTGCAGGTTGTCGAACGCGTTTGCTATCTCAGGAAACCGCTTAGCGAAACGTGGGCTCATTTCAGCCGCCATGGGCATGAAGTCGCGGTCGGTCTTGTAGAGTTCCGTTTCGTGATACCTCGCGCTAAGCACCTCGTATTGGGGTGCTTGATCCTTCACGGGAACCATGTAAAGCATGTCGTAGTTGACCGTCTGCAACCAGTGGTAGCCCCAGAAAAGTCCGTTCACCTTCGGGTAGTCGGTTCGAAACTTCATCGAGTAAGAGAAGCTGTCGAGGTAGTCCATGTTCATGGGTAGCCCGGTGATCGCGTAGGGCTGTGCTGAATAGAACGCCCACAGCCGCTCGATTTCGGCTTCCTTTTTCTCATCTGTCCAGCCCGGATGGGCGAAGACGTCAATGGTCTGGAAGTGGAGGGTATGCGCCCAGTCAAAAACTTTTTCTAAATACCCATACTTGCGCAGGAATGTCGGCGAGATCGCACCCTCATCTACCGGCATGGCTGGTTGGTGCTTGAGAACCCAGTTAATCTCGTCGAAAGTCTTCGTTTCTAGCGTCGAAGTCTCACCTCTCACAAGTGCTTCATAGGCCATCGCATGCCCCACACCCGTTGCATACATGTCCTTGGCGAATTTAGGAATTCGGTTGATCGCCCAATTGTACGGAGCGGCTTTGTAGAACAGGTGATCTGCTCCCGGCGCACGTAGCCAACCTGGCAAGTCCTTTGGCATTGCTGGAAGTTCAGTCTGCTTCTTCATACCGGCCATTTGATGACCGGAATGGTCTTGCGCAAAGCTGATCGTTTTAAGCGCTGCTGCGCAGAAGAAAATGATGGCTTTCATAGTTCTCACTTGGCGGGCTTGCTAATAACCTCTATGAGTTCGGCAAGTGTCATTGCCTTCGCGCCTTCAATCTTGTTCTTGGAAACATATTTGTCGAAAGCGGTTTTGTTTGAGAAAGCACGCGACAACTCAGCGCAATCTGCATGCTTCTTGAACGTGTTGATGAAAACTGCGCCTTCGGGAGCTATCCACTTTCCACCCGCCCGCTTTAAGACGACGGGGTCACCGACCTTTTCGCTTGGCGCGTAAACGACCAGGTCGCCTTTGTATCGGCCTTGGTCTTTGATGACGCAGTACATGCACCGATACTCGATTCGCTTGTTGCCGGTCTTCAGGACGACTTCGTTGTCCTGTTCCTTCGTGTTTTGGATGAGCTTCAGCTTGCAATAAGGGCAATCGCCCTCATGCGCGGAAGCGATCGGGGCTAGGCCGAGTGCACCGATAACGGCGAACAGGGCGAGGGACTTCGAGAGGATGTTAAAGAGTTTCATAGTTCTGGTTCCTTGATGGTTACTTGACGACGACTTTGCCGTCGTACATCCCCATGCCGCAGGTGAACGTGATGTCGCCTGCTTCTTTAGGCGTGAAGTTGAAGGTGACGGTCTTGCCAGACTCGACATCCTTGGACATGTTCAGCGACTTGAAGACGACGGTGCCGCCACAGCCGAGTTCCTTGCCGCCCGCGAACGTGAGTTTGACCGGCTTGCCTTTCTCGACCGAGACGACGTTCGGGTTGTACTTGCCGCCGTCGATGGTGATCATGGCTTTTTGAACGCCTTCTGATGATGTGGTCATTGGTGTGGGGGTATCCGTTTGTGCGGTGTCAGTCTTGCTCGAACAGCCAGCGATGGCGACACCAAGGAAAGTGGCGATTGCGATAGTTTCTAAGGGTTTCAGGTTCATGGTTTTCACTTGACCTCGATTGCGAAGCCGAGCGTACGAACCGCGCCTCGCCAATCAAATTGCGCATAGACCTTGTAGAGTCCAGGCTTCGGGAAACGGCCCGTAAAGTGAACCATCCCCTGCTTCACCTGGGATTCGCTCTCTTCGTCTTCAGCAGGGTGACTGTGCACGACCGTCTGTCCGTCCTGGTGGAAGATCATCATATGACCCGCCGCGCCAAGCCACTTCACAGTATCTCCGGCAGGCTGACCGGTCTTCTCGTTTGAGAGCTTCACCATTAGAGTAGTGTTTCGACCGACTTCTATACCGCGTGTCATCAGTTCGCCTTTGAGGCCCCCATCCACTGCCGTGGTCGTGAGATTCAACTTGGTATCCCACGTCGGTTTGTCACCGTGAACGCTGACCTTCGCGATAAGCACGCGCGAGCCTTTGCCGCTGGGAGCAACGTCGCCGTAAACCCAGTAGTCTCCGCCCGCCGGAAAGGTGATGGGAATCGACCACGTGCCGTCCTTCGCCATCACCGGATGCTCGTGCAGGAACCAGTTGAGGTCCTTGCTTGCGAGGAGAAGGTGAAACTGCTTTTCATGGGCAACATCAAAAGCTGCCTGTGGCTGGCCAGTTTTTGTCTCAATGACCTGCATCTTCAGGTTTGTCGGTTGCCCTGCCATTGCATGGGCTGGCCAATCGACAACTTTCAACTGGTAGGGTTGGGGTTTCGAGGCGTTGGCCGGACGCTCGTCCTTAACGCCCACTACGAACGCAATTTCGTGCTTGCCTTGACCCGGAATGTTCAGAGTAAGAGCGATCCTGTAGTCCCCACCGTGGGGGAAAAAGAGAACGATTCCGTAGTCGCCGGGCACTCCTTCGCGGTGCACTTCTGGCTTCGCCTCAGGCATTCCAGCCATGCTCGGCATGGTAATGACGGCGGTTACTTCGATCGCGCCAACACCCTTGAATCCATCCTCGACCGGGTCTTTGGCAGTGGTATCGACGACACGGAACTCGACATCCATCTCCTCTTGAGCGTGCAGCCCGTCCTCCGGAACGCGGAGTTCAGCTTCATACTTCCCGAACTTGACCTTGGTGACCACGTCGGTGGCCCCTACAGGGGCATGATCGACGCTCGCCTGTTTGATCGCCTTAGCAGACTGTACGTGCTTTTCGATTCCCGCTACAAGATACTTAGCAGGGTTCTTCTCGAACGGATCTCCGCAGCCCGCGCAGCACATGTACCACCGGATGCCTTTATGGTCCACAAAGTCGCTTGCCTTGGAATAGGTCGGAACCGCTTCCTTTCCAACTGGACAATAGAGTGCTTCCTTGGCCGGAACGGCAGCGAACTTCTTGGGGGATGCGAGAAACGCTTTCTTGTTAGCTGCGCTCTCGAACGGATACCGGACAGAATCGAAGTCGGCGGTCGCCTTAGCTTTGTCCATGTCGAGGCGCAACCGGCTGACTGGATCGAAAAGGAAGACGCCAACAGTGTTTTTTGCTTTGCGCTGAGTTTTGAGGAAGGCTTCTGGAGATTTGACGAAGTTGGCTTCGCAGCCTGCGCAGCAGAACTGATAACGAGTGCCGTTGTATTCGACAACTGGCGAGTTGGCCGCGACGGCACTGCCCATGACAGGGCACTTGAGTGCCGAGCCTTGACCGAGTGCCACCGCCGCGAGGGCGATGATGGTATATAACATTGAGTTTCCTGTGCTTCGTGAGGGACTTGCGTCAACGACGAATCCCGCGCGACTCTAAGTCGGGCAGGTGTTTACGCAAGGAGCACAGGAGGAGCTCGGCCCAAGGAGACGTAGTTAGGCCCTGAAGCTGGTGGGCCCGAATCGGTGCCAAAGATTCCTGGCTTTGACTCGGGCTCTGTAAAAGCCGGAACGAGACTCACCGCGGGGGGCAAGTCTGCGACGACTTGTTGCAGTGTCGAACCCGATGGAGGCGCAGCCGCGACATCAGGTTGGGGTGTACTGGGCGAACTGCCGATGCTGCACTTGCAGTTATCAGCCTGTTTCTCTTGTACTAAGGCAACGGTTTTTGAGGCGGGTGCCTTAGTCGAATCGCATCCCTTCAGGCAAACCGGATCAGCCATTTCGTGCGCCGGTTTCCCGACGCAGCAAGCCATGTTGCAGTTCGTGGCGAATAGCGATGCTACCACGCTCGTGGGAATGAAGCCCATCACCAGCGCGAGCATGGCGACCATTTTGATCCAGGTCTTGTGCCTTCGCATCACACTGATTATAACGTCCACGGGCTCCTTACCGTTCCATCACGGAACTTACGGGAGGCTATGTGCCAAGCTGCGAGGCCCGTGGTGCCCTGCAAGCCCCATCAGGCGAAGGCGCAAGTTTCAACCTGCAAGAAGTTGTAGCGCAGTTCTAAGCGCGTACACTTCGGTGTACCAGCACCCTTCGGTTCAAATCACGAAATTCGCTTAGGTTCAAAATCTAAACCAACCGGGATTAGAATTGACAGATTCAAAATTCGCCGGAAAAGAACACAGGCGTGTCAAATCGCTAGACCTCTTTTGAAAGCAAGGATAGTTGGACCCACCACAATTCAATTGTGGTGAGCAGTTGCAAAAGGCATAATGTCCGTTAATGAATCAGGAATTCGATTTTGAGGCCGAGGTTCATTTCGACAAGAACTCTGGGCGTCAGGCTCCGCCTTGCAACGGATACAGACCTGCTCTAAGATACGAGGACCAAAGCCCGGAAACATCTTGGATGATCTGGCCCCTGCAGTTCTTCACAGAGGATGGCGACGTTCCCGACGACCAGCCAGCACCTTGGGATTGCTTCGCCAGATTCTATATTCTTGATCGGGAACTTCGCGAATCTATCCACAGGTCGAAGATTCGACCAGGTGTGAAGTTTTATATCACGGAAGGGTGGCGTGTAATCGGCACCGGGGTGGTCACCCGACTTCTCTCCATTGCGGAGCCGTCGAAGCCGGAGAGGGCGCAAAACAAATGCTGAACGGATGAAGGCTACCCCTGCAACACTAAGTGCCGCAGGGGTCGGGGAATCCCTTAAGCCTAATTAACTTGTCTCAGGAGTAGCGTTCTGCGCAATTGCAGGCTGTTCGATTTTCGTTAAGCTCTTGACCTGGATCTTCTTCGCCAACTTCTCTTGTTGGAGAAGAGGGATTGCGATCGTCACGAAGCCGTTGTCAAACGTTGCCTCAATGTTCTCATCGATCACATTTTCAGGTAGCCGTACCGATCGGCAGAACTGACCATGGACGTACTCGCTCCGCCATACTCGTGCGTCCTCTTCCGACTCTGCAACTCGCTTGGTTTCGCCTGACAGAGTTAGGGTGCCGTTGTGAAATTGAATGTCCAAGTCTTCGGGGCGAACGCCAGGAACAGCCGCCCGGATGAAAAGGCTTGCCCCCTTTTGCCACACATCAATTGGAAGTGTATACACGGGAACTCGGTCCTCGTTGCGGGCGGTGCCTTCCATCCATAGCTGCCCCATCGACCGATCCATCAGGTCCATAACGCGTTGAAACTCGCTCAAAGGACCAAATAATGTTTTGCTCATTGTTTAACTCCTTAAGGTTGTTTTTGGGTGTTGACCCATAATAAAAAACGGGCGATGAATTTCCCGAGTTCCAGGAAATTTCACGTTTTTTAAAAATTTTCGAGCCAACTTTCAGTGCACGTCCGCGTGAGCGCGGATCGTTCTTTTCAGCCCAAGCCGTCCTCAGCTGCTTGAACTAGCCCACGGAGCATCTTGTTAAATAAAATGCCGTGCAGCGGTACGACCGCGTACCAATACGCAAGGCCAAAGAGTCCTCGCGGTCGGAAACGAGCGGTCATGACCAGACGCGTTTCCCGCTCCTTGTCGCCAGACGGCTCGATGTTAAATGCCAATGTTGCTACGCCGGGAAGCTTCATCTCAGCCATTAGCTCAAGACTGTTGGGTGGGTCTATAGCTGAAACCCGCCAAAAGTCCAATGAGTCGCCAAACCGAAGGTCTTTGGCATCCCGACGTCCTCTACGCAAACCTGGGCCGCCGGTGCCAGTTATACTTGAACCTTGCCAGCTCCATCTATAGGATAGAATGAACCATGCCGCGCGTCGTACAACGCGGAATACCACGATGAAATTGACCAGGGAGCAGGTAATCGAGATGCAGCGTGGGTACGCCGAACTTGAGGCTTTTGAGCTCGAGGAGCGCAGAGCTGCCACGCCGAGCAAACGGATGTCCCAACTCGACGCAATCTGGAACCTGAGTAGAGAACTGGGACTCAAGCAAATGACCCGACAGCGAGTTAACTAGTGCGGCAATCCATTGGGCAAGACTACGCGCGGCCATCTATGAGCGACAACGAATCTCTTCCGAGTAGGTCGGTAAGCCATCTGGCCGAGACTCTGCGTGCCTTGGGGATCAAGTTCGCGCTTGTCCGGCGTCGCGGTTGCCTTAGTGTCTACGCCGCGCTATACCGCAGTTGTCGATGCGGTGATCCTTGACATTGATGATCGACTAGAATGGCTTATTGCCGAGCTCGGCAAAGCTGGGTTCACAACCCGTTCTGCCGATCAGGTCGCCATGACAAGAAGAACGCGGGTATTGACTTTAACTGATCGGCACGGCGTTGGAATTGATCTCATGCTTGGCTTGCTCCCCTTCGATGAAGACCTTGTTGCTCGAGCGACCAACGCCGTGTTATCCGGCGGTTCCACAGTCCCCGTTGCGCTGCCAGAGCATCTGGTCGTCATGAAGGCCATCGCATGGCGGCCTAAGGACGTGCAAGATATCCGCGAGATTGTCGCGATCAATCCGAACCTCGATCGGAAGTACGTGGTGGACACCTTCACTGAATACGCCGAGCTGCTTGAGGTGCCCGAGAGGGTCGCCGAGTTAGTTGAAATGCTAGGCGAGCAAACATAGTCCTATCCATGACCGTTTGCTCTTAAGGCTGTAGCGTCGCAGCGCATCTTGCCGACGCGCTGCGCGAGGAACGCGGGGCTAGCACGGTCGCCGTTTGCAGTCACATCACGGTATTCTCTGCCGTACCAAAATATGAGCTTGAACGATATGGAGACCGCGAGGCGGTAGCCCTGATTCAGCAAAAGGAACACACGAATATGAATCCAAAGAATACGATTTGCCTCTGGTTTGACAAGGACGCAGAGGAGGCGGCGAACTTTTATGCTGCCACTTTTCCCGATAGTAAAGTGACGGCGGTTCACGGGGCGCCGAGTGACTATCCGGATGGGAAGAAGGGCGATGTGCTGACCGTGGACTTCACTGTCTTCGGTATTCCCTGTATGGGACTCAACGGCGGCACGGCGTTCAAGCACTCGGAAGCCTTCTCCTTCCAGATCGCGACCGACGATCAAGAAGAGACGGACCGTTACTGGAACGCAATCGTGGGCAACGGCGGCCAGGAAAGCGAGTGCGGCTGGTGCAAGGACAAGTGGGGCATCTCCTGGCAGATCACCCCGCGCACGCTAACTGATGCGATGGCGGCTGGCGGCGATGAGGCAAAGCGCGCGTTCGAGGCGATGATGACGATGCGGAAGATCGACGTTGCCGCGATTGAGGCTGCGCGACAAGGCTGACATGTAGGCCCAAAAAGAGATTCAGCACCTCGCGGATTTGCGCTTCTTCCCCACCCTGCCCATAGCCTCAACCTTACGAATGTAGTCGGGTGCGAAGGGGACTTTGCATGACGTCTTCCCCATGTCCACCTTCACCTTGCCAATCTCTTCCCCGGCACGTAGGGCTTCGTCGGTCAACTCGCCAACGTACGACCCGAGGGAGATTACGAAGCCGTTCATCTTGTAGCGCACTCTGTCCGGATGCTCGTGGATCGTGGTCTTCACGCGTTCCAATAATCCGCGCAGACCAGGAATGTCGAGCTCGGCGTCGTCCCGAACCGCGACTAGGCTCGACAACGTCCCCCAGCCTACGACCTGGGCCTTCACGTCGGGAGATTCGATCCATTCCAGCGCGAGGTCCCAGCCGTGCGGGCCCTCCGATGCCACCCAGGCAACGGCGAATTCTGCCACCACATCACTAGAAGCTTTGTCGAGCCAGCCGCGAAGGTCGTCCTTCGTCATCTTCGATTCGTCGGCGATGAGCCCGGCTAAGTACATCGCGTCGTACACCCCGGTGTCATAGAGGTCAAGCGCGAGCTGATAATTCTTCTTGATCGCCTTCTCGTAATTCTTAAGCTCCTCGATTTTCACGCCGAAGAGAGGCCCCGTTACGCCGTGGTTGCGCAAGATGCGGCAGTAACCCTCGGTTCCGAGGGGCTCAATTTCTTTAAGGATTTGCTGTGTGGTCATAGCTGATTCCAATCAATTCTATCTTAGGTGCTACCAACAAGCAAACTCTTTACAATACTTCTCCCAGAGCTCACCTTCTGGCGGAGGAGGCACCGGCGATGGCGCAAGGATTGCCCGCTGCATCTGAATCTGACCGGCGTGGTAATGGTCGCTATGAATCATCGTGGCGATGAGCTTCCAACCCGGCATGCTCGTGCCTCGAAAGTGAGGACGTTCGGCTTCAAGATCATCCACATCTGTCCAAGAATTCATCCAATAATGTTGGCCCTCATGCAGCCAAGCAACCACTGCATCCAGACTGGGCCAAAGCGAATCGATCTTGGGAGACAACTCACGCCAACGGATTTCCGTATCGCGAAAACCGACACTGCCATAGATAAACTTGCCGTTGGCGACATGGGCTATCTGGCTGAGAATCGACCCTTCGGTGTGCAAATATTCGCCGGGTTGGAATTCGACCGAAGCCCAGGCGAGCTCTTGCGTTAAGCCATCAATAGACTCGAGCATGGTCGCCCAGGCAAGATTCGAAAGTTCGATCAGGAGTTGGCGGTTAGTCATCTGCTCAAACCCGCAACCAAGTTAATCGTCGTGGCGACGATCACGGTGCCGAATAGATACGACAGCAACGAATGCCGCAGGACCGAGTGGCGGATGGACGGCTTGGTGATATTCGTATCCGACACCTGGAAGGTCATTCCGACCGTGAAGGACAGATAGGCGAAGTCCATAAACGACGGATCCTCTTCGCAATTGAAATCGACGCCGCCTTTGGGGTCCGCATAGAACAAACGCGCATAGCGCAGGGTGAACGTCATGTGCACCAACAGCCAAGAAAGAATCACGCTCGCCACGCAGGTAATCATCAGAGCGGTCTTGGCGGCGGCATGAACACTAGCGGATTCGACCAACGCAATCCCCACCGCCACTAGGCTCGCCAACCCGGCGAGAACCATGAGCGCGTCGACAGTAAAACGATCCGGGTCTTCTGCCGAGGCGAGCTGTGCTGTTTGATCGCAATTAAGCTGAAACACCGTGGCAAGGAGCCAGGCGGAATAAACCCCCGCCGCCGCATCCCACCCCCACAGCGGACCAAGAATAAGCGAAGCCCCACCAGAAAATCCCACCCCAACGAGGAGCCCAACAAGAGCAGCGACCCCAACCCGAAACCTACTCGAATAGCGCCAGTTCTTTAGGTTGGAAGGTTGTTTCGGCATGTGCTACTTTGAGCCGAATAATACCTTTGTACTTGGTCGCCACGAAATCAATTCATTGCCTCATAGACTCTCTTTAGAAGGAACCAGGTTTGTGTCTAGCGGCGTACTGAGATAAACAGCCGAATCCGGGCGCGGCCCGGAACGGGGGACCCAACCGAATGGGGCGAATCGCTTTAAAGAGCGATGGGTATCTCTTGGCCCAAGCCCGTCAGCTAACTCCGTAGGCCCATCGAGAGGAATGTTGCTTGCTTCGGATCGGCGAAGCGGGCACCTCCACGTCTGCGGTCAAAAGTGCCGCTAGGAGGATTTCATGGATTACAGTCCCGTTCGCGTACTCGCTTTTGTCAGCGAGATTCTGTCTGCCAAAACGCTCGTGCCTATCATCGGCGCGTTGATGTCCGATGAGGGATTCCAGGTCCGGATCGTCAATGACGGTTTCTGTCGCGAGTTCGTTGAGTCGCTCGGTCTACCGGTGGAGTACATCGTTGACGACTTCGAATCCGGAATCGAAAAGGAAATTTGTCAAGCCTCGGTTATTCTCATGGGCAAGAGCTACGTCCAGCCGTCCGAGTACGTGCTCCTTCGCCTAGCCGCACGACACGGGGTTCCCGTTCTGATGGTCGTGCCTGACATGGGCATCGACATTGTTAGAGCCAAACTGGCGGGCATCGGCGGCGAGATTCCTTGGCCCAAGTTCTTTATGGCGGATGCCCGAACCCGCGCTTCAATGCGCTCCATAAATGTGCCTGATGAACTTATCGTTGAGTTTGGCAATCCTTACTTCGACGAGCTGTACCATGAACTAGAGCAAGATACGAGTGAGTGGAATCCTGTCGGAATTGGGTACTTCTCTACTCCCTTCGAATTGGATTTTGACCGCGGAATCCTGCCTGCCGACTATCGCCAAAGGGACTTTACTGAGGACATTCGACAAGCCTGCCGCGAACTGGGCCAACCTCTCATAGGCAAGCGCCACCCACAAGTTGATCCAGTGTACTTTGAAGGCATGGCAGTCTTCGAGGGGACCCCGCTCGAAATGATCCGCCAGATTCGAGTCGCCGTAGGATCGTATTCAACAACCTTGCTCGAAGCCTACGCGGCAGGAATTCCAACAATCAGCTACCAACCTTGGGAGGCAGACATCCGGCATGACGTATTCGAAGGCCGAATACCCATCGTCAAGTCGACTTCGGAATTGAAGAAAGCACTCGCCCAGATGATGGAAAAGCCGCGCGCACGACAAGAACCAGAATACATAACCTACAACCCAGGCTCATCTCTCAAAGTTGCGCTTGAGCACATCCGCCGGGCGGCGTTAGGGGTCAACCGAGACTCGGCGCAAGATCAAAGAAGTCTCCTTCTTAGTCCCCAACCGAATTGAGTCGGGCGTCCGCACATGACGGTGACCCGCGAAGGCTGCATCACCATCCCCCGAATCTGCTCAACCCGAGGCCCAGCCCCCTGAACATCGGATGCCGTTGGGTTCAGGTTTAGGCGATTGCCAGAGAAACTGTAAGTGCCCTTTACATCGGCCTTGTAACCATCAAGAACGTCTCCATGCTGAAGTTGCCGTCTTTGTGAAAGTGATAAGTAGTAAGCGCCCCGCCAAGCCCCGAGGTCCAGGTGCCAACAATATTCGGTGCCTTCGAACAGCCCGCAGTGGTGATCAGGAATGCGGAGAGCAATAGGAGTCGTCGCATTAGGTTTTCGAGTTTTGCACAACTGGGGATTGGTTCGCCAACCTCGGGGTAACTTGAAGCGGAGGTAAGGAGCGACATGACATCAGAGCAAAAGGTGATTCTCAGCAAGGTTCCGCAGGTAACGCTGATCTTTTGGATTATAAAGATCCTTGCGACCACACTAGGTGAAACCGGTGGTGATGCGTTCACGATGTCGTTCCTTGGAGAAACGACAGGCGATGCACACCCTTATGGTTATCTGATCGGTACGGGAGTCTTTGCCGTCATCTTCTTTATTGCGGTTGCAATTCAAATAAAAGTTAAGCGGTTTCATCCGCTTCTTTACTGGTTTACGATCATCGCAACAACCACGGTTGGAACGACTCTTGCGGATTACGTAACCCGGTCTGTCGGGATTGGATACGCAGGAGGGTCGGCACTTCTGTTTGCGCTAGTGTTGGTGTCTCTGTTCGCTTGGTATCGCACACTGGGATCCGTATCCGTCGAGACCGTTAGCGAACCAAGGGCCGAGATGTTTTACTGGATGACGATCATGTTTTCGCAAACCTTAGGCACAGCGCTTGGCGATTGGACAGCTGATGATGTGGGCCTCGGCCTCGGATACAGCGGAGCAGCGATGGTTTTCGGAACATTGCTAGCGATCATGGCGGCAGCTTATTTCTGGACAAAATTATCTCGAACTGCTCTATTCTGGGCGGCATTTATCGTAACGAGGCCGCTTGGTGCCGTAGTTGGAGATTTTCTCGACAAACCCACTTCAAAGGGCGGACTGGAACTAAGCAGGTATACAGCGTCCGCAATTCTAGTAGTCATGATCGTAGCACTAATTTTGATTTTCAAACAAAAGCCTGCTGAAAAGGCTCATTAAGTTTTAGCCGTGCGCAGTAAGTTTATCCTGTAACGCACTTTTTCCTCGACACCATAACCTGAACCAAGCCAATCCCTTCTGAGTAACGCTAAGGAGGCTCAACCCGTTAAGCCACACCCCCTAACCCCGGGGACTCACCCGCGCTTCCTTGCGTAGAAAAGGCATCACAGAAAGCTCATCTCTATTCCCGGAGTTCGGCGATATCGTCTCTGCCCCCGAGGGGTTGCGGTATTTTGCTGCCTTGCTTAGTGAGAGCGAGGAGTTGGGGTTTGTTTCTTGGATTGATGCTCAGCCTTGGGACACCGGGTATTCCCGGCGGCGACAGTTCTATGGCGCGAGCTACGATCTGGGGGAGGCTGAGCGGGAGATTCCTGCAATCTTGATGAGCCTGGGCCAGCGGCTGCAGCGCGAAGGGCTTTTGCGCGAGGTGCCGGATCAGGTGCTTATTAACGAATACTTGCCAGGCCAAGGAATCGCCGCCCACGTGGACCTCCACCCTCAGTTTGGCGACGAGGTAGCCATGGTCTCGCTCCTCGACTCCTATCCCATGCGGTTTGCGAGGGGCGACCAGACGTTCGACCAATGGCTCCAGCGACGCAGCGCCTGCGTAATCTCCGGCCGAAGCCGATACGATTGGACCCACGAAATCCCCCGCCGCCACTCAGACCCGGTGGCGGGTGGTGGGCGGCGTATGCGTGGGCGGCGGTTGTCGATTACGTTTAGGAAGCGTCAGTAGCTAGGAGCATCAGCGATAAACATCGCTCCGGTGCCCGATCTTGATCACCTCTACCTGCGCTAGCTTATCGTCGACTTCATAGAGAATTCGATAGCTTCCCTGTCTAACCCGAAACAGATCGGCGGTCGCTAACTTAACGGCACCATTTGGACGTGGGTCATCCTTCAGCGAATCTATCCTCTGAAGAACCTTAACAAGGTTCGCTTTCGAGAGCTTCTCAAGCTCTTTGATGGCCGAAGCCTTGATCGAAACCTTATAGTTTGCCAAGACCTTTCAAGTGCTTTCTCGTTTCTGCGACGGTTAAAGCCGGCTCGTTCTTTCGCGCGTCGTATGCAGCAAGGTCGATTTCATCCTCGTTCAATCGCAATCGCACAGCATCCGCAACGATCGTCGAAAGCGACACATCAGAATCAGCCGCGCGCTTCCGCAGTTCGCGCATGAGCTCGACCGGAAGGTAGACCGTAGCCTTTGACATCATAGCTATATTCTACTGCGAGTTTCGAGGATCAAACGCG